>Ga0265325_10002697_pt1 | contig 11867 bp, 13 predicted proteins | sample 41420metaG_FD_202090 | JGI IMG/M metagenome (GOLD analysis project Ga0265325, IMG submission 202090) | Rhizosphere microbial communities from Carex aquatilis grown in University of Washington, Seatle, WA, United States - 4-14-20 metaG | ecosystem: Host-associated > Plants > Roots > Rhizosphere...
GACCGAGGCCGGCTCGCCGAGCACCCACCAACCCAGAGCGATGGTCATCATCGGTCCGACAGTGCCGATGAGTGCTGCCCGACCGCTGCCGATGCGGCGCATGGCCGCCGCCTGGGCAAACACCGGAATGGCGGTGGACAGGATGGCCATGGCCAGGCCGTAGCCGTAGACGGGTAGCGGCTGCAGCAGTGCCGACACCGGTTCGGTGGCGAAGAACTGAACCAGCGTCGCGGCCGTCGACACCAGCAAGGCGAGGGCGGTCAGGCGGGCGACGCCTACTCTGGCCAGCATGGCGGCGCTGCCGGACAGATAGAAGGCATAGGCGAACGACGAGCCGAAGACCAGCGCACCACCAAGCCAGATGGCGGCCATGTCGACCGACAATTGCAGGTCGTGGGCGAAGGCGGCGCCGATGCCGAGATAGCACAGCACCATCGCCAGCCATTCGCGCCGGCTGATCCGCTGGCCATGAAACAGCACGCCGAGCAACAGCGTCAGTGTCGGGTAGGTGAACAGGATCAGGCGTTCCAGTCCGGCACTGATGTACTTGAGGCCGGCGAAATCGAGAATGCTGGCGCCGTAGTAGCCGAGCAGGCCCAAGGCCACGATGGCCTGCCAATCGCGCTTCTGCAATGGTGGCGCCGAACGCGAGGCGCGCATGCCGACCAGGAGAAAGGCCGGCAGCGAAAAGATCATGCGCAAGGCCAGCAACGTGACGGCGTCCACCGGCGCAGTGGCATAGGCGAGCTTGACGAATATCGCCTTCGCCGAGAAACCGAGCGCGGCGAAGACCGCCAGCCAGACGCCGCTGCTCAGCGCCGGCCCCCGAGAATCGAACCGAGCACGCCGCGGATGATTTCGCGGCCCACCTGCGAGCCGATGGCGCGGGCGGCGCTCTTGGCCACGGTCTCGAGCACACCGGCGTTGTGCGCACCCCGCGGGCCCGTACTACCAGCCAGAATGCCACCGATGGCACCGCCCAGGCCGCCGAACATACCGCCATCGGGATTGGCGGGCGCCGTCGGCGACGCATGTCCGACCGTCGTCGGCGCTCCACAATGAGCGTTGGTCAGCTTCTCGTAGGCCGATTCGCGATCGATGGTCTGTTCGTAGTGGCCGAACAGCACGGAAGCCTTGATGGCGCTGCCGCGCTCGTCGGCAGTCAACGGCCCGATGCGCGAGCTGGGCGGCAGGATCAGGGCGCGCTCAACGACGCTGGGGGTGCCCTTCTCATCGAGGAAAGACACCAGGGCCTCACCAACGCCAAGCTCGGTGATCGCCGCCAGCGTGTCGAACTTCGGATTGGCGCGCATCGTCTGCGCAGCCGACTGCACCGCCTTCTGGTCGCGCGGCGTAAACGCGCGCAGGGCGTGCTGAACGCGGTTGCCCAACTGGCCGAGCACCTTGTCGGGCACGTCGAGCGGATTCTGGGTGACAAAGTAGATGCCGACGCCCTTCGAGCGGATCAGACGCACGACCTGCTCGATCTTTTCCAGGAGCGCCGCCGGCGCCTCATCGAACAGCAGGTGTGCCTCGTCGAAGAAGAAGACCAGCTTGGGCTTTTCGAGATCACCGGCTTCAGGCAGGCGCTCAAACAGCTCGGCCATCATCCAGAGCAGGAAGGTGGCGTAGGCCTGCGGCGAATTCATCAGCTTTTCCGCCGCCAGGATGTTCACCACGCCATGGCCGCCGTCGGTCTGCATCAGGTCGGCGATGTCGAGCATCGGCTCGCCGAAGAACTTGTCGCCGCCCTGGGTCTCAAGCGTCAGCAGGCCGCGCTGGATGGCGCCGATCGACGCTGTCGAGACATTGCCGTACTTGGTCGTGTAGTCCTTGGCATTGTCGCCGACATGCTGGACCATGGCGCGCAGATCCTTGAGATCGAGCAACAGCAGGCCCTCGTCGTCGGCGATCTTGAAGGCCATTTGCAACACGCCTTCTTGCGTGTCGTTGAGATTGAGCAGGCGAGCGAGCAAGAGCGGCCCCATGTCCGAGACCGTGGCGCGCACCGGATGGCCGGCCTCGCCGAAGACATCCCAGAAGACGGCCGGGAAGGCCGCCGGCTGCCAGTCGGCGACCTTCATCTGCTCCAGGCGCTTGGCCAGTTTGTCGGACTTGGTGCCGACGGCGCCGATACCGGAGAGATCACCTTTGACATCGGCCATGAAGACAGGCACGCCGATGGCGGAAAACTGCTCGGCCAGACGTTGCAGGGTCACCGTCTTGCCGGTGCCGGTGGCGCCGGTAATCAGGCCGTGGCGGTTGGCCAGCGCCGGCAACAGGCAGATTTCATTGTCGCCGAACTTGGCGACAGGCAAAGGATGGCTCATGGCAGCTTACCCCAAGTGGTAAAATCCTCTGATTTTACGCAGCAATAAAGGAATCGATATGGCCGGCCACTCAAAATGGGCCAACATCCAGCACCGCAAGGGGCGCCAGGACGAGAAGCGCGGTGCCGCGTTCTCGAAGATTGCCAAGGAAATCACCGTTGCCGCCAAGATGGGCGGCGGCGATCCGGGTTTCAACCCGCGCCTGCGCATGGCGGTGGACAAGGGCAAGGCCGTCAACATGCCCAAGGACAAGATCGAGAATGCCATCAAGAAGGGTACCGGCGAACTCGAGGGCGTCAGCTACGAAGAGCTGCGCTACGAAGGCTACGGCATTGCTGGTGCCGCCGTCATGGTCGACTGCCTGACCGACAACAAGGTGCGCACCGTCGCCGAAGTTCGCCATGCCTTCAACAAGCACGGCGGCAACATGGGCACCGACGGGTCGGTCGCCTTCATGTTCAAGCATTGCGGCCAGATCATTTTCGCGCCCGGCGTCTCCGAGGATGCGGTGATGGACGCCGCCATCGAGGCCGGCGCCGAGGACGTATCGACCAATGACGATGGCTCGATCGAGGTGATCACCGGACCGGGCGACTTTCTTGCCGTCAAGGATGCGCTGGAAAAGGCTGGTCTGAAGCCGGAGTTTGCCGAAGTGACCATGAAGCCGCAGAGCGAAACCGAGTTTGCCGGCGAAGATGCCATCAAGATGCAGAAGCTGCTCGACGCCATCGAAGGCCTCGACGACGTGCAGAACGTCTATACGACGGCGGTGATGGACGAGTAGTGGCGCCCGCCGCCGTCCGCATCCTGGGCATCGACCCTGGCCTCCGGATCACCGGGTTCGGCGTCATCGACAAACTTGGCCAGAAGCTGGCCTACGTTACCAGCGGCTGCGTCAAGACCAAGGACAGCGACGATCTGCCGGCGCGGATCAAGACGCTGCTCGAGGGCATCGGCGAAGTGATCGCCTTGTACCAGCCGCAGCAGGCTGCGGTGGAAAAGGTGTTCGTGAACGTCAATCCGCAATCGACGCTGTTGCTCGGTCAAGCGCGCGGCGCGGCGATCTCGGCCCTGGTCGGCGCCGACCTGCCGGTGTCCGAATACACGGCGCTCCAGGTCAAGCAGGCTGTTGTCGGCCACGGCAAGGCGGCCAAGGAGCAAGTGCAGCAGATGGTCATGCGCCTGCTGCAACTGCCTGGCACGCCATCGCCTGACGCCGCCGACGCGCTCGCCTGCGCCATTTGCCATGCCCACGGCGGCCAGGGTCTGGGCGCCATCGCAACACGCGGATTTCGCGTCAGAAAGGGACGGTTGGTGTGATTGGAAGGATTACCGGAACGCTGATCGAGAAGAATCCGCCGCAGATCACGGTCGATGTCGCCGGCATCGGCTACGAGATCGAAGTGCCGATGAGCACTTTCTACAACCTGCCGGCCGCCGGGGAAAAGGTCTCGCTGTGCACGCACCTCCTGGTGCGCGAAGACGCGCATTGTCTGTACGGCTTCGCCTCCGAGGGCGAACGGGCGACCTTCCGCCAACTGCTGAAGATCTCCGGCGTCGGCGCCCGCATTGCGCTCGCCGTGCTCTCCGGCCTCTCGGTCACCGAACTGGCGCAAGCGGTGGCACTGCAGGAGGCCGGCCGCCTGGTGAAGATTCCCGGCATCGGCAAGAAGACCGCCGAGCGCCTGCTGCTGGAATTGCGTGACAAGCTGCCGAAGACACTCACTGTCAGCGCAGTGGCCGCGATGCCGGATGCCAGCAGCGACATTCTCCATGCCCTGCTGGCGCTTGGCTACAACGATCGCGAAGCCGCAAGTGCCATGAAATCGCTGCCCGCCGGCGTCGCCGTCTCCGACGGTATCCGGCAAGCGCTAAAGCTTCTGTCCAAGGCCTGATACACTGTTTCGATGGCCATCGAAACTGACCGCCTGATCGCCGCCGACCAGGAATCGCCCCAGGAAGATGTCCTGGAGCGCGCTCTGCGGCCGAAGCGCCTGGCCGATTATGTCGGCCAACAGAAGATTCGCAGTCAGATGGAAATCTTCATCGAAGCTGCCCGCCGCCGCGCCGAGGCTCTGGACCACGTCTTGCTGTTCGGTCCACCGGGCCTGGGCAAGACGACGCTGGCGCACATCGTTGCCCACGAGATGGGCGTCAATCTGCGCCAGACCTCGGGGCCGGTGCTCGAGCGCGCTGGCGATCTGGCGGCGCTGCTGACCAATCTCGAACCGCACGATGTGCTGTTCATCGACGAGATCCATCGCTTGAGCCCGGTGGTCGAAGAGATCCTCTATCCGGCGCTCGAGGACTTTCAGATCGACATCATGATCGGCGAGGGACCGGCGGCACGCTCGGTCAAGCTCGACTTGCCGCCGTTCACGCTGATTGGCGCCACCACCCGCGCCGGCATGCTGACCAACCCGCTGCGCGACCGCTTCGGCATCGTCGCCCGGCTGGAGTTCTACACGCCCGACGAGCTGACGCTGATCGTCCGCCGTTCGGCACAACTGCTCAATTGCGAGATCGTCGACGCCGGTGCCGGTGAAATCGCTCGCCGCTCGCGCGGCACACCGCGGATCGCCAACCGGCTGCTGCGCCGGGTACGCGACTTTGCCGAAGTGAAGGCCGAAGGCGCCATCACCGCCACGGTCGCCGACGCCGCCCTGTCGATGCTCGACGTCGACGAACTCGGGCTGGACATCATGGACCGAAAGCTGTTGTCGGCCGTGCTGGAGAAGTTCGGCGGCGGCCCGGTGGGCCTCGATAATCTGGCCGCTGCAATCGGCGAAGCGCGCGACACCATCGAAGACGTGCTCGAGCCTTACCTGATCCAGCAAGGCTACTTGCAGCGCACACCACGTGGCCGGATAGCGACGCCGTCGATTTGGCGCCACTTCGGCCTGGCGCAGCCAAAGTCGAACGGCGACCTCTGGTAACGGTGATGCAGAACTTTCTTCTGCCGGTGCGGGTCTATTACGAAGATACCGATGCTGCCGGTGTGGTCTACTACGCCAACTATCTGCGCTACTTCGAACGGGCGCGCACCGAATGGCTGCGCCAGTTAGGCGTCAGCCAGGCGGAGTTGATGGTTGGCGCCGGGTTGGCGTTCGCGGTGCGCTCGCTGTCCGCCGAGTACCTGCGACCGGCGAAACTCGACGATGTCCTGGAAGTGAGGAGCAGCATCGGGGAACTCGGCCGGGCGCAGGTGGTCTTCGATCAGCGCATCTGGCGCGGCGAAGAGACTCTGGTTACGGCGAAGGTGCGCGTTGCCTGCCTGGACCTCAAGCGGGGCAAGGCGGCGGCAATGCCGACGGAACTTCACGAACAACTAAAAAGACTGACATGAACATCACCCAAGATCTCTCCATGATCGAATTGATCGTCAACGCCAGTCTGGTGGTCAAACTGGTTATGGCGCTGCTGGCCGTGGTCTCGCTGATGTCCTGGTACTATATTTTTCGCAAGGGCTTCGCCATTCGCGACGCCCGGAGCAAGACCGACAAGTTCGAGCGCGAGTTCTGGAGCGGCGGCGACCTCACCGATCTGTTCCAGAACATCGCCAGCAACCGCCAGCACAGCGGCGCACTGGAGCGCGTTTTCGAGGCCGGCTTTCGCGAGTTCGCCAAGCTGCGTGGCCAGAAGTCGCTCGATGCGGCGACGACGATCAACAGCGTGCGCCGAGCCATGCGCGCCACCTACCAACGCGAGATCGACGATCTCGAGTCGCACCTGGCCTTCCTGGCTTCGGTCGGCTCGGTGTCGCCCTATGTCGGCCTGTTTGGCACGGTTTGGGGCATCATGCACGCCTTCCGCGGCCTGGCCAACGTCAGCTCAGCGACCCTGGCGGCCGTCGCGCCCGGCATCGCCGAAGCACTGGTGGCCACGGCCATCGGCCTGTTCGCCGCCATTCCGGCGGTGGTCGCCTACAACCGCTTCGCCCATGACCTCGATCGCCTGGCAGTGCGCTTCGAGAGCTTCATGGAGGAGTTCTCCAACATCCTGCAGCGGCAAGTGAAGTAGGGCGATGAAACAGCGCCGGCTCATGAACCAGATCAACGTCGTGCCATATATCGACGTCATGCTGGTATTGCTGGTGATTTTCATGGTCACGGCGCCGATGATCCAGACCGGCAACATCGACCTGCCCAGCGTCGGCAAAGCGGCGCAGCCGCCGGCGGCGCCGCTGGAAGTGATCGTCCATGCCGATCAGAGCCTGGCGCTGCGCGACCGCGCCAAGGGCGACAAGGAAATCCCCATCCGCAAGGATGAACTGGCCGGCTTCATCAAGGCTCTGCAAGCCAAGAACCCGAAGCAGCCGGTGCTGATTGCCGGCGACAAGGATGTTCGCTATGAAGCCGTGCTGCGCGTGATGGACGAGTTGCAAAAGCAGCAAGTGGCGAAGATCGGCCTTCTGGTGCAGCCCGGGCGATGAACGCAGTTCTGGCGATGCGTCCGCCAGAGCCGGGTAAGGGCATCTCGGTGGTGCTGGCGATCGCCGTCCATCTGGTGCTGGCCGCGCTGCTCATCTATGGCGTGCGCTGGCAAACCAAGGTCAATGAAGTCGTCGAGGTGGAACTGGTGCGCTCGCTGCCGCCGCTCGAGCCGAAGCCAGCCATTGAGGCCGAGGTCAAACCACCGCCGGAGCCAAAGCCCGAGCCCAAGGTTCAGCCCAAGCCCGAGGCCAAACCGCCGGTAAAGCCCGACATCGCAATCAAGAAGGAAAAGCCCAAGCCGCCCAAGGAAGCGCCGAAGAAGGAAGAGCCGCGGCCACGCATGGACTTCAGCCAGCAGTTGAAGAGCGAGGAGAGCGCCCGCGACCTGAAACGGCAACTGGCCGATGAGGACCGCAAGGCGAACGAGCGCAAAGCCGCCGCGGCGCAGGCGCTACGCAAGACAGCCGAAGCCGGCTACGCCGATCGTATTCGCGGCAAGATCCGTGGCAATATTGTCCTGCCGCCCGACCTCCGCGGTAACCCGATGGCCGTCTTCGATGTCGTGCAACTGCCCTCGGGTGAGGTCATCAGCGCCCGGCTGACCAAATCCAGCGGCCATCCCGGTTACGATGCCGCCGTCGAGCGGGCCATCCTCAAGTCGAGCCCGCTGCCTAAGCCCGACGACCCTTCGCTGTTCCAACGCGACCTTAAGCTCAACTTTTGTCCTCAGGAAGATGGTAAATGCGGCTAGGCTATAATTTTCCGATGAAACTGCATTCACTCTTCGCCGCCGCCATGCTGGCGGCAACTATTCCGGTCCAGGCACAGCTGTCGATCGAGATCACCGGCGCCGGCGCCAACCGCATTCCCATCGCGGTGGCGGATTTCGCCGGCGAGCGCGTCGTCGCCCAGGCACTGGTCTCCATTGTCCGCGCCGACCTCGAGCGCAGCGGCATGTTCCGCCTGGTGGACGCCGGGCCGGTGCCGATCGACGAGAACAGCACCGCCTATGCCGACTTGAAGAGCCGCGGCGCCGACGCCTTGGTTGCCGGATCGGTTACCGGCGCCGCCGACGGCCACTACGAGACCCGTTTTCGCCTGCATGACGTGCAGAAGCAGCTCGCCCTCGGCGGCCAGGGCTACGGCCACAGCGGCGGCCAGATCCGTGTCACGGCGCACCGCATCAGCGACTTCGTCTACGAGAAACTCACCGGCGAGCGGGGCATATTTTCCACCCGCATCGCTTACGTAGTGAAGACTTCCGGGCGCTATGAACTGCAGATCGCCGATGCTGACGGCGGCAACGGGCAGACGGCGCTTGCCTCGCGCGAGCCGATCATTTCGCCAACCTGGTCGCCCGACGGCGGCAAGCTGGCTTATGTCTCCTTCGAGGCCAAGAAGCCGGTCATTTACGTGCACGACCTGGTTTCCGGGCGCCGCCATGTCGCAGCCAATTTCAAGGGCTCCAATTCGGCGCCGGCCTGGTCGCCGGACGGTCGTAAGCTGGCGGTGGTGCTGACCAAGGACGGCATCTCGCAACTTTACGCCGTCAATGCCGACGGCAGCGGCGTCACCCGCCTGGCAAGCTCGGCCGCCATCGACACCGAGCCGCAGTTTTCGCCCGACGGCCAGACCATCTATTTCACCTCCGATCGCGGCGGCAGCCCGCAGATCTACCGCATCGCCAGCACTGGCGGTGACGCCCAGCGGATCACCTTCGAGGGCAGCTACAACGTCACGCCCCGGCCCTCGCCGGACGGCAAGAGCCTGGCCTATGTTTCGCGCAACAACGGCCACTTCCAGGTCACCGTCATGGACCTGGCGACCAAACAGAGCCTGGTGCTGACTGATTCGCAGAAGGATGAGTCGCCTAGCTACGCCCCTAACGGACGCATGATCATCTACGCCACCGAAATGGCTGGCCGTGGAGTCCTCGCTGCCGTTTCCGCCGATGGCCGGATCAAGCAAAAACTTTCCGTTCTGGCCGGTGATGTCCGCGAACCTTCTTGGGGTCCGTACGTCAAATAGCCTTTTCACTGGAGACCGTCATGCGTCGAACCCTGATTGCTGCCCCACTGATCCTTCTTCTGGCCGCCTGCGGCAGCCAGCCGCCCGCCCCCGAGCAGAATCCGTCGGGAGTCGAGAACCGCGAGCCGAAGGCGATCGGCGGCGACGCCACTGAGCCGGTCAACAGGGATGGCATAGATCCCTATGCGCTCGAGGCGCTCAAGGATCCGAAGAGTATTCTGGCCAAGCGCAGCATCTATTTCGACTACGACCAATACGTCATCAAGCCCGAGTTCCAGCCGCTGATCGACGCCCACGCGAAATTCCTGGTCAAGAATTCAAAGATCAAGATGTTGATCCAGGGCAATGCCGATGAACGTGGCAGCCGCGAATACAATCTGGCGCTCGGGCAGAAACGTGCCGAAGCGGTCAAGCGTGCTCTCGGCATGCTCGGCGCCCGCGAAGAGCAGATCGAGTCGGTCAGCCTGGGCGAAGAGAAGCCGCGCTGTACCGATCATAGCGACGAATGCTGGGCGCAGAATCGTCGCGGCGACGTGCTCTATACCGGCGAGTTTTAGCCGATCATGAAGCGGCTGCTGCCCGTCCTGATCTTGCTGGTGGCGTTGCCCGCGCGCGCCGGGTTATTCGACGACGAAGAGGCGCGCACGCGGATCGAGAAGTTGCGTACGGATTTCGACAGCCTGAACCAGCGTGTGGACCAGGCCAACCGCAACCAGATCGACTTCACCAACCAGGGCGAGGCGCTGCGCGCCGACATGGCCCGTCTGCGCGGCCAGATCGAGGTGCTGAGCAACGACCTGGAAACCGCGCAAAAGCGGCAGCGCGACTTCTACGTCGACCTCGACGGCCGCCTGCGCAAGCTGGAGGCCGCCGCCGTGGCGCCGCCAGTGGAGGCCGCACCGAAGCTTGATCCGGCGGCAGAGGCCCGCGACTACGAGGCGGCACTCAGCGCCTTCAAGGCCGGCAAGTATAAGGACGCCGTCGCGGCATTCCAGGCCTTCATCGCCAGTCATTCGAGCAGCGCGCTGTTACCCAACGCCCACTACTGGACCGCCTCCAGCCACTACCAGCTGAAGGATTACCGCAAGGCCGTGGAAGTGTTTGCTCACGTCGCGGCTACCTGGCCCAACGATCCGAAGGCGGCCGACGCGTTGCTCGCCGAGGGCAACGCGCTGGCCGAGATGGGTGATGGCAAGAGCGCGAAGCAGGTACTCACTGCCCTGGTCAATCAGTATCCGGGAACCCCCGCCGCACAAACGGCGAAGCAGAGACTGAAGGCAAAGTAATGGCCCGCCCTTCCCCGGGCCCCTCCCTCGCGGGAGGGGAGCCTGTTTGCTCGCTTCGCTCGATTGATTTGGGGTACCCCAACAAGAGGTCGTTGCGGATGTTCGCTCCGCGAACACGCCGTCTTGCCTTGTCCCACGGGGATTTCCTTCGGTCAGGGCGGCCCGACGGCAAGACTGCTCAATGACGCCGACGCTGCGGATCAGTGAAATATTCCACTCGATCCAGGGCGAATCGACCCGCGCCGGACTGCCGACGACGTTCGTCCGACTGACCGGCTGCCCGTTACGCTGCGTCTGGTGCGACACTGAATACGCCTTCACCGGTGGCGAAGCGTTGAGCATTGCTCAAGTGCTGGACCGCGTCGAAGCCTTTGGCTGTCCGATCATTTGCGTCACCGGCGGCGAACCGCTGGCACAAAAGGGCTGCTTGCCGCTGCTGACAGCACTGTGCGACACCGGCTACTCGGTATCGCTGGAGACCAGCGGCGCGCTCGACATTGCTGGCGTCGATGAGCGCGTCTCCCGCATTGTCGATCTCAAGGCGCCGGACTCGGGCGAGGAGGCCAAGAATCGCTGGGCCAATCTCGACCTTCTGACGCCGCGCGACGAACTGAAGCTAGTGCTCGCTTCTGCGGCGGACTATGACTGGGCCCGGCACCAGCTCGCCGACCGGCACTTGATAGCCCGGTGTCCGGTTCTAATGTCGGCGGTTGCCGGGCGGTTGGAACCGACGCAGTTGGCCGAGTGGATTCTCAGGGACGGCTTGCCAGTCCGGCTGCAGCTTCAACTGCATCGCCTGCTCTGGGGCGCTGAGCGGGCACGCTAGGCACCCGGCGCCTTGCCCCCTCGGGCAAGACGCCGAACTATACAGATGGTTTCGTTGGCCCGGTCTACCGCCAGCTGTCCCGCGACATCGAGGTGCGACGGCCAGCATGCCAAACCAAGAGCATCAACAGGAAATTCAGTGCAATCAGGCCCCATTCGCCGAGAGTCGGAATCGCCGCCGCGCCCGCCCCAGCCGGACCTGCCGCCGAGAACACCGGACCGCCGGCATCGATGATTGTGCCATTGGGGCCGCTGGCAAAGTCGTCGTCACCGATACCGCCATCCTGAATCGTGAAGGTGGCCGTATTGCCGGAAAGCACGGCCCCCGGCATCGCGTACCACGCGTCAGGCTGGTTCGGCGGCCGTGGCCCGTACTTCTCGTAGCTGGCGCCGCTGACCGACGACGGATAGGTGACATGGATGGTCACCTGGCCGCCCGGCGTACAGTTGCTCGCCGTGAAGTTGAGCACTCCGTGCGGGAAACTGACGCCGGCCGGCGGCGACGCGGGCAACGAGAAGCTGACACTCGAGAGAGCGCAGGTCGCACCGCCCCCCTGGATCGTCACGGTCGCCGTACCGCTATTGGTGGCCGTGGTGCCGGCATAGCCGATGTTCAGGCTCTGTGTCGCCTGCGGGGCGGCGGCATAGCTGACGTTGCCCGGCTGATCCGCGGTGATCAGGCAAGTGCCCAGACTCAGCGCGCTCACCGTTGCCGTGTTGTCGTGATGGTCAACGACGTTGCAGGCGGATGAGGCGGTCGCGAACTGTACCGTCAAACCCGAAGTCGCCGTTGCACTCACGGTCGCCGCAGACGCATTGAGGATCAAGCTGGGGGCGGTGCCGAAAGAGATCGTCTGGCTTGTCGGAGCCGCACCCGAAACGTTGAACGACTGTTGCACTTGCGCTGCCGGGTTGTACGTGCCGTTGCCCGCCTGGTTGGCATCGAGCACGCAGCTGCCGCTGCC
>Ga0265325_10002701_pt1 | contig 11857 bp, 23 predicted proteins | sample 41420metaG_FD_202090 | JGI IMG/M metagenome (GOLD analysis project Ga0265325, IMG submission 202090) | Rhizosphere microbial communities from Carex aquatilis grown in University of Washington, Seatle, WA, United States - 4-14-20 metaG | ecosystem: Host-associated > Plants > Roots > Rhizosphere...
CGAACCCGCGCTCGAACGGCTGCGCCGTGAACATACCGTAACGCTCGGTGAGCGATTCGGTGTTTGCTACCAGTCTTTTCGGCTTTTGAAAACCCTTAAACATACGTGATCCCGTACTCCACCGGTTATCGGTTCGTGAAATTACTTAGAGTACAACTCAACAATGAGCTGTTCATTGAGCTGGATCTGCACCAGCTCGTCGCGGCGCGGCATGGTGAGCACGCGCCCCTTCAAATTCTCGCGATCCACTTCAATCCAGTTTGGCGACGGAGCGTGTGCCGTGGCGTCGCGGGCGCTCAGAATCGTGGGATTCTCTTTGCTCTTCTCGCGCACTTCCACAACGTCTCCGACTTTTACGACGAAGGAGGGAATATTGACCTTGCGGCCGTTCACCTGAATGTGTCCATGACGGACAATCTGGCGCGACTGCGGGCGGCTGGTGCCCAGACCCATGCGATAAATGACGTTGTCCAGCCGGCGCTCCAACAGATTGAGCATGTTGTCGCCGGTGACGCCTTTGGTGCGGGCGGCCTTCTCGAAGAGATTGCGGAACTGGCCTTCCAGAATGCCGTAATAACGGCGCGCTTTCTGTTTTTCGCGTAGTTGCAGCCCGTATCCGACGATCTTGGGACGGCGATCCTTGCCATGCTGCCCAGGAGCGAAGTTGCGCTTTTCGATGGCGCACTTCTCCGTGTGGCAGCGTTCACCCTTGAGAAAAAGCTTCATGCCCTCTCTGCGGCAAAGCCGGCAGACGGGGCCACTATAACGAGCCATTCAATGTACCTTCCCTGCGTTAAGGTGCAGTTTACGGCGGAACCCGCCTTCTTCCTGCTTCACTACATCCGAAACCCGCTCCATGACTGTCGCGGTTCGGTTACCACTCGATCAGACTCGACGGCGCTTCGGCGGACGGCAGCCGTTGTGCGGAATCGGAGTTACGTCCTTGATCCCACGCACATCGATGCCCGCCGTGGAGAGCGCTCGCACCGCGGATTCGCGCCCGGCGCCCGGCCCGGCCACCCGGACCTCCACCACGCGCATCCCAACTTCCTTCGCTTTATTGGCGGCCGTCAGCGATGCCTGCTGCGCTGCGAACGGCGTGCCCTTGCGGGACCCTCGGAACCCGAGAGATCCGGAACTCGACCACGCGATCACGTTTCCGGTTTGATCGGTAAAGGTGATGATGGTGTTGTTGAACGACGCCTGCACGTGCACGATCCCCACCGGGATGTTCTTCTTCTCGCGCTTCTTGAACGTCTTCTTCTTGCCAGCCGTTTTCTGTGGAGCTTTCGCCATTTCGCCGGATTCCCCTTACGTCTTCGCAGACGCCTTTTTCTTGTTGGCCACGGTTCCGCGGCGCGGTCCCTTGCGCGTCCGCGCGTTGGTGTGTGTCCGCTGGCCGTGCACCGGCAGACCGCGGCGATGGCGCATCCCGCGATAGGAGCCCATTTCGATCAGCCGCTTCACGTTCAGCGAGAGTTCCTTGCGCAGGTCGCCCTCAATGGCGCCTTCGTTCTCGATGAGCGTACGAAGCTTGTTGACCTCGTCTTCGGTCAGGTCGGCAACTTTCTTTTCCGGATCCACGGTGGCCCGGTGCAACAGCGAGAGCGCACGAGTGCGCCCAATGCCATAAATGTAGGTCAGGCCGATCGCGGCCCGCTTCTTGTTTGGCAGATCAACACCAGCAATACGCGCCATATAATCTCTTCCTTATCCCTGCCGCTGCTTGTGCTTGGGATTCACACAGGTAACGCGGACCACGCCGTACCGGTGGATAATCTTGCACTTGTCGCACATCTTCTTGACGGAAGCCCGAACTTTCATCAGTTTGCCTTCACTTCAACAGTTTCGTAATTCGCCCGCGCGTCCGGTCATGCGGCGAGATTTCCACCTGCACCCGGTCTCCCGGCCGAACCCTTACAAAATTCAACTTCGAGGCATCGGCCGCGTGCGCCAGCACCATTTCCTGGTTGGCCAGCTTCACGCGAACCACCGCGCTCGGAAGCAACTCAACAACTTCGGCTTCGACGGTCAAGGTCTGGTTAAAACCCAGGGTCCGTTCGCCGTTACCGCCACACAGTGCTCGAAGTGGGCCGAATACGATCCATCCTTCGCCACCGCCGTAAACTTATCCGACTTCACCCGACTCTCCGGCCTTCCTGCGTTGACCATGGGCTCAATCGCCAGCACCATGCCCTCTTTCAGCCGCGGATTCGGGTTCCGCCGGTCCACGTAATTCGGAATCTGCGGCTCCTCGTGGAGGCTGGTCCCAATACCGTGTCCCACAAACTCGCGCACAACCGAGAAGCCGTTCTCCTCAACGTGCTTTTGCACGGTTTCCGAAATATCCAGCAACCGCGTGCCTTCCCGTACCAAATCGATGGCCCGGTCCAGCGATTCCTTCGTCACCTTCAGCAGGCGCGTCGTTTCGTCGCTGACCTCACCCACTGGGACGGTAATGGCCGAATCGCCGTAATATCCGTCCAATTGCACACCCGTGTCGATGGAGACGATGTCGCCTCGCTTCAACTTCCGCTTCGACGAAGGCATGCCGTGCACAATTTCATCGTTCACCGACGTACACAGGACGAATGGAAACTTCGCCCCGGCCGCCGGCACATAATAGCCTTTAAACGCCGGTTTCGCCCCGGCGTCGCGTACCATTTTCTCCGCAGCCGCTTCCAGATCCTGCGTGGTCACGCCCTCGTGAACCATTGTTTCCAGATCTTTCAGAATCTGGTACACCAGCAGGCCGCTGCGGCGCATCTTCTCGAGTTCCGACGGGCTCTTCCGAACAATCATGCGCGCTCGGTCAGCGCCCGGCAACATATGTAACAAACTGAGAGTCACACACGGTCTTTCTCACGGCTTGAATTCGGCAGGCGGGAGCACGTAAGGCTCCTTTTATTGTAAACCATTGCCGAATCAGCCTCAAATCCACACTCTACGAGGTCGCGCTGCGCCGTCCGCGGATTCGTCCAGCCCGCGGCGTGAAACCCTCATAGTGGCGCATAATCAACTGCGCCTCCACCTGGTTAATCGTATCCATGGCCACACCGACCACGATCAGCAGCGAAGTACCGCCAAAATAGAAGTTAACCCCTAAACCGTCGAGCAGCCAGCGCGGGAAATACTGGTCAATCCAGTTACCCATCAGCGGAAGCCGCTGTAACTTGATGCCCGCGATCATGATCTGCGGAATGAGCGACAGCACTGAAAGGTACAGGCCGCCCACCACAGTGATCCGGGTCAGAATCTTGTTCATGTACTCGGCGGTATTGCGTCCAGGCCGGATGCCCGGGATAAAACCGCCGTACTTGCGCATGTTGTCCGCCGCTTCATTCGGGTTGAAAATGATGGAAACGTAGAAGAAGCAGAAGAAAATGATCAGCACCACAAACATCAAATAGTAGAGCGGCGATCCGCCGCCCAGGGAGCCCAGAAGCCCGCTCAGAAACGGGTTCGCCTTCACAAAGGGAATCTGCAGGAACGTCTGCGGGAAGGCCAGTAGCGATGACGCGAAAATCACCGGGATCACTCCGCCGGCGTTCACTTTCAGCGGGAGGTGCGTGGACTGTCCACCCATCATCTTGCGGCCCACTACGCGCTTCGCATACTGAACCGGGATGCGGCGTTCACCGCGTTCCACCAATACGATAAATGCAACCACCGCGATCATCACTGCAAGGATCAGAATCAACTGCAGCGGAGGCCATTGCCGGGTTACGAAAACGTTAGTATAAATCTCGCCCATGGCGCGCGGTAGCCCAACCACAATTCCAGTGAAGATGATCAGCGACATCCCGTTGCCGATGCCGCGCTCGGTAATCTGTTCACCCAGCCACATGATGAACGCCGTGCCCGCCGTCAGGCTCAGGATGGTCATCAGAATAAAGCCGACGCCCGGATGAATCACGAAATCGCCCGATTTTTGCAAAGCGATGGCGATTGTGGAAGATTGAATCACGCCCAGAATCACCGTGAGGTAGCGCGTCCACTGGGTGATTTTCCGCCGCCCCAGTTCGCCTTCCTTCTGCAGTTTTTCGAGAGTGGGAACCACCACGGCCAGCAACTGGAGAATGATCGACGCGGTGATGTAGGGCATGATGCCCAATGCGAAAATCGTCAGCCTTCGGAACATGCCGCCGCTGAACAGGTCGACGAACCCGAACAGCGTGCCCTGGTTGCGCGCAAAGAAGTCGGAGAGCTTGTTCGCATCGATACCCGGCGTCGTAATATGACCGCCCAGCCGGTACACGGCCAGCATGGCCAGCGTGAACCCAATCCGCTTGCGCAGGTCGGGAATCCGAAAAATGTTAGTGAAGGCTTCCAGGAACTTCATGGCTGATACCCCGCGCGCTTACTCCGCTCCAATGACGGTGATGGCGCCGCCCGCTTTGCCGATTTTCTCCTCGGCCGTTTTAGAAAACAGATGCGCGGTCACCTTAATGGGCCGCGTCAGCTCGCCACCGGCCAGAATCTTCAAGCCATCGCCCAGTTTCTTGATGACACCGAGTTCCAGCAGACGGCCCGGATCGAACGTATCGCCTTCGAGCTGTTCCAGCCGCCCGATGTTCACGATGGCGTATTCCTTGCGAAAGATGTTGGTGAAGCCGCGCTTGGGGAGACGGCGATGCAACGGCATCTGCCCGCCCTCAAACCCGCGCATAATGCTGTAGCCGGAAATGGATCTGGCTCCCTTGGCGCCGCGGCCCGAATACTTGCCGCGTCCCGAACCCATACCCTGTCCGACGCGCTGCTTCTTGTGTTTTTGCCCGGCGGGCGGTTTTAAGCCACTGAGATTCATTTCGCCTCCTCGACCAGGCGCAGCAAATGAGGAATCTTCGCCACCATCCCGCGGAATCCCGGCGTGTCCGGGCGTTCCACCACCTGGTTGATCTTCCGAAGTCCCAATGAGCGCACGATCACTTTATGCTTCTGCGGCGTGCAGATTGGGCTGCGGAACAGTTCGATTCTGATTTTTCCTTCGGCCATGCGATTATTCCTCCGTCAGCCCCGCAAGCGCCCCGGGTCGATACCGCGCAGCTCGGCCACTTCATTCTTGTCGCGTAATTGTTCCAGCGCCGCGATGGTCGCCTTCACCACATTGTGCGGGTTGTGCGAACCGATCGATTTCGTGAGCACGTTGGGAATTCCCACGGCTTGAATGACCGCGCGAACCGGGCCGCCCGCAATCACTCCCGTCCCTTCGGGGGCCGGCTTCAGCAGCACCATACCGCTGCCGAACTGGCCGAGAACCGGGTGCAGAATCGTCGTGGAAAGCACGTGCACCTTCCGCAGATTCTTCTTCGCCGCCTCGATGCCCTTCTTGATGGCCGCCGGAACTTCCTTGGCCTTGCCCGTGCCGAAGCCCACGATCTTCGCGCCGGGATCGCCCACGACGACGAGCGCCGAGAAGCTGAGATTCTTGCCGCCCTTCACCACTTTCGTGACGCGGTTAATGGACACCACCTGTTCCTTCAGGTTCAGGGTGTTGGCGTCAATGCGCTGCCTTGTCGTAGTCGCTGCCATTTTTTTGTTAAAACTCCAGTCCGGCTGCGCGGGCCGCATCGGCCAACGCCTTCACGCGGCCGTGATACAGGTAGCCGCCGCGGTCGAACACTACACTCTTGATGCCTTCGGCTTTCGCGCGGTCCGCAATCAGTTTGCCGATTTCCTTCGCGCCCGCGATATTGCCGCCGCTCTTTACCGCTGCGTTCTTCTCATTCGAAGATGCCGCAACCAGCGTCCGGCCCTTGTGATCGTCAATCACCTGAACGTAAATATGCTTCACGCTGCGGAACACCGCCAGCCGCGGACGGTCGGCCGTCCCGCTGAGGCGCTGGCGAATGCGCTTGTGAATTCGAACTCGAACATCGTTTCTATTTGTCAGCGCCATTTACTTAGCTCCCGCTCCGGTCTTGCCCACCTTCTTGCGCAACACCTCGCCGGTAAATCGGACACCCTTGTTCTTGTACGGATCTGGCGGACGGAGGGCGCGCATATTCGCGGCCACCTGTCCCAGCGCCTGCCGGTCGTACCCGGTCAGCACCAGATGCGTCTGCTTATCGATCTTCGCTTCCACGCCCTGTGGCAGATAAACTTCGATGGGATGCGAATAGCCCAGCGTGAAACTGACGATGTTGCCCTTCACGTCGGCGCGATAACCGACACCGACAATGTCCAGCTCGCGCGTGAATCCGTCGGACACGCCCTGCACCGCATTGGCAGCAAGCGCGCGCGTCAAGCCGTGCAGCGCGGCATACTGATCGCCATCGCGAGTAAGGTCCAGCGTGGCATCGTTCTGCTGAATGCGAATGCCATTCGGGATCGGAACCGTGAGCTTGCCCTTCGGCCCTTCCACCTTCAGCTCGGCACCAATGGTGATTTTCACGCTTTTCGGCACCGGGATTGGCTTTTTTCCAACTCTCGACATAGTTCAAACTCCTCGCCGGTCCATTACCAGACCCGGCAGAGAACCTCCCCGCCGATATTCTCTTTCTTCGCGGAGCCGCCGGTCATCACGCCACGCGGCGTGGTTAGGATGTTGATCCCCAGCCCGCCGAGCACGCGTGGGACTTCCTTGCTGCCAACGTACACGCGGCAACCCGGACGCGATACGCGCTCGATGTTCGAGATCACCGGCATATTGCCCGGCGTGTACTTCAGATAAATGCGAATGGAGCGCTGGGTGCCATCTTCGGCGAGCTTGAAATTGGCGATGTAGCCCTCGTCTTTGAGGATGCGCGCAATTTCCTGCTTCAGCTTCGACGCGGGCACGTCCACCTTCGGATGGCGCGCGGCCACTGCGTTGCGGATGCGCGTCAGCATATCGGCTATGGGATCGGATGTCGGCATGTCCCTCTCTACCTCTTTACCAGCTCGCCTTGGTCACGCCAGGAATCTCGCCGGCCAGCGCGAGCTTCCGGAAACAGATCCGGCATAGTTGAAACTTCCGCATGAAGCCGCGCGGACGGCCGCAACGAAGACACCGGTTGCGGTGGCGGATGGCCAGCTTCTGGACGTTGTTCGCTCTGGCCTTGGCCAGCTTGAGATCCTTGGCGATTTTCGCGGTGGTTGCCATTCAATTCCTCTGTCGTTTACTGCTGGCGGAACGGCATTCCCATGTGCCGTAACAACGCCAACCCTTCCTGATCGGTTTTCGCGGTGGTGATGATGGAGATATTCATCCCCTTCACCTTTTCCACTTTGTTGTAGTCGATCTCGGGGAAAATCAACTGATCGCGGACGCCCAGCGTGTAGTTGCCCCGGCCGTCGAACGACTTCTGGGAGACCCCGCGGAAGTCGCGCACGCGCGGCAGCGCCACATTCATCAGACGATCCAGAAATTCGTACATCCGATCGCCGCGCAGCGTCACCATGCAGCCGATCGACATACCCTCGCGCAGTTTGAATTGCGCGATCGATTTGCGGGCTTTCGTCACCACCGGCTTCTGGCCGGCAATCTGCGTCAGCTCGTTGACCGCGCCGTCCATCAGCTTGCTGTTCCCGGTGGCTTCACCGAGGCCGATGTTGATGGAAACTTTCTCCAGCCGCGGCACGGCCATCGTATTCTTGTACCCAAACTCCTTGGTCAGAGCGGGTAGCACTGTTTCTTTGTAGCGTTTTCTGAGTCGGGCTTCTGCCATTTTCTTCCTGCCTGCCGGATTCCAAACCGGCTATTTCTTGCCCTCAATCGGTTCCCCGGTTCGCCGCGCAATGCGCACCCGGCGCGCCGAGGGTCCGCTGCCTTCCACGCGAACACCCAGCCGCGTGGCCTTGTTGTCGGAGGCCAGCACCATCACGTTCGACACGTGAATACCGCCTTCCCGCTCGGCGATGCCGCCTTTAATCTGCTTGGAGGGATTCGGCCTGGTGTGATGCTTGGCCAGCATGACGCCCTCTACAATGATTCGCCCCGTCCCGCGATTCACCTCAATCACGCGACCGGTTTTCCCCTTGTCGCGGCCGGTGATCACCTTCACGTTGTCGTTCTTGCGAATCCGAATCTTCGTAGGCGGCTCGGCCTTTTTCTTCTTTGCCACGTTAGATTACCTCCGGCGCCAGCGATACGATCTTCATGAACCGCTTCTCGCGCAGCTCACGCGCCACCGGACCGAACACGCGCGTTCCCACCGGCTCGCCCAGCTCTGTGACCAGCACGGCCGCGTTCGAATCGAATCGAATATACGTGCCGTCCTTGCGCCGTGTTTCCTTGCGCATGCGCACGATCACGCAGCGCACCACTTTGCCTTTCTTGATCGCCGAATCCGGAGCCGCTTCTTTCACCGCGGCCGTGACGATATCGCCCAGCCCGGCGTGCAAACCCTTGTCGCCGCCGCGCGGCAGAATGCACGAAAGCCTTCGGGCGCCGCTGTTGTCGGCTACCTCGAGAATTGTGCGCATCCCAATCATGACGATTTCCTCTTGGTCGGGGTTTTCAGAACCACAGCCGGCGTGTCGAGGCCGATGGCCGATGGTTCAATCGATACCTGCACCGCGCGGCGCAGAACATCGCCCAGCATCCAGCGCTTGAGTTTGCTCATGGGCCGGCATTCCACTATGCGCACCGTGTCGCCGGGTTTCGCGGTCTGCTGTTCGTCGTGCGCGTAAAACTTCTTCTTCTTGGTGACAACGCGCTTGTACAAAGGGTGCGGAACGCGGCGGGTCACTTCGACGACGATGGTCTTCGTCATCTTATTGGAAACCACCAGACCCACCTTTTCGGTGCCGCGTGCTTTTGCCCCAGCTTCCTTCTGTTCGGCCATGGCTTACTTCTTTCCCCTCTTCTTCGGCGTCGGAGCCGGAGCGGTTTCCGGATGCAGCTCGCGCTCACGCACGATGGTCAGCACACGCGCGCGCTCTTTCCGTAACAAGCGGTACTTCTTGATGCCGTCGGTCTGGCCCATCGCTAATTGAAACTTCAACCGGAACATCTGCTCGCGCGCATCCTGGTCGCGCTTCGCCAGCTCCGCTGTGTCGAGGTCCCTCACGTCTTTGACTTGCTTCGCCATATCGATCTCCTAATTACAGGTGAGCGTCCTCGCGCACAACCAGCTTGGTCGGCAGCGGCAGCTTCTGAGCGGCCAGACGCATGGCCTCCGTGGCGATCTCCCGCGTCACGCCTTCCATTTCAAACATGATTCGGCCGGGACGGACCACGCACACCCACTGCTCCGGCGCGCCCTTGCCCTTACCCATACGGGTTTCAGCGGGCTTCTTCGTGATCGGCTTATCCGGGAACAACCGGATCCACACTTTGCCGCCGCGCTTGATGAAACGCGTCATAGCGATGCGGGCCGCTTCAATTTGCCGGTCGGTGATCCAGCCGCAGCTCATGACTTTCAGGCCGTAGTCGCCGAAGGCCAGCGTGGACCCGCGCCACGCCTTGCCGGTCATGCGACCGCGCTGCTGTTTCCGGTACTTCACCTTCTTTGGCATCAACATGGCTTAAATCTCCAGCAAACTACTCGTTGCTCTTCTCAGGCTCCGCGCTCGGTTCCGCTGCCGGTGCTTCCGCTGTTGGCGTTTCCACCGCCGGCGTTTCCGGCTCGGCTTCCTTCAGTTCCTGTTTCCACGACGGCTGCGTGGGCGGCTGCATCGGCGGAAGAATCGGCGGCGCAATGCGTTCTGCCAGCGGCGCCTGCATAACTGGCGCTCCATCAGCCGGTGCTATTGCAGGCGGTGCCTGTTGCACCGGTCCACGACGATCGCCGCCGCGCTCCGGACGATCCGTGCGCTCACGCCGGTCACGTCTGCGTGGCTCCGGTTCGCTACGGAGCCCGGTGCGCTTCGCCCCTTCCAGAATTTCGCCCTTATAAACCCAGGTCTTGATTCCAATCACGCCGTAAGTCGTGTAGGCCTGCGCGAAACCGTAATCGATGTCGGCACGCAGCGTGTGCAGTGGAAGCTGTCCCTGCAAATACCATTCACTGCGGGCGATTTCCGCGCCATTCAAACGGCCCGACACGCGGACCTTGATTCCCTTGCAGCCGAACCGAAGCGCCGAATCCACAGCCTTGCGCATGGCGCGCCGGAAAGCCACGCGTTTTTCCAACTGCAGCGCGATGGATTCCGAGACAAGCTGCGCGTCCAGTTCGGGCTTGTGCACTTCCTGAATATCGATGAACACTTCGCGCTGGGTGCTGCGCGTCAATTCCTGCTTCAGCTTTTCGATCTCCGCGCCCTTGCGTCCGATGATGATGCCGGGACGCGAAGTGCGAATCGTCACCCGCAGTTTGTTGCCGGGCCGATCCACTTCCACCGAGCTGACGCCGGCGGCCTTCAATCGCTCCAGCAGCGACTCCCGCAGCTTGAGGTCTTCGTGCAGCAGCTTGGCATAGTCCGCTTTGGCGAACCAGCGCGAGCGCCACGTCTTGGTAACGCCAATGCGAAACCCGTATGGATGAACCTTCTGCCCCATGCCTATTCCTCACCCTCGCTCTTGCGGTCGCCAACCTTTACCACAATGTGCGCCAGCCGCCGTTGAATCCGATAGGCGCGTCCCATCGGCGCCGGACGGACTCGCTTCATGCGCGGACCCTCGTTCACGTAGGCCTGCACTACGAAAAGCTGATCCACATCGACATCGTTGTGGCGGTTCTCGGCGTTGGCGATGGCCGAGCGCAAAACCTTTTCGATCGTGGGCGCCATGCGCTTGTTCGTGGCGCGCAGAATGTTGATGGCGTCGCCCGCGCGCTGGCCGCGAATCAGGTCGATCACCAGGCGCGCTTTCTGCGCCGACGTCCGTATATATCTGGCTTCCGCTTTCGCTTGCATGTCGTCCTCTTAAGCCGGCTTCGCGGATTTCTCCGACGACTTAGCCGCGTGGCCCTTGAACGTGCGCGTGGGGGAGAATTCACCCAGCTTGTGGCCCACCATGTTCTCGGTGACGTACACCGGGATGAACTTCTTGCCGTTATGCACGGCCACGGTGTGTCCCACAAACTCGGGCCGGATGGTCGACCGCCGCGACCACGTCCGCACCACTTTCTTGTCGTTGCTCGTGTTCAGCGCGACGATCTTCTTCACCAGGTGATCGTCGGAGAACGGCCCTTTTTTTAGCGATCTGCTCATGCGCTCGTCCTATTTCTTCACGTTGCGGCGCGACACGATGTATTTATCGGTCCGCTTGTTGTTGCGAGTCTTAAATCCACGCGTCGGCTGGCCCCACGGCGTCACCGGATGCCGGCCGCCCGAGGTTTTGCCCTCGCCGCCGCCATGCGGGTGATCCACTGGGTTCATCACGACGCCGCGGTTATGCGGCTTCTTGCCCAGCCACCGCGATTTCCCGGCCTTGCCGTGCGATTCGTTTTCGTGATCGACGTTGCCCACCTGGCCAACCGTGGCCATGCATTCCACCGCCACGCGCCGGATCTCGCCCGAAGGCAGCTTCAGCAGCGCCACGCCGGCTTCTCTCGAAACCAATTGTGCCTGGGTCCCCGCCGACCGCGCCATCTGGCCGCCCTTGCCCGGCCGCAATTCGATGTTGTGAACAATGGTGCCCGCGGGAATATTCTTCAACGGAAGCGCGTTGCCCACCAGAATGTCCGCTTCCGGTCCACTCGAAACCATGCGGCCCACCGTGAGCCCCGCCGGTGCGATGATGTAGCGCTTCTCGCCGTCGGCATAATTCAGCAGTGCAATGCGCGCCGAGCGGTTGGGATCGTATTCGATCGACGCAACCTTCGCCGGAATGCCTGTCTTGTCCCGTTTGAAATCGATCTCGCGATACGACTTCTTGTGCCCGCCGCCGCGCCACCAGATGGTGATCTCGCCCAGGCTGTTCCGGCCGCCGGTGCGCTGCTTGCCCGCGGTCAGAGATTTCTCCGGCGTCTGCTTCGTGATGTCTTCACGC
>Ga0265325_10002704_pt1 | contig 11850 bp, 11 predicted proteins | sample 41420metaG_FD_202090 | JGI IMG/M metagenome (GOLD analysis project Ga0265325, IMG submission 202090) | Rhizosphere microbial communities from Carex aquatilis grown in University of Washington, Seatle, WA, United States - 4-14-20 metaG | ecosystem: Host-associated > Plants > Roots > Rhizosphere...
CCGCGCGGGCCGCCCCCGGCGCAAACCGGCCGGAAGCCGCGTTGGCGCGGCTATTTCTTGCCGCTGGCCGCCGCGACTTCGGCGGCGAAATCGGATTCCTGCTTTTCGATTCCCTCGCCGAGAGCATAGCGCACAAAACCGGTAATCTTCACAGGCCCGCCGATCTTGCCCTCAGCTTCCTTCACCGCCTGGGCGACCGACTTGGCGTTGTCGTGGATGAAGGCCTGCTCGAGCAGGCAGACTTCCTTGTAGTAGGTCTTCAGGCCGGACTCGACGATCTTTTCGATCACGTTCTCGGCCTTGCCCTGCTGGCGGTACTTGTCGGCCAGCACGTCCTTTTCGCGCTTCACCACGGCGGGATCGAGCCCCGCCGGATCCAGCGCCTGGGGATTGGCGGCGGCGACATGCATGGCGAGCTGGCGGCCGAGCGCTGCCAGCTCGCCGGTCTTGCCAGCCGATTCCAGCGCCACGATCACGCCCATCTTGCCGGCGCCATCGATCACGGCGTTATGCACATAGCTCGAGACCACGCCCTTGCTGACTTCGAGCGAAGTCGCCCGGCGCAGCGTCATGTTTTCGCCGATGGTGGCGATCGCGTCCGAGATCGCGGTCTCGACCGTGACGCTGCCGGCCTTGGCGGCCTTGATCTTCTCGACATCGGCGCCGACGCCGAGCGCGACCTGGGCGATCATCTTGACCAGCCCCTGGAACTGCTCGTTGCGGGCCACGAAGTCGGTCTCGGAATTGACCTCGACCACGACGCCCTTGTTGCCGGAGGTCAGCGCGCCGATCAGGCCCTCCGCCGCGACGCGGCCGGCCTTCTTGGCGGCCTTCGACAGGCCCTTCTTGCGCAGCCAGTCGATCGCCGCCTGCATGTCGCCGTTGTTCTCGGTGAGCGCCTGCTTGCAGTCCATCATGCCGACGCCGGTGGTCTCGCGAAGGTCCTTGACCATCGCCGCTGTGATCGTTGCCATCGTTGATATCCTTTGCCCGTCAGGGTGACCGCGGCAGGCCTTTGCCGCCTCGCCGCCGTCCACCATCAGCAATTACGGAAATTGAGAACCGGTGGCCGGAAGGTTCCGGCCAGCACGTTTGAGGCTATTCCGCTTCCGCGGTCATCGCCTTGGCCTGGGCCACCCAGCCATCGGCGCGAGACGGAAGTCCGACTTCTTCGCCGATCTTGTGGGCGGTGTCGTGATCGAGTTCGGCCAGCTGCCAGTAGTGGAAGATGCCGAGGTCGTTGAACTTCTTCTCGATCGCGCCAGACACGCCGGTGAGCTTCTTGAGATCGTCGGCCGCACCGCGCGGCCCCGCGAGACCCTGGAAGCCGGTCGGCTGCGGCGCCGCCGGAATGGCCTCGCGCAGCGGTTGGGCGGACGCGCCGATATCGATCCCCGAATCGCCCTGCGCACGCGAGATGCCGTCGATGGCAGCACGCGCGATCAGGTCGCAATACAGCGCGATGGCGCGGCCGGCGTCGTCATTGCCCGGAATCACGAAGGAGATGCCCTTCGGATCGGAGTTGGTATCGACGATCGCGGCGACCGGAATATTCAGCCGCTGGGCTTCCTGGATCGCGATGTCTTCCTTGTTGGTGTCGATCACGAAGATCATATCGGGCAAGCCGCCCATGTCCTTGATCCCGCCGAGCGAGCGGTCGAGCTTGTCGCGCTCGCGCTGCAGCGTCAGCCGCTCCTTCTTGGTGTAGGCGCTGGCATCGCCGGAATTGAGCACCTCCTCGAGGTGCCGCAGCCGCTTGATCGAACCGGAGATCGTCTTCCAGTTGGTCAGCGTGCCGCCGAGCCAGCGCGAATTGACGAAATACTGCGCCGAGCGCTTGGCGGCCTCGGCAACGCCGTCCTGCGCCTGGCGCTTGGTGCCGACGAACAGGATGCGGCCGCCCTTGGCGACGGTATCGCTGACGGCCTGCAGCGCGCGATGCAACAGCGGCACGGTCTGGGCGAGGTCGATGATGTGGATGTTGTTGCGGGCACCGAAAATGAAATCCGCCATTTTCGGATTCCAGCGGTGGGATTGGTGGCCAAAGTGGACGCCAGCCTCAAGCAGCTGACGCATAGAGAAATCGGGTAGCGACATAGTTCAGTTCTCCGGTTGGTTCCTCCGGAAACGTGTGAGCAGACGAACCTTATGGCCCGGCTGCCACCGGACGGCCTTTTGAGCCATGTTTCCGTGTGAGATGGGCCGCTATATAGCGGTATTTTCAAAGGAAGCAAGGAAATTGGGCCGGATTCGCCCTTTCGGACAAATGGACCCGGCAGCCCGGCTTGGGCCGGTATTTGGCCGGATTACACCGATTTTCCGGCGCCCGCACCTCGACAAGCCCAAGATCGAGGCTGCTATTCCGCCAATTGAAGCTCCGCGATCGTCGTCCGGGCGGCGGCTTCGTCCAGCGGGACGAAGTCGATCGGTCCGGGACTATTGCTGCCGGAGGTGACCGCAGAGCCGACCAGCATGCCAGCCACCCCACCCGCCAGCGTCATTCCCATCACCGCATTGTGCCTGTCGCTGGTCCTTGCGAGGAAGAAATACGTGCGGCCGGATTCGGTCGTGACGTCACGCTTGCTTTCGCCCGGAAACAAGTTTTCCGAGGCCCACAACTGGTGCTGGCCGGCCGGACGATCGGCGTAGACATAGGTTCCAGGCTTGAGCCGGCCCATCGGGCCACCGTCGACCTTGACGTCACAAACGGTGGCGGAAAGGCCGCTGGCCTTTTCCTCCAGCACGACGATGCGCGTCTGTCCCGGTCTCGGCGGGCCGACCTTCTGCATCACCCCTGCATAATCGAAACCGGTTCTTTGGCTTGCACAAGCCGACAAGAAAACCGCGGCAATCCCCACCGCCGCCCCACGCCAAAACATTCCGCCCCCAACGCCCCAATGCCCGTGGGCGGCAGGCTAACCAAAAACATCGTGTGGTTGCAACTGCGCCGGCGATCCCTCAGCCGACCATATCGACCCTGCCATCCCCAAGCCGATAGATGCCGCCGACCACTTTGAGTTTGTGCTGTTCGACCGCAGCACTCAGGATCGGCGTCGCCGAGCGAAGCTTGGCGACAGTGTCGATCACGTTCTGCCGGATCGCTTTGCCGAGCGTATCGCCGCCTTGCTGCGACACCGCCTTTACCGAAGGCGCGATGGCCTCGACGAGCGACGGCATGTGTCCCGGCAACGGCTGATCGTCCTTGAGGGATTTGATGGTCGCATCGACGGCGCCGCAGCTATCGTGCCCCAGTACCAGGATCAAGGGCACGCCCAGCACCGCGACGGCGTATTCCATGCTCGCGACCGTGTCGTTGTTGGCGAAATTTCCGGCCACGCGGCAGACGAAAAGATCGCCACTGCCGCTGTCGAAAGCGTATTCGGGGGCAATCCGCGAATCGGCACAGCTCAAGATGGCAGCGAACGGGTTTTGACCGCCGGCCAGCGCCTCCCTTTCATGCTTGAAATCGTGACGCAGCGACACGCCTTCGACGTAGCGCGCATTTCCTTGTCGCAGGCGTTCGAGCGAAGCCTCCGGCGACAAGACGTTTTGCGGTTTTGGGGGCGGCTTTTTCTCCTTGGCCCCCGCCGCACTCCCGAACAGCAGCGTTGCGGCCGCGCCGAGAACGAGGCCGCGACGCGAAGGCTGGAAAGAACTCTCGCGGCACTTCACGCACATGGAAAAACTCCTTTGCGTCGTTACAGCGTCTGCACGTCGACCACGCCCGACACCGCCTTGATCGCGCCGGCGATCTGCGGCGAGACCTTGAAGCGCCCGGGCAGCTTCATTTCGACTTCGGTTTCGAGATCGAGCATCATCACCAGCGACACGTCGCCGTCGGCGCCGCTCATGGGCGCGGGCGCCGGTTTTGCCTGAAGACCGCGGGGCGGCGGCGCGCCCTGCCCTGTCTCGGGCATCTGCAGCCGCTTGGCGATGGATTCGAGCGGCTTGGTATCGCGGACGAAGATCCGAAGTCCCTTTTGGGTTTTCGCCGCCGCGTCATCCAGCGGCTCGGCATGCAGCACGCGGGCACGGACGTCCTCGCCCTGCAGCTCGGCGCCCAACTGCAGCAGCACCGCGGCCCCCGGCTCCAGCACGTCGCGATATTGCGCGAGCCCTTCGGAAAACAGCACGGCCTCGAAATGGCCGGTCGGGTCGGACAGGCCCATGATGCCCATCTTGTTGCCGGTCTTGGTGCGCCGCTCCATCCGCGACACCACGGTGGCGGCGACCTTGCCGGCGGTGGCGCCGGTTTTGACCGCGCGGGAAAATTCCGCCCAGGTCTGCACCCGCAACCGCTTCAGCACGGTGGCGTAATCGTCGAGCGGATGGCCGGACAGGAAAAAGCCGATCGCGTCATATTCGCGCCGCAGCCGCTCCGCCGGCAACCACGGCTCGATCTGCGGCAGCATGATGGTCGGCGCATCGGCGGCGCCGCCGAACATGTCGTTCTGCCCCATGGTCGCCGCCTCGTGGCTGCGCTGGCACGCCGCGAGGATGGCCTCGGCGCCGGCAAACACCCGCGCACGATTGGAATCCAGCGTGTCGAAGGCGCCGGCCGCGGCCAGGCTCTCGATGACGCGCTTGTTGATCGCGCGCGGGTTGACGCGCGAAGCGAAGTCGGCGAGCGAGGTAAAAGCGCCTTCCTTGCGCGCCTCGACGATCAGTTCGACCGCCTGCTGACCGACGCCCTTTAACGCGGCCAGCGCGTAGAAGATCGTGCCGTCCGCTACCTCGAAGGTGGGGCCGGAACGGTTGACCGAGGGCGCCTCGACCTTGATGCCGAGCCGCTGCGCTTCGGAGCGGAATTCCGAGAGCTTGTCGGTATTGTTGAGGTCGAGCGTCATCGACGCCGCAATGAACTCGACCGGATAATGCGCCTTCATATAGGCGGTGTGGTACGACACCAGTGCGTAGGCGGCGGCGTGGCTCTTGTTGAAGCCGTAGTCGGCAAATTTCGCCAGCAGTTCGAAGATCGTATCGGCCTGCCCTTTCGGCACGCCGTTCTTGACCGCGCCGGCGACAAAGATCGCGCGCTGCTTCTCCATCTCCGAGCGGATCTTCTTGCCCATCGCGCGCCGCAGCAGGTCGGCGTCGCCGAGCGAATAGCCGGCCATCACCTGGGCGATCTGCATCACCTGTTCCTGGTAGATGATGACGCCGAAGGTCTCCTTCAGGATCGATTCGAGGATGGGATGGAGATATTCCGGCTCCTCGTCGCCGTGCTTGCGGGCGCAATAGGTCGGAATGTTCGCCATCGGGCCCGGCCGATACAGCGCCACCAGCGCGATGATGTCCTCGAAGCGGTCGGGCCGCATGTCGACCAGCGCGCGCCGCATGCCCTGGCTTTCAACCTGGAACACGCCGACCACGTCGCCCTTGGCCAGCATCTGGTAGCTCTTGGCATCGTCGAGCGGCAACGTGGTCAGATCGACCTCGACGCCGCGCTGCTTGAGCAGCTTGACCGCGACATCGAGCACCGTCAGCGTCTTCAAGCCGAGGAAGTCGAATTTGACGAGGCCCGCGGGCTCGACCCATTTCATGTTGAACTGGGTCACCGGCATGTCGGATTTCGGGTCGCGATAGAGCGGCACCAGTTCGCTCAACGGCCGGTCGCCGATCACGATGCCGGCGGCATGGGTGGAGGCATGCCGGGTCAGGCCTTCGAGGCGCTGCGCGATGTCGAAGGCGCGCGCCACCACCGGATCCTCGTCGCGGAACGCCTGCAGCTTCGGCTCACTCGCAATCGCGGCCGCCAGCGTCACCGGCGCCGCCGGGTTTTGCGGCACCAGCTTTGTCAGCTTGTCGACCTGCCCGTAAGGCATCTGCAGCACGCGCCCGACGTCGCGCAGCACGCCGCGCGCCTGCAACGTGCCGAAGGTGATGATCTGCGCGACCTGGTCCCTGCCGTAGCGCTGCTGCACGTAATCGATCACCTCGCCGCGCCGGTCCTGGCAGAAGTCGATGTCGAAGTCGGGCATCGAGACGCGTTCCGGATTGAGGAAGCGCTCGAACAAGAGGCCGAACCGGATCGGATCGAGATCGGTGATGGTCAGCGCGTAGGCGACCAGCGAGCCTGCGCCCGAACCGCGCCCCGGTCCGACCGGAATGCCTTGCGCCTTCGCCCATTTGATGAAGTCGGCGACGATCAGGAAGTAGCCCGGATACTGCATGCGGGTGATGACATCGAGCTCGAAGGCGAGCCGCGCGCGGTAGTCTTCTTCGGTGGTTCCCTGCGAAAGGCCGTGAACCCGCAAGCGATTGGTCAACCCCTCCTCGGCCTGCCGGCGCAACTCCGCCGCTTCTTCGCTGACGGCGTCCGCGCTGTTGGCGCTCGCACCCACCGTGAAGCGCGGCAGGATCGGCTTGCGGGTGAGCGGGCGGAACGAACAGCGCTCGGCGATCTCGACGGTGGAGGCGAGCGCCTCGGGCAGGTCGGCGAACAGCACCGCCATTTCGGCGCGGGTCTTGAAGCGGTGGTCAGGGGTCAGCTGGTCGCGCTCGGTTTCGGCGATCAGGCGCCCGCCGGCGATGCACAACAGCGCGTCATGGGCTTCATAATCGTCCGATGTCGCGAAATAAGGCTCGTTGGTCGCCACCAGCGGCAGGCCCTTGGTGTAGGCGAGATCGATCAGGCCGGCCTCGACGCGGCGCTCCTTCTCGATGCCGTGGCGCTGCAATTCGACGTAGAGCCGGTCGCCGAACAGGCTCGCCAGCCGGTCGCAGCGCGATGCGGCAAGGCCTGCGTGATCGCCGGCGATCGCCAGCGAAATCGGCCCGTCCGGGCCGCCGGTCAGCGCGATCACATCCTCAGCACAGCCCTCGAGCCATTCGAACTTGATATGCGGGGCCTGGTGAACCGGCGTCTCCAGGAAGGCGCGGGAATTGAGCCGCATCAGGCTGCGGTAGCCGCGCTCGCGCGCAGCCAGGAGCACGATCCGGGTCGGCGCCGCGGCAAGCGCGTTGCGCGCGTTGGGATCCTGGTCACCGAAATCGACCGCGAGTTCGAGGCCCGTGATCGGCTGGATGCCGTAGCCCGCCATCTTGTCGGAGAATTCCAGCGCCCCGAACATGTTGTCGGTATCGGTCAGCGCCAGCGCCGGCTGGCGGTCGGCTTTCCCCAGTTCGCCGAGCTTGGCGATCTTGATCGACCCCTTCAGCAGCGAATAGGCCGAATGGACGTGGAGATGAACAAATCCGGCATTTGACATGGCTGCCGAAGGTTTTGCGGTCATGGATAGGTCGATCGTCGGGCTTGAGGGAGCGCGAAGCCGCCAGCGCGGCCGACTCGCCCCTCAATGGTGGTGCCTTGGGCGTGAGGAGTCCATGTCGAACGCGGAATTTGCCTCCGCTGTCCGGCTTTTCCCCAAGCCGCTTCCCAAGCCACGCATCCGCGACCCAAGCCTGGCTTCACAGCTGGGGAATGAGCTGCGCCCAGACCGCAATCATCCCGACAAACAGCGCGATCGACGCCAATGCGGCTGCTTCCTCGACGAAAACCTTTAACATGCCCGCCTCCTCACATCTGGAACATATGAAGAACATTGTTCCCATTTTGTTCCATGAGTCAAGGCCGGCCATTTGGTCGGTTTGAAAAATAACCCCTGTGGTTAATTCGACTTGGCGGTCTGGTGGGTCCCTGGTCAGCCTTAAGGCGCGACGAAATGAAGGACAAAGGCAGCTGCGATGCATGTCGCGATGGCGATGATGCCGCCTCGCCGCCTGTCGGGGAAAACGCCAAAGGTAAGTACCACCAGGACAGCCAATATCGCGATTTTGATCAAGATCAGAGCCATGGGCCACCCTTTCCTTGCCAAGCACTCGGCTAGACCATCACCGGATATGCGCCCCGGGCGCCCGTTTTTCCAGCCCGGAACCTTGCCACAATCAAACTGCCCCCTGCCCAAGGGCGAGAAATGATTACGCCCGCATCAAGCAGCTCATGAAACGTTGATGGGCGGCCTTCGTGTGGTCCGCATCGGCAGGTCCGACACCCTGGAATGTGAGTTGACGCGATGCCGCCACTGCGGCTTGGGTTGCAGCTCCAAGGGAATCGATGAAGGCGGCCGTGGCCGAAGGGGAGATTTCGATGCGTAACCTCACTATCGCATTGCTGGCCGCGGGCGGATTGGCTGTTGTCGGCACCGCGCCGGCCGAAGCCGTCGGTACCCGCTATCCCTTTTGCATCCAGGGCGACCAATACCCGGGTCTGAGCAACTGCAGCTTCACCAGCTACGCGCAATGCCAGGCGACCGCTTCGGGAAGGCGCCTGTGGTGCATCGAGAACCCCTATTACAATCCTGGCGGCGATGTCGATCCACGCGGCTATCGCGGTTCGCGCGCGAGGTCGGTCTATCCGGTCCCCCGCTGAAACGCTTACGACTTGGGGCTCACGCGCCGCACCTGCGCCGGACGCGCGCGCCGACGTGAATCGATCCAGATCAATATGGGCCGTCTGATTCCGTGCCCTCATTCCCGCCGTCTATCTTGAAGGAGGTTCCCATGCGCATTCCGGCTTTGGCGATTTTGGCGATCGGGGTGGCTTCGGCAGCCGCGCCGGCCCGGGCGCAAACCTACGACCCGGCCTATCCGGTTTGCATGCATGTCGTCGGCCCCCGGGGAGGCGATTACTACGACTGCAGCTTCTATGCGTTGGAACAATGCAGGGCGACCGCTTCGGGCCGCGCGGCCCAGTGCGACATCAATCCGTATTACGTCGGCGCCAGAGCGCCGCTGCAATACGGCCGGCGGCACCGCCGCGCCTATTGAGAATCAGTCGAGTTCGACCACATGGCCGTCCACCAGCGACACCCGGCGGTCCATGCGGCCCGCCAGCTCCATGTTGTGGGTCGACCAGCAAGGAGGTTCCGATGCGCATTCCGGCTTTGGTAATTTTGGCGATCGGGGTGGCTTCGGCAGCCGCGCCGGCCCGGGCGCAAACCTACGATCCGGCCTATCCGGTTTGCATGCACGTCGTCAGCTGGGGCGGCGATAACTACGACTGCAGCTACTATACGTTGGAGCAATGCCGGGCGACGGCTTCGGGCCGCCCGGCGCAGTGCGACATCAATCCGTATTTCGTCGGCGCCAGAGCGCCGCTGCCACACGACCGGCGGCACCGACGCGTCTACTGACCTAGTCCAACTCGACCACCTGGCCGTCCACCAGGGACACCCGGCGGTCCATGCGGCCAGCCAGCTCCATGTTGTGGGTCGCGATCAACATCGCCACCCGCGTCGCCCTGACCAGTTGCATCAGCGCCTGGAAGACGTGATCGGCGGTATTCGGGTCGAGATTGCCGGTGGGCTCGTCCGCCAGCAGCGCCCGCGGCGCATTGGCCACCGCGCGCGCGATCGCCACCCGCTGCTGCTCGCCGCCTGACAGTTCCGCCGGGCGGTGCTTGATGCGGTCGCCGAGACCGAGATAAGCTAGGATTTCGGTGGCGCGCTTGACGGTCTCGGAGCGCCTCAGCCCGCGGATCATCTGCGGCAGCATGACATTCTCGAGCGCGGAGAATTCCGGCAACAGCCGGTGCGATTGATAGACAAAGCCGATATCGGTGCGGCGGATCTGGGTTCGCTCGACGTCGGATAATCCCGACGTCGCCGTGCCGCCGACATAGACCTCGCCGTCGTCGGGGCTCTCCAGCAGGCCCGCGATATGCAGCAGCGTCGATTTGCCCGCGCCCGAGGGCGCCACCAGCGCCACCGACTGCCCCGCCCACAGCGCGAGCTTGGCGCCGTCGAGGATCGTCAGCGTGGTCTCGCCCTGCATGTACTGGCGTCTTATCTCGTGGAGATAGATGACCGGTACATCTTCCGCCCCCTGCTCCATCTTTTTCCTCACTCGTACCGGAGCGCTTCGACGGGATCGAGGCGCGCGGCACGCCAGGACGGATAGAGCGTGGCGAGAAAGGACAGCGTCAGCGCCATGATCACCACCGCCGAGGTCTCGCCGAAATCGATCTCGGCCGGCAGCTTGGACAGGAAGTAGAGCTCGGGCGAGAACAATTCGGTGTTGGTGAGCCAGGACAGGAATTGCCGGATCGATTCGATGTTCAGGCAGATCAAGAGGCCGACAAACAGCCCGGTCAGCGTGCCGACCACGCCGATCGCGGCGCCCGTAATCAGGAATATCCGCATGATCGAGCCCTGCGAGGCACCCATGGTGCGCAGGATCGCGATATCGCTGCCCTTGTCCTTGACCAGCATGATCAGGCCCGAGACGATGTTCAGCGCCGCCACCAGCACGATCATGGTCAGGATCAGGAACATCACATTGCGCTCGACCTGCAGCGCATTGAAGAAGGTCGAATTGCGCTGCCGCCAGTCGACCAGGAAAACAGGCCGCCCGGCCGCTTCGGTCACGGTCTTGCGGAAACCCTCGATCCTGTCGGGGTTGGTGGTGAACACCTCGATCGCGGTGACGTCATTGTTGCGGTTGAAATAGGCCTGCGCCTCGGTCAGCGGCATGAACACGAAGCTGGCGTCATATTCCGACATGCCGATCTCGAACACGGCGGCGATCCTGTAGGGCTTTATGCGCGGCGTGGTGCCCATCGGGGTTACCGCGCCCTTCGGCGACACCAGCGTGATCATGTCGCCGGCGTGCAGCGACAGCGTATCGGCGAGCCTGCGGCCGATGGCGACGCCCTGCCCCTCGTCGAAGCCTTCGAGCGAGCCCTGCTTGATGTTCTTGGCGATCGAGGTGAGGTTGTTGAGATCGTCGGCGCGGATGCCGCGAATGAAAACGCCGGCCGCATTGAACGGCGAGGACCCCAGGCCCTGGCCGTCCACGACTGGCGCGGCCAGCCGGATGCCGGAAACCTGCGAGATGCGCTCGGCGACGTCCTTCCAGTCGGTCAGCGGCGATTCCAGCGGCTGCACCAGCAGGTGGCCGTTGAGGCCGAGGATCTTGTCCAGGAGCTCCTTGCGAAAGCCGTTCATCACCGCCATCACGATGATCAGCGTGGCGACGCCGAGCATGATCCCCAGAAAGGAAAAGCCGGCGATGACGGAGATAAAACCTTCCTTGCGACGAGCCCGCAAATAGCGTCCGGACAGCAGCCATTCGAATGGCGCGAAGGGTGGAGTTCGAACTAGCTCGCTCATAGCTTCATCCATAGTTCGATTTTCACACGATTCGGACTAATTGTGGCGGCAGCGTTCAATAACCGGATACGCGTAGTGGATAATTCTTCACGCGGTCAGCCGCGCCACGACATCCGCCGGGCTGAGGTTCTCGCGCGAGCCGTCGCTGCGCCGCTTGAGTTCGAGCTTGCCTTCGGCGAGGCCCTTTGGCCCCACCAGAATCTGCCAGGGAACGCCGATCAGGTCGGCGGCGGCGAACTTGGCGCCGGCGCGCTGGTCGGTGTCGTCGTAAAGCACCTCGACGCCCTTGTCCGAGAGCTCCTTGTAGAGCTTTTCGCAGGCGGCGTCGGTATCCTCGGCGCCCTGCTTCAGGTTCAGGATCACGGCCTTGAAGGGCGCCACGGCTTCCGGCCATTTGATGCCGGCGTCGTCATGGCAGGCTTCGATGATGGCGCCGACCAGGCGCGAGACGCCGACGCCGTAGGAGCCGCCATGGATCGGCACGTCGACGCCATCGGCGCCCGCGACCAGGGCCTTCATCGAATCCGAGTACTTGGTGCCGAAGTAGAAGATCTGGCCAACCTCGATGCCGCGGGTGTGCAGCTTCTTATCCGCAGGCACCTCGCGGTCGAAGCGCGCGGCGTCGTGGACGTCCTCGGTCGCAGCATAGACCGAGGTCCATTGCTTGATGATGTCAGTGAGATCGCTCTCGTAGTCGATATCGTCGCCGGGCACCGGCAGGTTGAGTACGTCGCTGTCG
>Ga0265325_10002705_pt1 | contig 11848 bp, 12 predicted proteins | sample 41420metaG_FD_202090 | JGI IMG/M metagenome (GOLD analysis project Ga0265325, IMG submission 202090) | Rhizosphere microbial communities from Carex aquatilis grown in University of Washington, Seatle, WA, United States - 4-14-20 metaG | ecosystem: Host-associated > Plants > Roots > Rhizosphere...
GTCGGGGGCGCGGCCCCGCGATGCCGGTCGCGAGGGAGGATCGGTGCATGGCGAAGGCTAAACAACGCTCGGCGGCCGTGGACACCATCGCGCTTCTCGCTGGCGTCTGCGTCCTCACCGGACCTCTCCTCGCCTGGCTCCGCGTGGTCCCCGCGCTGATCGGTTTCTGGATGTTCCTGTTCGGCGGTCTGGTGGCGGTCCTCACCGCGCTGAGCGGCCTGGTCGCCGCCGCACGCGGACGCGGCTTCGGTTTCGGGCGCAGCCTCGCGCTGCTGGCCGCGATGGTCTTCGTCTTCACCGCCTTCCGCGCCGGCAACCGGTCGATGATCAACGACTACACGACCAGCCTCGACGACCCGCCGGCCTTCCACCACGCCGGGCAGCTGCCCGGCAACGAGGGCCGCGACCTCGCATACCCCAACGCGTTCGCCGAGACCCAGCGCGACTGCTGCGCGGATCTGCACGCGGTCAAGATCGCGGCACCGCCGGCCGACGCCGTGCAGCGCGCCGAGCACGTCGCGGCGCAGATGCCGCACTGGACCGTGACCGAGGTCGACCGCGACCACGGCACCGTCGAAGCCGTCGCCGAGTCGGTCGTCTTCGGCTTCAAGGACGACGTCGTGATCCGCGTGCGGCCCGACGGCTCGACCAGCATCGTCGACGTGCGCTCGAAGTCGCGCGACGGCAAGGGCGACATGGGCGTCAACGCCAACCGGATCCGCGCCTACGTCGCCGCGCTCGAGCAGGGCGCAGCTCCGGCCACGAACTAGGGGCCGACCCGAAGCTCGAATCCGCGCGCAGCGCGGCCGAGCAAAGAGTGCGGCCCCGTCGGGCTTTGCCCGGGGGGCTAGAGGATGGGTCCTCTCGCGGAGCTAGAGCTGGCGCTCGATCGCGGCGAACAGCTCCGCGAAGCGATCGACCGCCGCCCCGTGGCCCGCGACGAACGGGGTCAGCGACGACGGCAGCACCGTCGCGGCGACCACCTGGTCGTGCGGCTCCGTCAAGCTTCGCGCCGCAGCGAAGCTGGCGCGATCGGACGCGCCCGCGAGCGCGTCGAGTCCGGCGAGCGCGGCGCGCGCAAGCCGGGTGAGCTGACGGCTCCAAGGCTCGATCTCGGCGAACAGTGCGTCGCCCGCCAGCGTGCGGCGGAGCTGCTGCTCGTTGTCGGCGAGCACGACGAGGTGCTCGCGCAGGCGCGCGAGCGCGGCCGTGTCCGGAACGGCGCCGGACGTACCGCCGAACGCCGCGGCGACGTGCGCGCCGAGCTCGAGCGCGGTCGCGTCGGCGGCGAGCACCGGGTGCCCCCGATGCTGCGCCACGAACGCATCGAGATGCGCGGCTGCTTGCGCGTCGGGCGCAACCGCCGCGACCGCGCGTCGCAGCGACGCGTCGGGATCGTAGCCCGCGACGTCAGCGAAGAACTCGCCCGCGGTGGCGAGCGGGATCCGGTTCGCGGACGCCTGCGACATCAGGTTCAGCACCACGCCGTGCAGCGCCGCGACCGCGTCGGGCGAACGTCCGACGTACGGACCGAGGAAGATCTGACTCGGTAGCGCGTCGTTGACCGGGAAGTTGTCCCACAGCACGACCGGACGCCGCGCCAGCGCGCGGAAGTCCGCCGCGTCGCGCCCGCTGAGCACCGCCGAGAACACCGCCGGTCCGGTCCACATGATCGGCACGGTGTCGGGCACCAGCGCCGTGTAAGCGGCGAAGTAGTCGATCGCGGGACGGCCGTAGAGCGCTCGCCAGAAGCCCGTTCCGTCGCGCAGCTCCGCGACGTCGCCGCAATAGAAGTTGCCGATGAACCAGAACGTGATGCCGGCATCGAGCGTCGCGACCAGCTCCGCGCTGCGTGCGACGAGCTCGGCCTGGACCTGCGGCTCGAGCGTCGTCGAGTCCGCGGTGAGATCGTCGAACAGCAGCGCGATACCGCGCGCACCCGCTCCGACGAGATCGCGGATCTTGGCCGCGAGCAGCTCGAACTCGCGTGGATCGCCGGCGTCGTAGGTGAGGCCCGGTGCGAGCGCGTACATGAACCGGACCCCGTGCTCGTCGCCGACCCGCGCCAGCTCCGCGAAGCGCGCCAGCTCGGCGCTCGCGTAGGGCTCGCGCCAGCGCTCGCGGTGCAACGGATCGTTCTTCGGCGCGTAGACGTAGCAGTTGAAGCCGCGCTCGCCGACGAAGCGCAGCAGGGCGAGGCGCTCCTCGTGGCTGAACGGCCGCCCGTAGAAGCCCTCGATCACGCCGCGCTCAACGAGGCCGCCACCTTCAGACAGGATCACTTGCACACTCCTTGCACACGACGCTGCCCGGCTGCGGACATCCTGGGCAAAATCCGCTGCTGCGCGCCCGATTCGACGACGGTGGTCGGGACGCAAGAAACGCGTCGATCGATCCGTCCTTCCCCCAGAATACGGCTCCAATCCCCGGGCCGGCCGGACAACCTCCAAGAACACCGCTGCGCCCTCTGCCGCAAGGGTGCCAGACTTGCACGATCAGAGCAGCGGCACAGGAACTGCTTGGCTCGGGGATCGGAAGGAGGCGAGCTGACATGGATGATCCGTCCTTTGTCCCAGGTCTGCGTTGCCGGGCGACGCGGACCATCACCCACCAGCGCGGCGTCTTGAACCGCGCCGCGGAAGGTACCGTTCGCTCGACGCGCGAGAACATCGGGCGCCAGCTGATCACCGTCGACTTCGATTGCGGCGAGAAGCTGGTGCTGTTCGCGCACGAGATCGAGCCGCTCGACGAGAGTCTCTGCGAGCTGCACTCCTGAAGGGTTACAGCGCTTCGAGAGCACGCGGAACCGCGCTGGGCGCGACTTTCTGCGCTCTCGCACGCGATTCACCTTGACAGACAAGGGCTTCTCTCGTTAAGACGCACCGCCTTACGTGAACTTGAAATCTTCAATTCACTTGTCGTGGAGGGGGTGCCTATGACGAAGTCGGAACTACTCGAGAAGCTCGCCACAGCGGCAGACATCACCAAGAAGCAGGCGGACGCGGTCCTCGTCTCGCTCGTCGAGACGGCGGGCAAGACCATCAAGAAGGGTGAGTCCGTCAAGATCCCCGGGCTGGGCATCCTGCGCCTCCGCAAGATGAAGGCCCGCATGGGACGCAACCCGCAGACCGGAGAGGCCATCAAGATCCCGGCGCGGCGCAAGGTCGGCTTCACGGTCGCCAAGGTCTTCAAAGAGGGCGTCCTGGGAACCGCAAAGAAGTAGCACCAAGAATCCGCTGGTCGCCTCGCGTGCGTACGGACGAACGCGCGCGGGGCGCTTCCGGCCTTCCATCCGGGAGGCCGGACCGACTCATCGGCCGGCGCGCGACGAGCCGCAGCGCCGGCTCAGCGGCCGTGGCACCGCTTGTACTTCTTGCCGCTGCCGCAGTGACACGGGTCGTTGCGACCGATCTTGTCGCCCTCGGCGTTCACGGACTTCGCCTGCGCCGGGGCCGCCTCGACCACCGCGCCGTGCGTGAGCGTCATCGGCTGCGGCTTGCGCTGCTCCTCCATGCGCTCGACGTCCTCTTCGCGCACCAGCTGCACCGTCAAGAGCTTCTTTGCGGCCTCGGCCTCGATGCGCGCGACCATGTCTTCGAAGAGGGTGAAGCCTTCCTTCTGATACGCCTGCAGCGGGTTCTGCTGCGCGTAGCCACGCAGCCCGACGCCTTCCTTGAGGCGATCCATGGTCAGCAGATGGTCCTTCCACTGCTGGTCGATCGTCTGCAGCAGGATGACCTTCTCGAGATGCCGCATCACCGGCTCGGTGAACGACTGCTCGCGCGAGTCGTAGAGCGCGAGCATGCGCTCGGAGATGAGCCCCTGCAGCTTCTCGGGGGTCAGCGCGTCGCGCTCGTCCTCGGGCACCTCCAGGCGCACACCGAAGCGATCGGCGATCGCGTTGGTGATCGCCTCCCAGTCCCAGTCCTCCGCGTGCGTGACGCCGGCGTCGACCGCGCTCTCGACGACCAGCGCCGAGAGGTCCTCGATCATCTCCACGACCTCTTCCTTGAGGTTCTCGCCGCCGAGCGTCTCGCGGCGCCGGTGATAGATCACCTCGCGCTGCTTGTTCATGACGTCGTCGTACTCGAGGAGATGCTTGCGCATGTCGAAGTTGTGCCCTTCGACCTTCGCCTGGGCGTTGGCGATCGCGCGCGAGATCATGCGGTGCTCGATCGGCTCACCCTCCTCCATCCCGAGCCGCGTCATCAGGCCCTGGATGCGCTCGGCGCCGAAGATGCGCAGCAGGTCGTCCTCGAGCGAGAGGTAGAAGCGCGACGAGCCGGGATCGCCCTGGCGGCCGGCGCGGCCGCGCAGCTGGTTGTCGATGCGGCGCGACTCGTGGCGCTCGGTGCCGAGGATGTGCAGGCCACCCGCCTCGAGCACCAGCTCGCGTCCTTCCGCACACTCCTTGGTGTACTTGGCGAGCGCCGCCTGGAAGTCGGGGTTCTCCGGATCGCGCGTGCCGGCCTCCGCGGCGGCGAGGAACTCGGCGTTGCCGCCCAGGATGATGTCGGTGCCGCGACCCGCCATGTTGGTCGAGATCGTCACCGCCTCGTGGCGTCCCGCCTGCGCGACGATCTCGGCCTCGCGCTCGTGGTGCTTGGCGTTGAGCACGTGGTGCCGGACGCCGCGCCGCTTCAGCATGCCGGACAGCCGCTCGGACTTCTCGATCGAGATCGTGCCGACCAGCACCGGCTGGCCGTTCTCGTGGCACTCCTCGATCTCCTGGACGACCGCATCGAACTTCTCGCGCTCGGTCTTGTAGACCACGTCCGGGTGGTCGAGGCGCACCATGTTGCGGTGCGTGGGCATCACCAGCACGTCGAGGTTGTAGATCTTCTTGAACTCGACCGCTTCGGTGTCGGCCGTACCGGTCATGCCGGCCAGCTTCTTGTACATGCGGAAGTAGTTCTGGAAGGTGATGGTCGCGAGCGTCTGGTTCTCGCGCTCGACCTTGACGCCCTCCTTCGCCTCCACCGCCTGGTGCAGGCCGTCAGACCAGCGCCGGCCCGGCATCATGCGGCCGGTGAACTCGTCGACGATGATGACCTCGCCGTCCTTGACCACGTAGTCGGTGTCGCGCTGGAACAGCGCGTGCGCACGCAGCGCCTGGTTCACGTGGTGCAGGATGTCGATGTGGCTCGGATCGTAGAGGTTGTCGATGTTGAGCAGCTCCTCGCAGCGGGCGACGCCCACCTCGGTGAGGATCGCGCTCTTCATCTTCTCGTCGACCGCGAAATCGCCCTCCTCCGCCTCGCCCTTCTCGACCTTCCGGCCGCGCCTGAGCTTCGGGATGATGTGGTCGATGATCGCGTACTTCTCGGTCGACTCCTCAGCCGGGCCCGAGATGATCAGCGGCGTGCGCGCCTCGTCGACCAGGATCGAGTCCACCTCGTCGACGATCGCGAAGTTGAGCTCGCGCTGGACGTAGTCCTCCAGCGAGAACTTCATGTTGTCGCGCAGATAGTCGAAGCCGAACTCGTTGTTCTGGCCGTAGGTGATGTCGGCGAGATAGGCCTGCTTGCGCTCGGCGTCGTCGACACCGTGCACGACCACGCCGACCTCGAGGCCGAGGAAGTTGTACAGGCGTCCCATCCACTCGGCGTCGCGGCGCGCCAGGTAGTCGTTGACCGTGACCACGTGCACGCCCTTGCCGCTGAGCGCGTTCAGGTAGACCGGCATGGTGGCGACCAGCGTCTTGCCCTCGCCGGTCTTCATCTCGGCGATGTTGCCGCGGTGCAGCGCGATGCCGCCCAGCAGCTGGACGTCGAACGGCCGCATGCCCAGGGCGCGTTTCGACGCCTCGCGGCCGACCGCGAAGGCCGGCACCAGGATGTCGTCGAGCTCGGCGCCCTGGTCGATCTGCTCCTTGAAGCTCGCCGTCCGGGCGCGGATCTCGTCGTCGCTCAGCGCGGCGACCTCCTCTTCGAGCGAGTTGATCTCGTCGACGAGGGGCCACAACCGCTTCAGCTCGCGGTCGTTCTTCGTTCCGATGACTTTCTTGACGATGGCGCCCAGCATGGCTCAGATCGCTCTCCGCGCGGAGAGCGCGGGGTCCGGCGGCGGCTCGGGATCGGCCGCGCGCTGCTTCGACGAGAACCCCACACGGTACCGCAAACCCGCAGCGATTACAAAGCTCCGGCGAGGGGCAGGTCCCCTCGCTGAATCACCCTCGGGTACGCGCGCGGCCGGCGACCAGCCGCTCGGCGCGCGGCGCGTCCCCCCGCAGCACGACGCGTACCGCCGACGCGACGCTGGCCCCGTAGAAGCGTTCGCCGACCTGCAGGAACCGCTGCACCGCGTCGGTCACGAAGAAGCTCGCGCTGCCCCGGCCGCGTGTCCGCAGCAGGCCCTGCTCGCGCAGCAGCAGCCGGACCTCGCGCGCGGTCTCGTGGGCAGAGTCGACGATGCGCACGCGCTGGCCGATGAAGTCGGCGATCGCCGGACGCAGCAGCGGATAGTGCGTGCAGCCGAGGATCAGCGAGTCGATGCCGCTCTTCTTGAGGCTCGCCAGGTAGAGCGCGACGGTACGCCGCGCGACGTCGTTGTCGAGCCAGCCCTCCTCCGCCAGCGGCACGAACAGCGGGCAGGCGCGGGCGAAGATCTCGGCGCTCGGCGCCAGCGCGCGGATCTCGCGCTCGTAGGCGCCGCTCGCGATCGTCGCCTCGGTGCCGATGACGCCGATGCGGCCGCGCGTCGTGGCCTCGACCGCCGCACGCGCGCCCGGTGCGATCACGCCCAGCACCGGGATGTCGTAGCGCGCGCGCAGCGCGCCGAGGGCGACGGCCGAGCTGGTGTTGCAGGCGACCACCATCAGCTTGACGCCGCGCTCGGCGAAGAAGTCGCCGACCTCGATCGCGCACGAAGTCACGTTCTCGGGCGACTTCGAGCCGTACGGCAGGCGCGCCGTGTCGCCGAGGTAGAGCAGCTGCTCGCGCGGCAGCCGGCTCTCGATGGCCTTGAACACCGTGAGGCCGCCGATCCCCGAGTCGAAGACGCCGATCGGTGCCTCGGCCCCGGGCCGGGCGACGGCAGGGACGCTCTTGCGGATGATCACCGGCGCTCTGCTCGCTCTGGCCACGCGCGGACGCTAGCGAACGCCCGCAAGGGCGGTCAATCGACGCCACAGCTCGCGCTCGCCCTCGCCGGTCGTGGCCGAGAACGGTACGACGTCCGGCAGCCGGGCGCTCAGGTCGCGCTGCAGGCGCGTACGCTCGCCCTGCTTCAGCTTGTCGATCTTGTTGGCGACGACGATCGCCGGCCGCCCGCAGCCGGATGCGAACTCGAGCAGCAGCTCGTCCTCGGAGCCGAGGCCGCGCCGCGCGTCGATGATGACGACGATGCCGCGCAAGGTCGCGCGGCTCTCGAAGTAGCGCTCGAGCAGCGGTTTCCAGGTGGCCCGGATCGCCACCGGAACGCGGGCAAATCCATAGCCGGGCAGGTCGGCGAAGACCATGCGCTCGGGCAGCAGAAAGAAGTTGATCTGCTGGGTACGGCCCGGGGTCGAGCTGGTACGCGCCAGGCCGGGGCTACGCACCATGCGGTTGATCAGCGTCGACTTGCCGACGTTCGAGCGCCCGGCGAACGCGAACTCCGGCAGGTCGAAGATCGGCGCCTGGCCACCGGCGGACGAGATCGCGCCGGCAAAATGCCAGGTCGCCTTCCGAGCGGCGGATCGATTTGCTTCCGCCATCGCGTGCCTTGCTGGTCCGGTCGGCGATCTCGCGTCAGGCAGCGGCGCGCAGGACGGAGCGCACGCTGGCCGTCATCTTCCCTTGCTGCGTCAGGTCCTTGCGGATCGCGTTCATCAGGTTGACGAACTGCTCCTTGATCGCCCCCTTCAAGACGCCCTCGGGCAGCGGCAGCGGGATCGACTGCTTCGCCGTGTAGGTCACCAGCGTCTTCTTGCCGTCGCCAGGTGACGGCGTCAGCTGGTACGCGCCGTCGATCGAGGCGCTGCCCTCGACCGTCTTGATACCGATGCGCTTGCCCGCAGCGTCGTAGGTCAGATCGACGGTCAGCGTCTGCACCTGATCGAGCGCCAGGATCTGGAACAGCACGGTCTTCTTCTTGTCGTCGCCCGAGAGGACCTTGGCCTGGCGGATCTCCTTGACCATGCCCTCGCTGCGCTCGGGATGGAGGAAGGACTCGTACACCGCGTCCGCGGGAGCATTGATGATCGTGGTCAGCTCGACGTCGAAGGCATCCGCACCCTTGACGATCTTCTCCGAAGCGATCCCCTCGACGGGACCGTCCCATTTGACGGCGGCCCGCTTCAGCTGAAGAATCCGCCAGCCGACGTATCCTCCGCCGATCACGACGATGGCCGCGATCACGATCCCGATGGTGCGCATGTTCATGGCGAGCTCCCTCCGCCCCTACGGTGCCGGGGTCACGGTGTCGTATTCCTTGATCTTGACTTTCTCTTCGACGGCGACGTCGTTCTTGACCGGCTCCGTCGTGCCGCTGAACTCGATCGGCTCGTCACCGCGCAGCATCTTCGGGGTGACGACGTAGCTTCCGCCGAGCGTCGGTTCCCAGACGCCCATGGCCGTGTCGGTGTCGCCCAGGGTCAAGCACCAGGCGAGGCCACCGATCACGGTCCCGACGGTCGCGTACGCGAACTTGGCGGGAATGTACAGCACATTGACCAGCGCGGTCCCCAGGCCGACGCCCGCGGTTTCGAAGAAGCCCTCTTCCTCTTTGGCGGCGGCCGGACCGGCCGCGAGCAGCAACGTCAAGTTGAGAATCACGACCAGCGCGACCGTGCGCAGCCACGCGCGGGAATCGCCTCTCGAGACACCACCCATCTCAGCACCTCCACTCGCATGCGTCTTCCGTGACACCGGCCGTGCCGGCTCGCGGAGAGGTCATTCCGTGCGCACGACGGAGCCGGCCGGGAGGAGCACCAGGAGCCGATCGAAGGCGCGCTGCACGTACGGCGCGTCCTTCGATTCCATCGTGAGCTTCACCATGTACTCGGGATCACCGATCTTGGGATAGCTGCCGAGCAGCAGATCCGGAAACTCGACGACCGTCTGGTTCAAGGACTCGGCGATCATGCTCTCGCTGAAGCGCGTGTAGATGACCCGCAGGTGGTAGGGCTCGTCGGCGAACAGCGGGCGCATGCCCTCGAACTTCTTGCGCAGGATCTCGGGGATCCCGGGCAGGATGTAGATGTTCTCGACGCGGATCGTCGGGAAGCGGAGATTCTCGTCGGTCAGCAGCTCCGCGCCCTCGGGCACCTCGGCCATCTTGAGGTGCGCCGCGTTGAGCTCGCCCTGTACGAACTGACGGATGTTGCTCTCCATGTCGGGGTGGCGGATCACCTTCCGTCCGAGGCCGCGCGCGATCCCCTCGATGGTCACGTCGTCGTGCGTCGGCCCGACCCCGCCCGACGTGAACACGTGATCGAAGGTCTCGTGGAACTCGCGCACGGTCTGTGCGATGACGTCGAGCTCGTCGGGAATCGTCACGATCCGGCGGAGGGAAACACCGAGCTTGCGCAGCTCCTGCGCGAGGAAAGGCGAGTTGGTGTCGGTCACCTTGCCCGAGAGGATCTCGTTGCCGATGACGACGACGCCGGCGGTTCGCTCTGCCACGCTCACACCGAGATCGCGTCCTTGCGGAACTCGCTGGTTCCGATCTTGATGTTCACGACCGCCGGCTTGCCGGCGGTGAGCGCACGCTTCAAGGCCGGACGCAGATCGTCGGGCTTCTCGACGTACTCGCCGTGGCAGCCGAGCGCCTCGGCGACCTTGTCGTAGCGGGTGAAGTCGAGCGAGCAGGCGATCGCGCGGTCCGGACCGTAGATCTGCACCTGGCCGCGCTTGATCTGCTGCCAGGCGGCGTCGTTGCCGATCACGCCGACGACGTTGATCTTCTGCCGCGACATCGCCTCGAACTCGAAGCCGTTCAGACCGAACGAGCCGTCGCCGTAGACGATGATGACGTCGCTCTTGGGCTTCGCCAGCTTGGCCGCCATCGCGAAGCCGGGACCCGCGCCGAGCGTGCCGAGCGGGCCCGCGTCGAGCCAGTGGCCCGGCTTGTGGATGCGCAGCACGTTGGCCGCGGTGCCGACGAAGTCGCCGCCGTCGCCGATGACGATCGAGTCCTCGTTCAGGACCGCGTCGATCTCGGCGCAGGCGCGCACCGGGTTCACCGGGCTCGCGTTCGAGGTCATCTCCGGGTCGTGCGCGGCGCGCTTCTCGGTGTCGATGCGGCGGATGTCGTCCGTCCAGCTCTTGTGCAGATCCTTCTGGTAGCCGCTCTTCTTCGCCGCCTGCGTGAGCTGCTCCATGATGATGCCGGTGTCGCCGATCAACCCGACCTCGATCGCGCGGTTGCGGCCGATCTCGCCACCGTCGAGGTCGACCTGGATGATCTTCGCCTCGGGGTCGATATGCGACGAGCGGCCGTAGCCGATGCGGAAGTCGAGCGGCGTGCCGAAGATCAGCACGCAGTCGGACTTGCGCAGCGCGTCCTTGCGGGCGAGCGTCATGCCGTAGGGATGGCCCGGCGGGATCGAGCCGCGTGCCATGCCGTTGACGAACGTCGGCATGCCAAAGGTGTCGAGGAACGGCATGTACGCTTCGCGGCGGCGCGACCACCAGTACTGGCTGCCGACCAGGCACACCGGACGCTGCGCCTTGCGGATCACCTCGAAGGCCTGCTCGATGTATGCGGGATCGCCCGCCAGGCCGGCCTCGGTGCGGTACTTGGTCGGCGAGACGACGCGGTCCTCGTCGACGTTGTCGAACAGGAAGTCGAGCGGCATCTCGAGGAAGACCGGGCCGGGCACGTTGGTCGTGGCGATGCGGAACGCGGTCGCGACGTACTCGCCGAGACGCCGCGAGTCGGGCACCGCGACCGACCACTTGGTGATCGGGCGCATCAGCTCGACGTGGTTCATGTCCTGCAGGCCGCCCATGTCCTGGAAGGCGCGCGGCGCCTGGCCGCCGATGATGACCATCGGGGCCTTGGCGCGGTGCGCGGTGGCGACCCCGGTGACGGCGTCGGTCAAGCCGGGACCGGCCGTGACCAGCGCGACGCCCGGCTGTCCGGTGACGCGTCCCCAGCCGTCAGCCGCGTGCGCGGCCGTCTGCTCGTGGCGGACGTCGATGACGCGGATGCCCTCGTCGATGCACCCGTCGTAGATCGACATGATGTGACCGCCGCAGAGCGTGAAGACGAATTGAACGCCCTCTTTGGCGAGGGCGCGTGCGACGATCTGTCCACCGTGAAGTTGTGCCATTCGGAAGTCCCAGTTGATGCGGCTGCTGTTGCCAGTGGCTTATATGTGCCACCCCAGAAGCTGGCAAGTTAGCTCGCCCGCGACGCCGCCCGACCGGCCATGCTACCAGGCCCGAGATGAGCCGCAGCGACGAACTCAAGAGTCGGATCGTGTCCGCCCTCGCGGCGGAGCACGTCGAGGTACAGGACGACAGCGAGCAGCACCGCGGCCACGCCGGCGCGCGCGGCGGCGCCGGACACTACACCGTCGCCGTGGTCGCGGAGAGCTTCGCCGGCCTCGACCGCGTCGCGCGGCACCGCGCCGTCTACGCCGCGGTCGGCGACATGATCCCGGCGCAGGTGCACGCGCTGGTGGTCCGCGCCTTCACCCCGGCCGAGTGGCGCACTACCCCAGCAGGCTCCGCGCGATGACCTTGAGCTCGAGGATCGGCTTCACGCCCTCGAAGATCGGCAGCACCAGCGCGTCGACCACGTAGCGGCAGATCGGGAACTCCTCAGCGAACCCCCAGCCGCCGTGCAGCAGCTGCGCCTCCTGCGTCGTGCGCACGGCGACGTCGCAGGCGAACAGCTTCGCCATCGCCGGCTCGAGCGC
>Ga0265325_10002708_pt1 | contig 11846 bp, 10 predicted proteins | sample 41420metaG_FD_202090 | JGI IMG/M metagenome (GOLD analysis project Ga0265325, IMG submission 202090) | Rhizosphere microbial communities from Carex aquatilis grown in University of Washington, Seatle, WA, United States - 4-14-20 metaG | ecosystem: Host-associated > Plants > Roots > Rhizosphere...
TTGGTTGTGCATGGATGGCGCGAAACGGATTGTGCCGCCCCTCCGGGGCTTCCCGCTACTCTAATACCGGCCTCCCACCGCTGTCGCGGTGGGCTACGCTGTTCCGCCCCTGGCGGGGCTGGATAAAGAGACAGAGAAGAACCACCCTTACACAATCTCTCTTGTTTTGCAGGCTGGCCCTTCGCTTTACGATCCTCGAACTGCGGGGCTCGATTTTGGCGCGGCTTTGGCGGTGGCGAGGGCTTTCGCTACGTCATCTAGCAGGTCGGCGGGCTTCCACTCGTTTCCGCTGTACCACTTGTAGATTGTTCCGTCCGGGGAAATCACGCTGGTGCTTAGCGAGTGCACTACTTCCGCTCCGCTGGGGTCGTAGTACACGCCGAAAAACTGCGTCATCTTCTCGAGATCTTTGGGAGGAGCCGTGGCGAACTGCCAGCGATCGAGCGGGTTGCCTCCGGTTATGGCGTTGAAGGTCGAGGCATATTGGCGCAGTACCGGCGGAGTATCGTGCGTGGGGTCGAAGCTGACGCTCAGCAGGCGCACCTTCGACGAGAGGGCCGGGTTGGCGCGCGTCGCGGCATACACCTGCGCGAAATTCCTGGAAACTAGCGGGCAGTAATCCGCGAAGGGGCAGCGGGTGTAGATGAACGTAACCAGAGTGACTTTACCCTTGAAGGAATCGAGGTGAATCGTCTTGCCATCCTGATTCACCAGCGCGAAATCGGGAACCTTTTCGCCGGGCTGCGGATCGTGCAGATTCTCGACCGGTGGAGCGGCTGTGGTGCCGTCGCCTTTCTTGGTGACGACGATATTTTCCAGGTGATATTTGCCGTCTCCAGTGATCACTACGTCGGCGGTGATCTGGTCGCCGGGGGTTAGAGCGGCCAGCGCCTTCTCATCCGGGATGGGATAGGGCATAGCCATGGCGCTCATGAAGCCGGGAATTTCGTCGGCATCCACGTTCGCGGAGCCTTCCTCTTTGGCAACGGAGAGCACTTTGCCTGTGAGGTGATAGCGCTTGCCCGCGGGGACGGAGCCAGAGCCGCACGCGGCAAGGAATATCGCGCAGAGCGCCAGACAGATCATCCAAGCGCTATTCGCAGGAGAGGGACAAGTCCTGTTACTTGCCATGCGAGACATTCTACACTCCCTTCACTTTCCCAAGAGGATTCGATCAATAGTGGAATTTGTAGCGGAATTCCACGTAGATTTCGCGCGGATCGTTGTAATGAAAGCCGCCGAACGAGAGGCTGTTATCGATCAGCAGGTGGCGGTTGGCCACGTTGAGCGCGCTTACCGAGACGGAGTATTTCTCGCGGAAGGATTTACCGAGCGACAGGTCCACGCTGGTGTGCTGCGGGAGATGATCGCCGGGGAAAGGATCGCCCGGCGAGCCGTTTGAAAATCCCGAGCCATAGTAGACGTTGGCGGAAGCGAACATCTGGGAGGGCAGATTCGCATCGAAGCCAACGTTCAGCGTGTTGCGCTGGTCGTGGTCGAGATAAAAATAGCCATCCGGGGGAGGCGAGAAGTCCGTGAGGCCGCCGGTGATGGCGCCCCGTCCTTCGGCAACCTGATTGGAATAGGCCAGGTGCGCCTGGCCGCGATTCCAGATGCGGGGCGAGCGCAGGGTGACTTCCGCGCCGCGGATGCGCGCGCCATCGATGGTAAGCGGAAAGAAAATATCGGAGTTTCCGACGTTGTTATGGTCGAAGAAATTTTTTGCGCGGGTCTGGAAGGCGTCCGCATCGAGCGCCCAACCGCGGAAGGGAATCGTCAGGCCGATCTGGCTCTCCTCGTCGCGTTCCCCGTGCAGAGGGATGAAGCCCAGGCTCTGGCTGGTAACGAAGTCGAGCAGGGGGCCGGAGGCGGTGAGCAGGGGAGGCGCCTGGTAATACTTTCCATAGAATGCGCGAACGACCCAGTTCAGGTAGGGAATTCGCAGGGAGGCGCCGAAGCGCGGATCGGTCGAGTCTTCGGCCAACGTGCCGGAGAAGTGGGTGTAACGCACGCCCGCCATCAGGGTGAGCCAGGAGGTGGGCTTGAATTTATCGTCGAGGAACAACGTCTCTACGTGGCCTAGCGGCGATTCGCTTTGCTGGAAATTCGGATTGCTGCCGTCGTTGAAGAGCAGGCTGAAAAGCTGGGTGTCGTGCTGGCTGAAGCCGTAGAAGCCGGCCTGCGCGTCGTTTTTTGAGAAATGAACGCTGAGAGTGGCCTGGGCGCCGCCGTACTTGGAGCCGCGCTCGTCCGTTGTGGCAATCGGGAAATCGGTGGACGAGGCTTTGTAATTCGCGCTGTTGTAATGGAAGAAGGGAGAAACCGTCAGCACAAGGTTCTGGTTGATGGTGCGGATCCACGAGAAATCCACGACGGCGTCGGATTCCTGCTGGCCGTCGCGAAGCCCGTTGCTGGCGGGATCGGAGTTGGGATTCGGGTCGTAGGGAATCTGGTAGTAATCGCGGCGCAGCGAGGTGACCAGCCGAAATTGATTGCTGGGATTCGCGTTGAAGATGAGCGATGCGAAGCCGCCGTAGCCGTTTTCCGCGTCGTGGAACACTTGGCCGATGGGTGTTTGCAGGCCGTAGTTGCTGCGATTGGCGTTGACGCTGGCGAAATAGGCGAAGCGTTCGGTGTGGCCGCCGACGTTGAGCTGATCGTTGGTCTGGTACCAGTTGCCGAAGGTGGTCACGAGTTCGGCATCGTTGTTGCGCTCGAAGCCGGTGCGCGGAACCACGTCGAAAACGCCGTAGGTGCGGTCGCCGTAGGCTGCGTCGTAGCTGCCGCGCATGGATTCGAGATAGTCGATGTCCTTGGGATCGATCTGCGGGCCCACGTTGCTGGCGATGTTGGTGTTGGGGATGGGCACGCCGTCGATGAGCCAGCTTACCTGGTGACCGCCGCGGACGTGGAGCTGGTCGTGCGTGACGTAGGCGCCGGGGACGAAGTCGGTGATCATCTGGAGGCTGTTGGTGCGGTCGGCGCCGGGGGTGCGGGCGATGTCCTCGCGATTGACTAGAGTGGTGGGCGTGGCGGAGTCGACGTTGATCACGTCGGCGACGGCCGTGACGGTTTCGGTCTGGGTGACCGGGGCGAGTTCGAGCAAAAAGTGGAGGACGGGGGATGAGTCGGCAATCACCGTGACGTTTTGCTTGGCTAAGGCGAAGCCAGGCGTTTCGACGGTGATTACGTAATCACCTACCGCTACCGGATTGAAGGCGAATTCGCCATTCTGGTCGCTTTTTGTTGCCGACGAAAAATCGGAGGTGGCCGACTGGAGCTTTACCTCCGCGCCGGCGATGGGCCGGTGCTCCGGATCGTGCACGATGCCGCGGACACTGCCGAAGATGGTCGCGCGCGCGGCCGGTACACACGCGAGCAGAGCAACTGCAAAGCAATACACCACACACTTCCGCATTGGGAAGCCTCCGTTGTTAGATTTTTGTGCGCTGAGTGGAGGCTTAGTTTCGAGGGGGCTCGAACAGCGCGGAAACAAATCCGGAAACGGGAGATTGCTCATATGGCGCTACCCATTCGCTGGAGACAAATAACGGCGCGAGTTGGGCGAGAGGGATCGGAGCCGTGGGCGCGATGGGGGCGATGAAGCCGTAGTCCAGCGCGTGATTGCCGCGATGCGTGCCGCACATGGGTGCGGCGTGCTTGCTTGCGCCGCACAAGTGCATATGCTGCGTTGCGGCTTGCCGGGCGCACAGCGCCATGCAATCGCACTGCGACGGATTGCAGGCGATCCCGCGGGCCAGCAAGGCGAGCGGAGTCGCGAGAAGCGCGAGGATCACGAGATAGGCCGGAAACCGCAGCATCGAAAGAATGCTAGCACAACTGATCTGGGCGAGGTTAATCGATTTCGAGCGTCCGCTTGCGATTTGAGACGGCGAGTTGAGGCGGCGTTGCGTTCGGAAATGCTTCGCGGTACGCTCGAAAAACTGTGCTGCCATTCAAGCTGATTTATCACGAGCGATATGACCTGAACCTCGGTGCGCATGTGTTTCCGTCGCAAAAATACCGCATGATTCATGACCGGCTGCTGGCTGATGGAATCGCTGTGCCGGAGGATTTTCTGGCGCCGGAACCGGCGAGCGATGAGGACATCCTGCGCGTCCATTCGCAGGATTACTTGTACAAGCTGAAGACCGGCACGCTCAGCCACAACGAGATTCTGCGCCTGGAGATTCCTTATTCGAAGGAACTGATGGAGGCGGTGTGGCTGGCCGCGGGCGGCTCGATCCTGGCGGGGAAAAAGGCGCTGGTGGACGGCTGGGCGGCGAATATCGGCGGCGGTTTCCATCACGCCTGCTCCGATCATGGCGAGGGCTTCTGCGTGATTCACGACGTGGCCGTGGCGATTCGCAGCCTTCAGTTTCACCGGGCGATCGAGAACGCATTTGTCGTCGATACGGATGTGCACCAGGGGAACGGGACGGCGGAAATTTTCGGCGGAGACGGAACGGTGTACACGCTTTCGCTGCACCAGGAGCACAATTATCCCTACCCGAAGTCCATTTCCACCGTGGACGTGAATCTGCCGGATGGAATAGGTGACGACGATTACCTGGCGATTCTGGAAAAGCATCTGCACCGGGCATTTCAGGATTTTTCTCCGCAGATGCTTTTTTACGTCGCCGGAGCGGACCCTTATCGAGAGGACCAGTTAGGCGGCTTGAAGCTTACGTTGGAAGGACTGGCGCGGCGAGACGCGCTCGTCTGCGATTACGCGCGAAGGCACAGCGTTCCCATGGTGATCACGCTTGCCGGGGGATACGCGCGAAATGTGGAGGACACGGTGCGCATCCACATTGAGACAATTCTGGCGGCGCGGGATGCGGCTCGGGTTGCGAGCGCTGCCTGATCGAGCTCAATGCGCGGCGGCCAGGGCTCCGTCTATGGCTTTTGTCAACGATTCTGGAAATGCCTGCGGCGTGAACTCGTTGGTGCGATAGACAATTTTGCCTTTCGCATCGAGGACGAGAATCGTGGGAAGCGTCTGGACGTTCAGCAGCCCATCGAGACCGTCCGCGTAGGCGACTGGCACGTCCCATTTCTCACGTGCGATGAAGGGCGGCACGAGGGCGCGGTCCTCGTCGGTGTTGACCGCAAGGAATTCAATTTTGGGATTGCCCGCGTAGCCCTTGGCCACTTGATTGAAGACCGGTTCGACCACTCTGCACGGACTGCACCAGGTGGCCCAGAAGCTGAGCGCGACCACTTTCCCTCTGGCCTGCGCGAGCGCCAGTGAGCCGCCGTCCGGGCGGCGAAGGACAAAGTCGAAAACATCCTTCGTGTCCTTGTTCCGGCCGAGCAGATCTTCCTTCTGATCCTCTTTCTGGGTTTCCTTCTGAGATTCGGGGAGCGCGTTGAGACGGTCATACGTGGCGAGAATTTCCTGCCCCAGCCCCTTTTCGCTGCCGTGGACCTGGCGCCAGACGTTTCCCAGCTTCAGGCGCACTTCGTGGCGGTCCACGTTTCCGGCGTCCCCTTCTTCCGGCAGCACGAACGCGAGCAGGTATTCGGAGATGGCCGCGTTCGGGTCGCCTCTGGTTTCCGCGATCTCGCCCAGCATGATGGCGGCGACCCCATTCGGATGCAGCGAATAGCTCAGCTTCAGGTCTTTCACGGCAGCGTCGTAGTTGTGCTGCGCTTTTTCCACATTGGCGCGGAGCGCGTAGAGTCCCGTGCGCATGCGGTCCTGGTGGCCGCGCCATTCGGCGATCGATTGCTGCGGAGGCTTGTCGGCCGGGCTGGCTTTTTCGATGCGATCGAGCACCCGTGTGACGTAACCGGCGGCGCGCGTGAGGCTGGCGTCGTCGCCGCGCTCCTGGAGCATGGTGACGGCCAGCATCATCATGTCGGAATTGTCCGGCTGGACGGCAATCAGCCGCTCGGCGTACTCAAGCTCGCAGGCAGCGTCGCGAAGCTGCTGGCAGGCTTCGACGAGGGCCTGATAGACATTGGCTTTGCGCGGGGCGTCGGGGAAACGTTGCAGATAATCCTTCAGATTGCGGGCGAGCGCAGCGCGGTCGTTGCCGGCCTTGGTAATCGCTTTGTGGAGTTCCGCGTCCGCTTCGGCATTTTTCGAGTTGGTGTCCTGGGCGGCTGTCGCGGGCATGCGCGCGGTGGCATTCAGGATCGGCGCAGACATGCCGAGCGAGAGTGCTGCGCACGAGGCCATGAGGAAAGGACGCATCAGGCTTTCAGTTTATCGCGAGAGCAGGATTGCTGTGGCGGAACTTCTAAGAGAGATTTGCCTAAACCCGCCAATCGGGAGATTGGCGTTCCCAGGGACTGGCTCTGACGCTCACGATTCGGAGATTAGTCTTCGCTCCCGCCGTGCCTGGCTTTATCGAGTCTTCAACAGGGAATTGAGCGAGCCCTGGCGATAGCCTTCCAGATCGAGCGTCACGAAGGCAAAGCCCACGGCTTTGATGCGCGCGGCCATCTGTTGCCAAAGGGCGGGATCCAGGCCACGCGAAAGCTCGTCCTGCGCGAGCTCGATGCGCGCGAGTTCGCCATGGGCTCGTACGCGGAACTGGCGGAAGCCCAGATCGCGCAACACGGCTTCAGCGCGGTCGATCTTATCGAGGAGTTCGGGAGTGACTGCGATTCCGTAAGGAATGCGGGACGAGAGGCAGGCCGACGCCGGGCGGTCCCAGGTGGGCAGACCCGCAAGGCGCGAAAGCTCGCGAATTTCGTCCTTGTGCATCGCCGCGTCCAGCAGTGGAGCGAGCACGCGATGCTCGCGCGCGGCGCGATGGCCGGGGCGGAAGTCGCGGGTGTCATCCGCATTGATTCCGTAAGCAATCGCGCCGAAGTTGCTTTCCTTGGCGAGCAGAGCCATGCGGTCGAAAAGTTCGTCCTTGCAGTGGTAACAGCGATCGGCGTTGTTGGCCACATACAGCGGATTCTGGAATTCGTGCGTTTCGATAAATTGGTGTCGCACTCCGGACGAGCGGACAAACGCCTCCGCCTGCTCGCGGTCGTGTCGCGAAAAACTTGCCGAAAGAGCTGTAACGGCCAGGGCGCGCTCGCCCAGCACCTGATGCGCCGCCCAGGCGAGGTATGCGGAATCGGCGCCTCCCGAAAAAGCAACCAGAAGGGAATCGATGCCGCGAAGGGCCGCGAAAAGCAGCTCCTGCTTCTGAAGGGTATCGCTTTCGACGGTTGCAAGCTTTGCGCTGCTGGCCATGAACGGAACGCCTCGTTACGTCAGCAGCCAGTATAGCTCACTGCGTTTCATTGAAAATCGAGAAGAACATCTACCTTGGCGCTCTGGGGGTTTTCCTGCAGGAAGCGGCCGATTTTCTCATAGCGGAACGGCGACCCGACAAACGCGCGCTTGACGCCGGTATCGACGAAATTCTCGTATGTGGTCTTGTCAAAAATGGCGCCGGCAGCGATGGTCCACGCTGCGCGGATGCGGCGCTCCCCGTCCATGGAGAGACCGGTGAGGATGAGCTGGCCCATGTGATACTGCGGCCCTTCGTCGACGGAAACTGTGTACGTCACGCGCTTGCTCGTCTCATCGAAGGATGGGACGGCGTCAACTTTTGCGTCGAGATACCCGCGGCGGCTGTAGATATCCCGAACGCCTTCCCAAGCGCTCTCGATTTTCATGCCATCCGCGAGATCGCCCGTCTTGAGCTTCACAAAATCATCCAGGCTCTCGGCGGGTAACGAATAATTTCCCTTCCACGTGACACCGCCCCAGGAATATACCGGTCCCGGATCGATGGGCGCCTGCACGATTAATTTGTTAGGAAGCGCGCTCTTGGGATCTCCCGCCATTCGCGAACTGGGCGGACCGAATCTGACGCCCAGGTATCCATGTGAGAGGTAGATCGGCCGAACCTCTTCCAGTTCGAAGATTTCGATGGCGCTGCGGGAGAACGGTTTGCCGAGAAGGTCGGTCACGCGGTCTTCGATCATGCGGTCGCCGCTCGCGAGCGGGTCAGAAAACTGTATACCGGCGACATTCAGTTGATCGCCCTCGGCGCTAAAAAGCTGCACCTGGCGGCTGCCCGCACCGCTGACAGACAGTGCATGGGAGACGCTCACACGAACGCCCTTCGCCATCAGGAGTTTCTGGATGGCCGTGCAGATCTGGTCGAGGATGATGCCCTGGGGAGGAACCGCACCGTCGAAGAGCGGAACCGACGCCTTGATCCCGGCAACCAATTCGTCGTCGGAGAGCCAGGGGAAATTATCGAACACCGCGGGAATCGCCGGAGCGTCGGTCACCTGGTATTCGATCCTGATCCCCGCGCCGAGGGTGGAATAGCGGTACTGAACCGAAGCGAAAGGGCCCAGTTTCGCGAGGCGGTCGGCCCCGCCTTGAATGTCTTCCCTGGTGACGCTTGCTCCCGCCTGAAGTCCGGTGAAACCGGCAACCTGCTCAGACTTGAATCGGCTGGAGCCCGTCACCTGGACGGAGGCGAGCGGCGATGAGGGCGATTGCGCTCGCGCGGAAGAAATGGAAGCCGCGAACGCTGCGCAGACAATAAGCAGACAAATCCACGAAAAGGGCGGCGCCGCCCCTTGACGGAAAGCATACGTTTTCTTCATGCCATGATTTTAGAACAGCAGGGTGCCTGGGGGCTACTCGACGGTGACCGACTTCGCCAGGTTGCGCGGCTGGTCGACATCGCACCCACGGCGCACGGCAATGTGGTAGGCGAGCATTTGCAGCGGCACGATTTCGAGAATGGGTGCGAGCAGGTCCGGGGCGGTCGGAATTTCGATCACGTGGTCAGCGGTTTCGCGAGCGAGATGATCCCCTTCGGTGACCACGGCGATCACGATGCCGTCGCGCGCCTTCACTTCCTGCAGGTTGGAAATGGTTTTTTCGTAGCGGAGCATGGAGGCGGGGTCCGATTCGTCGCGCGTGGCGATCAGCACTACCGGCAGGTTTTCATCGATCAGCGCGTTGGGGCCGTGCTTCATTTCTCCGGCCGGGTAGCCTTCCGCGTGGATGTAGGAGATTTCCTTGAGCTTGAGGGCCCCTTCGAGAGCGATCGGGTAATGAATGCCGCGCCCGAGATAGAGGAAATCCGTGTGGCGGAAGAACAGCCGCGCGAGGTCCTCGATTTCGCCGTCGCGCTGCAGGATGTTTTCGATCTTGTGCGGGATGCGCGTGACTTCCTGCATCAGGTGCTGAGACGATGCGGATGTAAGCTTGCCGCGCACCTGGCCGAGATGCAGCGCCGTGAGCAGCAGCGCGCTGAGTTGCCCCGTGAAGGCCTTGGTGGATGCGACGCCGATTTCAGGCCCGGCGTGAGTATAAATGGTGCCGCTGGCTTCGCGCGTGAGCATCGCGCCCACCACGTTGCAGATGGCGAGAACTTTTGCGCCCTTCTGGCGGGCTTCGCGCTCGGCTGCAAGCGTGTCGGCCGTTTCGCCCGATTGACTGATAGCGATTACCAGGCTGTGTTTATCGACGATAGGATCGCGGTAGCGATACTCGCTGCCGTAGTCGACCTCTACCGGCATGTGCGCCAGACGCTCGATCATGAACTTGCCGGCGAGGCCCGCATGCCAGCTGGTGCCGCAGGCGACGATCTTCACGTCGCGGAAATTCTTGAATTCCTGCTCGGAGATGTCCATTTCGTCGAGGAAGACCTTGCCGGTCTCCTGCGAAATGCGTCCCAGGAGCGTGTCTCGAACGGCGCGCGGCTGCTCGAAAATCTCCTTCTGCATGAAATGCTTGAAGCCGCCCTTTTCGGCCATGATCGGGTCCCAGGTGATGTGCTGGGCGGTGCGGGTGATGGCGCGACTTTCGAAATCGAACAGCTTCACGCCCTGCGGCGTCAGCACGGCCACTTCGCCGTCGCCGAGAAAGAAAACGCTGCGCGTGTGAGCGAGGATTGCGGGGATGTCGCTGGCGACGAAAAATTCGTTCTCGCCCAGGCCGACGACGATGGGCGGTCCGAGGCGGGCGGCAACGATCTTGTTGGGATCCTTTGTGGAGACGGCCACGAGCGCGTAGGCCCCGCCCATCACCTTGACGGCTTTGAGCACCGCTTCTTCGAGCGTGGAGTTCTTGGAAAATTTTTCCAGCAGATGGGCGATGATTTCCGTGTCGGTTTCGGTGAGGAACTTGTGGCCTTCGGCGATGAGCTGCTTCTTGAGCTCGATGTAGTTCTCGATGATGCCGTTGTGAACGACGACGATGTCGCCGGTGCAATCGCGGTGCGGATGGGCGTTTTCTTCCGTGGGCCGGCCATGCGTGGCCCAGCGGGTGTGGCCGATGCCGTAGATGCCATCGAGCGGGGTGATGCGGATGGACTCCTCGAGATTGCGCAGCTTGCCGGGAGCGCGGCGAATCTCCATCTTGCCGTTGTCGCCCACGACGGCAATGCCGGCCGAATCGTATCCGCGATATTCCAGGCGGCGCAGCCCGTCGAGAATGAGTGGCACCACGCGTTTTGGCCCAATGTAGCCGACAATCCCGCACATAATCGTTTACTCCTCAGAAGCGCCTGGCGGCCGGAGGCGGCCGAGCGGCTGTTCAATCAGGTTAGCACACCCGCTGAAGGCGACAAGGCGCCCAAACCGGGCGTGTTGCGGCTTCGGCAAGGGTTGGACGTGTGGGGCCCTTGGGCGCCGTGTGGTGCCATGTTACAGGCTACTTTTGAGGGTTGACATTGAGCAGCATGCCTGGCATCTGGCCGCCGGCCTCGACCTGCGGCATCGAGCCGTTCCAGCGCGAGATCCAGCGGTCGGTAACCGCGAGCTTTTGCCACTCGATGATTTGCGGGCTGATGGAGGCGGCGCGCAGGCGATTGGACTCGGCTTCTCCCTGGGCGATGGCGATTTGCGACTTGGCCTGCCCTTCAGCGGCGGCGACCTGCTTGGCGGCGTCCGCCTGGGATTGCAGCAATTCGTTTTGCTTCTGCTGCGCGATGTACTTGGCCTGCTGGGCGGCGTTGATGGCGGCGACTACGCTTTCGGGCGGGCGCGGCGATCCGATGAAGCCGAACTGTTCGATGACCACGCCGATGTCTTTGACCTCGGACTGGAGTTCTTCGCGCGAGCGCTGCTCCATCTCGGGCTTTTTCTCACCCATGATTTCTTCCACCGTGTAGTTCGCGGCGACGCGGTTCATCGAGTCGCGCGCGACGTTGCGAAGGAAGCCGTGGGTGAACTGATCGATGTCGTCGCTGCGGAACTTCACGTAAAAGGCGGGCACCTTGGCCGGATCGAGATGGTAGGACAATGAGATATCGCCGTAGACCGTCAATCCCTGGAGCGTGTTAAACGAAAGCTCTTCGTTGATGGGCCGGCCTTCGTTCAGGTCGTGGGTCCATTTCGCCGTCTGACGAAGGTCGGGTACTCGACGACCTTGGATCCCGCCGGATTGTAGAACACCCAGCCGGTGCGGATGGGCAAATCTTCAACCCCGCGCTGCGATCCCGCTAGGTCAACCTTGATTCCCACGTTTCCAGGGCCAATTCGCGTCGCGCATCCGGCCGCGAAGATCGCCGCCAAGAGTATGGCCAAACTTGGTAATTTCGGTAGCCACGCTTTCCTCATGATTCTGCGCACCTCGTTCCTTTTCTTTGTCTTTCCGGTGTCGGAAGACTTGAAACCGGTAATACCAGAACGCGCCCACCAGAAACAGGAGTCCTAGACCGCCCCAGAAAAAAATATCGCTGGGCTCGTTCATAAAGCTGAAGGCGAAATCCATGGCCCAAATGGAGGCGGCGATTTCGATGAAAAGCAGCGCGGCGGCGATGAGCCTTTTCACGCGGCTGCCCTCGGGGAGCGCGGGTTTGCGCACCGGTATCCAGTTGCGATGTTCACTGTGGAGTTATGGTGCACGCTTACGAAAAGCG
>Ga0265325_10002711_pt1 | contig 11836 bp, 6 predicted proteins | sample 41420metaG_FD_202090 | JGI IMG/M metagenome (GOLD analysis project Ga0265325, IMG submission 202090) | Rhizosphere microbial communities from Carex aquatilis grown in University of Washington, Seatle, WA, United States - 4-14-20 metaG | ecosystem: Host-associated > Plants > Roots > Rhizosphere >...
CCTGGAAAGCCTTGGCGCAGATCTACGAAAAGGCGAAGAACTTCACGGAAATGGCGAATGCACTCGATCAGGCGGAGAAACTTTCGACGTCGAAGGATGACCGGGTGGACGTGGTGTTCCTGCGCGGCGCCATGTACGAGCGGCTGAAGCAGAACGATGCCGCCGAAGCGGCATTCCGCAAGGTTCTGGAAATGGACCCGGACAATTCTTCCGCGATGAACTATCTGGGCTACATGTTTGCCGATCAGGGCATACACCTGGAAGAAGCCGAGAAGTTAATCAACAAGGCACTGGCAGCCGAGCCGAACAATGGCGCCTACATGGACAGCCTGGGCTGGGTTTATTTCCGCATGAAGAAACTGCCGCAGGCTGAGGAGCAACTGGGGCGTGCGCTCCAGAAACTTTCGCGCGATTCCACTGTGCACGACCATCTTGGAGACGTTTACTTCGAGGAAGGCCGTACGCGCGATGCGATGCTGCAGTGGCAGAGCTCGGTGAAGGAATATCAGGCCGGCGCGCCAGCGGACATGGACCAGGATGAAATGGCCAAGGTCCAGAAAAAGCTGGAAGGCGCGCGGGTTCGCCTGGCTCGCGAGAGCCATCCCTCTTCGCGGCAATAGTCACGCTTCGACACAAATGGACACGAATAACTTTCGGGGTTGTTCGTGGCTGGCCGTGTTTCTGGTAGGTGGCTGTCTCGCCGCCACGCTGCCTCCCGAGCATGTCGACGATTTCCACGGGCGTCCGCGCGTCATCGTGATCAGCGATATCGGCAATGAACCGGACGACCAGATGTCGCTGGTTCGCTTTCTCCTTTATTCCAACGAGCTGGACGTGGAAGGGCTGATCGCGGCGACCTCCACCTGGCAGAAGAACATCACTCATCCCGAAACCATGCGCACGCTGATCCACGCGTACGGACAGGTGCGGCCAAATCTGCTGTTACACGCGCAGGGATGGCCGACGGCGGAAGATCTGGAAAAGCGCGTGTATGCCGGGCAGAGCGGCTACGGTATCGCGGCGACGGGTGCCGACAAAATGTCACCGGGCGCGGAGGCGATCGTCCGCGCCGCCGAGCGCAGCGATGAACGTCCGCTGTGGATCTGCATCTGGGGCGGGGCAAACACGCTCGCGCAGGCTCTGTTGCATGTTCGCGCGACCCACACCGCGGACGAGGCCGAGAAGCTGATTGCGAAGCTGCGAGTGTATTCCATCTCCGATCAGGACGATGCGGGTCCGTGGATTCGGCGCGAATTTCCAAACCTCTTTTACATTGTTCAGCCCACTACGCCGAGCGGCGGTGAATATTATTACGCGACCTGGACCGGGATCAGCGGAGACCTCTACTATCGAAACTGCGCCGGCGCCGATGGGACTACGGTGACGAATGAATGGCTGGACGCGAACATTCGCAACAAAGGACCGCTGGGAAAAGCTTATCCGCGATTCGCTTTCATCATGGAGGGCGATACGCCGTCGTTTCTGGGTTTGATCGACAATGGCCTGAACGCGTATCGGCGGCCGGACTGGGGCGGTTGGGGCGGTCGCTATGTCTATCGGCAACCGTACGGCGAAACGCATGCCATCTGGACGCAGGGCGGCGATTTGTTTTCGCGCGTTACGTCTCAGGACACCGTGCGGAGCGCGAATGGTGAAGAATTTGTTTCCGATCAGGCGACGATCTGGCGCTGGCGGGAAGCGTTTCAACACGACTTCGCGGCGCGCATGGATTGGACGGTTGCCGATTACAACCATGCGAACCACAACCCCGTTGTCGAGGTGAACGGCCGGACCGGCACTGCGCCGATTGAGATCGATGCGCACGTGGGTCAGGCAGTCGTGCTGGACGCAGGGCGCAGCCACGATCCCGATGGCCAGAAGCTGCACTACACGTGGTTTCATTACGGTGAAGCGGGAGGCACGCGGACGAATCTCGCGGCGGTGACGATTGCCGGGGCGGATACGGCGAAGGCTGTGGTGACGCCTACTGCGGTGTGCCGTCAGCCATGGCTTCCGGGCGTGCTCCGGTGCAAGGGAGTGGGGATGGCGCATATTATTGTTGCCGTGACGGATGATGGATCGCCTGGGCTTACGTCGTATCGACGGATCATTTTGACAGTGCGGCCTTGAAGACTCACCGAGGCGGCGAGAACATTTATTCAGGCCCGCTCCATTACTGTCGCGGTTCGGTTGGTATCTAAAAGATCCTTTGACTCGGCCGAGCGGGTTTTTGTACACTCGCGGGATGTCGTCAAATGCAGTTCGAAGCCTGCTTTTTGTAGTTTTCGCGGTGTCCGTGGTGGCGCAGACACCAAGTATCCGGACTTCTGAAGGCGTTCTCAGTGCCGCCAGCTTTGCTTATTCGGGCTTGCCGAACGGCGGCATCCCGCAGGGTTCGCTGTTCGCGATTTTCGGCGATAACCTGGGTCCGGCACAGTTGGTGGAAGTCACTGCATTTCCTCTGCCAACGACTGCGGGCCTGGCGGGAACGTCGGTGGCCGTCACCGTAAACGGCACCACGGTGAACGCCATCATGATCTACACGGTGAAGACGCAGGTGGCGGCCGTGCTTCCGTCAAACACACCCGTCGGCACCGGCACGCTCACGGTCACTTACAACGGTCAGACGAGCAATGCGGTGCCGATTCACGTGGTGGCCGGGGCGTTTGGAATTTATGCCGTGAATCAAGCTGGCAGCGGTCCAGGTATCATCCAGAATTTCGAGAGCAGCGGCGATGTGGTGAATGCCGTGAACCAGGCTGCACAACCAGGACAGGTGGAGATTATCTGGGGCACGGGTCTTGGGCCGGTGAGCGGCGATGAAGCCGGCGGCGTACTGCCGGGCGATATGCCAAACCTGGACGTTCATGTCTTCGTAGGGACGATGGAGGCGCCAATCCAATACCGCGGACGGTCCGGCTGCTGCGTGGGAGACGATCAGATTGTTTTCACGGTGCCTGCGGGGATTGAGGGATGCCATGTTCCGGTGTCGGTGGTGCTGGATGGCGTGGTCAGCAATTACGTTACGATGGCGATTTCATCGAGCGGAAACACTTGCACCGACCCGAACGGCTACACGGCAAGCCAGCTACAGCTCTTCCTGAATAATCCCTCGGTGAAGCTCTCCTCAATGGTGGTTTCGCGCGGGTTTGACAGGAACATGTCGAGTGTCGGATACCAGGCCGGCGGCGCCCCGTATCGCGACGATGCCATCGAGGCGGTATATGAGAATTACCCATCCACTGGATTCCTCAACGGAGCGGGCCAGCCCCCTATAGGGACTTGCGAGGTGACTCAGGTTCCCGGGGCCGCGCCTCCGAACGTGGGATTTCTGGATGGCGGAGTCCTGACCGAGACCGGGCCGGTGGGGCCGCGGACGATTTTCAAATCGTCCACCGGCGTTTATCAGATCGTGTTTTCGCCAGTTTCGCCGAGCGCTCCCAATGTTGTGAACGATGGAACGGTGATCACGGCGGGGACGTACTCATTCAATTCCACGGCGGGTTCGCAGGTGGGTGCTTACGCGACGTCGATCAACCATCCGGCCACGTTTTCGTGGAACGAGTTCAGTGGATTTCCGGCCACCATCGATCGCACGAAGCCTTTGACTCTTACATGGACTGGGGGAACGGCGGGAGCGATGATCAATATCTTTGGGAAGTCGGCCTACGCCAGCGGGCCGGTGGGTGACATGGGCGCGCAGTTCCAGTGTCTTGCCGATGGTGGGGCGGGGAGCTTCACGATTCCGGCGAGCGTGCTCTCGGCGCTGCCAGCCACGTTCAGCGGGCAGGCGGGCGCGCACGGCTCTTTCAGCTTTAGCCAATACATTTTCGGGACACCGCCAACGATTCCAGGGATCGACATCAGCACCATCAGCGCGGCGGATATCTTTTCGATATTCGGGGAGACGTATCAATAGCCGGCGTTGTTATTGGCGCGCGAGAGCGCCTTCGCGGATCAGCTTTTCGGCGTGCTTGAGGGCTTCCGGCGTGATGTGCTGGCCGGAGAGCATACGACCGATTTCGTGAGTGCGGGCGGCGGGATTCAGCTCTTCCACCTCGGCCACGGTGCGTCCGGTGCGCTCACGCTTCTCGACGAAATAATGATGGTCGGCGAAGCTGGCGACCTGCGCGAGATGGGTGACGCAGAGGACCTGACTCGTCGCCGAGAGACGCTTCAGGCGGCGGCCCACCGCTTCGGCAACGCTTCCACCGATGCCCGCGTCGACTTCGTCGAATATGAGGGTGCGAGTGATTGCGGAAGGGATAGCGGCGGCTCCTCCAGCGGTTTTCAGGGCGAGAGCGATACGCGAAAGTTCTCCGCCGGAGGCGACGCGATCGAGAGGCCGGGGTTCTTCGCCGGTGTTGGCGGCGATGAGGAACGAAACATGATCGGCGCCGCGCTCGGACCACTCGGCTTCATGGACATCCACGACAAACTTTGAGCCGCCCAGCGCGAGAGAGCCGAGTTCCTTTTCGACGACCGTGCGGAGGCGTTTTGCCGAGTCCTTCCGGCGGCGGGTAAGGTCGGCCGCGGCGTCGCGATAGCGTTTCTCCAGGGCTTCGCGCTCCTTTTCGAGGGCGGCGCGGCGCTCGGTGGCGTGTTCGAGAGCATTCAAACGGGCGCGGACGTCGTCGAGAAACGCGATCACGTCGTCGAGGCTCTGGCCATACTTGCGTCGCAGGCCTTCCAGAGTGGCGAGACGGGTTTCCACTTCTTCCAGCCGGCCGGGATCCACGTCGAGACGATCCAGATAGTCGCGTAGGGTGTTGGAAGCTTCGGCGATGGCGATGGCGGCGGGCTGCAGAGTTTCCATCACAGGAAGCAGCGTGGCGTCGATCTGGCAGAGTTCCTCGAGGCGGCGAATGGTGAGACGAAGTTGGGTGGCAGCGCTTTCGGGTGCGTCATAGAGAGCCGACCATGCGGCGTTGGCGGTGTCCTGAAGCTTCGTAATATTGCGGAGGACGCGCTTTTCGTTTTCGAGGTCGGCGTCTTCGCTCGGCTTTGGCGCGGCGGTCTCAATCTCGCGGCGTTGGAAACTCCACAGGTCGGCGAGACGCAGTTTTTCCTGCTCGGATTTGTTCAGGTCATCGAGTTCGGCGGTGCAGCGCTTCCACTCGCGATGAGCTTCCGCGACGCGGGCCAGGAGATCCGCGACGTTCGCGAAATCGTCGAGCATGGCGAGCTGGACGGCGGGCTGAAAGAGCTGCTGCTGATCGTACTGGCCGTGAATGTCGCCCAGCCAGGGCGCGATTTCCCGAAGCAGAGTGACGGTGACGGGCCGGCTGCTGACAAAGGCTCGCGATTTTCCGTTGGCGAGGACTTCGCGCTCGACGAGGAGCTCATCTTCATCCGGTTCGATGCCAGCGTGGCCAATTATGGCGCGGAAGGCCGGGTCCGTGGGCCATTCGAAGATGCCGGAGATGCGCGCGCGGGGAGCACCGGTGCGGACCGTGTCGGCGGATGCGCGTCCACCGAAGAGAAGGCCGACGGCGTCGACCACGATGGACTTGCCGCTGCCGGTTTCACCGGTGAGGAGATTGAGGCCGCCGTGAAAACGGACATGTGCGCGCTCTACGACGGCGTAGTTTTCAACGACGAGTTCCAGCAGCACTCGCTGTCATTGTAGCTGGAGGGGGGACGGGTGGGTGGCTGGCAGCGAGTCTCAGCATGGTTAAGAATCGCTGACCGTATGGGACATGCGACGGCAGTCGCGCTTTCCCCAATTCGTTGGGGGACGCGGTTGACGCCGCGTGCTTAACATCGCCGGTTGGGCCACCGAAGCGGATAAAAACAGCATCGCCAGGAGTGGCGATGCGGCACGCGATCTGCGCGTGCGCCACACAGAAGCCGGCAGTCCTGATCGGATGTAGGGCGGCGCCATCCGAAGGCCCGGAGGGGGGCCGGCCCCACATCGGACGAGTATTTTTGAGGGTGTCCCTCGGCCGGCTACGGTGGCGCTGGATCCTTGGCGCGTCTCAACCGAGCGGCGGATGGACGCGGCCAGCCCGTCGGATCGTCAAATAAACAGGCGGTCGAAGGTTTCGCGGGTGCGAGCTTTGATTTGCGCGAGTTGTGCTGGGATAGGCTGGCGGCTCATGTGTTCGGGCACCCAGCGATGAACGAGTTCGGTGAGGCATTCCATCTGCGTTGTGGCGACCGGCAGGCTGCCTTCGGCATGGCCGCTGTAGACGCGCAGGGCGTGATCGACAGCGCGGTAGAACGTGGCGGCGTCGCGCAGGAAGTCGGCATCGGCTCGGTCGAGATGGCCGGTTTTTTCGATAACGTCGATCCGCTCGGGCGTGTTCAGCACCTTGAAGAAAATGCCCGCGCCTTTGAGGCGAAGGTACATCAGGATGAAATCGATGTCGTAGTAACCGCCGAGGCCGGCTTTCAGCGGATTGGCCGAGCCCTGCTCCTTCTCCACGCGCGCGCGCATGTTGCGCAGGGACTGGCGCGAGCGCCCGCTTTGACCATAACGACGCCAGTCGGCATCCTGCAGGCGGTGGAGAAAGGCGGTGCCGGTATCCAGATTGCCAGCCACCGCGCGCGATTTCATGTAGGCGATGCCTTCCCAGGCTTCCGCGCCCCGCGCGAAATACTCAAGGCAGGAGCGGTCCGTTTGCACGAGCGCGCCGGAGCTGCCGTTGGGGCGCAGGCGGGTATCGACGGCGAGCAGAGTGCCCTCGCCCGTGTAGGCGGTGAGAATGTCGATGACGCGTTCGGCCACGCGCGTCCAGAAGGCCATTTCGGCGCTGTCCTGATCGGGGACGACGAAGAGAATATCGGCGTCGGAGGACAAATCGAATTCGTGCATGCCGAGACGGCCAAGCGCGATCAACATCATCTGGCCGTCCGGTTTGTAGTCGGCGTCGAGGGGCGGCCGTGTGTCCAGCGTTTGCCGAACCGCCAGGCGATAGGCCGCGCCGAGGATGGAATCGGCCAACGCGGAAGTTCGCTCCAGTGTAGAGAATACGGAAACACGCCGGCAGATGCTCTCGGCTTCAATACGGAACATCTCGCGGCGGAAGAAGCGGCGCAAGCCCACCGGATCGATGAGGTCGTTCAGGTCGTCGGAGGGGCGCTCTTCCAGAATGGCCAGAGCGTGCAGCAGCTCGGGCGTGCGAATCAGTTCGTCGGCGAAGTACGGGCTGTTGTCGAAAATATCGAGGACATCGCGAGCCAGCGCGGGTTCACGGTCCAGCTCGGGAAGCCACTCCGAGTTGGCGATGACACGTTCCAGAAAATGCTCGAACATGCGCGCGCCACGCTTCATCGGGTAACGCGAGAGCAAACGCGCCAGCCCGGGAGCACGCTGATCGAGGAAGCGAACCACGTTGCTGGCCAACGGTTCAACAAAGATCGCCTCGGACGCCGGCGCTTCCGGCTCCTCTCTGTTCACGACAGCGCCGTAGTACATGGGTTGCTGGGCGTGGATCACGCGTTCGTACACTTCTTTGACGGCTTGTAGATGACCGTCGAGAGTGTTCATCAGGCTGTCCGCAGAAGGATCGACGCCGGGTTCCGTCGGCATCCGACGCGCGAGCAACTCCAGATCCGCCTTGTCGGTAGGGAGGGTGTGGGTTTGCCGGTCGTCTTCCAATTGCAGGCGATGTTCCAGATGACGCAGGAACGAATATGCCGAGGCGAGGCGGCCGTACTCGGGCTCCGAGATGAGGCCCTTGTCGTTGAGGCGCGAAAGCGCCAGCAGCGTGCCACCCTGTTGTACCCACGGCTCGCGCCCGCCGTGGAGGCGCTGCAGACACTGCACCAGAAACTCGACGTCACGAATGCCGCCAGGCGCCAGTTTGATATCGAATCCGACTTTCGCCGGACGCCGTGCGTTCAGCTTCTCGCCGATGCGTAGTCGCGTGGCGGAGACCGCTTCCACCGCCGAAAAATCGAGGCTGGACGCGTAGGTAAGCGGCACCGTATCGTCCAAGAGCGCCTGGCCGGTAGCGCGGTCGCCGGCCGCCACGCGCGCCTTGATCAACATCTGCAACTCCCAATCGCGCGCGCGTTGCCGATAGTACGATTTTGCGCCATCGAGAGAAATGCAGATCTCGCCCAGGCTGCCGTCGGGCCGCAAGCGCAAGTCGACGCGATAACACATACCTTCCACGGTGTAAGTGGAAAGCATTTCGGTGTACTGATTGCCGACCTTCTTGAAGAATTCCTTATTGGATATGGGGTGTTTTCCGTCGGTCTCGCCGTTCGCGGTATAGACGAACATCAGATCGATGTCGGAGCTGTAGTTCAACTCACGGCCGCCCAGTTTTCCCAGCGCGATCACCGCGAAGCCGCACTCGCGCAACACGCCGGATTCGTCGTGGCAGCGGGGTGTGCCATGACGGCGGACGAGAGCATCGCGAATGCGCCGGAAGCTGACTTCCAGAATCGCGTCGGCGATGTTGGAAAGCTGCTCGGTGATTTCCGACAGAGTGGCCAGTCCCAGCACGTCGCAGATCAGGAGCCGCAGGATGGCGCGGCGGCGGAACTGAGCAAACACCAGCATGTCGAGCGGACCGCTCTCAGCGCCGGCCAGTACTTCTTCCAGGCCCGCGATGTACTCGTCGGTAGAACGCACGCGCTGCAGGTCGGGAAGGGTTTGCAGCCATTCGGGATGTTGAATGACTTCATCGGTAAGGAAGCGGCTCCATGCAAACACCGCCATCATGTGCTGAAGACCGGACGAAGCGGCCGCAATGGCATAAAACGCTTCGGGCTTCTCACGTTGCAGCGTGGCCATGCCGTGGACGACGCGATCGGGGTCGGGCGAAACCGTCAGCAGCGACTCAATTTGACGGAGTAAGTGGGGTGCGAGGCCAGCGGCAATGAGTTCCAGATCGCGGCGCGCACGCGCCGGTTGCCGGAAGCCGGGGATCCCGGCAATGACCTCGATGATGCTCATACACGGAAAAGGCGGGCACAACGGCCCGCCGTCATTCTATAGTCACAGGGTACCGCAGAATTGTTTTATTTGCGCCTGGGAATAAAATTCAGCGCGGCCGAGTTCATGCAATAACGCAGGTGGGTGGGCGGAGGGCCATCGTCGAATACATGTCCGAGATGGGCGCTGCATCGCGTACACCGCACCTCGTCCCGCTCCATGCCCAACGAATTGTCTACCTCAACGGTGACGTTCTCGCGCGCGATCGGCTGCCAGAAACTGGGCCACCCCGTTCCCGATTCGAACTTAGTTGTTGAATCAAAGAGAACGGTGTTGCAGCAGATGCAGGTATAGATGCCGTCGGCGTGATTGTCTGCGTATTTGCCAGTAAAGGCGCGCTCGGTGCCGGCCTCGCGGGTTACTTCGTACTGATCCGCGGTTAGCTGCCGGCGCCATTCTTCAGGGGATTTTTCGATCCTCTCCACTTCCATGACGCCGGTGCGCCGGCCCATGGCATCGAACCCAACGATCCGCACCATGTCTTTCGAGGCGGCACTCAGAACCGCGGTGGCGGGAAAGCTTGCAGCAAGCAGACCGAGGAATTGGCGGCGCTTCAATCCATCGGTGTCGAACGATGTCATACCGTCCCTTACTGATCCACGCGCTTCCGCTCGTACGCCGTCTTCAGATATTTCGCGGCTTCTTCCTGCGCGTTCTGGGTGTTGTCTTTTGTGCGCACGGCCTGGTGATACTCGCTCACCGCGCGCTCGCGCTGGCTGGTGACGTCGAAGATCTTGCCAAGGTTGATGTGCGCCCAGACCTCGATCCAGCGGGGGTCCAGGTCGCCGTTGAGCGCTTCACGAAATTCGTTCGCGGCCGATTGATAATTGTTCTGCTGGAAGAAGAGCTCGCCGACCCGATAGTGCGCCATGGAGCTGTTGCGTTGCACGTCCAGCGCCTTCTGGTATTCCTTCTGCGCCTCGGCGTAGGAGCCGATTTCGGCGAACTGCTCACCGCGGCGAATGGCGACGGCCACGCGCATCGATGGCGTATATCGAAGGACGATGCCCTTGGGATCGAGCGTCACCACTTTGGGCTTGCCGAACGTGTCCACGCTGAATTCCGACGAAGTGCCGACCACTTCAATCTGCTTTTCCTCGGGATTGCCTTCGGTTTCGATATGCAGCGTCACCGGCATGCGGAAGGTATCCAAATCCTGCGACACCTTGCCCATCACGCGGAACCCCTTGGCCGTGCGGAACACCGTGTACTCCAGCTTAAACTCGGGTGCGCCGCTCGAATCGATCCATTGCAGGAACAGGTAGTCGAGTTTTTGCCCGAGAAACTGTTCGGCCGCGTCCTCGAATTGCCGAGTGCTCACGGTCTTCCAGGCGTAGTGGTCGGGAAGCTCTTTCAGCAGCTTGAAGAAGGTGTCGTCGCCCATGGCGAGTCGGAGCATGTTCAGAAACGCGGCGCCTTTGCCCGCGGTGACTGCCCAATATTCCACCGAGTAATCTTCCAGGCGTCCCGACTGCGCGATGGGCGGATTTTCAACCGAAAGCGCGTCGACGTAATCGTCATGCAGAGCGGAGTTGTAATCCGCGGTCCCCTGATCGTGTTCCACGTACAAGAGTTCGGCGAAGCGCGCGCTCCCATTCGCCAGCCAGAGCGAATTGCGCGTGGGCGGCGACACCAGAATGCCCCACCACTGCCGCGCGAGCTGATTTGCCAGAACGCGCTGCGCTACCAGATTGCCGATTGTTCCCGGCGAGAGAAATACGATGCCGGGTCCCGAATAGCCGTTCGGCGTGCCGTCTTCGGTCTCCACGAACGTCAGGTTGGCCTGCGGCGGAAGCCCGTACAGGCTGGTGAAGTAGGACATGATCTTGCCGGCCTCTTCGCCATAGGCCTTGGCCATGTTCGCGCGGGTGCGGAAATAGAGCGTGCTCACCACGCCTTCGGAAGTCACCTTTACTGGCTCGCCCTGGACTACAGCCAGGCTTCCGGGGAACGATTCGCGCGCATAGTGGAATGAAAATCGCGACTTGTCGGGGCTGGGGTGGTCGATCTGCGAAATACCGCTGTCGAGCACGTTGTAGCCAAACGGCACGGTAATGCTGGTGTCCGCAGAGAATCGGTCTGTCGTGTAGCCGGAAACGGGGAACCAGCGCGCCGGATACATCAGATACGCGTAGTCGGCGTGGATGGCGGCGAAGCGGATGCCGTAGATGGGCGAGTCTTCCGCTCCCGCCAGACGGCCATCGTACGTAAACGTGATCGTGCTCGCTTTTCCTTTTACCAGCGGTTCGGGAAAGGTCAGCCGGAGCGTGAAATCCTGCTGCGAACGCGATGCCGGAATCTGGCGGCCCGCATCGTCCACCACGCGCGTCACGTTCAGCGCGTTGTTCAACTCGAAGGACACAACCGAGACATTGCTGTCCAGCGGCGAGAAGTGGACCTCGACGGTGGCGGCGATGGACTGCGTGCGCGGATTGATCTCCGCGTCGATCTTGTAATGGTCGATGTCGATGCGGCCTGCGGCGGCCTGTCTCTCCTGACCCTGCGCGAGGGCGGCAAAGAGGACAACGAACGTCAGGAACGGGAGCTTACGGGACATGAACGGGTTCCTTGTCTAAGTACGATTCCACAATATCAGCCGCGGCATCCATGGGATCGGCGGGGCCGGACAACGCGCGCGAGACTTCAGCCAGCCCGGCGCGCATTTCCGCGATCGTTGAGGGACTGTTTAACAGAGCCAGAGCCTCCGCGGCAAGGCGCGGCCCGGTGGCTTCCCCCTGCATGATTTCGGGGACGACTCTTCTTCCGGCAATCAGATTCACCATGGAGTAGAATGGCACGCGAACCAGAGCTTTGCCCAGCACCCAACTGAGCCAGGTGACCCGGTAGAACGTGACCATCGGCAAGCCTGATAGGGCCGCTTCCACA
>Ga0265325_10002712_pt1 | contig 11829 bp, 9 predicted proteins | sample 41420metaG_FD_202090 | JGI IMG/M metagenome (GOLD analysis project Ga0265325, IMG submission 202090) | Rhizosphere microbial communities from Carex aquatilis grown in University of Washington, Seatle, WA, United States - 4-14-20 metaG | ecosystem: Host-associated > Plants > Roots > Rhizosphere >...
AAATCCCCGCATGCCGATCTGCGTCGCATTCACGACCCCATCGGCCGCCGCAATCTCGCGTCCAAGATCCGTCGCGACGCGGCAGCGTGACGCGCCATAGTGCTTTGCAAGATCGGCGCAAAGCGCTTTGGCACGCGCGCCGTCCTGGTCGTGAATAATGACGAGCGCGACATCCAAATCCATCAACGCGAAGGCGACGGCGCGACCGGCGCCGCCGGCCCCGACCAGAACCACCGTGGCGCCTTTGGCACTGTCCGGGCCGATGCTTTCCGCAAAGCTGTTGCGCCAGCCACGGCGGTCGAAATTGTAGCCTTTGGTCCGGCCATCGGGCGCAATGGCGACGGTGTTGATCGCGCCAACCTGGGCCGCTTCCGGATCAATCTCATCAAGTAACGCAATCACCTCCTGCTTGAACGGAAAGGTGATGTTGCAGCCGGCGAACCCCGCCGCTTTGACGGCGTCGATAAGCTGCGGCAGCCGCCGGCCGGGCAAGCGGTCGACATCCATCAGGTGATAAAACCCGTCGATACCGGCGGCCGCGAAAGCGGCGCCGAATAATGGCGGCGACAGCGATCCCATGATGTTGGCGCCGACCAACCCGAGAAGCATCCTGCGATTGCTCATTGAACCAGCTCCGCCGGGGCCAGGCCGCCGCCGAGAAACAGCTGCGCGATCCGCGGGTCCGCCAGGATTTTTGGCGCTGTGTCTTCGATGCGGGCCTGGCCCTGCTCGAGCACCAGCCCATAGTCCGAAATTTGCAGTGCTTGTTTTGCATTCTGCTCAATCAGCAACACGGTCACTCCTTTGTCGCGCAAGTCTTTCAGGATCGCGAACACTTCCTGGACCATGATCGGCGATAATCCAATCGAAGGCTCGTCGATCAGGATAAGCTTGGGGTCGAGCAGCATGCCGCGTGCCACCTCCAGCATTTTCTGCTGGCCGCCCGACAAGGTCGACGCTTGCGCTCCGGCTTTGTCCCGGATCATAGGAAAGCGCCCCATGATCTTGTCCATGCGGGCCGGCAGGACGGCCTGGTCCGCAAGCGCAGCGCCGCCGAGTTCGAGATTGTGGCGAACGCTCAGCTCGGGAAAAATATTGCGACCCTGCGGGATATAGACGACGCCGGCATCGAGCATCTGGCGCGTCGAAAAATTCGTGGCATCGCGGCCGTCGATCGTGACAGTCCCCGCCCGAGCCGGCAGCAAGCCGAATACCGTCTTGAACATCGTCGATTTGCCGGCGCCGTTGGGTCCGATCACCGTCGTAATGGCGCCGCGGCGTACCCGGGCCGCGATGCCATTGAGAATGGTCATCTTGCCGTAGCCGGCCACGACACCATCGAGCACGAGGATTGGATCGGTCGGGCTCATCATTTCAGTGTCCAAGATACGCTTCGATCACTTTCGGGTCGCGTCGGATATCGTGCGGCGTACCCTCGGCGATCACCCGTCCTTCGGCGAGCACCAGCACCCGCGTGCATAGCGCCATGACAAATTCCATCTGGTGTTCGATCACCACGAAGGTGGCCTTCTTCTCGGCATGATAGGCCTGCAGCCGCTCCCGCAGATGGCCGAGCATCGTCAGGTTGACGCCGCCGGCCGGCTCATCGAGCAAAACGAGACGCGGGCCGGCCATGAACGCCATAGCCGCATCGAGCAGTTTTTGCTGGCCGTAGCTCAGCAACCCGGCCATCTCGTCGGCGAGGTGCGACAGGCGGAAAAATTCGATCATCTGTCCGGCGGCTTCGCCTAACCCGGCGTCGGCGCGGCCAATCAAGCGCGTATACATCGAGCCCTGATGTTCCTGGCCGGCAAGGACCAGGTTGTCGCGCACCGAAAGCTGAGGAAACACCTGGAGCAACTGAAAGGTGCGGCTGACCCTGAGACGATTGATGTCGCATGGCCGCATGCCCGTCGTCACCCGGCCATCAACGCGCACTTCGCCCTCGTTCGGCGTCAACTGTCCGAGCACGCAGTTGAACAAGGTGGATTTCCCCGAGCCGTTCGGACCGATAATGCCGAGGATCTCGCCATCGCGCACCTCGAACGAGACGTCATCGACCGCGGTGATGCCGCCAAAATACTTGCTCAGGTTGGAAACCGCGAGCACCGCCGTCATGGGCTCGTCCCCTCCGGCTGCAACGCCGGCTGCGGCGGGCTGCGCTTTACGCTCACCGCTTTGACGATGCGTTCCACCAGTCCAAGAATACCAGTCGGACAAAATGCCATCATCACCATGACCATTACGGCATAGAAGACGAGATAATAGCCCTCGATGAAGCGCAGCCATTCCGGCAGCAGCACGGCGACCAACGCGCCAATAAAGGGGCCGAAAAAATATCCGCTGCCGCCGACGATCACCATCAGCAGCAGATTGAGCGACAGGTTGAGCGCGAACGACAGCGGCTCGATATATTGCACCAGCGGCGCAAACACCGCGCCGGACAGGCCGCCAATGCTCGAGCCGATGGCGAAGGCCATCAGCGTATAGCGCCGGGTGTCGAGGCCGAGCGAAAGCGCGCGGATCGGGTTTTCGCGCAGCGCGATAAAGGCGCGGCCCCAGGGCGAGCGCAACATCCACCATGTGCCCGTCGCCAGCACGGTCAATACGCCGAGGCTGAAGTAATAGAACCGTACAGGGCCGTTGGTCGACCAGCCGAACAGGACCGGACGCGGAATCCCGCTCAGGCCATAGGTGCCGCCGGTCAGCCATTCTTCGTTGCGCAGAACCAGGAACACCAATGTCGTGAACGCGAGGGTGACAAAGGCAAGATAGTGGTGCTGCACGCGCAACGCCGGATAGCCGAGCACCCAGCCAATCGAGAAACACACCAGGCCCGCGGCAATGAATGCAATCGGATAGGGAACGCCGGCGTGCATTAAAAGCGCGGTGGTGTAGGCGCCGATGCCGACGAATGCGCCTTGCGCCAATGAAACCTGCCCGGCATAGCCGAGCGTCAGATTCAGGCCCATCGCCGCGATGGTGAGAACCGCCCAGGTCGAGCTGAGATAAATGCCATATGGCTTGAGGAACAGCGGCACCACGATTGCAAAAGCCGCACCGACGGCGACCGCAATGACAGCCAACCGCTTCATACGGTGCGCTCCTCGACGCGGCCAAGCAGCCCTTGCGGCCGCCACATGATGACCGCGATGAGGATCAGGAGCGGAAAGGCGCCGCGATAGGTCGACGACAGATAGGCAGCCGAAAGATTATCGAGAATGCCGAGAATGAAGCCGCCGAAAATGGCGCCGCGCACCTGATTGAATCCGCCGATGATCGCGGCGAGGAACGCCGCCACGCCCAAGGTCTCGCCGTTGATGAATTTGGCGAGGTAGATCGGGCTGATCAGGATCGAGGCAATGGCACAGAGCACGGCATTGATCAGGAAGGTGTAGAGCACCATCCGCCGCACCGGGATGCCGAGGATGCGCGCGAGCGTCGGATTTTGCGCCGTGGCCTGCATCGAGCGGCCAAGGCGGGTCTTGTGCAACAGCAGATGCAGCGCCACCACAGCAGAAATCGCCACCGCCAGCACGACCAGACTTTGCGTCGATATCACCGCGCCGAAAAAATGCAGGTCGATCGGCGGCGCCAGCGCCGGAAACGGCTGCGCGTTCGAACTGTAAAGATTTTTCACCATCTCCTTCATGAACAACGACAGCGCGATGGTGGATATCACCAGCGGCAGCACGCCGTGCTTGAGCATGGGGTCGACGATGATGAGCTTGAACGCCAGTCCGATCAGCAGAACCGAAAGCGCGATGCCGATCAGGATGGCGAGCCAGAACGGCGCGCCCAAATACATGGCCTCGAGGATGAAGAACGCCGGCACCATGACGAATTCGCCCTGGGCGAAGTTGATCGTCTGCGACGTCTGCCACAGCAGCGTGAAGCCGACGGCGATCAGGGCATAGATCGCCCCGGTCGCCAGGCCGGATACCAAAAGCTGAATGAACGAGGCCATCGGCACCCACCGTTTTGATGTCCGCCCGGCATTGCCGCCGGGCGAACAATTTCAATGACGATGAGCCTTATTTGCCGAGCTTCGGCAAGATCTTCACGATCTTCTGTTTGCCGTCGACGACCTCGCCGAGGAAGCTTTCGCGGTCGATGTCGCCGTTCTTGTCCCAGGTCACTTCCATCAGAATGTTCGGCTCGTCCTTGGGCGTGATGGTCAGGCCATGGGCGACATCGATGAAGCCCTTGCTGTCGAATTTGCCCATCTTTTCCGCCACGTACTTGACGAAGTAAACGGCGGTGTAGCCCTTGATGCCATTGTGATCGCAGATGTAGTTGAAGCGCTTCTTGAACCGTTCCGCGAACGCCTGCACCGCAGGAACCGGCGCATCGACCGTAAGGGCAACATGGCCCATCGTGCCTTCCGAAGCGCCGCCCGAGAGCTCGATCACTTTCTGGCTCAGCAGCGTGGTCTCACCGACGATCGGCGTTTTGGTGATGCCTTGCTTTCTGGCCTCCTTGAGGAAACGGGCAGACTCTTCTTCGTTGACGTACGCGAAGATCACGTCGGCGTTTGCCGCCTTGACCTTGATCACGTCGGCGGAGAAGTCGGTCTGGCCCAGTTCGGTGGAGATATCGGCAATGACCTTGATGTTGTCGTTAGCCATTTCCTTCAGGAAGTTATCGCGGCCGGGTTTGCCGAAGTCGCTGTTGACCCAGATCAGAGCGACGGTCTTCGCCTTGAGGCCGTCACGGATGTAGTTGGCGATCTTCGGCATGCTGAACTGCTGGCCGAACGAGGTACGGAACACGTAAGGATCGCCCTTCATGGTAATGGTCGCGGCTTCGCCGCCGACGATTTCCGGAATTTCCGCAGCTTGCGTGAGCTGCATGTCGACCAGCACCGAACCGGAGTAGACCGGGCCGAAAACGACGTAGGGCTTGTTGTCGAGCACCTTCTGGATCAGGCCACGCGATACGCCGGCTTCGCTCTGGCTGTCGAACACGGGCATATCGATCTTCTTGCCGAGGATGCCGCCCTTGGCGTTGATCTCTTCGACCGCGAGCTTGAGACCGTCACGGAAATTGGTGCCGGACACAGCGCCTGGGCCGGACTCTTCGAGCACGGCCGGCATATAGACGGTTGATTGTGAGTGTGCCGGACTGGCCAATCCAAGACCGGCAGCGATGAATGTTGCTATGATCCCTACACGACGCATGTGACGTTCCCTCCTTGACATGTTTCCCCGGTTGCGGCGGCTCTTCCGGCTCATCGGTTTTTTGCTTGATAATCGCCGTTCTACTGACCATGGCGGGGTCACTTGCCGTCGTCAATAACCAAGGCGTTTGCCAGACGTAACATCAGGTTACACCCGCACTGGGGGTGGCGGCCCCAGCGCCCGCCTAAAGAGGCGCCGATTTGCAGCGATTTAAAAACGCCGGCGTTCCGACGCTCCCTTGGGGTCGGGGGCGAGCCGTGACTGCGCGTTGAGCCGGATCGGCGCATTGACGGCGCCGAAGCCTTTGTAGCCGCGCCGTTCAACGATCTCGAAGAAAAACAGATCCTTGAAGCTTCTCGTATAGAGCTGAAGATATTCGCCAGCGTCATCCCGGTCGTAGAGAATATTATTGGCCTTGAGCACCCGGATTCGGTCGGCCGGCAAATCGACCCTGGCCTCGAGGTCGTCGTAATAATTCTCCGGAATATTGAGCGTCTCGACACCATTGGCTTTGAGTCTCGCAGCCGTCTTGACGATATCGTCGGTCCCGAACGCTATATGCTGTACGCCGGAGCCGAAATACTCGGAGAGAAAGCGCGACGATTGCGTGCGCTGGCTTTGCGACGCGTTCAACGCGATGCGTAAGGTGCCGTCCGCAGTCTCCACCACCTGACTCCGAACGATTCCGCCCGGATCGGTGATGTCGAGCTGCGGGGTTTTGCGAACGTCAAGCAGCGACGTGTAGAACAACAGCCAGGACAGCATGTCCTCATAGTGCATCGACTGCGAAATGTGATCGACAACGGTCAACCCTGCGGCATTGTCAGCCGTCTCCGGGACCGGATCGAATTCGATATCCCACACCTTGGCGAGCGGACTCATCTGATCGAGGAAATACAGCAAGCTTCCGCCCATGCCGCGAACCGCGGGTATTTCGAGCTCGCCCGGCCCGACCTTTTGCCGGAATGGCGTATCGCGCAGTTTTTCGGCGCGATCAATTGTCTCAGACGCGTTCGCGACTCGCAATCCGAGCGCGCAGACCGAAGGGCCGTGCGTGATGTAGTGCGAATGCGCGAAACCCTCTTTTTCCTTATTGATCACAAGATTGATCGAGCCTTGCGTCCATCGAGCGACCGCTTTGCTCTTGTGCCTGCCGGCGTCGCGAAAACCGAGAGCGCCGAAAAAGCTCCCGAGCTCATCGGCGGTGCGCTCGTCCACGGCGAACTCTATAAACTCGACACCAAGACATTTCGACCGCGGCGGCAGCGGCGCGAAACCGGAGACTGGCCGGCCGGTTTTCGCCACCAGCTGATCCATCAGATAGGACAGCGAGCGCTGGCCGTCGATCGCCAGCGCGCGCGGCGAACCGGCGCGAAACTGATCGTTGAAAATCTCCAGCGACAATTCACCGTCATACCCGGTCGCCTGCACGGCCTCTATGAAGTCAACCAGCGGCATGTCGCCTTGCCCTGGAAAGCAGCGGAAATGCCGGCTCCACGACAACACGTCCATGTCGAGCCAGGGCGCATCGGCGAGTTGGACCAGGGCGATCCGGTCTCCCGGTATCGAGCGCAGCGGCTTGAGGTCGGTCTTGCGCGCGTTGATGTGAAAGGTATCGAGAACGAGCCCGACCGACGGATGGTCGGCGCGGCGAACCACCTCCCAGGAATCCCGATAGTCATTGATATGGCGCCCCCAAGCCAGCGCCTCGAAACCGATGCGAAGGCCGCGCTGTTTCGCGCGCTCGCCAAGTTCGCGAAAATCGGCCGCAGCGCGGTCGATGCCGCCCAGCGAGTCCGGCGATACATTGCTGCAAACCATCAAAAGTTCGCAGCCGAGTTGCTGCATCACGTCGAACTTGCGCTCGGCCCGGTCGAAGGTCTTGGCCCGTTGCGGGCCCGGCATGCCCTCGAAATCCCGGAACGGCTGAAAGGTGACGATCTTGAGTCCCAGATCGGCGACCTCTTTGGCGACATCGGCCGGCGTTCCCGCCGAAGACAACAGGTCACTCTCGAAAATCTCCACGCCACGAAATCCGCCGCCGGCGATGGCTTCGAGCTTCTCGCTGAGGCCGCCGCTCAAGCAGACTGTGGCGATCGACGTTTTCATAAGGCCGTTGGCTGTTGTCCGAAACGAGGCAGGGGCGCTGCGACCATGGCTACGGCGTCGGCTGCCGTCAATAACCAAGGCGTGGCGCAAACATAACAGGAGGTTACTTTTTTCGCATCACGCGCAGATGTCCTGCCCGGCGCGGCGCGGAGGCCGATGACGACAGGCCTTCCATCTGACCGCGCAAAGCGGTCACAAAGCGCGCGCCGTAACTCGACGGCGCGTCGTCCTTGCGATGCGCAATGAAGGTGTCAAACGTCATTGTCTCGGCGATATCGAGCGCTCGAATGGCCGGCCAACGATCGGCGGCAAGCGTAAACTCGTCAACAATGGCAATGCCGAGGCCCTCGCTGACGAGCGCGCAAACGGTCGACCCAAACCGAGCCCGAATCGTCACCCGATAGTCCAACGCCTGGCTGGCGAAGGCGCTCACCATGAGCCGTCCGTACGGGTCGTTGGGATCGATTCCAATCAAAGGATATTTGGCGATCTCTTCCGCCGTTATGGTCGAACGCCGCGCCAATGGATGACCTTCGGGCACAATGCATTTAAGCCGCCCTCGGGCGAGCGGCTCGAATGTCAGCATCGGATGATCGAACTTGGAGCTCAGCGCAACCAGTTCGCCTTTGCCAAGCAGCAGATAGTCGACCGCGTCTTCGATCTTGAGGATGTCGACGTCGATCAGCAGATTCGGAAAGGCCTTGCGCACCGCGGCGACGGCACGGGGCACCATGACTGCGCCGATACTCGGCACCGAGGCAATTCTCAGTTCCGTATTCACGCCGCGTTTGAGACGCGAGATGACGAATTGCAGGTCTTCGACCTTGTCATAGACGCCGTTGATCTGGCTGAAGATCGCCGCGGCGTCGCGGGTCGGGCTGTACCGGCCGCCCTTCCGGCTGAACAGCTTCACGCCAACCGAAAACTCGGCATGCTTCATGACCCGGCTGATACCGGGCGACGATACGTTCAGGAGCCGCGCGGCACCGCCCACGGTCCCCGTCACCATGATGGCGCGGATCACTTCAATCTGACGCAGCGTTAGCATGGTAGACTGGTCTGCCTTCCAGGGCGGAATGCAAGGGGAAATTCGCGAAAACACAATAGTCCCCGGCTCCCGCATTTGACCCTGCGCCGGGCAAGTCCCGAAACCCGCTGGCGGACGCGCTCCTTCCGCCCGTGACGCCCATGTTTTCCTAGAGTAGGCTTGCCGCCAAACGTCCACGCTATCGCCGTGGCCGCTAGGTCCTGTGAGGCGCACACGAGGGGAATTTCAATGGCAAAATATCGCACACTCATGGCAACAGCCGTTCTGGCGTTGCTGGCAGCAACGCCGCTATCGGCGAAAACCCTGGTCTTCTGCTCCGAAGGCAGCCCGGAGAACTTCTATCCAGGCATCAATACGACCGGTACATCCTTCGACGCCAACAGCCAGATCTACAGCCGCATCGTCGACTTCGAGCGCGGCACTACCAATGTGGTGCCCGGGCTCGCCGAGAAATGGGATATCTCGAAAGACGGTACCGAATACACGTTTCATTTCCGCAAGGGCGTGAAGTGGCAATCGAACGCCAATTTCAAGCCGACGCGCGACTTCAACGCCGACGACGTCATTTTCGCCATCGACCGGCAATGGAAGCAGGACAATCCTTATTTCAAGGTGACCAGTTCGAACCATTCCTACTTCAACGACATGGGCATGCCAAAGCTGCTCAAATCGGTCGACAAGGTCGATGACTACACGATCAAGATCACGCTGAACCGGCCGGAGGCACCTTTCCTCTCCGACCTCGCCATGGAATATGCCGGCATCCAATCCAAGGAATATGCCGACGCGATGCTCAAGGCCGGGACGCCGGAAAAGATCGACCAAGAGCCGGTCGGCACCGGCCCGTTCATGCTGGTGCAGTATCAGAAGGACGCGGTGATCCGTTACAAGGCGTTCCCGGAATTCTGGGGCGGCAAGGCAGCGATCGACGATCTGATCTTCGCGATCACGCCGGACGCATCGGTGCGCTGGGCGAAACTGCAGAAGGGCGAATGCCACGTCATGCCCTATCCCAACCCGGCCGACCTTGAGGCCATCCGCAAGGATCCGAATGTGACGGTGCTGGAGCAGCCGGGCCTCAACATCGGCTATCTCGCCTACAACACGACCAAGAAGCCGTTCGACGACGTGCGCGTGCGCAAGGCCGTCAACATGGCGATCGACAAGAAGGCCATCATCGACGCCGTTTATCTGTCGACCGGTGTGGCGGCAACGAATCCGATCCCGCCGACAATGTGGTCGTATAACAAGTTGATCAAGGATGATCCGTTCGATCCGGCGGCAGCCAAGAAACTGCTTGCCGATGCCGGCTATCCGAACGGCTTCGACACCGACCTCTGGGCCATGCCGGTGCAGCGTCCGTACAACCCGAACGCCAAGCGCATCGCGGAATTGATGCAGGCCGATCTCGCCAAGGTCGGCGTCAAGGCCGAGATCAAGAGCTTCGAATGGGGCGAATACCGTAAGCGCGCGCAGGCCGGAGAGCACCAAATGGCCCAACTCGGCTGGACCGGCGATAACGGCGATCCGGACAACTTCCTCAACACCTTGCTTGGCTGTGACGCTGCCAAGACCAACGGCTCGAACATCGCCAAGTTCTGCTACCAGCCGTTCGAGGATCTGGTGCAAAAAGCCAAGTCGGTGAGCGATCAGGCCGAACGCACCAAGCTTTATGAGCAGGCGCAGGTCATCTTCAAGGAACAGGCGCCCTGGTTCACCATCGCGCATTCGGTGCAATTGAAACCGGTACGCAAGGAAGTGATCGGCTTCAAGCTCAGCCCGTTCGGCCGCCATACGTTTTACGGCGTCGACATTAAGTAATGCGCCAGCGGAGCTGGCCTCGCCGCTCCGCTTTCGCCTTCATGCTGCGGTTCCTGTTCACGCGCGTCAGCCTGATCGTTCCGACCTTTATCGGAATTACGCTGCTTGTGTTTGTGCTGGTCCGCCTCATTCCCGGCGACCCGATCGAGACCATGGCCGGCGAGCGCGGCATCGATCCGGTGCTGCACGAGAGCTTGCGGCACGAATACGGCTTCGACCGCCCGGTCATCGTGCAGTACGGCCTTTATCTCCAGCGCCTGCTGCACGGCGACCTCGGCCGCTCGATCGTCACGCACAAGCCGGTGATCCAGGAGTTTGCCGAGCTGTTCCCGGCGACCATCGAGCTTTCGCTCTGCGCCATCATGCTCGCGCTGTGCATCGGCCTACCGGCCGGCATCATCGCGGCGGTGCGGCGCAACTCGATCTTCGACCACGGCGTCATGGGACTGTCGCTGACCGGCTACTCGATGCCAATCTTCTGGTGGGGTCTGCTGCTGATCCTGCTGTTTTCCGTGCAGCTCGGCTGGACGCCGGTGTCGGGGCGCATTGCCTTCATCTATTTCGTCCAGCCGAAAACCGGATTTCTGCTGATCGACACGCTGCTGTCGGGAGACATGGGTGCATTTGAGTCCGCCCTGTCGCACCTCATCTTGCCGGCCATCGTGCTCGGAACGGTGCCGCTCGCGGTGATCGCGCGCATGACGCGTTCGGCCATGCTCGAAGTGCTCGGCGAGGACTATATTCGTACCGCGCGCGCCAAGGGCCTGTCGAATTTCCGCGTCATCGCCATTCATGCATTGCGCAATGCGCTGATCCCGGTCGTGACGGTGATCGGCTTGCAGGTTGGCGTGCTTTTCACCGGCGCCATCCTGACCGAAACGATCTTTTCCTGGCCCGGCGTCGGCAAGTGGCTGATCGAAGGCATTGGCCGGCGCGATTATCCGGTGCTGCAAGGCGGCACGCTGCTGATCGGCGCCATCATCATGACCGTCAATCTTCTGGTCGACCTGACCTACGGATTGATCAATCCCCGTATCCGGTACACGCGATGACCGCCATCGACGTCCCCATCGTGCGCAAGGCGGGCAGCGAACCAGCCCACCCGCTGCGCGAATTCTATGCGGACTTTTCGCACAATAACGGCGCCGTCGCTGGACTGTTCATCATCGTGGCGCTGTTCGTCATTGCCGCGACCGCCGACATTATCGCGCCCTATGGTCCGAACCTGACGAACCAGGCGGCGTTCCTCAAGCCGCCGGCCTGGCAGGCCGGCGGCTCGCTCGCCCATCCGCTCGGCACCGACGCGATCGGCCGCGACATGCTGTCCCGGCTTATCTTCGGCACCAGGCTGTCACTGCTGATCGGCTTCGCCGTTGTCACGCTGTCCGTGCTGGTCGGCACCGTGCTCGGGCTGGTCGCCGGATATTTTCGCGGCATCACCGAGATCGCCATCATGCGGCTGATGGACATCATCTTGACGCTGCCGAGCCTGCTGCTGGCGATCGTGATCGTCGCGATTCTGGGGCCTGGCGTCTCCAACGCGCTGCTCGCGGTCGCCATCGTGCTGCTGCCGCACTACGTCCGCATCGCGCGCGCCGCGGTCATCACCGAAGTCGCGAAGGACTACGTCACTGCGGCGAGGGTCAGCGGCGCCGGCAGCCTGCGGCTGAT
>Ga0265325_10002714_pt1 | contig 11823 bp, 9 predicted proteins | sample 41420metaG_FD_202090 | JGI IMG/M metagenome (GOLD analysis project Ga0265325, IMG submission 202090) | Rhizosphere microbial communities from Carex aquatilis grown in University of Washington, Seatle, WA, United States - 4-14-20 metaG | ecosystem: Host-associated > Plants > Roots > Rhizosphere >...
TCGGCGCGGCGCTGGTCGTCATGTTCCCCGAGGAGCTCGGGGTCGGCGCCTGGCTGTTCGTCGAGGATGCCGCCGCCTTGCCCTGGCGGAGCTGAGGTGGGCTCGCTAAGGATGGGGAAGGGAGGCAGTCATTGACCGCAGCATCGGATCGCGATCCGCAGCCCTGGCAGGACCAGCTGTTCGATCTCCTCAAGGGCGGAGGGGTTCGGCAGGTCGGCTATGTGCCGGACGCCGGTCACTCTCGGCTGATCGCGCGCTGCAAGGCCGATCCCGACATCCGCGATGTGGTGTTGACGACCGAGGAGGAGGGGATCGCGATGGCCGCCGGCGCCTGGCTCGGCGGGCAGCGCGCGGCGCTGCTGATGCAGTCGAGCGGCGTCGGCAACTGCGTCAACATGCTGTCGTTGATCCGCGCCTGCCGCTTCCCGATGCTGATGCTGGTGACAATGCGAGGCGAGTGGGAGGAATTCAATCCCTGGCAGGTGCCGATGGGCTCGATCGTGGAGCCCACATTGAAGCTCTGTGACACCCACGTGGCCAAGGCTGAGACGCCGGAGGCGGTGGCGCCGGCCGTGCAGAACGCCTTGCAGCTTGCGTTCGGCGATGATCGTGCCGCGGCGGTGCTGCTGTCGCAGAAGCTGATCGGCCGGAAAGTCTGGGTGAAATGATGCTGGAACGCCGCGCCGCCATGGCCACGCTTCTGGCCAACCGGCCGAAAAATCTTTTCGTGGTGCCTGGGCTCGGCTCATGCACCTGGGATGCCTTCGCCGCCGGCGACGATGACCGCAATTTCTATCTTTGGGGCGCTATGGGCGGTGCCGCGATGATTGGGCTTGGCTTGGCGCTGGCCCAGCCGAACATCCGCGTCGCGGTGATCACCGGCGATGGCGAGATGCTGATGGGCCTGGGCAGCCTTGCCACCATCGGCGTGCAGAAGCCCAAAAATCTTGCGGTCGTGATCTTTGACAATGGCCTCTATGGCGAAACCGGTCGCCAGGAAAGCCACACCCACAGCGGCGTTGTTTTGACCGACGTCGCCCGGGGATGCGGCTTCGAACGGGTGATGGAGGTCGACGACGAGGCCGGCTTGCGGGAGCTGGCCGGCTTGATCGCGAGCTACGACGGCACGTTGTTCGCGAGGGTCCGGATTGCTCCAGACGATCCGCCGCGCGCCTTGCCGGAAAAGGACGGGATCATCATCAAGGATCGCGTCCGCCGTGCCGTCGAGAAGGCCGGCTAGCCCTCCTCATCGGTGGTGATGATGATGACCGTGGGGATGGCTGTGGCCATGATCGCGATCATGGCCGTGATCGTGATGATGCAGATGCGTCACGCCGCGCGGCAGCCGTGGGTCTTCGCTGAACACCAAAGATTTGATCGTGACCGGTACCGTCATCGAGGGCAGGCGGATGCGGCCGAGGTCGATGTAATCGAAGTCCCATAGCACGATGCCGTCGATGCAGAGGATTTCGCTCTGCACACCAAGCTCTTCCTTGAGGATGGCGCCAAGGGTTTGCGCCACGTCGCCATCCAGCATGATGTAGAGCGGTTTTCGCTGCGCGGTGGTGTCCGGCAGGCCGCGCGCGATCCCCTGCGCGAAGGCGAAGATGCGTTCGTGCGACGGTGCCCCGAGCCATCGGAATGCCAGCGCGACGTCGCTCGAGCCCTCCGTCAGATCGAAGGCCGTGAAGTGTGCCCGGATCGCGGCGGCGAGTCTGTCCGGATCGACCATCTCCTCGCAGACGTAGGGTGGCTGCAGCACCTGGAGGTTTCGGCGCGGCAGCAACGTCCCCGGATCGGTGATAGTGCTGGTGTTGCCGGATAGCTGGACGCTGTATTCCGAGGCGCCGAGCGCGGTTGCGCGGATGCACTCGCCTGCCGGCAGCAGCGGCCACGGCAATGCGCCGGCGTCGAGGCGGTTGCGCAGCGCCTGCCCCAAGCGGCGTCCCATGTCGCCGAAGTCGCGATCCTCGCGGCCGTAGACGTATTCGCCGACGCCGCCTGACACCATGATGCCGTCGATCGTTCCGAGATCGGCGATCGGTTCGGTCAGATAAAGCTCCGCGAGTGGCTGTGGCAACGGCCTCATCCGAATCGCTGCCGTCAATGCGTCGGCCATGTAGGCCGCGACCTTGTCGAGGGCTTCCGGCGCAACAATATCGCCGGTGCCCCAATGAAAGCCCGCCTGGGAGGCGTGGTGGGCGCCGGCCGGATCGAGCCGGGTGATGCGGCCGCGGTCGTCGACCACCTGCAACCGGCCGCCGATGTGGATGGCGGCGGTCGCAATCACGCGGCCTTTTTCCACCAGGGCGAGCTTGGTGGTGCCGCCGCCGATGTCGATGTTCAGGATGCGCTTGTTCTGGTCGGATGAGACCCGGGCTGCGCCCGAGCCGTAGCCTGCCAGCATCGCTTCCATGTGATGGCCGGCGGTGGCGGTGACGAAATCGCCGCCTTGCTTGGCCAGCAGGTCGGCAATGGCTTCGGCGTTTTCCCGCCGCAAAGCCTCTCCGGTGAGGATCACGACGCCGGTGTCGATGTCATGGGGATCGAGCGCCGCAGCGCGGTAGGCTTCCTCGATAAGGTCGCGAAGCCTGTTGTCGTCGATCCGCTGCTCGCTCTGATAGGGCGTGAGGACAACCGGCGAGCGAAACAGCGTTTCGCGGCCGACGACGTAGTAGCGGCTGGTCAGGTCCTCCGATAGCCGGCGCAGGTGGACCTTGGAAAAGATCACCTGGGTGCCGGCGGACCCTATATCAATGCCCACGCTGGTCAGCGTGACGTTGTCGGCGATCCAGAGCGGGTTGTCCTCGACCGGACCATCCACGAAGTCGTCATGGTCATGATCGGCGTCGCCGTCATGCACATGCGTCAGGTCGGAGCCGAGGCGATGGTCGGTCAGGGTGTGGGCCTTGGTGCGCTCCTTGGGATCATCCATGCGTGCCCCATACAGCAAAACGGGCTCCCGAGGGAGCCCGCTTTAGCCTTTCGACACGGCAGGGCTTTTACCACTTTTGGGTGGTGAACCAGTCGTCGACGTCCTTCCGAACCTGATCCTTGGCGATGCCGTAACGCTCCTGGATCTTGCCTTCCAGCTGGTCACGGTGGCCGGCAATGACATCGAGGTCATCGTCCGTTAGCTTGCCCCACTTTTCCTTGAACTTGCCCTTGAACTGCTTCCAGTTTCCTTCGACGCGGTCCCAAGCCATATTCTGTCCTCCGTTGGTGGATCGTCGCAGGTCCAACCCATCTCTGTTCTGAATGTTCCGCACTGCAGCGGGATGCGCCTGGGAACCCTTGGCCCCTTCGGACGTTGTCTGGACCACTTGCTAGGGGGCTATCGTTATGGGCGCTTCGGACAAGGCCGGTGCCTTGTGTGGGTCACCTTCCCTCAGCATGATGCCGGCCCAGTTCCAGGACCCCCGCCCCATGACCGGCCTACCTTCAACGACTGCGAAGCGTCGTATCCTCGTGGTCGAGGACGAAATGCTGATCGGCATGCTCCTGGAGGACATGCTCGCTGATCTCGGCCACGAGGTGGCTGCGGTCATTCCACGATTGAAGGACGCTCTAGCCGCCGTTGGCCGCGAGACCTTCGATCTCGCCATTCTTGATGTGCATTTGCACGGCGAAAGCGCGTTTCCAGTGGCGGACGCTCTGGTCGCGAAAAATATTCCGTTTGTTTTCGCCACCGGCTATGGCGAACGTGGCTTGCCCGAAACCTATCGCGGCCGCCCTGTGCTTCAGAAGCCCTTCGCCAAAGACGATCTGGAGCGTGTCCTGAAGACCTTGGGCGCCTAGCTTTCGGTCCGCGCCTTCTTCGCGGGTATCGGCAACGCCTGCTTGATCCGGCCCACGCGCTCCCAGGGGTCGCGGCGAAGACGGGCCAGCCGTTTGGACAAATTTTGCACGGTGAAGGCGTTGGGCTCGGCTTGTGCCCCCAGCTCTTCCCAGGTCAAAGGCACCGACACGGTTGCGCCAGGACGAGCCCGTGTCGAATACGGAGCGATCGCCGTCGCCTCGCGGCTGTTGCGCAAGTAGTCGATGAAAATCTTGTTCTTGCGAGCGGCGATGCGTGCGACCGCGATAAAGCGCTCGGGTTGATCGGCTGCCATCTGTTCCGCCAGGCGGCGGCAGAAATCTTTCGCCTCGGCCCATGGGGTGGACTTGATCGGCAGCACCACGTGCAAGCCCTTGCCGCCGGTTGTCTTGACGAAGCTTTCAAGCTTGAGGTCGTTCAGGCGCTTCCGCACGTCGCGCGCCGCCTCGATTATCTCTTTCCAAGTGACGCCAGGTCCGGGATCGAGATCGAACACCAGCCGGTCCGCCTCCTCCAGGTGATCGATGGTCGAGCCGCGTACATGAACCTCCAGCACGCCGGCTTGCGCCAGCGCGACAAGGCCATCGACGCCGTCGAGCGCGATGGACTTGTCGCCGTCGTCCGGAACGAGCTTGAGATGATCGGCTGTAATGCCGGCGGAGGCATGTTTCTGAAAAAAGCACTGTCCGCTTGCGCCGTCGGGGCAACGGACCAGCGCGAGCACCCGGTCGGTCACATGCGGCCGCATCCAATCCCAAACCTGGGTGTAATATTCAGCGAGCATCTGTTTGGTGACGTGCGCATCCTTCCAATAGACCCGATCCGGGTGGCTGAGAGCGACGCCGGCAACCGCCACGGCCTGCGTTTTGCGAGTCTTGGCCTCACCGATGGCCGGTGAATGCCGCTGCGCGGCCTTTTTCGATTTTCCAGGCATCTGAGCGACCTCCCGTACCACCTCTTTTGCTGGCTTATCCTCGCGGACGCCCTTCAAGGAGCCTTGGCGGACCAACTGGCCTCCGGTCCAGCCGCGGAAATCGACCTCGACCACCAATTGCGGCTCGACCCATTTCACGGCCCGCAGGCGCTCTTCCTCCGGTATCCTTTCCAGTGGAGTTTTGGCCCGCGAGATGGCTTTGAGCCTTCGCTCCAGATCACGCTCCTGCTTCTGGCCCCAGCCGGTTCCGATCCGCCCGGCGTAACGCAGCACGCCCTTGTCGTAGTAACCCAACAGGAGCGAGCGGATCAGGCGTGTGCGCTTATCGGAGGGCTCGTAGCCGACGACGACAAACTCCTGGTTGCTCGTGCATTTGATTTTCAGCCAATCGCCGCCCCGGCCGGAACGGTAGGGCGCGTCGGCGCGCTTGGAGACGATGCCTTCGAGATTCAGCTTGCGAGCATGCTCGAGCATGACCGCGCCGTCTTCCTCGAAGTGATCGCTCATCTGAAGGACGCCGTTTTTCGGCAGTGTTGAAAGAAGCTTGGCCAGTGCGCGTTTGCGCTCGAGCATTGCCACGGGGGTCAGATCCTGGCCGTCGAAGTGCAACAGGTCGAACACGTAGTAGATCATCCGGTCCCGTCGGCCGTTCTTGAGGTCGTCCTGCAGGGCTGAGAAGTCGGATACCCCCGCTTCGCCGACCGAGGCGATCTCGCCGTCAAGAATTATGTCGTGATCGGAGAGTGCGGCGCAGGCTTCGGCAACGGTAGGGAATTTGCTGGTCCAATCGAGTCCCGTGCGGGTTTTCAGCGTCACCTCGCCGTCTGCGACGCGGGCCTGTATCCGGTAGCCGTCGAACTTGATCTCATGCACCCAGCCGCTGCCGCCGGGTGCGCGTTCACTGAGTGTCGCCAGACAAGGTTCAATGAACTCCGGTAATCGACCCGGCCGTTTGCTTCGGGTCTTTGCCGATTTCTTGCCGCCGCGCTTCGGTGCGGCGCGGTGAGGCGCCCGGGAGCGCGGCTTGCTGGTTCGTTGCGCCACGGCTTTGACGAGCTTCGCGGCATTCTCCTTGGCCGGTCGGTTCGAATGCCAAACCTTTCGTTTGTCGCCGGCGATCTGGTCGAGCGAACGTCCGGTTACGACCGAATTCGGCATTTCCTCGAGGATGTCGTGATCGGACTTCGTACGTGCCGCGTCGTCCGTCGCCTTGATCAGAAGCCAAGGCTCCTGCCGTTCACTCGGCCGTTTTCGCATTCGCACCAGGTGCCAGTGACCTTTGAGCTTCTCGCCCTGTAGCTCGAAGTCCAGATGGCCCTTCTGCATGCCTTTGTGCGGATCGTGGTCCGGCGACCATGTCCCTCGATCCCAGACCATGACGGTACCGCCGCCGTACTCGTCCTCCGGAATGGTGCCTTCGAACTTGTTGTATTCGATGGGGTGATCTTCGACATGGATGGCGAGACGCTTGTCGCCGGGTACGAGGCTCGGACCGCGGGTGACCGCCCAACTCATCATCACGCCATCGAGTTCAAGACGCAGATCGTAGTGCAGCCGGGTCGCGTCGTGCTTCTGAATAACGTAGCGGAATCCTTTTTTGCGGCTTGGCTCGCCACGCGGTTCGGCCGTCTTGCCGAAATCGCGCTTCGTCCAGTAGGTCCGTAACGTTGCCATTCGTGCGATAACCGCGATCTGTGCGCTCGATTCAACAAGGGCGGCTGGATCGAGTTCCGTCCGGCTCTTTACGGGCCCGGCTGGTAAAAATTCTTCGCGTCGGCGGTGAATTCGCGCCGTGAATCGGCGTTGAAGTAGAACATGTGGCCGCCGCGATACAGTTTGAGCTTGGCACGATCAGGCGTACCGATGTCGGGAAGATGGTCGAGGACATATCGGCTGATGCCGTAGGGCGTGACCAGATCGGTCCGCCCATGTGCGACCATGACTCGGAACGACGGCGTCAACGCCAGCAGTTCACGAAGATCGTCGCTCACCCCTGGCGCCTCGCGGCGGTCACCCCAGTCCCATTTTGACGAAACCTCTGGGGCCAGGAGGTTGTAGGTCATCTCGGTCTTGAACCCCAATTCGTCGCGGGCATAACTGACGAACATGCCCGACAGCGCCCGGCTGAAGCCGTCGAGGATCGGATCGCTGCCACGTCGTCTGTCGCTTTCCGGATAGGGATCGGGGACAGCAAACGTTCCGTCGTAGCTGCTGACGGTGAGGCCGTTGGCTCGCAGATGCTGGAGAAAGGCGTTGCGGATCCAGCCGCGGGCTTTGGCGACGTCTTCGACCGAAGTCCCGGTCATTTCCGCGATGCGACCATAGAAGGCCTTAGCCTTCTCGCCGGTCGGCGCCCGCCCGGCGAGCGTCGACAGGTAGTCCGTCATGGCGAACTGCTCGGCGGACGCTAGAGCCTGCGGCGTAAATTTCTTTGTGCGCTCGAGCTCGGTCGCGACCAGCGTCGGGAACTGCAACGCCGCGCCGAGTGCATATTGCGAGCTGCCCCATTGAAAAGACGTTTCGAGCAGCGGCGACACCATTACGATGCCACTTACGACTATGCCTTGCTCATGCTGCAAAGCTCCGGCGACCTTGGCCGCACGGAAGCCGCCGTAGCTTTCGCCCAGCAGATATTTCTGCGACGCGGCACGGCTGTTTTTTGCGACATAAAGTGCGATTGTTTTGGCAACGACGCTCGCATCGCTTCGAATATTCCAGAAAGCCTTGGCGTCATCCGGTTTTACAGTCCGGCTCCAGCCAGTGCCGATCGGATCAATCATCACCAAATCCGTGAAAGGAAGCCAGCTATCCGGATTGTCGACGATCCTGGCGGCCGCTCCATCGCGCCCATCGGCGCCGAATTCGACGATGCGCGGGCCGGCCAGACCGAGATTGAGATACGCCGACGCCGCGCCTGGTCCGCCGTTGAAGACAAACGTGACGGGCCGGCGCCCCGGGTCGGCGCTTTTTGCAGTGTAAGCGGTGTAGAAGATAGCCGCGCTCTTCTCGCCGGTCTGGCTGAAGAGCGACAGGGTGCCCGCGGTTGCGGTGTAGGCCATTTTTTGACCGCCAGCCGACCATTCCTTGTCGCTGACGGCGTCCTCGGGCAACAGACGCAGCACCCCTGCGCCATGCACCTCTTCGGTTTTAGGTTGGCCTGGGTGATCAGACCGCGCCGGACGGTCCTGCGCGTCGGCGGTCGAGACCAGCGCCAACAGCGCGCAGACAAGCAGGGGCGCACGGAATGAAGTCGTCATGTCAGGGTGCTACTTCCGTTCAATCGCATTGCTGATGGAGTCCAGCATCGCCAGACGATCTTTATTCAGCGTTTCGCGAACGGCCGGCTGCTTGCCAGCCTTGCCCATTTCGCGCTGTCGGGCGGACGTGGCGACAGCCATCAACGGATCGAGGCCGAGCTCACGGAGTGTCTCGGCGACCTGATCCATCTCGTCGGCACGGCGAATGCCGTGGCTCGCCATGCGCTCGATGTTGTATTCCATCACCTTGTTCCAATCGAGCGTTGGATAATTGTTCTTCAGCGACATCGCCACCTCGTCGACGATTCCGGCCCGCCGTGCAGCGAGGAAACACTCGAGGGTCAGCGCCTCGATGCCCTTGATCATCACGCTTCGGATCATTTTCAATCCGGCCGCCGCGCCCGTTTCCTCTCCTGCGATGGCGCCTCGCATCTCCAGCTCGTCGATCAGAAGGGGCATGACGGTCGCGGCGTGAGGGCCCGCCAGAAGCACGGGCGTCTGGTGGCGCTTCGGGTGAATCGGCGCGAGGATCGCAACGTCGACATAACGAGCCTTGGTGCCGAGGAGCTTTTCCGTCTTCTTCTTTCGGCCGGGCGACACTGAGTTGATGTCGAGGAAATAGGGCTTGCCGGTCAGGTGCGGCTCGACCGACTTGGCAGCGTCGAGGCTCGACGCTGCCGTGACCGCGGACACGATGATGTCGGCCCCACGCGCGGCATCGGCGGCAGAGTCTGCCAGCCGCGCACCCATGCCGCTTCCCGCGTGTCTGAGCGGTTCGCCCTGGGCTTTCGGAAAAAGAATGTCCCAAGCCGCAATGGTCTCGATCCCCGAGTCGCGCAATCCGCTGGCAATGGCTTGGCCGGCCTCGCCAAAGCCGATGAAGCAGAGACGGGGGGTGTTTCGAGGCTGCGGCATCTCGAGGTCCTTTGCGGTTCCAACGTCAATCTAGCCGGATTGAGCGAGGCGTTGAGCACTTTGCAAGTCGTGCTGCATCGCGCACGCGCGTTTGCCTAAATTTTAATCTCTGGCATTTGCTTAGTTTCTGGGCAAGGCTTCCTAGGGCGAAAAAGCATTTGTTTGAGCAAAGACTTAGGCGAAATCGCAGCGTTGGCATGGGGCTTGCGAAGCATTCGGAGCGCACAGACCCGCGAGGGCCGCGTGCTCGCGTCAACGCAGAGGGACAACCCGATGATCCATTCGCTCCATGCGGTCGCAGAGCGACCGATTGCCCGCCGTTGGCTTTTGGCCACCGGGCTAACCCTGGGATTGATGGCGGCAATGCCATCCGCCAAGGCCGCCGACGACACCATCAAGGTCGGTATCCTGCATTCGCTGTCCGGCACCATGGCGATCAGCGAGACCACGCTGAAGGACGTCATGCTCATGCTGATCGACGAGCAGAACAAGAAGGGCGGCTTGCTGGGCAAGAAGCTCGAGGCTGTCGTCGTTGATCCTGCCTCAAACTGGCCGCTGTTCGCCGAAAAAGCCCGCGAGCTGATCACCAAGGACAAGGTTGCGGCGGTGTTCGGTTGCTGGACGTCGGTGTCCCGCAAGTCCGTTCTGCCGGTCTTCAAGGAGCTGAACTCGATCCTGTTCTATCCGGTGCAGTACGAGGGCGAGGAGAGCGAGCGCAATGTGTTCTACACCGGCGCGGCTCCCAACCAGCAGGCCATCCCGGCCGTCGACTATCTGATGAGCAAGGATGGCGGTTCGGTAAAGCGCTGGGTGCTGGCAGGCACCGACTATGTGTATCCGCGCACCACCAACAAGATCCTTGAGGCCTATCTGAAGCAGAAGGGCGTCAAGGACGAAGACATCATGATCAACTATACGCCGTTTGGGCACTCCGACTGGCAGACCATCGTGTCCGACATCAAGAAGTTCGGCTCGGCCGGCAAGAAGACCGCGGTTGTTTCCACCATCAACGGTGATGCCAACGTGCCGTTCTACAAAGAACTCGGCAACCAGGGCATCAAGGCGACCGACATTCCCGTCGTGGCGTTCTCGGTCGGTGAAGAAGAACTCGCTGGTCTCGACACCAAGCCGCTGGTCGGCCATCTCGCTGCCTGGAACTACTTCGAGTCGATCAAGAATCCGAAGAACGCAGCTTTCATCAAGGAATGGCACGACTTCACTAAGAACGCGAAGCGCACCACCAACGACCCGATGGAAGCTCACGTGATCGGCTTTGCCATGTGGGTCAAGGCGGTGGAGAAGGTGAAGTCGACCGATCCCGACAAGGTCATCGCCGCGCTTCCTGGCATCGAGGCGCCGAATCTGACCGGCGGTATGTCCAAGATGCTGCCGAATCATCACATCACCAAGCCGGTCTTTATTGGCGAGATACGGGCCGACGGTCAGTTCGATGTTGTGTGGAAGACCAAAGGCTTGGTCCCGGGCGACGCCTGGTCCGACTTCCTGCCCGGCTCGAAGGACCTCGAAGCCGACTGGGTGACGCTGAAGTGCGGCAACTACAACAAGGTGACGAAGAAATGCGGCGGCGCGTGACGTCGGCGCGGCTTTTAGTCTAACGCTCATCATGATGGGAGGCGGTGGCAGGGGCCTGCCGCCTCCCCAATAAACCGCCGGGATAGAATTGTGATGCGAGCCTTGCCAGCTCACCTGGTCGCGCTTTTGTTTGCCGTGACGATAGCGCTGAGCGCACCAGCGGCATTTGCGCAAGCGCAGACCGAACCGGCCGTTGCGGCGCCAGCCGCCGAATCTCCGCCATCGGATAACAAGGCTGCGCCTCCGGCCGAAGCGCCGCTAGCGGAACCGGCTTCGCCTGCTAAACCCGATGGTGCTCCTGCGCTGGCCGATGAGAAGGCTTCCGGTCCAGCGGAGGCGACGGCCCCGGCAGAGACACAGGAAAAACCTGCGCCTGCACCGGGCACCCTTGCTGCAGCACTCGCCCATTTTACCGAGGATGATTTCAGCGAGACGAACGACGGCATCAATGAAATCGCTGCGACCGGCGATCCGCGCGCCGTCGAGATCATCGAGGCGCTTCAGGACGGCCGTCTGCAATCCAGTGCAGAGCAGAAGAAGGTTTACTATGCGGATAAATCTGGTGCGCTGCTCGATGCGTTGACGGGTGAGAGGATCACCGGAGACCCGCCCGGAGACCTGGACAAGGTCAGGCTCAACAATCGGCTGCGCGGCACCATTGACGCTGCGCTCGGCGGGTTGCGGCTGCAATCGCGCGATGCCAGTCGGCGCCTGGACTCGGCCCAGGCCGTTTTCAAATCGCGCGACCAGAGTGCGCTGCCCGTGCTGGATGCGGCACTTGCCAAGGAGACCGATCCTCGGGTCAAGCGCGCGCTCACCGAGGCGCGCGCTGCCGTCATTCTCTACTCGGACGATGCGCCAGAAGCCGACAAGCTTGCAGCGATTGGGGTGATCCGCGGGCGCGGTGACCAGGAAGCGCTGAACGTGCTCGCGGGCCTTCCGGCCAGTTCGCCGGTCCTCGTTGCCAAAGCCGCCAAGGATGCCCTCGCCACGGTCCAGAACAACTTGGCCGTCTGGGCCACCGTTCAGAACGCTTGGTATGGCCTCTCGCTTGGATCGGTTCTTCTGCTTGCCGCAATCGGGCTTGCCATCACGTTCGGCGTCATGGGCGTGATCAACATGGCGCACGGCGAGATGGTGATGATCGGGGCCTACACCACTTTCGTGGTGCAGGAACTGATCCGGACGCACAACCCGGCGCTGTTTGATTATTCGCTGATTATCGCGGTGCCGCTGGCGTTCGTCGTTGCCGGCTGCATCGGTATCGTCATCGAGCAGTGCATCATCCGGTTCCTTTATGGACGCCC
>Ga0265325_10002716_pt1 | contig 11818 bp, 10 predicted proteins | sample 41420metaG_FD_202090 | JGI IMG/M metagenome (GOLD analysis project Ga0265325, IMG submission 202090) | Rhizosphere microbial communities from Carex aquatilis grown in University of Washington, Seatle, WA, United States - 4-14-20 metaG | ecosystem: Host-associated > Plants > Roots > Rhizosphere...
CCAGGCATCGAGGTCCTGCCAGAGCGCGCGTTGCACCTGCTGCGAGTCGAGCGGGTTGAGGAATTGCTGGCACGCGCCCATCGAGGTCGGATTGCCGGCGCCGCCATGCTGCTTGCTCGACAGCAGATACAGCCGCGCCTTCGGATGATCCGGCAGGTCGATATGGCCGGTCGGATCGGTGTGGAACAGCGAGGCTTCCTTCACCCAGTACTCGTTCGCCGAATAGAACTCCATCTTCAGCGGGCAGGTATTGGTGAGGTCGCAACGCAGATTGCGATAGTCGACCGAGCGCGAGATCGGATCGTAAGTCGGCACATTGGCGAACGGGAACAGGTTTTCGAGATAGAGCAGTTCCTGCCGGTTGCGATTGGTGCGCTTGGTCTGCGACCAGCGATAGTTCATGTTGATGCCGTGGCCGGCAGCAACCCATTGCAGCATGCCGTCGAAGACCTTGTTGTGGTTCTCGTCCTCGTTGAAGCCGAGATGCACGAAGTCGTTGAGCAGCCGGCCGGGCTGCGACGAGATTTCCGTGTAGATCCGCGTGATGTTTCTGTAGAGCGGATTCGGCGTGCCGAAATCGTCCTGCTTGGCATTGCGCAGGAACGAGTTGAAGTCGCGCACCGCGGCAAAGCCCAGGCCATTTGGCGTTGGATCCTTGGCGATATACGAGAACTCGTAGATGTCGTTGCTGATGAACGGTCCGGGGTTGAGCTTGATCGCGGTGTTTGTGGCGTCGGTGTAGGACCAGCCGCTCGGATCGACCACCTGCGGCACGTCGTCGAGATGGACGCGGTGGGTGAGGACCGCGTTCGGCGCGCCTTGGGCGCCGGAGGCCGCCGGATAGGCCAGCGTGTAGCTGTTGCCGGTGGTGACGATGTACTCATAGCCCGGCCCGGTGATGGTCGCGTTCGACGGGCCATGCACGATCGGGAAGCTCGCCGTCGCGGTCAGCCCCGGATTGTCGAGCGCGGCGAGGTTGTTTTCCCAGCCGCTCCACACCGTCGTGTAGCCCTGTGGCCACAGGAACGAGCCGGCGAGCGCCGCCGGGTCGACCAGCGCCGCCGGGTCGTTGGTGCCGGTCGGCGTGTTGTTGAGCGCCTGATAGGTCTTGCCGCCGCGATTGGGCGGCTCGTACATCATCTTGTGATTGCTCTTGCTCATGTCCACCGGCTTCAGGATGTAGAAGTTGTGCTGGTACTGGACCTTGTGGTGCGCGTTGAGCGGCGCGAGCTTGATGTCGACGATGACGGAATTGAGATGATCATTCGGATCGACTTCACCGGTCGCGATGCCAGTGAAGTATTCGAATTGGCCGACACCGGGGAAGGAATAGCCGCCGAAGGCGACGCCGTGGGTGAGAATCTGGATCTGCGTGGTGCGCGCTTGCGCGGCCGACACCGCAACGAGCATTCCCGCGGCCAGGGCGCTCGCCATTCCGAGTTGAAGCAATTTACGCTTGGTGTTTTTTCGCACGCATGGCAACGACGCATCGTATTCGATGGTGGTCATGTTTCGCTCCCTACGTTGGCCATCCATCCATCGTTCTTCGTGCCGATCGGCAAAAAGCGCGGATAGTTTTACCAACAGTTGAAATTTCCAACGTCACGACGCTAGCAGGGATGCGGACGTGCGTAAGCCCGGTGAGCGAAATAACTGCTCCGCGGTTTACGCGGAGCAGCAATGCGCGAGCATCAATGGAACTGTGACGTAGCGTCGATCCGATTTGCCATTGGTGAAAATCGTACCGAGCGCAACCAGCAACGAGCGAGCTTATGCGTCATCAATTTTCAAACTGGCACGACAACACGCGGTGCTACACCCTCGCCTGCGGCATCGCAGCATAGGCGCGCCGCATCGGTTTGAGCGCCGCCAAGGCCAGGATGCCGGTCAGCGCATCCATCGCAATGATGATCGCGAACACCGGAAGCCAACTGCCGGTCTGGTCATGCAGCAGCGCGGCGAGCGGGCCGCCGAACACCGACCCGACGCCTTGCGCCATATAGAGCACGCCGTAATTGGTGGTCGCGTATTTCGAGCCGAACGTGTCGGTCAGGGTCGAGGGAAACAGCGAGAAGATTTCGCCCCAGCCGAAGAACACGACGCCGGACAGGATCACAAAGAGCAGCGCGTTATCGCGGAACAGCACCATTAGCGTAACAGAGGCCGCTTCCAGCAAAAACGCGATCGCCATGGTGTTTTCGCGCCCGATCTGGTCCGAAACCCAGCCGAAAAACGGACGGGTCAAGCCATTGGTCAGGCGGTCGACGGTCAGCGCCAGCGGCAATGCCGCGAGCCCGAACACCATGATGTTGGCGACGCCGAAATCGCGTGAAAACGCGGCAAACTGCGAGATGATCATCAAGCCGCCGGTCGACATCATCGTCATCATGACGAACATCAGCCAGAACACCTTGCTACGGATCATCTCCCTGGGTCCGACGCCGGCCTTGGAGGCCATCGCCGGCGGCGGCGGCAACACATCCGCAGGGCCCGGCATGCGCATCGCCAGCGCCGCGGCGGCGCCGACAAGGCCGAGGATGATGCCGAACACCACCAGCGTGTGCTGATAGCCGGCGCTCTTCATCATGGTGTCGATCGGGAACGTGGTCAGAATGGCGCCGAAGCCGTAACCGGCTGCGACCAGGCCGGTCGCCAAGCCGCGCCGGTCGGGAAACCAGCGCACCACCAGCCCGATGATGCCGACATAGACGATGCCGGTGCCGACGCCGCAGAACAAACCGTACGTCAGGTAAAGACTGGTCAAGCTGGTCGCGTAGGCGGATGCAATCCAGCCGAGCCCCGACAACAGGCAACCGGCCGCGATCAGCAGACGCGCGCCGAACCGGTCGACCAGATAGCCCTGAACCGGCGACAGCCAGGTCTGCAGGACGATCAGAATCGTGAAGGTGACCTGGATCGCCGGCAACGTCGTGTGCAGATTGTCCTGGAATGATTTGGTGAAGAGCGTCCAGACGTATTGTGGGCTGGAGATCGACATCATCGCGATCAGCCCGAGCAGGAGTTGGATCCAGCGCGTCGACGCCTTCGCCGGCGTTGAAGTTCCCACTGCCATTGTCGTCATCGCGACCCCCACCCGATTGTAGATTTTCCCGCTCTCGACTCTAAGCAAAGATCGCGCCAAAGACCACATCGGGCGTGAAAATCATGGCGCGGGCCGCAGCTCTCAGTCGCGGACGGAGCGAGCCGCGCTTGGGCCGGCCGGCCCGCCGGACCCTGGCAAAACTTCTGCCCCGACGAGCGAGTCGAGCGGCGCCTCCAGGTACCAGACCACGCCCGCGGTCAAAAATTTCAGCGACGCGGATGCGTCGGGAATCTGCAGCGCCATCCGCTCCAGCACCACGGTACCGAATCCGGTGCGTTGCGGCGCCAGCACGGCAGGGCCGCCGGTCTCCTGCCACTGGACGAACAGCCGTTTGCGCTGATTGTCGACATAGCCCCAGGTGAGCTGAATTTTGCCGGTGGCATTCGACAAGGCGCCGTACTTGGCGGCGTTGGTGGCAAGCTCGTGCAACACCATTGAAATGACTTGCGCGATATCGGGCTTGAGCAGAATTGCCGGGCCGTCGAGTTCGGCGCGGCCGCCGGCAAACGGGCCGACCTGGGATTGCGCGATGGCGCGCAGCGAGGCGCCGCGCCATTCCTCCTGGATCAGCAGATCGTGCAGCCTGGCGAGCGATGCCAGCCGATCGTTGAATTGCTGCTCGAAGTCCTGAAGGCTCGCGCTCTGCCGGATACTCTGACGCGCCACCGCCTGGATGATCATCAGCAGATTCTTCGAGCGGTGCGACAGCTCGCGCATGATGAATTCGAGGTGGCGCGCGCGGTTCTCGCGCTCGGTGATGTCGGTGGAGACGCCGATCGTGCCGACGATCTTTCCGTCCTCGTCAAACAGCGGCGATTTGGTCGACAACAGCATGCGCACCCCGAGCGGCGTGGTGAAGCGTTCCTCAAACTGCATCGAGGTACCGGACTCGATGACCTTGCGGTCATTGGCGACGACCTGCGCGGCCTCGGTGGGATCGCGATGCCATTCGGCTTCCTTGCGGCCTTCGACTTCATCCCAGCTCTTGCCGAACAGCGCCGCCGGATTTCGCAGCAGCGCCCTGCTCTGCAGATCCTTTACGAACACCAGGTCCGGTGTCATCTTGATCACGGCTTCGAACAAGGCCGTGGTGCGATGCAGCTCGGAGCGGGCGACTCGGCCGTACAACTCGTTGAGCTCCAGCAGCAGCGCGACCAGCAGGAAGCTCGCCGCCACCAGGCCGAAACTGCGCCCGCCGTACCAGCCGAGATCGAAGCGGCTGGAGCCGACAACCGCGCTCAAAACGACGTCGCAAAGCCACGCCGTCATGACAACAAGCAGCCATAAATCCAACGTCGAGTGTTTCCGCCGCGGCCACAGCAATGTCAGCGCGACGATGCTGATGAGACAGATCGCCGGGCTGACGCCTTTGGTGACCAGCATCGCGTAGTCGCCATTGTCGATGATGAGGGTCAGCAAATCGTGACCTACCGTCGCGATCAGCGTCAGCACCAGCACCAGCACCACAGCGGCGGTGACAGCGACGCCGATCGGCACGGCGGCGCCGGGGTACTGGAGCGTCGCATACGGCCCGCCGGCGCGACGCGCGAGCACCGCGTAGGCCACGACATAAAGCGCAAAGCCGCCGTGCCAGAAGCAATAAAGCCAGGCGGTGGTCTGCGGCCCGGCGCCCAACAGGCCTTGCGGCGCAAAGACGCCGGGAAAGGTCAACGTGTGCGGAATGATGATCAGGGCATCGAACAAATATCCGCACGCCAGCACCAACAGAGCGAGCGCGCCGGCGCGCAGGAACTGACCGAACAGCAGCACCGCGGTGATCAGATCGGTGAGCGCCAGCGCCGATTCATAAGCCGGAATGAATGCATCGACGCGCGGCAGCGGAATGCGTGCGAACGGCGCGATGGCGGCCAGCGTGACAGCGGACACGACCACAACCGCGAGCGCGATTGCATTCTCCCTCCGGCCCGGCGGAGCGCTGGTCAGCGTGACGTTTTGCAGACTTGAATGAGCCGGCATCAGCCTTCTTCGGTAGGCGAATTGAAATTGCACCAAGCGGCGCCAGTCTGTCACGAGCTTTGTCGTGGAGCCGTGCCAGGGAACCCGAGGAAAATCGCAGCGATCGGCGAGACACGGAACCATGCGGGGCCAGATTTCAGCGGATACGATGACCCGGCAGGCCTTCGGCCGCCATGGCTCGACCGCCTAGCCCTGCACCACCGTCACATGGGCGCCGACCGGAACGCGGTCGTAAAGATCGATGATGTCCTGATTGAACAGGCGGATGCAGCCGCTCGACACCGCGGTTCCGATCGTGTCCGGCTCGGTGGTACCGTGCAGCCGGAAAAATGTGTCGTGACCGTCGCGGTAAAGATAAAGCGCGCGAGGCCCGAGCGGATTGTCGGTGCCGCCCTCCATGCCGCTGCGATAATGCCGATACTCCGGGATCGCCGCGACCATGTTGTCGGTCGGTGTCCAGTGCGGCCACTTCTCCTTGCGGCCGACCACCGCGGTGCCGCGGAAGTTGGCGCCTTGGGAACGGCCGACGCCGACGCCGTAGCGGATGGCGCGGCCGCCGTCCTGAACCAGGTAGAGCCGGCGCTGCGAAATATTGACGACGATGCTGCCGGGCTTCTCCTTGCCCGTCCAGGCGACTTCGGTGCGCAACACGCCCTGATCGACCGCGGTAATGTCGACCGGCGCGATCGAGAAGCCGCCGTCGCTGACATAGCCGTAGCCGCCGCCGGTGACGCAGCCGCCGACCACGAGCGGCGCGGCGACGATGAAGGCGCGGCGGCTTAACGGATGACCGACCAGGCTTTTGGCCGGGACGAGACGATCTTTTTTGGGGGGCATCATCGCGGACTCACGCTGCTCTGTGCACGGCAACAGCGCTTTATAGAGCGTAGCAACCGCCGTTTTGCAATAACACCGGTGGCCGGAACCCACATGCCGCGGCCATCGGCCGGCGGTTTTTCGAGGAGTGATGCAAAGCGACGACACTTCGCCGTTCGGAACTGGTCCCCGCTTGCGCGGGGACCAACGGTGCCTGACGCGCCGCCGCCCAGCCCCCCTAACCCACCAGGGCCGCGCCGAACTGCCGGATATTGTTGCGCATCATGTCGATATAGGTCGCGGCCGGGCCGTCGGCCTTCGACAGCGCGTCGGAATACAGCGTGCCGCCGATCTTGGCGCCGGTCTCGCGCGCGATCTGCTGCATCAGGCGAGAATCGGAAATATTCTCCATGAATACCGCCGGGATCTTCTGCTTGCGAATCTGGTCGATGATCTTGGCGACGTCCTTGGCCGAGGCCTCGGTCTCGGTCGAGACGCCCTCCGGCGAGATGAACGCCATGCCATAGGCGGCGCCGAAATAGCCGAACGCGTCGTGCGTGGTGATGATGCGGCGGCGCTCGGCCGGGATTTTCGCGACCGCCGATTTCACTTCGGCTTGGAGGTCGTCGAGCTGCGCCAGATAGCTTTTGGCGTTGGCCTCATAGACGCTTTTGCCGGCCGGGTCGGCCTTGATCAGCCCGTCGCGAATATTGGCGACATAGATCTTGGCATTGGCGACCGACTGCCAGGCGTGCGGATCGGTGATCATGTGGCCGGGCTTGTTCTCGTCTTCCATCCGCAAGGTCTTGACGCCGGTCGACGCCGTCACCGTGGCGGCGTTGCCGCCGGCCGCCGCCACCAGCCGCGTCATCCAGCCTTCGAGGCCGAGGCCGTTGATAAAGACGAGCCTGGCGTGGCTGATGGTCTGCACGTCGGCCGGCGTCGGTGAATAGACATGCGCGTCGCCATTCGGCCCGACCAACGTCGTCACCTCGACGCGATCGCCGCCGACATTTTTCACCAGGTCGCCGAGGATCGAGAAGGTGGCGACGGTCTTGAGTTTCTCCGGCGGCTTATCTTGCGCCAGTGCCGGAGCGGCGATGGTGAAGGCAAAGACAGCAGCGGCGATCATTCGTCGTGTCAGCATGGCAGTCTCCTTGTGAGCACCCCTCAGGCTTCAAGATGACGGCGCGGCGCGCGCAGCCAGATCAGGCCGCCGACCGGCCCGACGATCACCGACACCGCATAAAGAACACCGGCGACCAGGATGACGGCGGGCCCGGACGGCAGGTTGGCGTGATACGACGCCAGCAGCCCGGCATAGCCCGACACGGCGGCGCAGCCGCAGGCGATAACGATCATGCTCGATATGTCGCGGGCCCAGAACCGCGCCGTCACCGCTGGCAGCATCATCAGGCCGACCGCGAGCAGCGTGCCGAGCGCGAGAAAGCCGCCGACCAGGTTCATCACCACCAGCGCCAGAAACACGATATGCGCCGGGCCGCCGGCGCGGCTGACCGAGCGCAGAAATCCCGGATCGACGCATTCCAGCACCAAAGGCCGCCAGATCAGGGCCAAAATGATCTGCGACAGCGACGCGATCGACACGATCAGCAGTAGCGTCGGATCGTCGACCGCCAGCGCCGAGCCGAACAGGAAGTGCAGCAGATCGACATTGGTGCCGCGCATCGACACGATGGTGACGCCGAGCGCCAGCGAAATCAGGAAGAATGCCGCGAGCGAAGCGTCTTCCTTGACCTGCGTCAGCCGCGCCAGGACGCCGGCGCCGAGCGCGATGACGAAGCCCGCGATCAGCCCGCCGCCGGCCAGCGCGAACAGGCTGAGCCCCGCGAACAGGAAGCCTATCGCCGCGCCCGGCAGAATGGCGTGCGCCATGGCGTCGCCGATCAGGCTCATCCGCCGCAGCATCAGGAGCACGCCGATCGGCGCCGCGCCGATCGAAAGCGCGAAAATGCCGGCAAGCGCCCGGCGCATGAATTCGTAGTCGGAAAACGGCGCGATCAGCAGCGCATACATCACGCCACCTCGGCGGCGCAGGCTTCGGCGGTCTCGTCGAACGCCTCGCACATTTGCCGTGCCTTGTTGAGATTGGCGGCGCTCAGCACCTCACCGGTCGCGCCCCACGCCACCGGCTCGCGCGCCAGCAGCAGGGTCTGCGGGAAATTCGCCCTGACCAGATCGATGTCGTGCAGCGCCGCCACCACGGTGCGCTGCTCGCCGTGCCAGCGCCGCACCAGCTCGAGCAGCACGGCGACGGTGCTGACGTCGATGGCGTTGAACGGCTCGTCGAGCACGATGACGCGCGCGTCCTGCAATAACAGCCGCGCGAACAGCATGCGCTGCATCTGGCCGCCCGACAAAGTGCCGATCGGGCGCTGCTCGAAGCCGGTGAGGCTGACTTCGGCGAGCGCGTGTTCGATGTCGTCACGCTTGGCCCTGCCAAGCCCGCCGAACAGTCCGGCGCGCTTCCACAGGCCCATCGCCACCATGTCATAGACCGAGATCGGAAAGCTGCAGTCGATCTCGGCGATCTGCGGCAGATAGGCGATGTCATGGACGCCGATGCCGAGCTCGATGTGACCGGCGAACGGCTTGATGGCGCCGACGATGCCCTTGAACAGGGTCGACTTGCCGGCGCCGTTCGGCCCGACCACCGCGAGCAGCGCGCCGGCCTCGACCGCGCCGTTGAGATGATGCACCGCCGGGTGGCGGTCATAGCCGAGGGTGAGATCGTGAAATCGCAATTGCGGGGTCATCGCATCGCCCAATAGACCGCGAGCCACATCAGCACGATCAGCCCGCCGGCAATGCCGAGCCGCTGCCACACCGACAGCCGCAGGATCGACGCCGGGGGCGCCGCCGGCGGATGCGGCCGGCCGGGGTGGCTGTGAACGTGGTGGTGATGGTGGGTCATGGCGCCTTGGGAGACATTCGATGTAATGTTACATTATAACATTTTGCGGCCGATGCAATCCCGCAAAAACGCGGTTCCACGGGCCCATTCGATGGTGCATTCCGCCGATCCGCCGTTTATTGTCGCCACGGGGCCAGGGGGACTTCATGCTGCATCTTCCACCGAAATCGTTCGCGGCCGGGTTTGCCGCGGTTGTTGCCATGGCCTGCGGGCCGGCCATCGCCCAGAGCGCTGCGGACCGCTTTGTCCCGTTCGGCGAATTTCTCCAGACCCTGACAGCGGCTCCGGCCGAGCAGTACCTCGCCGGCGCCGCGGCGAACGGCGTCGCCAGCACCGGCGCGGTCGAGGAGATGCGCAGCCACATCCTGTCGCTCTATCGCGGCGTCACGGTGCGGCACAGCTTCGTGCTCGACGATCAATATTTCGACTGCGTGCCGATCCTGCAGCAGCCGTCGGCGCGCGCGCTCGGCCTGATGAAGGTGCCGGCGCTGCCGGCGGCGCTTCCGCTGCCGGCCGATGACGATGATGGCGCGCCGGCGGGCCAGTTCGCGCCCGGCGAGACCGCCGACCGATTCGGCAACGCCATGCCGTGCGAGCAAGGCACCATCCCGATGCGCCGCATCACCCTGCAGGAGCTGAGCCGCTACCGGAATTTGCAGGAATATTTCCAGAAAGGTCACGACGGCGCAGGAGAGGTGCCGACACGCGCCAAGCAAGTGGCCCCGACGCACAAATACGCCCATGCGTTTCAGAACGTGAAGAATTTCGGCGGGGTCTCCACCCTCAATATCTGGAAGCCGCCGATCAACATCAGCAAGGGTGAAATCTTCTCGCTGTCGCAGCACTGGTATGTCGCGTTTCCCGGCGGCGTCACGCAGACCGCCGAGATCGGCTGGCAGAACGACCCGCAGCACTACGGATCGCAAAATTCGGCGTTGTTCATTTACTGGACCCGCGACGGCTATCAGCAGACCGGCTGCTACAATCTGGAATGCCAGGGTTTCGTGCAAACCTCGAACAGCATCTTGCTCGGCGGCCGTTTCGCCACCTACAGCAAGCTGGGCGGCAAGCAGAACTACCTGACGCTCGGCTATCAGATGCTCAACGTCACCAATGTCGGCCCGGCCTGGGCCATGATCTATGCCGGCAATTATGTCGGATATTTTCCTGCCAGCCTTTACGGTGGCGCTTCCGGTGCCCTATCGCAGGGTGCAACCGAAATCGACTATGGCGGCGAGGCCGTCGGCACCACGATCTGGCCGCCAATGGGCAGCGGACAATTTCCCGGCCAGGGCGCGAAATTCTCCGGCCTCCACGAGAAGATCAAATACTTTACGGCATACAACAATAATAAGATGCATGCCGCGTCGCTCACTGCCTCGCAGCCCTCGCCGAAGTGCTACAAAACTCAGGTCCACAACAACTCGGCCACTAAATTGCAGAGCTTTTTCTACTTCGGTGGACCGGGCGGGACGAAATGCTGAGGCGGAGGGGGGCCGGCAATTGACCGCGCTTTGGCCAGCCGGTAATTTCAGCGCGATGGGGATGGGGTTCCCCCGATAACCGCCCGGCTGCGACACTCAGAGCAAACGGGCTGATGACTCCTACCGCGTAGGCTGGCGGTGGGACTCTGTCCACGCCGCCGCATAGACACGGCGGCTTTTTTATTGGCCGCGAAACGAAGGACACGGCCATGAACTTCCTGATCGTTTTTCTCGGCGGCGGCATCGGCGCCGCGCTGCGTCACGCGTTCAATGTCGGCTTCGCGCGCTGGCTCGGCACCGCGTTTCCCTATGCAACGTTGTGGGAGAACGTCACCGGCGGCGTGGTGATGGGGCTGTTGGCCGCGACATTCGCCTTCAAGAGCGACCTGCCGCAGCACCTGCGGCTGTTCCTGACCACCGGCATTCTCGGCGGCTACACGACGTTCTCGGCGTTCTCGCTCGACACCGCGGTGCTGTACGAGCGCGGCGAAGTCGGCATGGCGGCGCTCTATGTGCTGCTGTCTGTTGCGCTGTCGATCGGCGGGTTGTTCGCGGGGTTGGCGATGGCGCGGGCGGTGACCTGAAATCGATGAATATCGCCAAGGCAAGAAGCCGCCATTCACAATTCATCAGCGACGTCGAGGTGGTCGCGGCGGAATAAGTACTTTGGCCGTCGCCAGCATCGGTCCCGTAATGTAATGCTCGCGAATTACGGCTTCCATTACCATTACCATCTCTTGAATCAGTTCTCGCGGCGGTTTGAAGCTTCTATGAGTTGATGCAGAACCTGCATCGATTACCGTTTCCAGATTTTCTCGTTGCTTCTGAGTTATATGGCCACGCGCGACCATCTCATCAAGCTTAGTTTCAAAAGTCCCAAAATCTGCTTCTAATATTCGATTCATTACATGATCAAGAGCAGTGCGAACTCCCATAGAGAGCAAGCGGACCTGTTTTAAATTCGTTGCGGAATAAATTTCCTCCAACAAATCTTTTAGGTCTGGATCGGCGTCAGCTAAGCCATCAAGCCATGACGGCGGGCGGTGCCATGATCGCGGTGGAGAATAAGTAACTGACACCAGTTCATTTTTGGTGTCAGGGTGCGGCATGCCATCCCAATACCATTTTTCTTCGCGAATGGCACAATCACCGCAGCCGCAGCAGCGAACTAGCATTTTTTTCTGCTCAGCAACTTCGCCGTTAGGCCCCTCTTGTTCGTCTCTTTCGTGCCAAACCATCTCGTGGTCAGTCTCATGACCGCACCGATTGCAATGGCTCTTTAGTCTTTCCGCCATTGTTAAAGTTTTCGAAGCCGACGAAAAATTACGTTGACAGGCCCCGGAGGGAGCTGAAGCAACACGGGTTGATTTTGTTCGAAAGCATTTTTTGGAACGGTCGTCTTAACCGGAATGGTATACACTAAAGATTGGGCCTTCGTACCTTGGACAAGTGTGGCGCCCGGCGGCACCGTCATCGTAAGATCGACCTCCACCACGTCATTGC
>Ga0265325_10002717_pt1 | contig 11818 bp, 7 predicted proteins | sample 41420metaG_FD_202090 | JGI IMG/M metagenome (GOLD analysis project Ga0265325, IMG submission 202090) | Rhizosphere microbial communities from Carex aquatilis grown in University of Washington, Seatle, WA, United States - 4-14-20 metaG | ecosystem: Host-associated > Plants > Roots > Rhizosphere >...
TCCAATGCGCTGTTTGGCCATCGTTCTCAGCCTTCCTCGGAATCGTCCGCGATGCGCTCGACGGAGACGACACGCTCGGCCTCTTCCACCCGGAAGACGACGACGCCCTGGGCCGCCCGGCCCTGCACGCTGATGCCGCCGACCGGTACGCGTATCGTTTGCCCGGCGTTGCTGATGAGCATCAGATCGTCGGACTCTTCGACTGGGAAGGCTGCGATGATGGCGCTGTTCTTCTTGCCCATACCCATGGCGACGATACCCGAGCCGCCGCGGCCGGTGACGCGGTATTCGTAGGAACTGCTGCGCTTGCCGAAGCCGTTTTCGGACACCGCCAAGATGAACTGCTCGCGCGCACCAAGCTCGGCGTAGCGCTCCTGCGTCAGCGTGGCCTCTTCGCCGCTCTCCTCTGTCTCGTCGACCTCCTCCACAGGCGCTTCCTCTTCGCCGGTGGCGGCACGGCGGGCGGCGCTGGCCTGCTTGAGATAGGCGCGCGATTCTGCCGTGCTGGCGTCGGAATGCTGCAGCAGGGTCAGGCTCACCACCTCGTCGCCCTTGGCGAGCTTGACGCCGCGCACGCCAGTGGATTCGCGACCCTTGAACACGCGCACGTCCGTCAGCGGGAAGCGGATGCATTTGCCGGCGCGGGTGGTCAGCAGCACGTCGTCTCGGTCGGTGCAGATCTGCACGCCGACGATACCGTCGTCCGGCGCCAGCTTCATCGCGATCTTGCCGCTCTTGTTGATGTTCACGAAGTCGGACAGCTCGTTGCGCCGCACGTCGCCCGACTTGGTGGCGAACACGACGTTGAACTTCTCCCACTGCGTTTCGTCCTCCGGCAGCGGCAGGATCGTGGCGATATGTTCGCCCTCGGACAACGGCAGCAGGTTCACCATCGCCTTACCGCGGCCGGCGATGCGCGCCTCGGGCAGCCGCCAGACCTTGAGCTTGTAGGCCATGCCGGTGGACGAGAAGAACACCAGCGGCGCATGGGTGGAGGCGACGAACAGGCTGGTGACGAAGTCCTCCTCGCGCGTAGCCATCCCCGCACGGCCTTTGCCGCCGCGGCCCTGTACGCGGTATTCCGCGATCGGCGTGCGCTTGATATAGCCCGCGTGGGTGACGGTGATCGCCACGTCCTCGCGCTCGATCAGTGCCTCGTCCTCGATCTCGATTTCGGCATCGACCAGTTCGGTCAGGCGCGGCGTGGCGAATTCCGCCCTCACCGCGGCAAGCTCGCCCCTGATGATGCCCATCACGCGCGGACGCGAGCGCAGGATTTCGAGATAATCCTTGATCGCCTCACTGAGCTTCTTCACTTCCTCGCCGATTTCGTCGCGGCCGAGAGCGGTCAGGCGTTGCAGGCGGAGATCGAGGATCGCCTTGGCCTGTTCTTCCGTCAGCTTGATCGTGCCGTCTTCGGCGATCGAATTGCGCGGATCGGCGATCAGCGCGATCAGCGGCCCCACGTCCCGCGCCGGCCAGGCCCGCGCCATCAACTGCTCGCGCGCCGTGTTGGCGTCGGGTGCGGCGCGGATCAGCGCAATCACCTCGTCGATGTTCGCCACTGCCACCGCCAAGCCGGCCAGGATATGGGCGCGGTCGCGCGCCTTGGCGAGTTCGAAGCGAGTGCGCTTGGTAATGACCTCTTCGCGGAACGCGACGAACACCGCGAGAAGTTCTTTCAGATTCATCTGCCGCGGCTGGCCGTCGTCCAAGGCCAGCATATTGACGCCGAAACTCGTTTGCAGTTCCGAGAAGCGGTAGAGTTGGTTCAGCACCACCTCCGACGAGGCGTCGCGCTTCAGCTCGATGACCACGCGCATGCCGTGGCGGTCGCTCTCGTCGCGGATGTCGGCGATGCCTTCGATGCGCTTGTCGCGTACCAGCTCGGCGATGCGCTCCTGCATGCGCGCCTTGTTCACCTGATAAGGTATCTCGGTGACGATGATGGCTTCGCGATCCTTGCGGATTTCCTCCACCGCGCAGCGCGCCCGCATCAGGATCGAGCCGCGCCCGCGCGCCAGCGCCGCCCGCGCCGCCTGCTTGCCGATGATCAGCGCGCCGGTCGGGAAATCCGGCCCCGGCACGATCTCGGTCAGCGCCTCGAGGTTGATGGAAGGATCGTCGATATAGGCGAGGCAGGCGTCGATCACCTCGCCCAGATTGTGCGGCGGTACGTTGGTCGCCATGCCGACCGCAATGCCGGAGGCGCCGTTGACCAACAGATTGGGAAACCGCGCCGGAAGAACGATCGGTTCCTTTTCCGAGCCGTCGTAATTGTCCTGGAACTCGACCGTGTCTTTGTCGATATCCTCGATCAGCGCGTGGGCGATTTTGGCGCGGCGCACTTCGGTGTAGCGCATGGCGGCCGGCGGATCGCCGTCGACCGAGCCGAAATTGCCCTGCCCGTCGATCAGCGGTGCGCGCATCGAGAAATCTTGCGCCATGCGCACCAAGGCGTCGTAGATCGACTGGTCGCCGTGCGGATGATACTTGCCGATGACGTCGCCGACCACGCGGGCAGATTTGCGATACGCCTTGTTCCAGTCGTAGCCATTCTCGTGCATCGAATAGAGGATGCGCCGGTGCACCGGCTTCAGCCCGTCGCGCGCATCGGGCAGCGCACGCGACACGATCACGCTCATCGCATAGTCGAGGTACGAACGTTTCAGCTCGTCTTCGATGGCGATGGGGTTGACGCTCGAGCCCGAAGGCGGAGGCGCAGACGGGGGGGTGTCGCTCAAATTCTGGTCCTTGTCGGAGCCGTCGAGACCGGGGGTGAAACGGCCCGATTTCCTAGCATTTTGCAGATCGATTCGCCTAGCGAAAGATGGTCCCGAAATCGGGCAAAAAAAGCCTGGATTCCGCCCTTTCCGTCGAGGCACGTCGGGCTAGGTTTTTTGCCCCGGGTCGCGGTAACCGGCGACGCACGTCTATGCCAATATTTTTCCCCGGCGATCCCGTTCGAGGAATGCCAAAAACGGAAGGCGACGGCCCTCGAGCGGGTTCGGCACCACTGACATTTCCGTCGCAGTTGGCCCTTCTGGATCGGGCGATTTCTATGCATTAGTCTACGTCACACGGGTACAAGAGACCCGTCAGGTCACCCGCTCCTCGTTGTGCCCGCAATCAAAACACGGACCTACGCGCCATAAGACGCGTACCCTAGGGAGATAACCGCCTATGGACCAATCGCGCAGGCATCCGCTGGCGAGAGACACGATGGCCTATGTCCTGGCCGGCGGACGCGGAGCCCGGCTGAACGAACTGACGGACAAGCGCGCCAAGCCAGCGGTCTATTTCGGCGGCAAGGCCAGGATCATCGATTTCGCACTGTCGAACGCCGTGAACTCAGGCATCAGACGCATTGCGGTCGCCACACAATACAAGGCGCATTCGCTGATCCGCCATCTGCAACAAGGCTGGGACTTTTTCCGCTCCGAGCGGAACGAGAGCTTCGACATCCTGCCGGCCTCTCAACGGGTCTCCGAGGCCCAGTGGTACGAAGGAACGGCGGACGCCGTTTTCCAGAATATCGATATCATCGAAAGCTACAGACCCGAGTTCATGGTGATCCTCGCCGGGGATCACGTTTACAAGATGGACTACGAGGTAATGCTGCAACAGCACGTCGATTCCGGCGCCGATGTCACGATCGGATGTCTGGAGGTGCCGCAGGCAGAAGCAAGTAGTTTCGGTGTCATGGCGGTCGATCGGAACGACGTGGTGACGGGCTTTCTCGAGAAGCCCGCGGACCCACTCGGCATACCGGGAAAGCCCGATGTCTCGCTCGCTTCGATGGGCATCTACGTCTTCCGGACGGCACGGCTTTTCGAGGAGCTCCGCCGCGATGCCGCGACGCCGGGATCATCACGCGATTTCGGCAAGGACATCATCCCGCACATGGTGAAGGCGGCTAAGGTCGTCGCGCACCGCTTTTCCGCCTCGTGCGTCCGAACGGGTGGAGAACAGCACAGCTATTGGCGGGACGTGGGAACGATCGACGCGTATTTTGAAGCCAATATCGACTTGACCGACGTCTTGCCGCAACTCGACCTCTACGACCGAAGCTGGCCGCTGTGGACCTATGGCGAAATCACGCCGCCCGCCAAATTCGTCCACGATATCGAGGGCCGGCGCGGCAGTGCTGTGGCGTCGCTGGTATCGGGCGATTGCATCATCTCGGGTTCCCACTTGCGCCGCTGCCTCATCTTCACGGGCGTGCGGTCGAACAGCTTTTCCATCTTGGAAGAGGCTGTCGTGCTGCCTCACTGCGTCATCAGCCGAAACGCGCAATTGCGCCGCGTCGTGCTGGATAGGGGCGTGGTTATCCCCGAGGGACTGGTGGTAGGAGAAAATCCCGAACTCGATGCCCAACGATTCCGGCGTAGCGAAAAAGGCATCTGCCTGATCACGCAAGCGATGATCGATCGTCTGGTACAATGACGGCGCGCGTTCTTTCAGTCGCTTCCGAAGCCTATCCTTTGGTCAAGACCGGCGGCCTCGCCGACGTCGTCGGTGCTCTGCCGGCGGCTCTTGCGCCGCATGGCATTCGACTGACGACCCTGATCCCCTGCTACCCTTCTGTGATGAAGGCGCTGGAAAACAGCCAGGTTCTGCACTCGTACAAAGACCTGCTAGGTGTCGAAGCGCGGCTGGTCGGCGGCTCGGCGGGCGGACTGGACGTCATCGTCCTCGACGCGCCCATCTTGTTCGCGCGCGACGGCGGCCCCTATTCCGATCCGAAGGGAAAGGACTGGCCGGACAACTGGCTCAGGTTCGCCGCACTGGGCCGGGCGGCTGCCGATGTCGCTACTGGGGCAGCGACCGATTTGCACCCCCAGCTGCTCCATGCCCATGACTGGCAAGGGGCGATGGCAGCGGCCTATCTGCGCTTCGGCGAGGATGCACCGCCGCCCAGCGTCGTGACGATCCACAATATTGCGTTTCCGGGCTACTTCCCGGCCGATATTTTTCCCGACCTGGGCCTGCCGCCGGAAGCTTTTACGATCGAGGGCGTCGAATATTTTGGCGGCGTCGGATTTTTGAAAGCGGGTCTGCAAGCGGCGGACGCCATCACCACGGTGAGCCCGACTTATGCGGAACAGATTCGCGAGCCGGCCTTCGGCATGGGGTTCGAAGGACTCATTACGACGCGACGCGATCATGTGATCGGGATCGTCAACGGCATCGACACGGCGATATGGAATCCGGCGACGGACCCCAATCTTGCCGCCGTCTACGATGCCCGCTCGCTGCACCGGCGCGAACAAAACCGTCGCGCAATCGAATCCGCGTTTGGTTTGGCCGAAGGCGGCGGACCGCTCTTCTGCGTGGTAAGCCGGCTCACGACGCAAAAGGGCATGGACGTTTTGGCGGGCCTCGCCGATACGCTGGCGTCCGTGGGCGGCCGCTTGGCCGTGTTGGGGTCCGGTGACGCCAAGCTGGAGGCCGCATTCGAAGCTGCTGCCGCGCGCCATCCCGGGTCAATCGGCGTGCGGATCGGCTACGATGAATCCCTTTCACACCTGCTTCAGGGTGGGGCCGACGCCATTGTGATCCCCTCGCGTTTCGAGCCTTGCGGTCTGACCCAGCTTTACGGCCTGCGCTACGGCTGCGTGCCGGTCGCGGCGCGCACAGGCGGGCTCGCGGACACGATCATTGACGCCAACGAAGCTGCTCTGGCGGCCGGTGTCGCAACGGGCTTTCTGTTCGACGACGTGACACCCGACGGCCTCGCCGGCGCGATCCAGCGCGCGATTTCTCTTTTCGGCGATCGAGAGGCGTGGCGCGTCCTGCAAAAGCGCGGAATGAAGGCCGACTTCTCGTGGAACCGCAGCGGCCGGCATTATGCCGATCTCTACAAACGCCTGATGAAGGCTTCTCCACTGCGTTAATCGACGTCCTGTGGAGCGTTTCGCGCGATCAGTTCCAACTCTGCGAACACCCGTTCCATCGGATAGGCGTAGATCGTGCGGCTGCTCTTGGCGTCCGTGGGGTCGACGTAGCCGAACACGATGCCGAGGAGATGGCCGTCCTTGGCGTCGAGCACCGGTCCGCCACTGAAGCCCGGCCCGGCATTCCCCTCGAAGGTGAATGCCGTTTGTACCGCGCATTTTGCACAGCGCGCCTTGACCGGAGCGTTCAGGCTGCTGATCACGCCATCGGCCATGCGCAGCGAACCGCCTTCGCCCTGGCCATACGCAATGACACGCTCGCCCAGGCGCGGAGGCTCGGCAGACAGATCGGCGACGGTCTTTTTGCTATGGAAGAAAAGCAGATCGTAATCGACGGAGCCGCCGAGCACGATCTTGGGGTCCAGCAGATTGGCATTGTGAGCGTTGGTCACCGCCACACCATTGCCGATCGCCACTGCCGCCCCATCGCCTTCGAAGATCATGAAGACGGAGCCTTGCAGCGGGATGTAGTCGTGCTGCACGGCAGGGGTCACGAAAGTCTTCGCCGGCTCTCCCGCCGGCTTCTGGCACCCGGCAACCGCCAGCACCAGCAACGCCAAACCTAACCGACGCATCGGTGCGCCTCCGTGAACCTCAGAACGGGATTTCGTCATCCATCTCGCTGCGGTCGAAGCTGGCCGGAGCATCGCTGGCGCCCGAGACGCGCGCCGCCCCGCCGCCCTCGCCCTTGGTGTCGAGCATCACCAGTTCGCCGCGGAAGCGATTCAGCACGACTTCGGTCGAATACTTCTCGACGCCGTCCTTGTCGGTCCACTTGCGCGTTGCCAGCTGGCCCTCGAGATAGACCTTGGAGCCCTTGCGCAGATACTGCTCGGCGACCTTGGCGAGGTTCTCGTTCCAGATGACGACCCGATGCCACTCGGTCTTCTCCTTGCGCTCGCCCGAGGCCTTGTCGCGCCAGGTTTCCGAGGTCGCCACCGACAGATTGACCACCAGATCGCCCGAGGTCACGCGCCGCGATTCCGGGTCTTTGCCCAAATTACCGATCAAAATCACCTTGTTGACGCTGCCCGCCATGCCTATCTCCGTATCTGTCTTGGACTAACGTTAGACTTGCCCACCCGGCTCCGCCACCCGCGGGCCGCCACAGCCCTGTGGACAGGCGCCGCCGAGTCATGAGATAGCACTGTTCATTGTTTGTTCCAAGTCCGGCGATGGCCGCCGGGCGCTTGCGGGGCATGGTCCCAATCGCCCAAGGTGGGTGTTTGTCCAAGGTCGATCTTATGCTGAAAAACATCTCCATCCGCGGCGCGCGCCAGCACAATCTCAAGAACATCGACGTCGATATTCCGCGCAACAAGTTGACGGTGATGACCGGGCTGTCGGGCTCGGGCAAATCCTCGCTCGCTTTCGACACGATCTATGCCGAGGGCCAGCGCCGCTATGTAGAGTCGCTGTCGGCCTACGCACGCCAGTTCCTGGAGCTGATGCAGAAGCCCGATGTGGACCACATCGAAGGCCTCTCGCCCGCCATCGCCATCGAGCAGAAGACCACCTCGAAGAATCCGCGCTCCACCGTCGGCACGGTCACCGAGATCTACGACTACCTCCGCCTGCTGTTCGCGCGCGTCGGCGTGCCCTATTCGCCGGCCACCGGCCTTCCCATCGAAAGCCAGACCGTCAGCCAAATGGCGGATCGCGTGCTGGCATTGCCGGAAGGCACGCGGCTGTATCTCAACGCGCCCATCGTGCGCGGCCGCAAGGGCGAGTATCGCAAGGAACTCGCCGAGCTTCAGAAGAAAGGCTTCCAACGGGTCAAGGTGGACGGCAAGTATTACGAGATCGCCGCCACGCCGACACTGGACAAGAAGCTCAAGCACGACATCGAAGTGGTGGTGGACCGCATCGCGGTGAAGGCCGACATCGGCAACCGCCTGCCGGATTCCATCGAGACCGCGCTGAAACTCTCCGACGGTCTGGTGATCGCCGAATATGCCGACGTCAAAGAGAAAGACGGCAAGCCCAAGCAGCTTCTGATGTCGTCGAAATTCGCCTGCCCGGTGTCCGGCTTCACGATTTCCGAGATCGAGCCGCGGCTGTTCTCGTTCAACAATCCGCACGGCGCCTGCCCGGCCTGTGACGGCCTGGGCACGCAGCTCTATTTCGATCCGGCGCTGATCGTGCCCGACGAGACGCTGACGCTGAAAACCGGCGCGCTGTCGCCCTGGCACAAATCCTCTTCGCCCTTTTATCTACAGACGCTGGAGGCGCTGGGCCGCCATTACAAATTCTCGCTCAATGAGCCATGGGAAGACCTGCCGAAGAAGGTGAAAGACGTCATCCTCTACGGCTCGGGCGAGGACGAGGTCAAATTCATCTACGACGACGGGATGCGCCGCTACGAGACCAAGAAGACCTTCGAAGGCGTCATCCCCAACATGCAGCGCCGCTACAAGGAAACGGATTCCTCTTGGATCCGCGAGGAGATGGAGCGCTACCAGGACGCCAGCCCGTGCGATGTCTGCAAAGGCTATCGCCTCAAGCCCGAAGCGCTGGCGGTCAAGATCGCCGGGCTGCATATCGGCCAGGTCTGCGAGAAATCGATCCGGCTGGCCGACGTCTGGTTTCGCGACCTCGACAAAGACCTGACCAAGCAGCAGCAGGAAATCGCCGAGCGCATCCTGAAGGAAATCCGCGCCCGCCTGAAATTTCTCAACAATGTCGGGCTCGATTACCTCACCCTCAGCCGCAATTCCGGCACCCTGTCGGGCGGCGAAAGCCAGCGCATTCGCCTCGCCTCGCAGATCGGCTCCGGCCTGACCGGCGTGCTCTACGTGCTCGACGAGCCGTCCATCGGCCTGCACCAGCGCGACAACATTAAGCTGCTGGAATCCCTGATGGGCCTGCGCGATCTCGGCAACACCGTGATCGTGGTGGAGCATGACGAGGAAGCCATCCGCACCGCCGAGCATGTGATCGACATGGGCCCGGGCGCGGGCATCCATGGCGGGCACATCGTCGCCGAAGGCACGCCCGAGCAGATCATGGCCAATCCCAACAGCCTGACCGGAAAATATCTTGTCGGGCTGGAACAGATTCCGCTGCCGGCCAAACGCCGCAAGCCGCTGCACGACCGCTGGCTGAAGGTGATCGGCGCGCGCGGCAACAATCTGAAGAACGTCACGGCGCAAATTCCGCTGGGCACGCTGACCTGCATCACCGGCGTGTCGGGCGGCGGCAAATCCACGCTGGTGATCGAGACGCTGTACAAGGCCGCCTCGCGCAAGCTGCACCAGAGCCGCGAGCATCCCGCGCCCTACGACAAGATCGAGGGCATGGAATTCCTCGACAAGGTGATCGACATCGACCAGTCGCCCATCGGGCGCACGCCGCGCTCGAACCCCGCCACCTACACCGGCGCCTTCACGCCGATCCGCGATTGGTTTGCCGAATTGCCGGAGTCCAAGGCGCGCGGCTACGCGCCGGGGCGCTTCTCGTTCAACGTCAAGGGCGGGCGCTGCGAGGCGTGTCAGGGCGACGGCGTCATCCAGATCGAGATGCACTTTCTACCCGACGTTTACGTGCAATGCGATGTCTGCAAGGGCAAGCGCTACAACCGCGAAACGCTGGACGTGAAGTTCCGCGACTATTCCATCGCCGACGTGCTCGACATGACGGTGGAAGCCGGCGCCGAATTGTTCAAGGCGGTGCCGTCCATCCGCGAAAAGCTGGACACGCTCACCCGCGTCGGCCTCGGCTACATCTCCATCGGCCAGCAGGCGACGACGCTCTCCGGCGGCGAGGCGCAGCGCGTCAAGCTGTCGAAGGAACTATCGCGCCGCGCCACCGGCCGCACGCTTTACATATTGGACGAGCCCACCACCGGCCTGCACTTCCACGATGTGCGCAAGCTGCTGGAGGTGCTGCAAGAGCTGGTCGACAACGGCAACACTGTGGTGGTGATCGAGCACAATCTGGAAGTCGTCAAGACCTCCGACTGGATCGTGGACCTCGGCCCCGAAGGCGGCGACGCCGGCGGCGAAATCGTCGCCCAAGGCACGCCGGAAGAAGTCTCGCGCGTCGCCCGCAGCTACACCGGCCAGTACCTCAAGCCGCTGCTCAAAGGCATCGCACCGGGCAAAATCACCTCATCCCGCAAAATGAAAGCGGCGGAGTGACGAACTGCGCGGACACTTCCCCACTTGTCATGGCCCGCGAATGCGGGCCACCCAGGTGATGAAGGACATGCGGCCGAATAGCCTACCCCCAAGTTAATGATGGTCGCCGGGTAGCAATCAGGCTCTTTGCCCTCAAGACTGGTGATCGAAGCGACGTGGAGGAGCGGCGATGGTCTCCGACGAGATGAATGTAAGACTCGAAGTGGTCGCCTGGCTTCAAAAAGTAATGCCGGGTACCTACACGGAGTTTAAGGGCCCAACGGCAAGTGATATGGCCGCCGCACTTGCCGCACAACAAGGCACAAGGTGGGCGAGCATCTTCCAGATATTGTACAAGGACGATCTCTGGAAATACTTCGTGAACATTCTCCAAGACATCGTCGACAGGAGCGATGCACCACAGATCACGAACATAGGGGATGTCTTCGTAGTAGAGCGAAGCGTACCCCTCATCATAACGAACATCAGCGAGCGCATGGTAAGTCAAGCTGCGCAATTCCCAGAAGTAGTATTGTCATTCGTTCTTCTAAAGTGCCGACGAGCAATTCGTCCCAACGCCGAATCTTCGATTTTATCATTGCTATTGTCATCATCCATAGCAGACCTTCGGATCTCAACATGGATGAATAATGACAACAACCTGTTGAAAGAAGTCAATGAATCAATCACTCGGCTGACCGGCACAGAAAAAGAAATGAAGCGCTCTGCCACTGAGTTTTCCAAACAAGTAGATGGGGCTTCACAGGTCGTATTGGAACTGTCGGAAAAGAGCGATGCACTCTTGAAGAGCCTTGGGGAAAGCGACGAGCAGCGCCGCGTCGCTTGGGAAGAAGAAAAACCAAAAATCATTGCCGGCTTGAAGCGTGAAGCACTTGAAACAGCAAGAATAGAGTCTTCCATAGAGCTTTGGCAAACCAAAGCTCGTTCGCACAATTCTGTGTTTTGGATCGGTGCAGGGTTGTTTGCCATAGCGCTGATCGCAGCTGCTACCGGCACTATTCTGTTCGGTGTCCCGTTCGTGCGCACCGTCGCAGATAATTTTGCGGGTAACAGGCAGTATTTTGGAATAGCATTGCTGCTAATCCCCACGCTAGCAACAGCTTGGGTCATCCGCTTTATTGCACGGATAACGCTCCAAAATCTTGCACTCGCCCAAGACGCAAGACAGCGCCATACTCAAATTCTCACTTATCTCAGAATGCTCGGAGACAGCAATCAGTCTATGTCAAAGGACGAACGCATATTGGCGCTTTCAGCAATCTTTAGGCCACTATCAGGCCAGGGGACCGATGACGTGAGCCCACCAACGGTCGCAGATTTGGTTCGCGAAGCGCTCGATCACGGAATGAAATCAAAATAAACCTAGCCTATCCGATTTGTCCTTGCATAATTTTTTCCTTCAGCCACATCAGGCCGATAATGGTCTTGGCATCCGCGATCTCTCCGCTTTCGAGTTGCCGGAATGTCTCCTCGAGCGTTAGCTCGAGCACCTGGATGTCTTCGTTCTCTTCGGCAAGTCCGCCGCCTTTCGCCACGGGGCCGTCGCCACGGATCTCCGCGTAATAGAGAAACAGCCGCTCGGACATCACGCCCGGAGAGACATAGAAGATGGAAATCGGCTCCAGCGTGTCGATTTCGTAGCCCGCCTCCTCGAGGATTTCCCGACGCGCCGCTTCTTCCGGCGTTTCCCCCTCGTCGACCAGCCCGGCAACGGCTTCGGTT
>Ga0265325_10002718_pt1 | contig 11817 bp, 11 predicted proteins | sample 41420metaG_FD_202090 | JGI IMG/M metagenome (GOLD analysis project Ga0265325, IMG submission 202090) | Rhizosphere microbial communities from Carex aquatilis grown in University of Washington, Seatle, WA, United States - 4-14-20 metaG | ecosystem: Host-associated > Plants > Roots > Rhizosphere...
ATCGCGACGGGCCACCCGATCGAGCGAAGCACTTGCCAGGGCCGTCTCCAGCCTTAGCACTTCGCCGGCATCGATAAGCGCGGCGGCGGGAGCCTGGCCGGCCAGTTCGAACAGCCGGGCAATATGCATCAGATACTGGGCCCGGATCGCCACCGACTTCTCATCACCGGCCAGGTAGTAGTCTCGATCGGGTAGCCCAAGCCCGCCCTGGTCGAGCGCCGCGATCTGCCGCCGCGAATCGTCGGCATCCTGGGTCGAGCCGAAGGCAAACATCGCATCACCGCCCAGTTCGCGCTGCAAACGGGCAACCAGCGGCCAAAGGTCGGCCAGCGACGCAGCGGCTGCGATTGTCCGCAAGTCGCCTTGAATCGGTGCGATGCCGCGCGCTTCAATGGCCGACTCGTCCATGCAGGCGCGATAGTAGGCACCGATCTGCCGACTTGCCGGATCGGCCTGTGGCTCGCTCGCGGCTTGTTCCAATGCGCCGCGCAGCGTCAGCAGGTTCTGCTCGAACAGCTTGTGATACGTGCTCCAGGCGCTCTGGTCGGCAGGTATCGGGTTGTCGCGCTGCCAACCACCGCACACATATTGAGAGAAGTCAGCGCACGGATCGGCGCTGCGATCCAGGGTGGACAAGTCGAGCCCCGCGGCCATCGCGTTACCGACCAGCAATGAACCGACGAGAAGACGACGGCACCGGCGAGCCCCAACAGCAACCATCGTACGTGCAGGCGTCATGAAGGTGAAATCCACATGGTTTAGTGCCGTGCTTGACCAAGCCTGGCGCCGGGAATTCTACCTGTCTGTGATAACCTAGAAGGCGTTCACTTCGGGAGACACGAACCCCATGACGCTGGTATCTGGCGATCGACCCATGCCGACGGCAACAGACTTGTCGTTGCCAGGAATGGAGGCGATCTTCTGGCAAGGGCACGGCCACCAGCTACGGCCACCGGCGTGGTTTCCGCTGGCACCAATGATCGAACATCTCGCCTACGTCATTGCCGACAATCCCGACGATCTGACTTCGCACACGCGACGCGTCCTGTTGTCGCTGCAACAACGCGACCAGGACCGTATCGCCGGCAGCCTCGTCGACCTGTTCATTGCGCTCGGTACGCGTGGCCGCAGTTTGCGCGAAAGGCTACTGCACCAAGCGATCCCAATGATCGACGCCGAGCTGGCCAAGCGCTTGCTCGGCTGGCTGATCTTCGATCGCCCCGACGCGCGCCTGCTCAGCGACAACGTCCATGCGGTGTTGTCACCACGCCCTCCTGGCCGCCCGCTGATCGTTGACTGAGCACCACCCCATGTCGCGAACCAACACAGACTTGTACCTCGGCGTCACTGCCGCCGGCGCCTATCACGCCACCGCAGCCCAGACCAACTCCATCGAGCGCCGGCTGCTGCGCAGGTTGCTTGATCAGCCGCGGACGCCAAAGGTGGGTACCGTGCCGTGGCAGGAGTGGCTTGGCCTCGCTGACCCGACAGAGTTGCTGCTGCGCATGGAATCGCTCGGCTGGCTGTGGGGCCTGGATTTTCCGCAAGAGGCACCTGCGGCTTCGCTCGAACCGCTGCTGCCGGAGGTGCTGCCTCCCCTGTCCAGTCTCGGCCAGGCCCTGCTTGCCGATCACCAGGGCCTGCAGATCGGCTTCGCCGGCTTTGGCGAGGAGCAGGCGCAAGCGATTGCCGCCATCAGTTCGGACGCCATCGCCCTGTCCTTCCGCTATAGCCGCATTCTGGCCATCGACGAAGAACGCGGACCCGGCGCCTGCGGCGTCATCGATGCCGCCGGACACAGCCAGATCGGCATCTGGCCACTGTTCCAAGGCGACCACTGGTTCGCCTTGGCCATCGCCGGCCGACCGCGGCTCAATCACCCGGACTTCCAGCGCCTGATCTGGGCGCTCAGCCAATATAACGGCCGACCGCCCACGGCGGCCTGATCTCAACGACCCACAAAGGGGGAACACCATGCGCGACGACATGCTGAAAACGATTCTCAGCGACCTCAACGGTTCATCGGCCGACATCGAAGCCTCGGCCGTGATTTCCACCGACGGCCTGATGATGGCCTCTCTGCTGCCCGCAGGCTTGGAAGAAGAACGGATCGGCGCCATGGGTGCCGCCATCCTTGGCCTGGGCGCCCGCACGGCCCAGGAGCTGGCGCGTGGTCAGCTCGAGCAGGTGTTGATCAAGGGCAAGAACGGCTATGTGCTGCTCACCCACGCCGGCGGCGATGCCGTGCTGGCGGTGATGACCAAGGCCAGCGCCAAACTTGGCTTGATCTTCCTCGACGTCAAGCGCGCCGCCGAGGCCGTGGCCAAGATCATCTGACCGGCGGGCGCAATCATGGGTGCTTTCTTCCTGCTTCGTCTCAACGACCATGTCCAGTACTTGAACAAGATCACCGCCACACTCGATGGCCACGGCGAGTTTCGCGGCTGCGACCACCATAGCTGCAAATTGGGCAAGTGGCTGGACAGTGACGGCGCCAAGGAAGCCGACGAAGTCGGCACCGAGGCGCGGGCAGTGTTCGATTCGCTGTTCGAACCGCACGAACAATTTCATTCGGCGAGCAGCCTGGCCCTGCAAACGCACGATGCTGGCGATGCCACCACTTCGACGCGGGCAGTCACGGACCTGCACCGCCTGTCCAGCCTGCTGGTCAGCCGACTGCTCGAACTCGATCGCCTGGCTGCCACCAGGAAATGAGCGTGCCGACGCAAGCGCCGGCCGATCCGGAACCGCTGCTGCTGGCAGTGCTCGGCATGGACGAGCGCCAGCTGACGGTGCTGACAATGGTCATCACCCGACACTGCCGCGACGAGGTGCAGGTCGTCCCGGAAGCCAGAGCGCAGGCTTGCCTGCTCGACATGGACAGCCTGCGTGCCGGTGAGCGCCTGCTCGAACTGCGCCGACGCACTCCGCCGTTGCCGCTGCTGCTGGTGTCGGTCCAGCCGCTGGCCGACGAGGCGCTCGGCGACGACTTGTTCGTGAAGAAGCCGATCGCCACCGAGAAGCTGCTCGAAGGCCTGACCGCGTTGACATCCCGTTGCCTGACCAGTCGAGAGCCACCGGCAATCGCCGCGGTACCGGTAGAGGTCGACGTCGCGGCGGCGGCGCCGGCAGAGGAACCGACCCAGCCGAGTCCTGTGGCAACCATGGCGTCAGCCACCAACGACAGCAGCAACGAACAATATCTGCTCGGAACGGCGACAGATATCGACGCTTCGGATCCCGGCCAATTGTTCCGCATCCATTACGACCCGGCGCGCTACCTGCAAGGACTGGTTGCCGACGTCAGCCAGGAAGCAGCGGCGCGCGGCCAGGCAGCATTGATCCGGGGACCGTGGCCGTCGATCACCCTGATGCCGACTCTCGGTCTCGCCCAAATAGCCGGCAGCGATGAGCATCTGCGCGTCTACGGCATCCAGCCGGACATGGCATCGCGCGCCAAGGTCTCTTACCTGCCTTTGCCGGTTGGCGCCCAGCGGCAACCGGGCGTGCTGCCGCTCGAGAGTCTGGTCTGGAAGCTCAGCCTGTGGGCCTCGCGCGGCCGCCTGCCGGCCCGCACGCCGCTCGACACCCGCGTACGCTTGCGTGCGCAGCCCGACTTCTCGCGGCTGGCGATGACGCCCGGCGCAGCGCGCATCGCCGTCTTCTGGTCGAACCGGTCGGGCACACTGGCCGAGACGCCAAGCATCCTGCAATTGCCGCAGCGCCAAGTGTTCGGTTTCTACAGCGCCGCCAAGGCTGTCGGCTTGATCACCGAACAAGCGAATGCCGCAACCGCCACCAACGACGTCAAAGGGCCTGACACCGAGCCGGCCAAGTACGTCCCGGGTAGCTTCGCCCGCCGCTTCCTGGCGCGCTTGCGCAACAGCAGCTGAGGGGCAGGCTAGGTTTGCCGGCTGTAGGTGCGCAGCGCCCGGTCGGCGGCACCATCGAACAAGGAGTGCGCATCGCGCACCGCAGCTTCGCCGACGGCGAGCTGCTTTTCCAGAATCGCCGGCATGATGCCAATAGCATGTGACCAGTCGGGATTGATGAACAGGCAAAGTCCGACCGTGGGGCCAACCCAGGCCAGGCAACCACAAGCCCGTTCATTGTCGGCAAGGCGAAAATCAACCCAGTCGCCGACTTGCAGGCTGGATACCAGAGCATCGGCACCCGCACTCGCCGGTTCGCTCAGGCGCATGACCTGCAAAATCGCGCCATCGGCCGAGCTCTCGGCCATTTCGACATCGTCGCCGACGCGACCGGCGGCGGACGGACCGCGGTCACCGCTGCTGCCCTGGCCGCGCAGGGCGGCCGTCTGCAAGGTAAAGCAGGCATCGAAGAAGGCGGCTCGATCCTGCGGCGCGATGCCGACCCGATGCAGGCCGTCGTTGAGTCGGCGCAACAGCCCAGGCACCATCGTTGCCAGGCGGGCGCGATCACCATTATCGGCCTTGGTCTGCACGCTCCATAACAGGTCTTCCATCACTACGCGGGCGTCGGTCCATTCCTTGCCGCCCTCGCCTCCCTGGACCCAGGCCTGCGCCAAGACCTGCCGCCAATCGCGATCGATGAAGTCGGCAATCGGCCGCGGCGCCTGGGCAACATCGCGGCTGCGCACCAGGCGATGCGCCTCCACCAGCGCCACCTCCCGCGCCTCTTGGCTCTTGGCCAGCGACAGGTAGGGCTGCGCTGCTTCGAGCAGGTCATGGTCGCGGCGAGCGACGAAGGTCTCCAGTTCAGTGGCAAAACGCGAGAAGATTTCGACGTCGCTCTTGAACTGCGCTTGCACGGCAATGGCAATGCGCAGGATCTCGGCGCACACCGGATGGTCGCCGCTGGTGCCAGACGCGAGACCGGCGGCGGCCATTGCCATGGTATCGAGCAGCATGCGCGCCGGATGCTGACGATCCGAGAAGAACGCCTGATCCAGAATCGCCGCCTTGAGCAGCGGAATCTGCAACCGGGCGATGGCTGACTTGACGGCATCGGGCAAGCGCGGATCGTTGAAGATGGCGTCGAACAGTCGCGATAGCACATCCAGACAAGCCGCATCCTGGCCGCGCATGGGCGATGCCAACTCGCCCGACTTGAGTTCCTGCAACTGATCGGTACGCGCCTGCGCGTCAGGAAAAAGATCGAGCGTCGCCTGTTCCTGACGGGCATCGAGCACCGCCAGCAACTTCTCCAGCAAGGCGGCGTTGGCAGCCGTCGCTGCGGCATCGACGGCACCACCAGCCGGCCACCCCGATGGCGGCGAAATCATGCCCCCGGCCGCGCCGAAACCACCGGCCGCGCCGGCATTGCCGCCAGCGCCGGCCATCGCGGGCGCCTGCCAGCTATCGAACACCACTTGCTGCAAGGAGTTGAGCGGATCGTCGCGGCGTTCGCCGGGTCGCTTGCGCGCGCCGGGGCCGCCGGTATCGACCTGCGCCTGCGCCAGACGCGTCGGCCGAATATCGCGGTTGGCCAGCAATTCGTTCAGCTCGGCATAGACCACCGGCAAATCGCGCGAGAAGTGTTCTGACAGTGCACCAATCGCCGCCACGGACTGCTCCAGGCTACCGCCCAGCTCGCCGATAAGCGCCTCGACACCAGCGCGAACGCAGTAGGCACCGACGGGCAAATCGGCCTCCGGCATATCCAGCCGGCCCAGCAGGGTGATGAAACGGGGATGCAGCTTGGACAGCGCGGCAGCTGCCTGATCGAACAGCTGGCGGGACATTTCGTCGAGCCGCAGCGACAGTTCGAACTGGGCTTCATCGACGAGCTGAATCTTCGATGCCGTCAGGCCGGCCGCTGCCTCGAAGCCCGGGCGGCCACCACGCTCGACCATGTCGTCGAAGAAACTGCCGGCCCCCGAGCGCATCGCCTTGGCCGCCGAGGCGGACCGAATGCCGGCGCCAGCCAGGCTCTTGCCCAGACGGCTGAGAAACAGCGTGCGAACCTCGGCCAAAATGGCCCGCGTCGGTTCGCCGCCGGGGATCAGACTGCCTTCAGCCATGACTGCTCGCCATCATGGATGAAGATTGTAGCCTGCCGGCGCCCTGCCTGCAGCGCAATCGACCGCCGGCCGGCGCCCTGGTGACGAAGTATCGTCCCTGGTCGCCGCTTTGCCGTCGGGCAGGAGCGTGATCCGAATCGGGGCGAAAATCCGTCTGTACCGGGTAACACGGCATCGCCGGATTTCCTCGGAGCAATTCCGTTCATGATCGGAGCCCATATCATCTGGACCGGCCACTCTGGCCGCACTGCTCGCCGACACCTTGCTGATGCTGACCCTCAACGTCATCGCCATTGGCTATGCATCGCGGCTTCCCGCCTTCGGCGACCACTCCCAGCAGCCTGCGGCCACCTTAGTCTTTGGCGCTTCGCTGACGATCGTCTCGGCATACCCGAGCCGGATCGCCCATCGGCCTGTCTAGAGGCGATCCAAGCCTCAATGTCCGTCCCACGCCGATGCGGGGCGGACCCGAGAATCCAGTTTGACTGAAAGGGAAAGAAAACATGCCCGCACAACACACGTCTACGATCAGAAACGTCCTCGCTACCATGCTGGGTGGCACGCTGCTATTCGCCGCCGGCGCTGCCCAAGCCGCCATCCCCGCCGGGGAACGGGCGGTGCTACAAGCCCTGTACACACAGACCAATGGCACGGGCTGGTGGAACGATTCCGGCTGGGGCGGTGCGAGCGGGACGGAATGCAGCTGGCACGGCATCACTTGCGACGCCGGGCAAACGCATGTAACGAATATCGATCTTGCCAACAATACTCTGGTCGGCACCTTGCCGGCCAATCTCAACAACATGACGGCGTTGCAGACCTTCTGGGTGGGTGGCAACCAACTGACCGGCACGATCCCTCCGCTGAGCGGCTTGACGGCACTGCAGGGCTTCATAGTTGAATTCAACCAACTGACCGGAACTATCCCCAAGCTGAGCGGCTTGACGGCGTTGCAGGTCTTCAATGTCGCCGACAACCAGTTGACCGGCGTGATCCCCCCTTCGCTGAGCACCTTGACGGCGTTGCAGGTCTTCGTTGCCAGCCACAATCAGCTAACGGGTTTGATCCCACCGCTGAACGGCCTGACGGCACTGACGGACTTCCAGGTCGAAACCAACCAGCTGACCGGTGCTATCCCCCCGCTGAACGGCTTGAAAGCGTTGAACTACTTCGGTGCAGACAACAACCAACTGACCGGAACGATCCCTCCGCTGAGCGGCTTGACGGCGTTGCTATTGTTCTCTGTCTTCAACAACCACCTGACCGGTCCCGCGCCGACCGTGCCGAATCCGAACGGTCTCCATGCGGGCGCAAGCGGGCTTTGCCCCAACCAGCTGGACCCCTCGACCGGGACGGCCAACGACCTGGCCTGGGATACGGCGACGGCGAGCACCCCCTGGTCGGCGCAATGTGCGGCGGCCGCGGCGGTCCCAACGGCGTCCGTGCCGACGCTCTCGGAGTGGGGGCTGATGCTGCTGACGCTGTGCCTCGGCTTCACCGCAGCATGGCATTGTCGGCTCTCCTGATCCGCTGGGTTAGCGTGCCGTCTCCGGCGGGGACGGCGCGTCGGTGGTCTCAGGTCTAGGGTCGATTCCCTATCAGACGTTGCGCTCGTTCCACTTGTAGAGACGATCGAGATTGCCGCCGGCGTCGCGATACTGGTTCCTGGCCGGATCCCAACGATAGCGGTTCTCGAATACTTCGACGCGCGGCTGTGGCCGGCCTTTGCAACCGTCGGTAAATTCCTTGGGCGCGTGGGTCAGGGTCACCGTGGCGATAATCTGCGGCGGATTGGCGCCATCGGGCTCGGTGCGCCAGGACAGGCTCTCGTCGAACGACTTGGCGCAGCCGAAATTGTCTGACAGGGTAAAGATGCCGGCGGCGATCCGACGCAGCCGCCCGTCGCGCAAGTGGAACAAGTCGGTCAAGGCATAGCCCTGCGCGGAATTCGAATGCGTGCTGCTGACCATGAAAGCGTCTTCGTCACCCAGGTTGACCAGCCCCGCCAACGACGTATCGCGGTCCTGCTTGACCTCGGCAACATCGGTCGGCTCGATGCTGTCCTTGGCGAACACCGCCACCACCGCCAGCCCGTCGGCCCAGCCGCCGTTGTCGGAATGTTCCTGCCGCTCGCCTTCCCAGTGCAGCACGGTATAGGTCTTGCCCTGGCTGCGCACGGTCAGCGGATACCAGGGCGAACTCAGCGTCGTACCCTCGGGCAGCTCCGCCCGGTCCTTCGACGTGCCAGGCATGCGCAGCTGCTTGTCGCCAGCGAGTACCAGCTTGTCTTCTCGGTCGAGCGTGGCGCCGGGAAAAATGCGCTTGGCGGCTTCGAGCGCCGTGCCCTTGGGGCCCATGGGGGTCTTCCAGCCGGGCGGCAGTTCGATCTTGTCGCCAGCGAATGCGCTCGCCGCCAGGCCCAGTAAGGACAGCAGCAGGGCAGCTGTTTTCATCGTCATGTCGGCTGTTCCCTTCAATTGCAACACAGGCTGGGGCATCGGCCCCCCCGCTGGTTCACGCCGGCTGCAGCAGCATCTCACGCAGCGCCTGGCGACTGTTCACGCCAACGCGATGATAGACGTCCTTGATCATGCCGGCGACCGTGCTCGGCCGTAGGCCAAGGCGGTCAGCGATGATTTCGTTTTGCAAGCTGCAGCCAAGCAACACCGCGAGTTCGCGTTGGCGCGGCGAAAGACCGAGGCCATCCACCGTCTGCACCATTCTCAGCGCCGCCGGCACCTGGCGCTGGATGCGGATGCCGACTTGATCACCCATTGCGGTACCCCCGTGCAGGCGGGCCGCGCGCAACTGAAAACGTCCCCAGGCGTTATCGAGGGTCACTGCCGGCCCTTGCCAGGCGTGGCCATCGTAATCACTGTCGACATCGACTGCCAGCCGGGCGAGCAGCTGCCGCTCCGGTTCGAGCAAGGTACCCAGATGAAACTGCCCAGGAGACGCGGCCATGTGCAGCAGCTCGCGCCCACGAACGCAGGCATGGCGCAGGTCGCCATCGAAGCCGGCGATCACCATGCCGCTGTCGCCATCGGCAACGAACGCATGATCACCAGAGCGCCGATCGAGGGCATTGGCAACTTCCGGTAAGGCCAGCGCCAGGCGTCGCCGATATTCGCGGCAAAAAACGCGCTCATGGCCGCCACGGAACAACAACAAGACGCCGAGGGCACCGGCGGGCGAGACGACACTGCCGGCGATCTGCCGGTCCAGGCCGGCCGGCGCCAACAATTCGCGGCAAACGCTCGAGCGGAGGAATTCGCGTTCGTAACATGAAAAGTCGACAACCGCGGTACGGCGAAGGGTGGCCAGTTCGACCAAGCTTGGCCAGGTAGCGACTGATTGGGCGTACTCGGCGGCATAGTGCCCAGCCAAGCGCTGGCCCGCAGGATCGGAGGCGCAGGCAGCAACCGGGTGCCCCTGGTTGTCGGTCCAGAAGAAGGCGCCGACCGCGAAGCCCAACCAGGACTTGAGCGCGGCCAGAATGGCCGGCATGGCCGTGCGCGAATCGACGTCCAGCGAACACAGCTGGCGAATATGCGCCAACGACGAAGCTGGACCCGGCAAGCGAAGTTCTCGATGGTCTGTTGCCATAACTGAGTAAAACGTAAAGCACCGGGAAAAAGGATCAAATAGTTGCCAAGCTTTGCTATCCTGACTTCCTGGCTTTGTCTGCCCCGACCGTGACCGCTCCGTATACCCGCACCGCCGCCAGCCTCCGCCACCTCTGCAGCTTGGGCCTGCCCGGCGAAGTCCTGGTACCGCAGTTCATGAGGACGCTGGAAGAAGCGATTCCCGCCGACTCGCACCACTTCAACTGGTTCGACGAAGAGATGCGCGTGGTCAACAGCTACAGCAACCTGCCGGGAATCAAAAAGTATGTCTCGATGTTCGCCGACCTGGTCGCCAGCCAGCCGATCGGCACGCCGCGCTGGGAGCAGTCCAAGCGGGCGATGCGCTGCGGACTGCCGGACGAACTCAACCAGCAGATCATCGACTTCACCTTCCACGAGGTAATGCGGCCGTTGGGCGCCCACAATGCCATCGCCCATTTCGCCTTCGACGCCACCCGCCCCTTGGGTGTTGTCAATCTCTGGCGGGACAGGACAAGCAAGTTCTCTGCGCGAGAAAGCGAGTTTCTGCGATCAGTGGGCGCTTATCTTGGTTACGCACTCCGGGCGCCGCCAGCCACCGACGACCTTCTGCCCAACGCCGAGGGCGGGGAAGAGGGCATCGCACTGGTCGACCGCGCAGGCAACGTCTTGCAGTTGGACGAAACGGCGGCGCACCTGTTCGAGTTGGCCGCCTTGCCGAAATTCGACATGTCGGTAACAAGAGCACCCGGGGGAATCGATCAACCGATTCGGGCACTCTGCCAGCGTCTGATCCAGATGACCGAGGGCCAACCCGGCCGGCCGCCGCAAATGCGCCACCGAAACGCCTGGGGCGAATTCGTCCTGCGCGCCCATTGGCTCAAGTCACCGCTCGGCAACGGCGCCGACCTGGTCGCCATCACCATCGCGATGCTGATTCCACGTCGGCTGCAGTTGTGGCGCAATATTCACGCCCTCGGACTGTCGATCCGGCAGCAGGAAGTCTGCCTGCTGTTCGCCGAGGGGTTGACGCTGCCCGAGATCGCCCAGCGCATCAACATCAGCCCGCACACGGCCACCGACCACCTGCGCGCCGCCTATCGGCGCCTGGAACTCGATCAATCCGACCGCTTCAACTTGCGCGAACGGCTGCTGCAACCGCCACTAGCGCGCTAGCCAAGTTCGGCGGTGAGCGCGCCATTCTGTGCGCCCCCAATGCAGAGAGGGGAATCGATAATCGGGGGCGGAACACCACAAGCTGGCGCTATACCGCGGTCGAAACCAGCTCAATGGAGACGATTTCTTCCACGCCTGACAAGTAGTACACGACGTACTCGGCACCGGCGACGATGACTTTGGCCGTCGAGCTGTCGCCATCGAATTCCTGGTCGCCAATGTACAAGTCGAAATTGACGTGCCTGGGATCGCTGGCGTGCCACTTTTCCAAGCGGGCACGCCCGCGTATCGACAACAGATTGGGCGCTCTCCTGTTCATGAACTGGCTGACAATCAGGAATATCCCGGCTGCCCCGAGCAACAACAGGATCAACCAAAAGATGAAGGTCATCGTGGCCGCAAGAAGCCACGCTCAAGCCGCATATTGTCGCAACGCCTCGCTACCGAGGATGGTGTTCATGGCAGTAGATACGAGCGGTACAAACGCCGCCGACAAGACCAGCAACATGGCGCCGACGGCAACACCAAGAATTCGGCCACCGCGCTCGTATCCGGCGATTCGCGCCTTCTGCTTCTCGCTGAGGAGCCCACGTCGATTCTGCTCGAGGTCGTCCAGCGTAAGTCTGAAATGTCGCCTCAGTTTCTTGGCGTCTGCATCCGCTCGGCTGGTTGTCTGATTTGCCTGCATGGCGGAAAGTGATTGATCTCCACGTCGTAGCCGTGCTGGACCGGATCGAAGAGCAACGCCATCGACACATAGGGTCTGTGCCAAATTTCCATAACTCAACTCCCCGTGCCGATTGGCGGTGGCGGCCACGGCCGGCTTCGAGCCACTGTGACGGTCAGTCGGCCACGCGACCAGACATAACGGGTTTCGAAGCGCTCGCGGCGACGGTCCGCTGTCAGGTCGCGCCCGTCCGGGCGGCCGGCCATCCAGGCGACGAAGCCGTTGCGGCGGGCCACCGCCCGGTCGACTTCGGCACAAGTCCCGAACGAAGGCGACGCACGCGGCACGCGGCCGGGGAACAGTTC
>Ga0265325_10002719_pt1 | contig 11816 bp, 11 predicted proteins | sample 41420metaG_FD_202090 | JGI IMG/M metagenome (GOLD analysis project Ga0265325, IMG submission 202090) | Rhizosphere microbial communities from Carex aquatilis grown in University of Washington, Seatle, WA, United States - 4-14-20 metaG | ecosystem: Host-associated > Plants > Roots > Rhizosphere...
TTGGCGACGTTGGGATTGTCGGCGTCTTCTTCCTCTTCGATTTCCGCTACCAGGGTGCCGATGTCGGCCCCCGTCGCGACCACGCATTCCACACAGGCGCGCAGATGGTCCGGTTCGATGGACGGCAGATCGCCCTGCAAGTTGACGATAATGTCATGTTCGAAGCCGCGGTCCACGGCGTTCAGCGCGGCGAAGATGCGATCCGAACCCGAGGGCAGATTTGGCGGGGTCAGCACGGCGCGCCCGCCGGCAAGTTCAACGGCCTGCACGATCTCGCGGTCGGCGGCGGCCACGACAACCGGCCCCAATTTGGCGGCCATGGCCTGCCTCATGACCCGGACGATCATCGGAACACCGGCGATGTCGGCCAACGGTTTGCCGGGAAGCCGCGACGACGCCATGCGCGCCGGAATCAAGACGATCGGTTTCATAAGCGCTCACTTCCCTTATGCTGCGAGCCGCGGCAAACTGGTTTCGGCGATGCGCGGCACGAATGGACCCCTTACCCTGAACTTTCCGGAGCGTCAGGGCCAAAGACCAAAGCCATTTGATATGCGACGCTTCGCCGCAATGACGCCCTACCATGGGTTTGTAATGTCGCACTAGGTCCAACTGGGGCGGACCTTTCTTCCCGTCCTTTTCCACACGGCGCAAGGCCACAGAACTGCGGAGCCTGATCTTATGGATTCCTGGGAATGGAACAAAATCTTCGGCGCCATCCTCGGCACGCTGATCTTCGTGCTGGTGGTCAAATTCGCCGCCGAAGCGATCTTCGAGGCGCCGACCCCGGCCAAGCCCGGCTATGTCGTCCAAGGCGTCGAGGAAGAAAAAACGGCGAGCGCCACGTCCACGGCTGCCGCCGAGGAGCCGCTGCCCGATTTCGGCGCCGTCCTGCCGAGCGCCAGTGTCGCCAACGGCCAGCAGATCTCCACGCGTTGCCAGCAATGCCATGATCTGAGCAAAGGCGGCCCCAATAAGATCGGCCCCAACCTGTGGGGCGTCGTCGGGCGCGCGCGGGCGAGCCATCCCGGTTTCGACTATTCGAGCGCCATGGCGGCAAACCACGATGCGTGGGATTACGCCAAGCTCTACCCCTTCCTGAAATCGCCGCAAGCCGACGTGCCGGGCACCAAGATGAGCTTTGCGGGACTGCGCAGTTCGCAGGACCGCATCGACCTCATCGCCTATCTACGCACCCAGAGCGACAGCCCGCTGCCGATTCCGGCGAAGAAATAGCGGACGCGCCCAGCGTCTCCAGAATGCGAAAATCCGCCCTAGGTTTGCCGGCAGGTCCGGCAAAGATGTTCTTTTTCAGCCACCTGGAAGTACATGCGCGCGTGCGCGCACATCGTCCAAGGTGACGTCCCTTTTGAATACGACGTAAGCGGAAAACGCATCGACGTAGATCGAACTGCCGGTCAGAAGATCCTGGCCGCCCGCAATGCCCGAAGAACTCAGAGCGCCGAACCCCAGACTGCCCAAAGCCGGAGCGTCCGCCGACCCGAAGCCCATGAAGGCGTCGGTGCCGGGCCAGAATGGATTGCCCGGAAGATCGACATCGCCTTTCACGAAGTCCTGGATGTCTCGCGACTTCAAACGCCAGCCGCTGCCATCGACATGCTCAAGTCTGCCCGGCGCGAACGCCAAGGTCATGAGCAGCAGCTTCATCGCCGCCTTGGCATATTTCACCGACTGGCCCTGCGCCTGATTGGCATAATGGCTCCGCCCCGCGCCGAGGGTCAGCCAGTATTTCGGTCCTTCCCACAGCGTCAGGAAGGCATCCTTGTCGCAGGGCACGCGCACACCGTCGCCGAAATCGAGGATCGGCGGCTTGCCGTCGATCACAGTGGCCTTTGGCGTGTCTGGCGGAGCATCACTGACAGGTGTTGCTGTCGCCGCCCTAGAGGCACGCATCATCGACGCGGCCGCAAGCGTTCCAACCAGCGAGAAAACGACTGTCCGTCTGTTGCGCACCGCTGTCCCCCCGTCTTGCCATTCCCACCGGACATGGGAGGCATGATACCAGGAACGGGCTGCTTCGAACGAGACGCAATGCCGCTGCGTTCGTATCCTCGCGCTCAACTTCAGGCGCCCCCACCGGCGAAGAATGGCGCAACGCAGATATTTCAAACCGGGGCACTCTTGAACTGAGCGGCCAAAGCGGCGAGCGTCGGTGCATGAGCAAGCCCACCCTTTTGATGATCGTGCCGACCAAATGGTCTGATCTGTGGTCGTCGTCGTTGGACGCCGTTACGCTGAAAGTGCACGGCCGCGACGCCTATGCACCCGACAGCATCGATTACGTTCTCAGCTTCCGTCCGCCGCCGGGGCTGCTCAAGACGCTGTCGAACCTGAAAGCCGCCTTCTCGCTGGGCGCCGGCGTGGACGGTTTTCTGTGCGACCCCGATTATCCCAAACACGTGCCGCTGGTGCGCTTCGTCGACGCCACCTTGTCGATTGAGATGGCGCAATATGTTTTGATGCAGGTGCTGATCTATCATCGCCATCAGCGCCTGTTCGATGCCATGCAGAAGAGCCGTACCTGGCGGCAGATGGTGCTGCCGCGGCGCACCGAGGACACGCGCGTCGGTCTTCTCGGCCTGGGCGAGATCGGCAGTTTCGCGGCGCTGCGCTTCGTCGAGCTGGGCTTTGCGGTCTCGGGCTGGAGCCGCACGCGCAAGGAATTGCCCGGCGTGAAAAGCTTTGCCGGCGACGGCGAGCTGGACGCATTTCTCGGCCAGGCCGATGTCGTGATCTGTCTGTTGCCATTGACGCGAAAGACGGCCGGCATCCTGAACGCCAAAACCTTCGCGGCGATGCCCAAGGGCGGCTTCGTCATCAACGTGGCGCGAGGCGCGCATCTGGTGGAAGGCGATCTGATCGCGGCGCTCGACAGCGGACATCTGTCCGGCGCAGTGCTCGATGTCTTCGAGGAAGAGCCGCTGCCTCAGACGAGCCCGATCTGGTCCCATCCCAAGATCACGGCGACGCCGCACATCGCCGCGATTTCGCAGCCCGCCATCGCCGCACAGTTCGTGCTCGACGGCATCGCCAAGTTCGAGCGCGGCGAACGGGTGGGCAATATCGTGGACGTCGAGACGGCGTATTGAAAAGAGCGAGTATGGAGTGGAGATTTCTGCCCCCGCGAAGCGGGGGAAGTGCCCGGCGAAGCCGGGTGCTGCGGCGAGCACTTGCTCGCCGTGACGTCTACCTCACCTCAAATGCGTCGCAATGCCCTCGATCACCATATCGAGCCGCTTGTACACGTCCTCGTTCGTCACGCGTAACACGTGCCAGCCGAGCGCCTTCATGTACCGGTTTCGTCTATGATCATGCGCGATCTCCGCATCCGTCGAATGCGTGTCTCCGTCCACTTCGACGACAAACGAGGCCGAGACACACGCGAAGTCCGCGATATAGGGGCCAATCGGATGCTGCCTGCGAAAACGAAATCCGTCGGCGATGTCTCTTCGCAAGCGCGACCATAGGATGATCTCGGCGTCGGTCATGCTCTTGCGCAAGTTTTGCGCTCGGCGAACCGTATTGTGTCTGCTATCGCGCATGCGTCACGGCTCGCAAGTGCTCGCCGCCCCCTTCGCCTCACTCGCTTCGCTCGTTCGGCACTTCCCCCGCTTCGCGGGGGCAGAAAGTATCGTTCGCTAGTTCCTGCTCGTTATTTGCCTTTTTCATACCTACTCTTGAGCATAGCATAGATCGCGCGCGCGGCGTTGGCTTCGGCGCCGCGGCGGCGGCCGGGACGGGGACGGTCGGTCCAGGCGGCGATGTCGAAATGCACCCAGGCTTTCGCCTTGGTCACAAAACGATTGAGAAACAGCGCGGCCGTGATCGCGCCGGCATAACCGTAATCGGGCGCGTTGGTCAGATCGGCGATCGAACTGGACAGTGTCTCCTCGTAGCCGCGCCACAAGGGCAGACGCCACAACGGATCGGCAACCTCGGCGGAAGCGCGCATCAGATCGGCGGCCAGCGTTTCATCGTCGGTGAAGAAGGGCGGCAGCTCCATGCCCGTGGCCATCCGCGCGGCGCCGGTCAGGGTGGCGATATCGATGAGCAGGTCCGGCGTTTCGCTGTCCGCTTCGGCCAGCGCATCGGCCAGCACCAGCCGGCCTTCGGCATCAGTGTTGCCGATTTCCACGCTCAGCCCCTTGCGGCTGGGGAACACGTCGGAGGGACGATAGGCGGTGCCCGACACCGAATTCTCCGCCGCCGGGATCAGCACGCGCAGCCTGATGTCGAGCTTTGCATCCATCGCCATCGAGGCGATCGCCAGCGACACTGCCGCGCCACCCATGTCCTTTTTCATCGTCAGCATGCCGGCCGAGGTTTTCAAATCGTAGCCGCCGGTGTCGAAAACGATGCCTTTGCCCACCAGCGTGACCTTCGGCGCGCCAGGCCGGCCCCAGCGCAGATCGATCAGGCGCGGCGGACGCGCGGAGCCGCGGCCCACCGCATGGATCAGCGGATAATTTTTCTTGAGCAGCGCTTCGCCGACGATCTCGGTAAAGCTCGCGCCGAAGCGTTTGGCGACGCCGCGCGCCGCAGCAGCAAGTTCTTCCGGTCCCATATCGTTGGCCGGCGTGTTGATCAGATCGCGCGCCAGGAACACAGCCTCGGCGATGCGGCCGACTTCTGCGCCGTCCACCTCCGGCGGCAGAACGAGACGCGGCAAAGGCCTCTCCTTGGCGCGATAGCGACCGAAGCGATAAGCGCCGAGCGCCCAGGCAAGTGTCGTGAGCGGCGGCGTCAGCCATGCGGGCAGCGTCGCATAGCGATAGGTGCCCCGCGGCAGCCGCTCGCAGAACAGGGCCGGCGCCAGCGGATCCTGCACCTTGCCCAGCCCAAGGACGGCGAAGGCGATCTTGCCTGTGGCATCGGACACCAGCCTGAGGTCGTCGGCTTTCGCCGCGAACCCCGCCACCCTCAGGAAGGCGGCCTCCCGTTTGCCGCAAGCCGCCAGAAAGCTTCGCAGTCCGTCCGCGGCAACGGCGTGCAGGGGCACGGCGTCTTTTGCGCTCTTCGCAAAGCCAAATTGCATGGGATGACCTATCAATCCGTCGGGTAGGACTTTAGAAACGGCGTGTTCCGTCTGCAACCGGAGAAACCATATGTCGGCGCGCTATACGATCGTCATCGGGACCAAGAACTGGTCGAGCTGGAGCCTGCGCCCCTATCTCGCACTGCGCGCCACCGGCGCGCCGTTCGAGGAGATCGTGCTGCGCCTACGCCGGCCCGATACCAGCGCGCAAATCCGCCAATACTCGTCGGCCGGCAAAGTGCCGGTGCTGAAGATCGTCGAGCATGGACATACCGCGACGGTGTGGGAGAGTCTGGCGATCTGCGAGACGCTGGCCGAACGCCACAAGGACGCCGGGTTGTGGCCCGACGATGCCGAGCAACGGGCGAGGGCGCGATCCATTTCCTCGGAAATGCATTCCGGCTTTCCGGCACTGCGCGCCAAACTGCCGATGGACTTCGTCCGCAAACACCCCACGCCGGAGCTCGACGAGGAGACCAGCACGCAGATCGCGCGCATCGTCGCGGCCTGGACCAAGCAGCTGTCCCGCAATCCGGGAGACGGATATCTGTTCGGGCGATTTTCCATCGCCGACTGCATGTATGCGCCGGTGGTTTCGCGCTTCCTGACCTATGGCATCGAACTGCCGCCGGCCCTCACGGCGTATTGCGCGCGGATGATGGCGTTGCCTGCGATGCAGGATTGGGCGCGCGCCGCGCAGGCCGAAGTGGATGCAGGGTTGGCGTAAGAAATCCCTTGGCTCGTCCGCGCTAACACCGGGAACGCTTTGTAACTGGAGAACAGTCATGGCCGCACACTACACCCTCATTCTCGGCACCAAGGATTGGTCGAGTTGGAGCCTTAGGCCTTACATGGCGCTGAGAGCTGTCGGCGTACCGTTCGACGAAGACGTCATTCCGCTTGAGCGCAATGCCACCACGGCAGCGGTGCAACGGCGTACGCCGGCCGGAAAAGTGCCTGTGCTCACGATCGCGGAAAACGGGCAGACCATTACGATCTGGGACAGCCTCGCCATTTGCGAGACCCTGGCCGAACGCCATCCTGAGGCCAAACTTTGGCCTGACGATGCGGGCGACCGTGCCATAGCGCGCGCCTATGCGGCCGAGATGCATTCGGGCTTTCCCGACCTGCGCGATCAGCTCACCATGGATTTCGTACGCAGACTTCCGACACCGCCGTTACGCGAAGCAACCCGCACGCAAGTCGCCCGCATCATCGCGGCCTGGAGTGCGGCGCTGGAACGACACGGCAAAAACGGCGGCTTTCTATTCGGACGTTTTTCCATCGCCGACTGCATGTATGCGCCGGTGGTTTCGCGCTTCCTCACCTACGGCATCGAACTGCCGCCGGCCCTCACGGCGTATTGCGCCCGGATGATGGCGCTGCCCGCGATGCAGGATTGGGCGCGCGCCGCCCAAGCCGAAGTGGACGCAGGGTTGGCGTAACTTCTATTTGTGGAGCGTCTCGCGATAGAAGCGTTCCGCGCCCGGATGCAGCGGCGCGGTGAGACCGCGCGTCGCCTCGTCGAGCCGGATGTGGCGGGCGGCCGGGTCGCCCGCATCGAGCAGCGCGCGGTTGGCGGGGTGAAACAGCGCGCGCAGGATGCCGTAGACGATATCGGACGGTTCGGAATCGTGCACGATCCACAGCGTACGGCTCGAAACCGTCTGGATCGTGCCGCTACTGGGATAAGCGCCGGCCGGGATCGTGTCGGCGGCGAGGCTAGGCACGCGGCTCAGAAGGCGGCGGCGCGCGGCGCCGTCGATCCCTATCAGCCGGGCCGTGCCATGCGCCAGCAGGTCCGCGACCAACGGCGCGGGCGCCACCCCTTCGAAGAAGAAGGCGTCGATCTTGCCCTGCTCCAGCAGGCTGGCGCTCTGATCATAGGATAGGCCGCGGAGCTTCAGGCGGCTCTCCGGGATGCGATAAGCCGCCAGGATCTGGTGCGCGACGACCGAGGCGCCGGAGCCGTCCGTGCCGAGCGACACCCGCTTGCCCTTGAGATCGGCGAGCTTGGCGATGCGGGACTTGGCGGTCACGACCAGCTGGACGGTTTCGGAAAACAGGCTGGCGATCACACGGATGTGGGTCTGGCGTTCGTGGAACGCGCCCCGCCCCGCCAGCGCATCGGCCACGACATTGCTTTGTGCCAAGCCGGAATCGACAAGCCGGGCATTGACGGCCAGCACATTGGCAACCGCGCCATCGCTGGTGCGCGCCGACACAATCAGGCCCGGCGGCCCACACACGCCGCGCACCTCGCAACGGGCCAGATCGGGCGGATGGCTGACGATCCCGGCGATCAGCTCGCCCATCGGGAAATAGGTACCTGCCGTGGACCCGGTCGCCACTTGGAACGACAGGCGCGGCGGCTGGGCCGCAGAAGCCTGGACGGCGGCAATGACGCCCAGTCCCACGACAACGCCTGCTCGTGCCATACGAAGACCCATGGCTACCCCGGTCTCACAGCTTTGCGTCAGCAATTGGACGCGTATCCTTAACAAAGCGCCACCTCAATAAAACGCCAAATTTAAGAGTTTGTTGACCGCATCCGTCCATCCTGTGCCATGGACCAGCTTGTCAAAGGCCATGCCATGCACGTTCTCGCCCGCTTGGGTGCGCTCGCCCTTTCTACCGTCATCCTTTCGGCTTGCAGCTCGACGCTGTCGCAGGCCAGCGATCCGGCCAGCCAGACCGGCGGCGACAAGCTCGGCAACACGATGTCGGACAATCTGGACGGCGAAATCCGCCATGCCCAGCTGTTGCGCTCGCAAGGCGATTTCAGCAGTGCCGTACACGTTTTGAGCCAGCTGATGATGGTTGCGGCCGACGATCCGCGTGTGGTCGGCGAATACGGCAAGGTCCTGACCCAGCAGGGCCGTGGGTCCGAAGCGCTGCAATTCCTCAAACGCGCCGTCATGCTGCAGCCCGGCGACTGGACGACTTATTCCGCGATGGGCGTGGCCTACGATCAGCTCGGCGACTCCGCCAACGCACGCCTGGCGTACGACCGCGCGCTTGCGCTGAAGCCGGGCGAAGCCGTGGTGCTCAACAATTACGCGATGTCGCGGATGCTGGCGGGCGATATCGCTCAGGCGCGCAGGCTGATGAGCTTGGCCGTCGCGGCCGGCTCGACCGACCCCAAGCTCAAGCGCAACCTAGCGATGCTTGACGGGCTCGCAGACAAGAATACGCAAACCGCGGCACAGACACCGGTCAACGCCGCCGCGCCGATCCCGGTCGATCCCGAGCCCCCGGCGTCTACGGCACATTCTTCGCCGGCGTTCGCGGTGACGCAGGCGAACGGACCGCCGCGGACCATCGTCATGCAGCAAGTTCCGTTCGACTCCCTGGCCGGACCCGTCGCCAAGAAAAAGACGGCAGCGGTCAAGCCGGCAGCGCGCAAACTTGCCGCCGTTCCCAAGCTGCGCAAGAGCACGCAACCAACAACGCCGCAGACCGCCAACAACAAGATCCCCGCATTGCGGCTGGCGAACGATCGCCCCTAAAGCGTATTTGAGCAATCGCAGGACCGAGCCCGCACGGTGTGCGGGCGCCTGCTTTCACGCCCCTTGCGGGGCTTACATCATCTTCATGACCTTCATCACCGCCGGGCCCATGATCACCACGAACAGGGCGGGCAGGAAGAAGAGAATCATCGGCACGGTGAGCTTGGCAGGCAACGAGGCGGCCTTCTTCTCGGCCTCGGCCATGCGCATCTCGCGATTTTCCAGGGCGCAGGTGCGCAGCGCCTGGCCCATCGGCGTGCCGTATTTTTCGGCCTGATTGAGCGCCGTGGCCACCTGCTTGACGCCCGGATGGCCGCAGCGCTTGGCGAGATTGTCGAAGGCTTGCTTGCGGTCGGCCAGATAGGAAAGTTCGGCGGTGGTCAGCGCGAATTCCTCCGCCAGTTCCGCCGACGACTGCCCGATCTCCGCGGCGACCTTGGAGAACGCCGCTTCCACGCTCATGCCGGATTCGACGCAGATCAGCAGCAGGTCGAGGGCGTCGGGAAACGCGTTCATGATCGATTCCTGGCGCCGCGAGATCAAATTGGAGACGAACGCGTCGGGCAGGTAGAAACCGGCCAACGCGGCGCCGACCGCGGCGGCGAGCTTCATCGTGCCGGACCACGCGAAATGCGTCACCACATAGAGATATATGATCGCCGCCGCGAACAGGATGAACGGCATCACGAAGCGGAAGAACATGAAGACGATGACCGGCGTCGGCCCGCGCATGCCGGCGCGCGCCAACTTGTCGCGCGAACCTTCCGATTCCACCAGCTTCGCCAGATCGAAACGTTCGACGATCTGTTTGATCAGCTTGGTCGTGCCGACCGGTTCGGTGCGCAACTGACCGCGCTTGGCATTCAGCGAGGCGTGATGGCGGGCGCGCAATTCCTCGCGCCGCTCCGCGACCAGTTTCAGGCGTTGGCCGAGGACGTTGCGATCGAGCAGCGGAACGCCGAGCGTGACGATGGTGGCGAAGGCGAAGATCGCAGCCGCCGCGGTCACCAGAAAGCGCGCGTCGAACAGAAGATCGATGAAATCTATGCCGAACATCGGACCATGATCCTCAATGTTTGAAGTTGATCATCTTCTTCATGACCATGATGCCGATGCTCATCCAAATCACGCAGGCGGCGAGCAGCAGGTTGCCCACCCTTTGGGTAAAGAGCAGCGCGATGTAATTCGGAGTCGTGAGATAGACGATGCCCATCACCACCGGCGGCAGCGAACCGATGATGCCGGCCGAGGCCTTGGCCTCGGACGACATCGCCCTGATCTTGCCTTGCAGACGTTTGCGGTCGCGCAACACGGCCGCGAGATTGCCCAGCGCCTCGCTGAGATTGCCGCCCGACTTCTGCTGGATGGTCATGACAACCGCGAAAAAACTGACCTCCGGCGTCGGCATGCTCTCGTACATGCGCTTGAGGCCCTGCTCCAGCGTGACGCCGAGCTTCATGCCCTCGTTCAGGCGCTTGAATTCGCCGCCGACCGGATCGCGAAATTCGCTGGCAACGATCCTGAGCGCATCGCCGGTAGGCAAGCCGGACTTCACACTGCGCACGATCACGTCGATGGCGCTGGCAAAATCGCTGGTGAACCTCTTTTCGCGCCGTCTCTTGAGGAAACCGAGAACCCAGCGCGGCAGGCCGAGGCCGGCCCCGAACGCCGCCAGCGCCACGACGACCAGCGTTTGTCCGCTGGCCCAACAGAAAAAGGCTACGACCAAGCCGAGCAGCCCCGATGCGATCATGAAACTGCGCTCCGCCACGGCCACAAGGCCCGCCTGATCGAGGCGGCGACGCAACGTCATCTTCGGCTTCTTCTCAGCCTGCTTGTTTTCGATGTCCTTGAGCAGCGCTTGAACGCTCTTGCGCCGCTGGGTGCCGCCCTCCGTCGCGCCGCGCGACGTCCGGTTCGCGGACGACGATTTGGCGACGGCCGCAACGCGCTTGTGCGATCGCGCGTCGGAATCGCCGGCAAAAGCGTACACCGCCCCGCCCAGAGCGAAAACCAGCAAGACGGCAGCGAGCGCGAACATGTCAGACCTGCAGCTTGTCGAGGCATTCGGCCAATTCGCGTTCCAACCCGAAGTAGCGCGCGCGCTCCCAGAACGCCGGACGCACGATCCCGGTGCCGACATGGCGTCCCTTGATCCGCCCGCCCTCGTCCTCGCCCGACATTTCGTAGTTCAAAAGGTCCTGGGTGATGACGACCTCGCCCTCGGTCCCCGTCACTTCCGTAATCTTGGTGATGCGGCGCGAACCGTCGCGCATGCGCTCGCCCTGGATGATGACGTCGATGGAGCCCACGATCATCTCGCGGATGGTCTTCGAAGGAAGCTGGAAGCCGCCCATCGTGATCATGGACTCCAGGCGGTTCATGGCTTCGCGTGGACTGTTGGCATGCAGCGTGCCCATCGAGCCGTCATGGCCGGTGTTCATGGCCTGCAACAGATCGAAGGCTTCCGGTCCGCGTACTTCGCCCACGATGATGCGTTCCGGACGCATGCGCAGACAGTTGCGCACCAGGTCGCGCATGGTGATCTCGCCCTGTCCCTCAAGATTGGGCGGACGCGTTTCCAGGCGCACGACATGCGGCTGCTGCAATTGAAGTTCGGCGGCGTCTTCGCAGGTGATGATGCGCTCTTCGACATCTATGAAGGCGGTCAGGGTGTTGAGCAGCGTGGTCTTGCCCGAGCCGGTGCCGCCGGAGATCAGCACGTTGCAGCGGCAACGGCCGATGATGCCGAGCAGTTTGCCGCCCGCTTCGTTGATCGAGCCGAAGCGGATGAGATCATCCATCTTCAGCTTGTCCTTCTTGAACTTGCGGATGGTCAGCGTCGGCCCGTCGAGCGCCAGAGGCGGGGCGATGACGTTGACGCGCGAACCGTCAAGCAGACGCGCATCGCAGATCGGCGAAGATTCGTCGACCCGGCGGCCGACCTGGCTGACGATGCGCTGGCAGATGTTCATCAGCTGCGCGTTGTCGCGGAAGCGGATGGCGGTGAGTTGCACCTTGCCGGCGACTTCGATGAAGACGCGGCCCGCACCGTTGACCATGATGTCGGAGATGTCGTCGCGCGCCAGGAGCGGCTCGAGCGGGCCGTAGCCGAGCACGTCGTTGCAGATGTCCTGCAACAGACGCTCCTGCTCGGCGATGGACATCACCACCGCCTTGATCGAGATGATCTCGTTGACGATGTCGCGGATTTCCTCGCGCGCCGAATCCGGATCGAGCTGGGCAAGCTG
>Ga0265325_10002720_pt1 | contig 11815 bp, 6 predicted proteins | sample 41420metaG_FD_202090 | JGI IMG/M metagenome (GOLD analysis project Ga0265325, IMG submission 202090) | Rhizosphere microbial communities from Carex aquatilis grown in University of Washington, Seatle, WA, United States - 4-14-20 metaG | ecosystem: Host-associated > Plants > Roots > Rhizosphere >...
AGATGTAGTAGTACTGCAGCGTGTGACGGGAAGGAGCCTTGGCATCCTCGATCGAGTATGCGAATGAAGTTCCCTCAATGGCCTGCTGCTGAAGCCCCCTGATCTGCTCCGGAGCCTTGATGCCCACAAGGTCCAGTGTCGTCGGAAGAATGTCAATTACATGGCTGTATTGGGTACGGATTCCTCCTTTATCCTTGATACCTTTCGGGTAAAAGACGATGAGCGGGTTACGTGTGCCGCCCTCACTGTTAGCATCTTCCTTCCAGTACTTGAAAGGCGTGTTGGCGGCCTGCGCCCAGCCGAGCGGATAATTTCCGTCGGTAGCGGAGGAGGTGCCAATCTCCCCGATTTTGTTCAAGTTGTAGGAAAGATTTTCTTCTTCCGTTAAAACCTTGCTGCAGAAGGAACGATCGACGTCCCCGTTTAAAGTGCCTTCCTTGCTTGCTCCGTTGTCGCCGATCATGACGAAAACGAGTGTGTTATCCAGTTGGTTGATCTCTTTCAAGTGATTGATCAAACGGCCAACTTCAAAGTCTGTGTATGTCAGATAGCCCGCATACACTTCCATGAATCGCGCGTAGAGTTTCTTTTCGTCCGCCGATAACTGATCCCAGGCTTTGATGTCAGGGTTGCGGTCGGGAAGCTTCGCATCGGCAGGGACAAGGCCGAGTTTCTTCTGACGTGCAAATACCTCCTCACGGTACGCGTCCCAGCCTTTGTCGAATTTGCCCTTGTATTGATCGCTCCAATACTTGTCTACCTGGTGCGGAGCATGAGTGGCGCCGGGAGCGTAATAAAGGAAGAAAGGTTTGTCAGGAGCCGCCTTCTTTTGACGGTCGACATAGACGATGGCTTTGTCGGTGATCTGATCATTGAGGTGGCGGCCGTCGGGATGGACATGAGCCTGATCTTCCACCAGGTCTGGCTTGTATTGGTCGGTTTGGGAACCGAGGAACCCGAGGAAATGATCAAAGCCTTTTCCCGTAGGCCAACGATCAAATGGGCCTGCATCGGTCGCATCTTCGTCAGGGGTCACACCATATTTGCCAACTGCGAACGTGTTGTAGCCGTTGTCACGAAGAATTTCTGCAATCGTCCCAGCCGTGGAAGGAATTTTGCCGTCCCAGCCGGGGAATCCGGCGGACATAACAGTGTGTGAAAACCCAGAAACGTGCACCGATGCGCTGTTACGGCCGGTCAGCAACGCCGCGCGAGTTGGGGCGCAGATCGCGGTGGTATGGAAGTTCGTATAGCGCAAACCATTGCTGGCTAGAGTGTCGAACGTGGGCGTCTGGATGAGCCCACCGAAGGTGCTGGCCGCGCCATACCCAACATCGTCCAAGAGGATCCACACTATGTTGGGGGCGCCGGTAGGCGGTTTCACAGGCTCCGGCCACCACTCTTTGGACTCGGGGAGGGTTCTGCCCTCGACACCTTGATACGGCTGCGTAGTTTGAGCTAGCAGTCCGAGTTCCGCACCCGATGCGAGTATTAACGTCAATATCAACACCCTCAATACGCTGTTTGTTTTCATGCAGCTCCTTTTGCCCCTTTCTCTGAATCCCCTGACAGCGGTGCGCAGGCCTATGGGAAGCCTGCGCTCTCGAAGTGCTAGAAGGTAAATTTCGCGGCTAACTGAATCTCCCGCGAGATGCGTTGAAACGTTGTTGGCGACCCGGCCGAGGAGATCGTTCCATATGCAGAACCGGGAGCAATGTTCGGCACCAAAGTCGTGGCCGTCGCCGACGGCAGCGGCGCCACAGCAGCCGGGTTGTTGAACAGCGGTGTGTTGAAGAGGTTGAAGAACTCCGCTCTGAATTGCAGCAGCTTCGATTCCGTCAACTGGATGTTCTTGAAGACCGAGAAGTCGACGTTCTTTGTTCCCGGTCCTTGAAGGATGTTACGGCCGGAATTTCCCCATTGGCCGTTGGCAAGCGGCCCGGTCAATGGGATGCTCACGAACGCAGACGTGTCGAACCATTGGGTGAGTGTGCGCTTATCGGAGGGCAGCGATCCGTTGCCATGCGCGGGTACAAGCTGTGCGCGTGGCGTCAGCCCGTCGCCGACACCGTTGGCGGATATCACAGAGAAAGGAATGCCGTCGAAGTATTGAAGGATCGCGTTGAGTTGCCATCCCTGCACCACCGGCTTCAGCCGTCCGCTGGTCTGAAATGGCAGAGAGTATGTCGCGCTGGCGACAAAGCGATTGGGAACGTTGAGGTCCGAGTTTCCGTAGTCCGCCCCGATGTTGTATGGGTTCACGACGCTTCCCGGGCTGGCCGTACTATCATCGAGCGCGTGGCTGTAGGTGTAGGAAGCCAGGAAGCTCAGGTTGCGGGCGCGACGTTCTGCGGTGACTTGCACCGCGTTGTAGTTGGAAATCTGATTGGTCTGAAGCGAGAAAATCTGGGCAAAGAAGGGATACGGCCGGTTGACCGTGACATTCGTCGTGCCCGGCGAGCCCGCGTTGATGTCGGTCAGGTGGTCAAGGTGAACTCCGTGCGTGCCTACGTAGGACACGCTCACCGTGGTTGCAGGAGTGATCTCCCGCTGGACGGTTGCGTGCCACTGTTCGCTGTAAGGAGTCTTGGCGTGCGGATCGGTAGCGAAGACCGGCAAGCCGGGCGGCAGATTACTTGCATCCGTCGCCGGCGTATGAGCAAAGCCGTTGGAGACGAAGTTGAACGGGGCGCCATTGGTCGCCGCGGCTCCGTAGACGGATGAATTGTTGAATGCCCAATAGTCAATGGCCGGCGCGTTAATGGACATGCCGCTGGAATTGGTAACGTTCGGAGCCGAGTAATAAATTCCGTAGCCGGCGTGGAAGACCGTCTTCTGGGTGACTTTGAGCGCGAAACCCACGCGCGGCATGAAGTTCGTGTTGTTGCCGCTCAAGCCGCTTCTTGGCACTCCATTTGTGCCAACCCGGAAGAGTTGAGTGGTGGAGAGCGAGGGAACGAAGTCGTACATGCGGTTGTCGACTTCCGTCCACGGCCATCCCAGGAAATTTTCGTAACGAATGCCGAGGTTGAGGGTCAGGCGGCTGTTGACCTTGTAGTTGTCCTGCGCGTAGAAGGAAAGATCGGTTTGCCGGAAGCCGCGTGTGCCGCGCTGGTACTGGTAGGAACCGCTCTTCGCGGCTCCGAAAAGCAGGTCCGTCCAAACCAGTCCCGTGTAGTTGGGTCCAAATGATGCGGTACCGTGCTCTTGCGCGGTCTGAAACATGTTGTACTGCAGACGCACGAGTTCAAATCCGACGTCGAGCGAGTGCTTTCCGCGGACGAGATTCACGTTGTCGTCCAATTGATAGTTGTTGGTGCCGATTTGCGTAGGGCTGTTCCCGGCATCGCCGATCGCCGTACTGCCCGCGAAGTTGAATACCGGAAGCCCATCCGAGGCTGGATCGCCTGCCACTTCGACGCCCGGAATGGCGAGCAGCGTGGGCAGGTTCTTGCCCGCGTCCCAGTTCTGCGCAAACACAAAGAACCGAGACCATCCAAAGCGCGCTGAGTTAATCGTTGTCGGCGAAAAGATATGAGTCTCGCTGATGACCGCCTGATGAGCGGGATCCTGCGCGGGGCCAGAGATGACACTGCCTACCAGGGGCACAGGCAGAATGCCGGGTTGCGAGATGCGGTCGCGCGCCTGACTGTAGCGGATGAACGCGCTGTCCACTTCAGAGAACCTGTGGTCCACCTTCACGTCGAATGCGTCTTCCGTGACTGCCCGCGTAGGGTTGAAAAGGAAATTGTTGGCGGTAGTTGTCCCAGCCACGTTCGGCGCCGCGTACTGCCTGTAGAAATTGAGGATGTTCGCGCCAGTCGCGTTGACATCCCCTAGGGGGATGAAGTTATTCGCGTAAACAACCCCGGTCGAAGGATTCTTAACGGGCTGGACATAGGCTGAGAAATCGTAACCAGTCGGCGTCAAAGTGAAATCCGGAACTGTGTCGACGTAGGTCAAGCCCTGGCGCGTGCGCTGTCCGGAATAGTCCGCAAAGAAGAATGTTTTGGGATCATGCCGGGAAAATAGTGGGCCACCGAACGTGCCCCCGAACTCGTTCATCTTGAAGCCTGGCTTGGCGGCTCTGTCAAAGTAGTTCTTGGCGTCGAGTGCCGAGTTGCGGAGAAATTCGAAAACTTCTCCGTGATATTGCGCCGTGCCAGACTTGTAAATCAGATTGATCGTGCCCGCGTTCCCACGGCCGTACCGGGCGTCGGCATCGCTCGTCTCTTCGGAAAACTCCTGCACAGCATCGATCGGGGGAAAGATGACCACGCCCAGGCCGTTGTGGTTTTCGTTGTCGCCGATGCCATCCAGTAGCAGGCGGTTCTCCTGGTAACGCAGGCCGTTGAAAGCATAGGAGGACGGGCCACGCTGCTGCGCGTACGGAATGCTGACAATTTGAGTTTGGGCCGGCACGACGCCCGCGCCCAGCCCGAGCAACTCCGCAAAGTTGCGGCCGTTCAGGGGAAGATCCTTGACCGCTTCCTCGGTGCGAAGATTCGAGACCGTCGAAGTCTCACTCTCCAATAGCTGGGTGGTGGCCTCAACGGTTACGGTCTGGGAGGCCTCGCCGATGTTCAGTATCCCATCCGCCGCGATGCGCTGGCCCACTTCGAGACGCACGTGCTCCTGCAATTTGCTAAAGCCGGAGGCTTCGAATTCCAGGCTGTAGTCGCCGGGAGGCAGGGGAGGGGAGACGTAGAGTCCCTGGGGATCAGTAACGGAGTTGTTGGCGAGCCCGGTGGCCGCATTGCGGATGGTCACGTGAGCGCTGGCGATTACCGCGCCTGATTTGTCGTGAACAATGCCGGTGATGGTGCCCGTCTCCACGATCTGCGCGCGCAGTTGCGGCAAGCCAACACTTGCCAGCATGGCCGTAAGAGCTAAAAGGCGTGCGTGAAATCGCCTTTTCCCGCTGCCGCTGGCTGTTCTGTTCGCAGCATTGGAAGGTCTAGTGGAAGAGCGCCCCAGGTTGTTCATAGGTTCCTTATCTTTCTAATATCAGAAGTGACTCGATCGACATACTTGTAATGGTGATTAAAACTCTCCCTCGCCTCCGATCGCTGGGCAAAAGTCCGAAGGGACGCCTTGCCTGCAGCGAACATGGCGTCGAGGGCATGTTCAGCTGAATCTGTGAGAAAGCTTGGGGGTGGAACAGATTTTCTACTGCCATTGCTTTCGGCCGACTGCCCGTCAGCAATTGCAAGGAACTATAACGTCTATTCTCAAGTTTGTCTAGTAGATTAGTAGAGAATGAACAACTTTTTATTTAGACATGCGGCTGCAGGGGGTGTGCAACTTTCTGCGACATAACGAAGGAAAAGTTATTCCTGGGACTGACTATGCGCCGACTGCATTCGAAGCAGAATCTGTCGAATCTGGTCTGCGCGCGAATCGCTTGGGGCCTCCAGGAGAAAGACCGAAAACTGGCGGCCCGCTTCCTGGGGACGAGCGAGCCGCATCAACGAATTTGCGCGGATGAGATATACGTCCGGAATGTCCTGATTCAATTGGTTCAATATGTCTAGCGCCAAAGCAAACTTTGCTTGTCCGTAATAGCTCTTCGCAAGCTCGAGTCGTCCCTGCCAGGCAGAGGAATCGAGAGAGAGGGCCTGGCCCGCGGCTGCCTCCGCCTCCGGCCACTCATTCAACGAGTTAAATGCGGTAGCCAGCGCTACCCATGAATAGGCGTCTGCGCCATCGAGGCTGATGGCGTGCGCGGCGCTTTCGACTGATGCAGTGAAGTCTTTCTCAGCAAGACTCACCAGCGCCTTCATGCAAAAAGCCTGTGCAAAGCCTGGATAGACCTCGATCGCGCGATCGATTTCCATGGATGCCTGCGCAAGCTGCATCTTCGCGAAGCGCTTTTGCGCCGCCTCCAGATGACTGACAGCCTTTGTAGGAACCTTCAGACGACGGACAGAAACCACGTTGGGCGAAGGAACCTGGCTGCGAGATCCATCCGGTCTGGAATGCCCAGGACTCCATGGTGACCGCGAATCGACTGCCTCGGTGGATGTCTGGCCGAATACGGGAGGAGAAAACAGAACGAGAGAAACGAGAAAAACTACAACAAATAATACTCGACTAAGCTGATGTAATTTCTTGAGGTTGCAACAAGTGCCTCGTTGTTGATGGTAGGAGTGAGAGGTCTTACGGCAAACGCGCACAATCTCCGCGGAAATCCCAAGCCGCGCCGCTCGGGTAGTTGGTGCTGCGGTTCAATCCGTTGGTTACTCGAATCAATTCTTAGCAACTCCGGTTCTGCGACACATTCTACCCCGCAAAGCGCCTCTGCGCCGCAAATTTCATTGCACGGACCTCAGTGATCTGACCAAAGCTGAAATCGGCAAACTCGGAAGGCCCTGAACACTTCCCCATTCACTGGCAGGCGGCGGCGTTCGTCTCGAATAGTTTTTGAGTGTTTCGGCTCGAACCTCTCTGGGCTGGTTCGACTGCTCGCTATCTCCTGGCAACCGAACCACCCTCGCCTACATCCAAAGCCCGCACGTCGAAAGCCAGGAAGGTTGCCGACATGAAGTTGAGCACAATGATTGCCCTTGGTGCGGCAGCGGGGTTGGCGCTAGTAGTTGCTTCGCGGCTCGGTCGCAGGAACCAGCCCCTTGAGATAACCACCGAGGACCTGAGCTATCAGGAACACTCGCCTCAGGAACTGGCTTCGGAAAACCTTCTGGATTTGAACACCGCGAGCCAAGCAGACTTTCAACTGCTCGGCCTGGACTGCGAGACGTGCGACCGGATCGTGGAGAATCGTCCCTACCGGAGCAAGTTGGATTTGATATCCCGCATGGTGATACCCCAACAGCTCTACAACGCAATCAGGCATCAAGTCGGCGTTGCAAGGGCGACTGAGTCCATCAAATTCGCGGGTTAAGGAGCTTCGGAAAGTTCCTCGGCGTCGCTCGCAAAGCACGTAGAAGATACAAGGGAGAACTTGCGGATGGACTAGCCTGCCCTTTTCGCTTGCTTGGAAATAATCCAGCGAACGATTGCTTGGGGCTCGTCGTGAGCAAAAAAAAGTACATTCGCCTCAGGAAGACCGTCCGCATCTTGGTGCGCCACGAAGATCACTAAACCGTCTGGGCAATTGCGGCGAAACAAATCCGCCAGGCTACGGTAGATGGGGAGCGGCGTGATGTAGCTGCTCACAAAGATTCCGCACCGGCCCATCTCGATCTCGAACCGGGCCTGCAGGGGAGTGGAAACGCATATGATCTCGAAACCGCTTTCCCGAAGGGCTGACTCCTGACCAAGCAGCGTCTGACCGTCGGGATTCAGGGACAAAACGGTGTTTTCATATGCCATCTATTGCTTGGATGTGCGGGCACCCCTGCGGCTTGTGGGTGACCGTGCCAATCTGTCTGGATGCGATGAAATTCCTTGTCAGGTCGGAAGTTTCCCGGTCTCAACAGGCGAATCTTTTTTCCAGTAAAATAGTTGCAATGTGATCGCTGCGGCCGTCGCGAACGCGATCCCGCATGTTGGTGGCTGACCCATTCTCCGTTATTCGTGAACTTCAGAGCGTTTTCCAATACCCCTATGCATGGCAAGGACAAACTATCGGATATTCCGATTCTGGAAGCTGTAGAAGTTGCAATCATCATTACCGACGCGGCTGGCATCGTCACGTACTGGAACCCTTTTGCCGAGAAACTTTACGGATGGGCACCGAAAGAAGTAATCGGCCGTAGCATCATGGGCATCACGGTGACCACGGAGACGGCTGAAGAAGCGGAAAAGCACATGGCCTCCATGATGGCCGGCCACGGCTGGTCGGGAGAGTTCGCCGTGCGCTGCAAGAATGGGGAACTCCTGCCAGCTCTTGTAACACTGTCGCCGCTTTCCGACGAAGCGGGAGCCACGATCGGCATCGTCGGAGTCAGCCAGGACTTGAGAGCACGCAAGCAGATTGAAGACGAGCTTTCCGAAGCACGGGCGGAATTGGAGAGGCGCGTAGAAGAGAGGACCGAAGAACTCGGGAAGGCGAATGAGAGCCTGCGCGATTTGTCTGCCAGCCTGCTGCATATAAAGGATCAGGAAGGCCGGCGCCTGGCCCGAGAACTCCACGACAGTGTAGGACAACTTCTAGTGGCCATCGGAATGAATATTGCGGTGGTGCAGGCTCAAGCCTCCAAACTGGATGAAGCTGGGGCAAGGGCGGTAGCTGAGAACGGTGTTTTAGTGCAGGAGATCAGCAACGAGATTCGCACGATTTCCCATCTCCTGCATCCACCGATGTTGGATGAAGTGGGCCTCGCCTCCGCTTTGCGCTGGTATATTGACGGATTTCGTACGCGCAGCGGTATCACTGTTGCAATGCATGTTCCAACCGATCTCGGCCGTCCGTCGGCCGAGACGGAAACTGCTATGTTCCGCGTCATTCAGGAGTGTCTCACCAATATTCATCGCCATTCTGGCAGTAACACGGCCGCGATACGGATATACAAGGAAGGCGAGCAGATCGTTGTTGCGGCCGAAGACTCCGGCAAAGGAATTCCCCCAGAAAAGCTGCGTCGAATTCGGAACGGACAAAGCGGGGTTGGGTTGCGCGGAATGGCAGAACGAATCAGGCACCTGGGAGGCGACCTGGAAATTCAGTCCACAACTGCGGGAACAGTCGTGACCGCAAAATTCCCGTTGGAAGCCCGTAGTGAGCAATTGGACGGAGTGCTTTAGGTAACACAATTCGCGTTACGACCGGCAGTTGCGGCTACGGGGGACAGAACGTAAGGTGGTTGAGAGCAGTTTTCGGGGGAGGATTGTTCGACAAGGGCGTCCCGTGACTCGAAAGGGTCTGGGGCGCTTTCGTTTTTTTCGGCCGGCCCGGTCCTAGCAGGGCTTTTGGCACGCCGCGACCTGTTGTAGCGGGTGCGGGCGGCCACGGTGCGCTTCCTTGTTCACGTGCCGTTGTGTACCGCGAAGGCGTGGACGGTGCCTTGCAGCGTGTCGGCAACGTCGGCAACTGCCAAAGGCCTGCTGAAGTAATATCCTTGAATCCCGTCACACTGGTGTTTCCTCAGGAATGACATTTGCGCTTCGTTTTCGACGCCTTCCGCGATCACTTCGAGCCTCAGGCTCTTCGCCATGCTGATGATTGCGGCTGTAATCGCCGAGTCATCCGCATTCGTAGCGATGTCCTTGATAAACGAGCGGTCGATTTTCAGTTTGTTTACCCGAAACTGCTTCAAATAGCTGAAGCTGGAATAGCCCGTTCCGAAATCGTCAATTGCCAGCGTGATACCGATCGACTTTAATTCCTCCACCACCGACAACGTCACCTCAGCATTGGCAAGCAGCAGGCTTTCCGTCAGCTCCAGTTCAAGATATTGCGGGGCGAGACCCGTCTCACGGAGAACTCTTCGGATGAGATCGCAAAAGCCCTGTTGCCGAAACTGAACCGCCGATACGTTCACTGATACTGAGACCGGGGGAAGACGATCATCTTGCCATTTCTTGGCCTGACGGCAGGCTGTCCGCAACACCCATTCCCCAATGGGTACGATCAGTCCGCTGTTTTCGGCAATTCGTATAAATTTGTCGGGTGGTACAAGGCCCAACTCGGGATGCTGCCAACGCAGCAGCGCCTCCAACCCGGTGACCCGTCCCGTGGCAATCTCCATTTGAGGCTGATACATCAGGAACAGCTGCTCTTTCTCCAACACGGATCGCAAGCCCCTTCCCAACGTCAATCGCTCCATGACTTGCGCATTCATCTCTTCATCGAAGAAACGGTAGCTGTTCCGTCCGCTGTCCTTGGCGCCGTACATCGCGGCATCGGCATTCTTGATCAGCGTTTCGCAGTCCGTACCGTGTTTGGGGAAGATGCTGACACCGATGCTGCAACTGACGTGGAGGGAGTGCCCTTCAACGAGAAATTCAGCGGTCATTGCGCTAATCAGTCGCTCGGCGGTTGCCGCTGCGTCGGACGCATCTCTTATGCCCGACAGCACGATGAGAAACTCGTCTCCACCGACTCGAGCCACGGTGTCCTGTTCCCGCGCCCATGTCTTCAGCCGTTCTGCAAATTCCTGTAAGAAAAGGTCGCCGACCGGGTGCCCGAGGGAGTCGTTGATGATTTTGAATCCGTCGAGATCGAGGAACAGGAGCGCGACTTGATGACCTTGCCGGCGTGCGGCGGCGAGGGCCTTGGTTACTCGATCCTGAAGAAGAGTCCGGTTGGGTAGTCCTGTCAAGGCATCGTAATAGGCCAGGAATTGGACCTGTTCCTCGGCGACTTTGCGGGCTGTAATGTCCTCGTTCGTTCCTTCGTATCCCACCAGCACGCCATTTTCGGATACAGATCGCACGTTTGCGGAGAACCACATCTTGCTGCCATCTTTGCGGTACACGGCGCATTCGAAGTTCTTGACCATGCCGTGCTCGCTCAGCCGTCGCGTCAATTCTTCCCGGCTCTTGGAATCGACATAAACCTGGTGGGCAATGTCGGTGATGCTGGATATCAGTTCCTGGGGAGAGCCGTAGCCGAGCATGTGAGCCATCGCCGGATTTACGTTACTGTATCGCCCGTCGGGAGTGCTTTGAAACATGCCGACGACAGCATCCTGGAACATAGCCCGGTATTTCTCTTCCGCCTGCCGAAGGGCCTGCTCAATCTGCTTTCGCTCAGTGATGTCCTGGTTGATGGCAATGAAATAGGCTCGGGTTGCATCGCCAAAGTCCTGGGTCACGGGCGTGATCGTCATTTCCTGCGGATATGTTGTTCCATTTTTTCGCCGGTTGACGATCTCACCTTTCCAGACCTTTCCGGACGAGATGGTCGACCAAAGCCTGGCAAAAAAGACTTCGGTCTGCTGCCCGAACATCAACTGGCGAAGGTTCTTGCCCAATGTTTCTTCCTGGATGTAGCCCGTCATGGCCGTAAAGGCGCGATTCACCCAAAGGATTGTGCCTTCATGGTCAGCAATCAGAATTGCGTTGTCGGCCGCTTCCAGGGCGGCCGATTGCAATTTCAACTGCGCTTCGGCGCCCAGGTCGGCCTCCTCTTTCAAAGGCTTTGAGCGAGCTTTTTCGCGGAAGAACAAGCTGAAAGTCAAAACGAAAATAACGGATGCACAGGACAAGATGGCAGCCGCATGCGCCTGCCAAGAGGAAAGACCGGCAACGGCAATGTGCCGCAGTCCCTCAAGCCCTGCGGCGACAGACATCGCGACGCCGGCGCAGCGAAGCGCCCGAAAAAAGGGATACTGGTTGGACATGATTCGTCGAAACGGCAGGCCGGGCGGGGTAACCGACTACGGGAAGGGTTGCATTTGGACAGCCAGTCTCGGCTCAAGGCTAAGCCGTTGATTCAACTGTTCTGCCGCGCGGAATGGATTGGGGAGTGGCCCGATTCGTCCTAAGTGCGGACATGGTTTCCAAGTTGAAGACGAAGCTGAGCTTCGGGCAGGGAATGGTTCGCGTTCGCTCTAGAAGTGACTATGCCGTGCTGAGGCCGCCCTCGCTGTTCCGGTTCGTCGCGACGATTTCGCACAGTTTGGGCAGACCGGAGTTCGCGTGGCGAAGGTCCCGAAGGATAGCTCCCCGGTTAGCAAGGAATCCGTTTCAATGAAGAAGCCGTGACTCGAGTCGACAAGGTAGAAAGCCACTCCGAGCGTACTCGGCACGGTGCCGGGAGTGGGGAAGAAAGTGTTGGTTAGCGTGCCAGGCGCACGTCCTGCTGGATCCATCGCATCGTAAGTGCCGGTGAGAGCTGTGTCGGGTTGAGGCGAGAAGCTCAGATTTGTGTCCACCACACCAGACAACGTGCTGGCAGATCCGTTCACCGTGA
>Ga0265325_10002725_pt1 | contig 11804 bp, 13 predicted proteins | sample 41420metaG_FD_202090 | JGI IMG/M metagenome (GOLD analysis project Ga0265325, IMG submission 202090) | Rhizosphere microbial communities from Carex aquatilis grown in University of Washington, Seatle, WA, United States - 4-14-20 metaG | ecosystem: Host-associated > Plants > Roots > Rhizosphere...
CGCGCCTCGGGGCTCTACCTCAAGTGCGGCTTCGTTGCGACCGGTGAGACCTTTCTGCTCGACAACGACCCATCCCGGCCCTACCACCTGTTCTCCCGCTCGTTGGACCCGGCCACGAGCTAGTCGAACGGGAGCAGGCGGACCTGCTCCAGGCCGAGCAGGGCGAGCGGATCGAGGTAGTCACCGCCCCGCAGCAGGCCCCAGTGCAGGCATGCGGCCGGCCCGCAGTGCGACCCAGCCAGCGTCAGCCGGCCCAGCACCGCGCCGGCCGACACCTGTTGGCCGCGGTGGACCTGGACCCGCAGCGGCTCGTACGTCGTCCGGAGCGGGCCTGATGTAACGCTCACGACGCCGACGCCGGCGACCACCCCGGCGAAGCTCACCTCGCCGGTCCCCGCGGCCCGCACCCGCTCGCCGACCCGGCCGGCGAGGTCGACGCCACGGTTGCCCGCCAGCCAGGGTCGCGGCGGCGGGTCGAAGTCGCGGACCACCCGGTCGGGCCCCGGCCGCAGCGGCCACTGCCAGCCCGGAGGTGCCGGCGTACCGGGCGCCCTGAAGGATGCCGCGAAAGCGAAGCCGAGCAAAGCTACGACGAGCCAGCGAGCACCCATCCCTGCACCTCCGAAACGATCATGAGCGCGCAGACACCGCTTCGGGCCCGGCCGGAGCGAGCTGTGGACGGTCCGCGCCGCTGTGGACGTAGACTGACCACAGCGATCCGCGCGAGCGGGTCGACTTCGCACGCAACCAGACCGCCCGGATCCTCACTCGGGCGGGGCGCGCCGATCGGTCCCCAGCGGGTCCGGTGCGCCGGCGGCGTCAGGCGTGACGGCCGACCGGCCGCCGCGAAGAACCGGGAGGAGCACAACCATGGCCGTCGTCACGATGCGCCAGCTGCTCGAGAGCGGCGTCCACTTCGGGCATCAGACCCGCCGGTGGAACCCGAAGATGAAGCGCTTCATCTTCACCGAGCGCAATGGCATCTACATCATCGATCTTCAGCAGTCGCTGACCTACATCGACCGGGCGTACGACTTCGTCAAGGAGACCGTCGCACACGGCGGCACGATCCTGTTCATCGGGACGAAGAAGCAGGGCCAGGACGCGATCGCGGAGCAGGCCACCCGGGTGGGTATGCCGTTCGTCAACCAGCGCTGGCTCGGCGGCATGCTGACCAACTTCTCGACCGTGCACAAGCGCCTGCAGCGGCTCAAGGAGCTTGAGGTCATCGAGTCGACCGGTGGCTCGACCGTGACCACGAAGAAGGAAGCGCTGATGATGTCGCGCGAGCGGGAGAAGCTCGCCCGCACCCTCGGCGGCATCCGCGACATGAGCAAGCTGCCGAGTGCAGTGTGGATCGTCGACACCAACAAGGAGCACATCGCCGTCGCCGAGGCGCGCAAGCTCAAGATCCCGGTCGTCGCGATCCTCGACAGCAACTGCGACCCCGATCTGGTCGACTACCCGATTCCCGGCAACGACGACGCCATCCGGTCGGTCGCAACGCTGACCCGCGTGGTCGCCGACGCGGTCGCCGACGGGCTGATCGCCCGCGCGGCCGCCGCGGCCGGCGACGACAAGCCGGAGCCGGGTGCGCTCGGCACGGACGAGCCGCTCGCCGACTGGGAGCGCGAGCTCCTGCAGGGCGAGCAGGTGCTGGCCGCCGACACCGTGGTCGCGATCGACCTCACCCCGGCCGCTGCCGAAGCACCGGCCGCCGCCGAAGCACCGGCCGCCGCCGAGGACCCGGCAGAGGCCGAAGCACCGGCCGCCGCCGAGGAACCGGCAGCGCCCGAAGCATCGGAGCCAACCCCAGAGGCCTGAGGCCTCATCAGGACGTACGACGAGGAAGAGAGAGCACCCAGATGGCAGTCAGCGCTGCTGACGTGAAGAAGCTCCGCGACATGACGGGCGCGGGGATGATGGACTGCAAGCGAGCCCTGGAAGAGGCCGACGGCGATTTCGACAAAGCGATCGAGATCCTGCGGGTCAAGCAGGGCGCCAAGGTCGCCAAGCGCGGCTCGGAGCGCGAGGCCACGAACGGCCTCGTGGTTGCCGCCGAGGGCGCGATGATCGCGCTCAACAGCGAGACCGACTTCGTGGCCAAGAACGAGGAGTTCCAGACCCTGGCCGCCGACATCGTCGCGCTCGCAGCGCAGACCAAGGCCGCGGACGTCGAGACGCTGTCTGCGGCCACGCTGTCCGACGGCCGGACGGTGGCGACCGCGATCGAACAGACTGCCGCTGCGATCGGCGAGAAGCTCGAGCTCGGCCGGGTCGCCGTCTTCGACGGCAAGACGACCACCTACCTGCACCGGCGCGCGACCGACCTGCCGCCACAGATCGGCGTCCTCGTGCAGTTCGAAGGCGACGACGCCGAGACCGCCCGCGGCGTGGCGATGCAGGTGGCGACGTTCAACCCGCCGTACCTCCGGCGGGACGACGTGCCGGCCGAGCTGGTCGAGTCCGAGCGGCGGATCGCCGAGGACAAGGCCCGGCACGAGGGCAAGCCGGAGCAGGCGCTGCCCAAGATCGTCGAGGGCATGCTCAACGGCTTCTACAAGGACAAGGTCCTGCTCGAGCAGGCCTACGTCCGCGACAACAAGCAAACCGTGCAGAAGGTGCTCGACGATGCCGGTGTCACGGTCACCAAGTTCGTCCGATTCGCCGTGGGTGGGTAAGACTCCACCTATGGACTTTGCCCCGGCGCAATGGAACCGCGTGCTGCTGAAGCTCGGCGGCGAGATGTTCGGCGGCGGCAAGGTGGGCGTCGACCCTGACGTGGTGCAGGACGTCGCGGCGCAGATCGCCGATGTCGTGGCCAGCGGGGTGCAGGTCGCCGTCGTGATCGGCGGCGGCAACTTCTTCCGCGGCCAGGAGCTGTCCGAGCGCGGGATGGACCGCGGCCGCGCGGACTACATGGGCATGCTCGGCACGGTGATGAACTGCCTCGCGCTGCAGGACTTCCTGGAGAAGCAGGGTGTCGAGACCCGGGTGCAGACCGCGATCACGATGGGCCAGGTCGCCGAGCCCTACATCCCGCGCCGGGCGATCCGGCACCTCGAGAAGGGCCGGGTCGTCATCTTCGGGGCCGGCCTCGGCGCGCCGTTCTTCTCGACCGATACCTGCGGCGCGCAGCGCGCGCTCGAGATCGGCGCCGAGGTGCTCCTGATGGCCAAAGCGGTCGACGGCGTGTACGACGCGGACCCGCGCGTGCACCCGGACGCGCACCGCTACGACCGGATCAGCTACGCCGACGTGTTGGCCAAGGGGTTGCAGGTCGCCGATCTCACCGCGTTCACGCTCTGCATGAACAACGGGCTGCCGATCGTGGTCTTCGACCTGCTCGTTCATGGCAATATCGGGCGAGCGGTACGTGGCGAGAGCATCGGGACGCTGGTGAGCAGCACCGCCGCAGCCGGGGATGGAGCCGACGCGTGATCGACGAGACGTTGTTCGAGGCCGAGGAGAAGATGGACAAGGCGCTCGGCGTGCTGCGCGACGACCTGGCCTCGATCAGGACCGGACGCGCGACGCCGCAGATGTTCGCCAAGATCGTCGTCGACTACTACGGCGCCATGACGCCGGTGAACCAGCTCGCGACCCTCACCGTGCCCGAGCCGCGGATGGCCGTCCTCTCGCCGTACGACAAGTCGTCGTTGAACGCGATCGAAAAGGCGATCCGCGACAGCGACCTCGGGGTCAACCCGACCAGTGACGGCACGATCATCCGGGTCACCTTCCCGCAGCTGACCGAGGAGCGCCGCCGCGACCTGATCAAGGTCGCGCGGGCCAAGGCCGAGGACGGGCGGATCGCGATCCGCAATATCCGCCGGCACGCCAAGGAGGCACTCGACAAGCTGGCCAAGGACGGCGAGTCCGGCAAGGACGACGTCGACCGGGCCGAGAAAGAACTCGAGAAGACGACCCATCGCTACGTCGAGTCGGTTGACGAGGCCCTGGCGTCCAAGGAATCCGAACTGCTCGAGGTCTGAGAGCCCGGTGGTCGAGGTGAGTGAGCGACCAGCGGCGTCGGCAGACCCCGGCGGGAGCGCCGGTCGGGCCGGCCGCAATCTCCCGGTTGCCTTGGCGATCGGCCTGGCGATGGGCGGGATCGTCCTCGTCACCCTCTACACCGCGAAGCCGGTCTTCCTCGCCGTTGTTGTGGTCGCCATCGTGGTCGGAGTCCACGAGTTCAGCCGGGCGCTGGCAACCAAGGCCATCAACGCGCCGTTCATCCCGCTCGCGCTCGGATCGACCGCGATCCTGTGTACGTCGTACGCGCTCGGCCGGCATGCGATGACCGCGGCGATGCTGTTCACGATCCCGCTCCTCGTCGCCTGGCGGGTCGTGCAGGGCAGCGACGGGCTGGTCGCCGATCTGTCCGCCTCGTTGCTGGTGTTGCTGTATCTCGGCTTCCTGGCCGGCTTCTGCGGTCTGATGCTGGCCGGGCACGACGGCGACCGCCGGGTGACCTGCTTCGTCGCGACCGTGGTCGCGAGCGATGTCGGGGGCTACGCCACCGGGGTTCTGTTCGGCCGGCACCTGCTGGCGCCGCGAATAAGCCCGAAGAAGTCCTGGGAAGGCCTGGTCGGCTCGACCGTCATGTGCGCCTCGGTCGGGGTGATCCTGTGCTCGTCGCTGCTGCACGCGCAGTGGTGGCAGGGCGTCGTCTTCGGCGTGGCCGTCATGACCTCGGCGACGCTCGGCGATCTCGGCGAGTCGATGGTCAAGCGCGACCTCGGGGTCAAGGACATGGGCAACCTGCTGCCCGGGCACGGCGGGATCCTCGACCGGCTCGACTCGCTGCTGCCGACGGCGCCGGTGGCGTGGGCGCTGCTGGCCGCCTTCGTGCCGGTCCGTTGAGCCAGCCGCTGGTCTTCGACGCGCCGCGGCGCGGGAAGCCGCCGCGCCACCTGGCCGATCTCGACCTCGCCGAGCGGCGGGCCGCGCTCGAGGCGTACGGCGAGCCGGCGTACCGCGCCGACCAGCTCTCCCGGCACTACTTCGGCCGCACCGTGACCGACCCGGCGGAGATGACCGACCTCCCGGCGCAGTCGCGGGAGCGGATCGTCGAGGCGTTGATGCCGGCGTTGCTCACCCCGGTGCGAACCCAGGAGTGCGACCGCGGCGAGACCCGCAAGACGCTCTGGCGGTTGCACGACGGCGCGCTGGTCGAGAGCGTCTTCATGCGCTACCCCAACCGGGTCACGATGTGCGTGTCGTCGCAGGCCGGCTGCGGGATGGCCTGCCCGTTCTGCGCGACCGGCCAGGCCGGGCTGATCCGCAACCTGTCGACCGCCGAGATCGTCGAGCAGATCGTGCGCGGCGGCGGCGGTGACGTCGACAACATCGTCTTCATGGGGATGGGCGAGCCGCTCGCCAACTACAACGCCCTGCTTCGCGCCTTGCACCGGATCACCGACCCGCCGCCGGCCGGTCTCGGCATCGGTCAGCGCCACGTGGTGGTCTCGACCGTCGGCTTGGTGCCGGCGATCGAACGGCTGACCGGTGAAGGGCTCCAGGTCACCCTCGCGGTGTCCCTGCACGCGCCGGACGACGCGCTGCGCGACACCCTGGTGCCGGTGAACACCCGCTGGCCGGTCCGCCAGGTGCTCGATGCAGCCTGGCGCTACGCCGACGTGACCGGTCGGCGGATCTCGATCGAGTACGCGCTGATCCGCGAGATCAACGACCAGCCGCGCCGGGCCGAGCAGCTCGCCCGGCTGCTCAAGGGCAAGCTGGTGCACGTCAACCTGATCCCGCTCAACCCGACCCCTGGTTCGGTGTGGACCGCGTCGACCCCCGAGCGGGAGCAGGAGTTCGTCAACCTGCTGCGAGCCGCAGGGGTCGCGACTACCGTTCGGGATACCCGTGGTAGGGAGATCGACGGCGCCTGCGGACAGCTCGCGGCGCAGGAGGGAAGCTGACCATGACGCCCAACGCCAAGGTTTTGATCGCGGTCGCCGCCGCTCTGACGGTCTCTGGCTCGCTCACGACGACGGCGTCCGCCTCGGCATCGACGGCACCGATCGCGAGCAAGAGCTTCGCCGGCTACGAGGTGACAAAGACCAAGACCCACGTCAGCTCGGTCACCACGACCTTCGCGGTCCCCTCCATCACCTGCAAGAAGAGCTTCAGTGGCGTGGGACCATCGATCGTCGTGCAGACCACGCCCAACAAGAAGAACGTCTACGCCATCGATGCGGCCGCAGTCGGAGTGGGCTGCGTGAAGGGTAAAGCGGAGTACGAGTCGATCATCGAGGTGAACAGCGACAGCTTCAACGACTTCCCGTTCTCGGCCGCCGACAAGGTCAAGGTGACCATCACGCTGAACAAGAACAAGACGTCGGTGACGGTCGACGACCTCACCTCCAAGACGTCGAAGACCCGCACCGGCGCCGGGCGGCTCGGTGAGTACGCCTGGCTCGGCGACGAGGGCCTGGAGATCAACTCCAAGAAGACCGGACTCGACCCGTTCACCAAGACCTCGTTCACCGCGTCGAAGGTCAACGGCAAGTCGCTGAGCGCGCAGAAGGCCGTCGCCTACGAGGCGAAGCGCGGCAAGACCTTGTTGATCGCGGTGAGCAGGTTGAGCAAGGGCGAGGACTTCGACCTCACGTTCGAGCACAGTTGATCCGCTTCGGAGTCGACATCGGCGGCACCGGGGTCAAGGGCGCGCTGGTCGACGTCACGACCGGTCAGCTGGTGAGCGAGCGGGTCCGCGTCCCGACCCCGCATCCGGCCACCCCGGAGTCCGTGGTGCCCGTGGTCGCCGATCTGGTGCGACAGGCTGCGTACGACGGGCCGGTCGGGTGCGCGTTCCCGGCTGTGATCAAGGGCGGCGTCGCACAGACCGCCGCGAACATCGATCCGTCCTGGATCGGCACCTCGGTCGAGTCGACGGTCTCCGGCCAGCTCGGTGGCGTCGCGGTCACGGCGATCAATGACGCGGACGCCGCCGGCGTGGCCGAGATGCGGTTCGGGGCCGGCCGCGACGTCCGCGGTCTGGTCGTGCTGCTGACCGTCGGTACGGGCATCGGCTCCGCGGTGTTCGTCGACGGCGACCTGTTGCCCAACACCGAGCTCGGCCACCTCGAGGTCGACGGCCACATCGCCGAACGCCGTGCGTCGGAGACCGCGCGCGAGGAGCAGCAGCTCAGTCACCGGCACTGGGCGAAGCGCTTCAACCGCTATCTCGAAGTGCTGGAAGGGTTGCTGTGGCCAGACCTGCTGATCATCGGCGGCGGGGTGAGTAAGACGCCCGAGAAGTTCATGCCGTTTCTCCAGTCGAGGGCGACGATCGTGCCGGCGACCCTGGCCAACACGGCCGGGATCATCGGCGCCGCGCTGGCCAGTGTGAAGTAGGGCTCAGTCGACCAGCGCTCGGCCGGTCAGCTTGTCCAGCAGCTCGGCCCGGCGGGCCGGCTTGCCCGACTTCGCCTCCGCGCGATCGGCCGATGCCATCAGGGCGGTCATCCCGCGGACGCCCAGCCAGCGCAGCGGCTCCGGCTCCCAGCGCCGCCAACGGTGGCCCACCCAGGGCAGGTGGGTCCGATCGGTGTCCCGCTTGAGGATGAGGTCGGCCAGGGTCCGGCCGGCCAGCGCGGTACACGTGACCCCGTCGCCGACATAGCCGCCGGCCCAGCCGATGCCGGACTCCCGATCGAGGGTGACCGACGGCATGAAGTCGCGCGGCACGCCGATGACCCCGCCCCAGCGGTGCGTGATCCGGGCCTGGGCGACCTGGGGGAGCAGCTCGCGCAGCGTCTCCTCGAGCCCGGCGTAGGTCTCGTCGTGTCCGACCGAACCGCCGGTTCGGGAGCCGAACCGGTACGGCGCGCCACGACCGCCGAAGACGATCCGGCCGTCAGCGGTGCGCTGGGCGTAGATGATCAGGTGCCGCTCGTCGTTGAGCGTCTCCCGCTGGCGCCAGCCGATCTGGTCCCAGATCTCCTGGTCGAGCGGCTCGGTGGCGATGATCAGCGACCAGATCGGCGCGAGCAGCCGGTGGGTGGCCGGGATGTCGGCGGTGTATCCCTCGGTCGCCCGGATCACGGTGTCGGCCCGTAGCGTCCCGTGCGGGGTGACGACCCGGCCTGGATGCACCGCGGTGGCCGCGGTGTGCTCGTAGATCGTGGCGCCCTGGCCCTCGACCACCCGGGCCAGGCCGCGGACCAGGCGGCCTGGATGGATCGCCGCACAGTGCCTGGTGAAGCTCGCGCCGTCGACGTCGGAGGCCGCGATCCGCTCGCGCGCGGCCGCGGCATCCAGCCAGCTTCCGCCGTGCCCCTCGCCGCCGGAACGCAGCCGGGCGACCTGGGCCGGGCCACGGGCCAGCGACAGTGTGCCGCCCTTGGCAAAATGCGCGTCGACGTTGTAGTCGCGACACCAGTCCCCGACGTCGTCGACGGTGCGCTGGAGGGTCGCCTCCATCCGCCGGGCCGCGTCCGCGCCGTGCAGGCGCGCGATCCGTGACCACGGCACCGGGAACAGCGCGGAGCACCAGCCGCCGTTGCGCCCGGACGCTCCCCATCCGGCGATCTCGCGCTCGACCAGCGCGACCCGCAGGCTCGGCTCGTGCCGTAGCAGGTGGTGGGCGGTCCAGAGTCCGGTGAAGCCGGCTCCGACGATCGCGACGTCGACGCCGACATTGCCCGGCAGGGCTGGACGGGCGCTCAGGTCGTCCTCGCAGGTCTCGAGCCACAGCGACGGGAGCTTCATCCGCGGTGCCACCGGGCGACGTACGACGGGGGTTTGCCGCCGAGTTCGGTGATCGGCCGGCCCGGCCGCAGCCGCAACGGGACCACCCCGGCCCACGGGGACCAGCCCTCGTCGTCCGGGACGAACTCGGGCGGGCTGTCGCTGACCTTGACCGACCATTCCTCGATCGGGATCGCGATCACCGAGGTCGCGGCCAGCTCGCGGCGGTTCGGCGGCCGCGCGTCGGCCCGCCGACCCGGCAGCAGTGCGTCGGCGAGCAGGTCGAGGCCGCGCCGCTTGTCCTCGCCGCGCAGCGCGGTGCCCTGGCCGAGCACGACCGCGCTGCGGTAGTGCATCGAGGACTCGAACAGCGACGTCGCGACGACCAGGCCGTCGAGCATTGTGACCGTCACGCAGGCGGGGTTCCCGCCGGCGAGGGCCCGAAACAACCGGCTACCGGTCGAGCCGTGCAGCAGGACCCGGTCGCCGTCGCGGGCGTAACCGCAGGGCATCACGAACGGCTGCGCGCCGACCGCGATGCCGACGTGCGCCACGATTCCGGCGTCGAGGACCTCGTTGAGGATGGCGCGGTCGGACACGGCCTTCTCCGGCAGCCGCCGGATCCGGGTGCGGGCCGAGCCTGGGTGGGTCGCCATGCTTACAGGTGCGACCAGGCCTCGGTCAGCACGGCGCGGAGCACCTGCTCGATCTCGTCGAACTGGGTCTGGTCGCAGGTGAGCGGCGGCGAGATCTGGATGACCGGGTCACCCCGGTCGTCGGCCCGGCAGACCAGGCCGGCCTCGAACAGCGCCCCGGACAGGAACCCGCGCAGCAGCCGCTCGCTCTCGTCGTCGTCGAAGGTCTCCTTGGTGACCTTGTCCTTGACCAGCTCGATCCCGTAGAAGTAGCCGTCGCCGCGCACGTCGCCGACGATCGGCAGGTCGCAGAGCTTCTCGAGGGTGGCCCGGAACTCGGGTTCGTTGGTGCGCACGTGCTCGAGCAGGCCCTCGCGCTCGAAGATGTCGAGGTTGGCCAGCGCGATCGCACACGAGACCGGGTGCCCGGCAAAGGTGATGCCGTGCAGGAAGGCCGAGTCGCCGTGCAGGAACGGCTCGATCAGCTTGTCGGAGGCGAGCATCGCGCCGATCGGGGCGTAGCCGCTGCTCATTCCCTTGGCCACGGTGATGATGTCCGGCTGGTAGCCGTAGCGTTGCGCGCCGAACCAGTAGCCGAGCCGCCCGAACGCGCAGATCACCTCGTCGCTGACGAGCAGCACGCCGTAGCGGTCGCAGATCTCGCGGACCTGGGCGAAGTAACCCGGCGGCGGCGTGAAGCAACCGCCGGAGTTCTGGACCGGCTCGAGGAAGACCGCCGCGACCGACTCCGGACCCTCGCGCAGGATCGCCCGCTCGATCTCGTCGGCGGCCCACTGGCCGAACCGGGTCAGGTCATCGCCGTGCTCCGGGGCGCGATAGAAGTTCGTGTTGGGGACGCGCACGCTGCCCGGCACGAGCGGCTCGAAGATGTTCTTGATCGCGGTCACACCGTTGATCGACAGCGCACCCATCGTGGTGCCGTGGTAGGCGATGTCGCGGCTGATCACCTTGTAGCGACCGGGTTCGCCCATCTGGTGGAAGTACTGCCGGGCCAGCTTCCACGCGCTTTCGACCGCTTCGGATCCGCCGGTGGTGAAGAAGACCCGATTGATGTCGCCGGGGGCATAGGAGGCGAGCCGCTCCGCGAGCTCGATCGCCGAGGGGTGCGCGTAGGACCACAGCGGGAAGTAGGCCAGCTGCGCGGCCTGCTTCGCCGAGGCGTCCGCCATCTCCTGCCGGCCGTGCCCGGCCTGGACCACGAACAGTCCGGACAGTCCGTCGAGGTAGCGCTTTCCCTTCGAGTCCCAGACGTAGGCACCTTCGCCACGCTCGATGATCGGGATGTCGTGGTCGGCGTACGTCGACATCCGGGTGAAGTGCATCCACAGATGCCGGCGGGCGGCCTCCTGAAGGTGCGTGGCGTCTTGCTGTGAACTCGTACTCATCGGGTGCCCCAGGTGTAGGTCTGTTTGGCCAGTTTGAGGTAGACGAACGTCTCCGAGTCGCGCACTCCGGGTACGGCGCGAATCGCGTTGTTGAGCAGTGCGAGCAGGTGCTGGTCGTCGTTGCAGACGACCTCCACGAGCAGGTCGAACGAACCCGCGGTGACCACGACGTAGTCGACCTCGGGCAGGGCGGCCAGCTTGTCCGCCACCTCGCCCAGGTCGCCGTCGGCGCGCACCCCGACCATCGCCTGGCGGGTGAAGCCGAGCTGCATCGGGTCGGTCACCGCGACGATCTGCATGACCCCGGAGTCGAGCAGTCGCTGCACGCGCTGCCGCACGGCCGCTTCGGACAACCCGACCGCGGTCGCGATCGCGGCGTACGAGCGCCGACCGTCGGCCTGCAGCTGCTCGATGATCGCGCGGTTCGCGCTGTCGAGGGTGGTCGTGATCGCAGGCACCCCTCGACTGTGCCGTTGCGGCGCGACCTTTGCAAGTGAATCCGTCGATAATTCGGGCTTTTGCTGCGGATTCCCTTGCTGAAGGCGCGATCCGATGCCAGAGTCAGCGCTATGGGTCTTCAGGCGGCGCACAACGTCATCGGCGGCGAGGAGTCGGGTGCGAACGACGGTCGCACGAGCGAAATCATCGACCCGACGACCGGCGAGGCCTACGCCACCGCCCCGCTCAGCGGTCCGGCCGACGTCGATCGGGCGTTCGCGGCGGCCGAGAAAGGCTTCGAGACCTGGCGGGACGCGACTCCGGCGCAGCGCCAGCTCGCGCTGCTGCGCCTCGCCGACGCGGTCGAGGCCCGGGCCGAGGAGCTCATCGACATCGAGTGCACCAACACCGGCAAGCCGCGCGGGCTGACGAGGGCCGAGGAGATCCCACCGGCGGTCGACGAGATCCGGTTCTTCGCGGGTGCGGCACGGATGCTCGAGGGACGATCGGCGGGGGAGTACCTCGCCGGCCACACCTCGATGATCCGGCGCGAGCCGGTCGGGGTCTGCGCGCAGGTCACGCCGTGGAACTACCCGATGATGATGGCGGTGTGGAAGTTCGC
>Ga0265325_10002726_pt1 | contig 11803 bp, 8 predicted proteins | sample 41420metaG_FD_202090 | JGI IMG/M metagenome (GOLD analysis project Ga0265325, IMG submission 202090) | Rhizosphere microbial communities from Carex aquatilis grown in University of Washington, Seatle, WA, United States - 4-14-20 metaG | ecosystem: Host-associated > Plants > Roots > Rhizosphere >...
GGCCGCACAGTATACGGCGGCGGCGGCATCAGCCCGGACGTGAAGATCGCGTCCATCAAGACCAACAAGTTTCAGGACACCCTGCTGCAGAAGTATGCCTTCTTCAACTTTGCCAAGCACTACGTTATCAATCACACCGTCGGAAAGCAGTTCCAGGTGGACGATGCCGTGATGCAGGAGTTCCGTAAGTACCTCGACGACCAGAAGATTACTTTCACCGAAGCTGAACTGGCGGAGAACAATGACTGGATCCGCGGCAACATCAAGGCTGAACTATTCATCAACGAGTTCGGCCAGCAGGAAGGCATGAGGGTCCACGCCGAGAGCGATCCCGAGGTGCAGAAGGGGCTCGACCTGCTGCCGCAGGCGAAACAGTTGGCGGACAACGCCAAGCACATCATCGCCCAGCGTAACAATGCGCGCCTGACGGCACAGCAAGGTGAAACCGCAGCGGCGGCGCCCAATCGCTAACATCTGGTCACGTTAACCTACAAAGCCCGCGCAAGCGGGCTTTTGCATTGCGGGCTGTCGCAGTTCCCGGTTTACATGGTTGACGTACAATCTGCGGCATAGGGCAGCGTGGCCAACCATATGACGCTTCCGACCATGAAGGGTTCCGTCCTGGGAGTCATTCTCCACGATATCTGCGAGGAGATCCGGCTGGAAGAGTTGCGCAGCATCCTGGGCGCGCGTCGTGTCGATCCCGGCTTCAAGCACGCGACTCCGGATTATGTGCGCTTCGAACAGCCGCCGGTGGTGGAGCGCCTCGATCCTGTGATCTTGAGCAACGGCGAGACGCTCTGCCCGCAAATCAAGTATTACGACTACGGCGTGGTGAGCGTAATTCTGGAGCTGGCGTTCGAGACCGACTGGGACGGGCTGGTGCAACTGGCGTCGCGTTGGGTGCCGAGTCCTGAACTGGAGCGCCAGGCGCAGCAGATCATTCGCGCAAGGCTCGACCGCATTGCGCCAGCCGTGGTTCGTCCCTACAAAGACTGGCTGAGCGAGGACTACTACATCTTTCTGCTGGGCGACGTTCCGGGGCGGCCGGGCGGCGCCGATCTGCTGGCGGAACACGGTCCGCGGATCGCGCAGATGTTGCGCGGCGAGACGACCGAGCTGGCCCGCACCGAGAACCAGGAGGTGCTGCAAGCCGGCCTTTCATACTATTCCAACGATCTTGTAGTTGTGGGATGGAACGCGGCGCTGGTGTACGATACGCCGGCGGGCGCGGAAACCTCGATGCAGATCCTGGAGTACGCCAACTCGCAGTTGCTGGAATTCCGCCACTACGACGAACTGCTCACCCGCGAGCTGGCCGGCGTGTATGCGTCGGTGAAACGCCGCGCCGGATTCTGGAGCCGCTGGCGCATGCGTGGGGAGGCTTCGCGGCTGAACAGCGTCACCGTCGAAGTGACCGAGCTGGTCGAGCGCTCCGACACCGCCATCAAGTTCGTGAGTGACATGTTCTCGGCGCGTCTGTACCGGCTGGCGGCAGCGAAGGTCGGCGTTCCCGAGTACAAGAACCTGGTCAACGAAAAACTCAAGACCGCCGAAAATCTTTACCGCTTCCTCATCGACGAATTTCATCAGACCAGCAGCTTCGTGCTGGAAGTCATGGTGGTCATCATCCTGATCATCGAGCTGGTTTACCTCTTCCGCGGAAAGTACTAAAGTTCTACCCGCTGCGCTTGAGGTCTGGGTTAGAGCTTTCTCGCTCAGCGCCATTTAGGCCCGGAGGACTCATGAAGCCAAGCCGTCTTAGCACCACTCTGCTGACCTTGATCGCCATCTTCCTTGGGATTCTGGCGTTCCGGCCCCTGATCGAACCTGCGCCGGTTCGGGCGCAAGCGGATGAGGGATATCCGTTCTATGTTGAGCCGGGTTACACCACGATCCGCAAACCCGATGGCACCGCGCAGATGTATGGCAAAGTCGTCATCGACATGCGCAATGGCGACGTCTGGGGTTTCCCCACGCTGGAGCAGCTGCCATATCCAGTGGACCGGGCCAAGACCACGCCGCCCAAGTCGCATCCCATGTATCTGGGAAAATTCATGCTCGGCGAGGCAGCGCGCGGCGCCCAGTAACTTCCGGCTGCAACTTCCGGTGGCGGGCTGGTTATACTCTTTTGCGGAGCGGATTCACGCCGTGAAGCGCGTAGGCTGGATTTTCATCGCCGCAGTTCTCAGCAGTTCCTTCTGGTGCGCTTGCGTGTTGTCGTTGGCCGCGGCATCGCCGCCTGCGGCCGCGACCGCTACCGCCAGCAAAAGCGCCGACGTCTCCGTAAGCGGCAGCCCCAAGTGGTTTGATACCGGCATGGACGTCACCGCCGGCAACAAGCTGCACATCACCGCCAAAGGCTCGGTCAACATGGGCAACAACACGGGCGTAACTCCTGCCGGCGTGCCGCGTGGCTGGGTGGACACCCTGCGCCCGTTGATGGTCCCCAGCGCCGGACGCGGTGCTCTGGTGGGCCGCATCGGCGACAGTGACGCTGCGACCCCATTCGTGGTCGGCGCCGATGGCACAGTGACCGTCCCGGTCGCCGGCCGCCTGTATCTCGGAATCAATCAGGACGCGACCCAGGCGCCTGACGGCAAGTACGCGGTGCACATCGACCGCACGCCAGCGACTACGGCTGCCGCCAGCAAGAGCAACTACGACTTCAAACCTCTGTTTACCCAGCTCGACGCCAAGCTGCCCTATCGCGTAGGTGACAAGCCGGAGGGCGGCAATCCCGGAGACTTGGTCAACTTCGTTCTCGTGGGTACGCAAGACCAGGTGACCAAGGCGTTCAAGACTGCCGGCTGGCTGCAGGCAGACAAGGACAACAAAGCAGCGGTGCTCAGCGCCATTCTGGCGACCTTGCAGAAAGACTCCTACATGGCCGTGCCGATGAGCATTCTCTACCTCTTCGGACATCCCCAGGACTTCGGCTACGAGCGCACCGATCCGGTGCTGGTGGCGGCCCAGCGGCACCACTTCCGCATCTGGAACACGCCCTTCAGCACTCCACAGCAGACCTTGTGGGCGGGCGCCGGCACCCATGACATAGGCATCGAGCGAGACCAGCGCTCGCAAAACGCCATCACCCACAAAATCGATCAGGATGTGGACAACGAGCGCGACTTCATCGGCGCAACCCTGCAGCAGGCCGGGCTGGTGGAAGCCATGGACTACATGAAGCGCTCCAAGCCGATCACCTCGGCCAAAACCGCCACCGGCGGCGAGATCAAGTCCGACGGCCGGGTGCTGGTCATCGTGCTGAAGAAGCACTAGTCGGTTGTCAGTTGTCGGTTGGGGCGCACCGGCAGCAATTGGTACGTCCCAAACCTTTCATCGTGCCGGAGAAGCTAGCGCGAGCCAACCAATCCCAGCTGTCAATTGCCGCACTTCGGCGGGCCACCCAGCGGGTTGTAGTCAAACAGATTGTGGGGCTCCATTTCAAAGCCACTCCAATGCAGCAGCGTGATTCCGGTATGGCCTCCGGAACCCTTTTGATTGTCGGCGTCGGTGGGATCGTGATGCGCCGAGCCGATGTACCACAATGCAATGCCATCCCCGGTCCCGCCCAAAGGCTGTTCATCCAGGTAGGTCAACAGGTATTGGTCGGGTGAGTACCAACTGTAGCGCCAATGATTGGTGCCTGAGCCACTACCGTCTTCACCCGGATTGTCGTTGGTGAGGTAATAGTCGTTGAGCGTCCAGAGCTCCCGGTCGCCCGGTCGCTGCGAAAAGCGCCCGGTTCCGGTGCGATCGAGAGGAACGAATTCGTAACCCATCAGATGCCCATAGCTATTCGTCTGGCTCGCGCTCTGGACGATGACGTCGTTGAATTTGAAGGGATCCCACTCAACGGTGGACTCATTGGTAATGGGAACCTCGGAATCCGTCGCCGAAGTTCCGTCCGCGGACATGACGTGTTCGAACTCCAAGGCTTCATTGTCGGTCCGTCCAAAGAGCTTGGTACTCACCCGCCACAGACCGTTGTGTACATGGGGGGCGCCAGTCTTGCCCGGTAGATTGTAGCCGGTGGCACCGTACCTGAAAGCGATGCTGCCGTCCTCACGGAAGGTGTATTCGATGACGTTGTCGTAATTCGTGCCGTCGTAAACGCCCCACACCACGACTTCATAGACGCGCCGGCGCTGGCGATTGGCGCCGTTCTTGCACAACCACGCAATCCCGGATTCCCGGCACTCAACGGCCACTTTGGGGTAAGGATCGTGAATATAGCCGGAGCCCGAGGCTTTCCTCAAGTACACCAGGCTGCCGAGCTGTGCAGGAAGGTCAGCCTGATCCATCTGGTCCATATTATTGGAGCCAGTCATGTCGTACGGACTGTAGCTTCCGTCGTCGTAGGGAACGAAGATATCGGCCATTCCGGCGTCCTTGATCAAATATTGCTTGGAGCTGAACTGGGCCGCCTGCAGAGACACGTCCACCAGCCGGAGCCCCTTTATTCCTTGATTGCGAAGGCCAAAGCGCCAGTGGGAATCGGGAAAGTCGATGCGCAGATACAGGTCGCTCTGCAAGAAAATGCCGACGGCGTCTTCCTCGGTCACCTGACAGCCATTGCCGTTGATGATGATGCGGTCCGTCGCCTGAGCGGGGACCGAGGCGAGAAGAATGGCGATCAAAAACAGGGAGAACGTCGCAACCAAGCACAGGGTGCGGGAAGAGTTGTTTTGCGAATCGCAATCTGGGGCGAAAAATGTCATTTCGAGTCACCTCAAGAAGGGTGCTGGAATACTAGTACGGTTCTTCGCCCACGGCAACTTCGGGGACACACGTCTTGAAAAAGGCCGAGGCCGGCGTTCCTGGCGGATCGCCGGCCTCAGTTACCTAGAGGAGATAGAGAAACAGCAGGTCAGAACGTCGTTAAGGCCGTACCCGGCTCGCGCCAGGTGTAGGAGCCAAGCATCTTCAGGTAGTTTCCCCGCAGGAATGAGTTCGGGTTCTCGATGTTGACCATGCTCATGGAGCCGCGCATCTGCCGCACCGAGACGTATTCGTGCTCTTCCATCCAGCGCTCCATGCCGGCCAGCACCACGCCGATATGCTCGATGCCATACTTGAGCAGCGCCGAGGTCATCATGGCAACATGCGCACCCGCCATCATCGACTTCAAAACATCGGAGGAATCATGCACGCCACCGGTGATGGCAATGTAGGTCTCGACTTGGTGATAGAGAATGGCGGCCCAGTGCAGCCGGAGGCGCAGTTCATGCGGGCTGCTAAGGACCAGGTTCGGTACCACTTCCAGCTCCTCCAGGTCGAAATCCGGCTGATAGAAACGGTTGAAGATCACGATGCCGTCGGCGCCCGCCTCCGAAAGCTTGCGGGCAAAATTGGCGCAGGAGGTGAAATACGGTCCCAGCTTAATCGCGATGGGCAGCTTGATGTTCTTGCGGATGGCGCGCACCAGGTCGCAGTAGCGCTTCTCGATTTGTTCAGCCGTGAGATTGGGATCGGTGGGCACATCGAAGATATTCAGCTCGATGGCGTCGGCGCCGGCTTCCTGCATGTGCTCGGAGTAGCGCACCCATCCGCCGGGCGAGCTGCCGTTCAGGCTGCCGATGACCGGAATACTGACCGAGGCCTTGCCTTTGTGCAGCAGGTCAAGATAGCGGTCGGGGCCGACATGATACTTGGGCATATCGGGCAGGTAAGAAGTCGCTTCGCCGTAGCTATTGGTGCCGTACTCCAGCGCGCTGTCAAGGTTTTCGCTCTCCGCCTCGATCTGCTCCTCGAAAAGCGAGTACATCACGATCGCCGCGGCCCCCGCGTCTTCCAGGCGCGCGAAGTTCTCCAGCTTCTCCGTGAGCGGCGAGGCCGAGACCACGACCGGGTTTTTCAGTTTCAATCCCAGATAATTGGTGGAAAGGTCGATCATGATTTCTTGTCCTCGCTCGGTTGAGCCTTCTCAAAGTTCATTGCGGCCATGTGCTGGTATAGCTTCCAGCGCTCGTTGACGTTCTCCTGCGCCTGCTTCAGCAGGATCTTGGCTTCTTCCGGATCGCTATTGACCAACATGGTGTAGCGCGTTTCGTTGTAGATGTACTTCTCCAGCGGAATGCTGGGGGCGCGCGAATCCAGCACGAAGGGGTTCTTCCCTTCCTTGGCCAGCCCCGGGTTGTAGCGGAACAGCGGCCAGTGTCCGGAGTTCACCGCGGCCTTTTGCTGCTCAATGCCATACACCATGTCATAACCGTGGGCGATGCAGTGGCTGTAGGCGATGATGAGCGACGGCCCGTCGTAGGCTTCGGCCTCGATAAACGCCTTCATGGTCTGAGTGTCGCTGCCACCCATCGCCACGTGGCCCACGTAAGCCCGGCCGTAATTCATGGCCATCATGGCGATGTCTTTCTTGGGAGTACGCTTGCCGCCGGCGGCAAACTTGGCGACCGCGCCCAGTGGCGTCGACTTCGACATCTGGCCGCCAGTATTGGAGTACACCTCGGTGTCAAGCAGCAGGATGTTTACGTTGGCGTTGGAGGCCAGCACGTGATCGAGGCCGCCGTAACCGATATCATAGCCCCAGCCGTCGCCGCCGATGATCCATACACTCTTCTTCACCAGCATGTCAGCCACTGCGAGCAGATCGCGGGCCGCAGGCGACTTATCTTGAGCCAGCTTTTCTTTCAGGGCCTTCACACGCTCTCGTTGCGCGAAGAGGCCCTCTTCCGTCGACTGATCGGCGGAGAGGATTTCCACTGCCAGCTGGTCGCCGAGGGTGGAAGCCAGATGCTGTACCAGCTCTTTGGCATAGGCGTTCTGCTTGTCGACCGCTATCCGCATGCCCATGCCGAACTCGGCATTATCTTCGAACAGCGAGTTCGACCAGGCCGGCCCGCGCCCTGCGGCATTGACCGTGTAGGGCGTCGTCGGCAGATTGCCGCCGTAAATCGACGAGCAGCCGGTGGCGTTGGCAATCAGCGCGCGATCGCCGAATAGGCGGGTCATCAGCGAGATGTACGGCGTCTCGCCGCAACCGGAACAGGCGCCGGAGAACTCGAACAGCGGCTGCAACAGTTGCTGGTCCTTTACCTGACCGTGCGAAAGTTTCTCGCGCGAGAACTCGGGAATCTTCAGGAAGTAGTCCCAGTATTCGTTGTACTTCTCGCGAATGGCAGGCTGCGGCGCCATGTTGATGGCGCGGTGCTTGGCTTCGCTCTTGCTCTTGGCCGGGCAGACAGCCACGCACAGGCCGCAACCGGTGCAATCTTCGGGCGCAACTTGCAGCGTGTATTTCAGCTCGGTAAATTCACGCCACTTGGGGACCGCCGTCTGGAAGCCCTCGGGCTGGTGGTTAATGGCTTTGGAATCGTAAATCTTGGCGCGGATGACCGAGTGCGGGCAAACCATGACGCATTTGCCGCACTGGATGCACAGCTCCTCGTCCCACACCGGAATTTCCAGCGCGATGTTGCGCTTCTCCCACTGCGTGGTACCTGTGGGGAAGGTGCCGTCGATGGGCAGCGCACTAACCGGCACCTGGTCGCCGTCGCCGGTGATCATCAGCGCTTCGACGTTGCGGACAAAGTCGGGAGCGTTGGCCGGGACCGGAGGACGCACATCGAACAGCGAGCTAACAGTTTCAGGCACCTTCACTTCGTAGAGGTGTTCGAGGGCCGAATCGACGGCGGCAAAGTTCTTGCGCACGATGGATTCGCCACGCTTGCCGTAGGTCTTCTCGATGGAATGCTTGATGGCGGCGATAGCTTCGTCGCGCGGCAGCACGCCGCTGATGGCGAAGAAGCAGGTCTGCATGACGGTGTTGATGCGGCCGCCCATGCCGGCGGCGCGCGCCACTTCGACCGCGTCAATCACATAGAACTTCAGCTTTTTCTGGATAATCGTCTGCTGCGCCGAGCGCGGCAGGTTGTTCCACACTTCGTCCGGACCGAAGGGGCTGTTGAGCAGGAAGACTGCTCCGGGGTCGGCGGCCTTCAGCACGTCCAGCCGCTCCATGAAGCTGAATTGGTGGCAGCCGATGAAATTTGCGCGCGATATCAGATAGGTGGAGTGGATGGGCTTCTTGCTGAAGCGCAGGTGCGAGATGGTCACGGCGCCCGACTTCTTCGAGTCGTAGACGAAGTAGCCCTGCACGCTCATATCGGTCTCTTCGCCAATGATCTTGATGCTGTTCTTGTTGGCGCCCACCGTGCCGTCGGCGCCCAAGCCGTAGAACATGGCGCGGACTGTCTCCGGGCCTTCGGTGGAGAACGCTGGATCGTAGTCGAGGCTGGTGTGGGTAACGTCGTCGTTGATGCCGATGGTGAAATGGTTCTGCAGAGCCGGCTTAGTCAACTCGTTGAAGATGCGGGCCGCCATGGCCGGCGTAAACTCTTTCGACGACAATCCATAGCGGCCGCCGATGACCTTGGGAAAAGCCGCCATGGGCGCCTTTCCGGCGGTGAAGCCTTCGGTGAGGGCGGTAATCACGTCCTGATAGAGCGGGTCGCCGATGGCGCCGGGCTCCTTGGTGCGGTCGAGGACGGCGATGCTCTTCACCGTCCGGGGCAGTGCTGCCAGGAAATGCTCGACGGAGAAGGGCCGCATCAAGCGGACTTTCAGCACGCCAACCTTCTCGCCCTTCGAGGTGAGGTAGTCCACCGTCTCGTGGACGGCTTCCGCGCCCGATCCCATCACGATGATGACGCGCTCGGCATCGGCTGCGCCGTCATACTCGAAGAGGCGGTATTGCCGGCCAACCAGCCGCGCGAACTTGTCCATCACGTTCTGCACGATCGTGGGACAAGCCAGGTAGTAGGGATTCACGGTCTCGCGGGCCTGGAAGTAGACGTCGGGGTTCTGCGCCGAGCCGCGCAGAACGGGATGATCGGGCGACAGCGAACGGGCGCGATGGGCGCGCACCATCTCGTCGTCGATCATGGCCCGCATGTCGTCGAGGCTGAGCTGTTCAATCTTGGAGACTTCGTGCGAAGTGCGGAAGCCGTCAAAAAAGTGCAGGAAGGGTATGCGCGATTCCAGGGTGGCGGCGTGCGCGATCAAGGCCAGGTCCATCGCCTCCTGCACCGAGTTCGACGAAAGCAGCGCAAAGCCCGTGGGCCGCACCGCCATGACATCCTGATGGTCGCCGAAAATGGACAGGGCCTGGGCGGCCACCGAGCGCGCGGCAACGTGAATCACGGCGCTGGTCAGCTCGCCCGCGATCTTGTACATGTTGGGGATCATCAGCAGCAGGCCCTGCGAAGAAGTAAACGTCGTGCCCAGCGCGCCCGCCTGCAACGCGCCGTGAAGGGCGCCGGCGGCGCCACCCTCGCTCTGCATCTCAATGACCGTAGGGACTGCGCCCCAGATGTTCTTGTCGCCAATGGAGGCCCAGGCGTCCGAGGACTCGCCCATGGGCGAGGAGGGCGTGATGGGGTAAATGGCGGCCACTTCGCTGACGTGGTAGGCCACATAGGCGACCGCTTCGTTGCCGTCGAGAGTAACTTTGGTCCTCGAATCTTTCCCCTTAACCAGCTCTTTGTCCTCGGGCGAAGGTTCTGCGGTATTGGTTCCACCGCGTGCCTGGGCGGTGTTGGCGTCATTGATGGCAGCTGCGGAAGCAGGTTCTTCAGTAGTTTTCACGTCTTTATCATCCCGCAGACCGGCAGAACGCGCGGTCTGTTCTTTGCCTAGGAACTGTAATGTCCACGATAGCGGGTGGCTGACAAAGGGGCTGTGATGGGCGTCCTAACAAGCCTGTGACCGGCGTCACATACAGGTATTTAGGGGTATGGGCGGCCAGGCGGATTGCGCGCGCCGCCAGGGCGGGACGGTCCGGTTCCGACGGCCAGAAAAATCCCCGCTGCGATCCATTGCAGCGGGGCCTCAGGGTGACAGGAGAGCTTAGTGAGGCCGCTCCCCTTCCCGGCCTCGGGGCTCGGGTGGACGGGGGGCGTTCTCATGGGTTGGCGCAGCCTGGTGCGGTGGCGGCGCGGCGGCTCCTTGCCGGATGACACGCCGAATCGCAACCGCTTTTGCTGTTCATCAGGATTGGATGTGGGCGTGCGTGGCGCTGTGGCTTGAGAAAAAAAGATATCCCAGGCAAGCCGATAGCTGGCGGGGTTGGACGCGCGAAGGGGGGCGGCGTCACACAGGACTGGCACCGGCGTCACAGCAATGCACTGCACGTTTGCCTAAAATCGAGTTGGCTTGCGAGTGCGTCGCACCTCGGGGCAGGTTGTCCCATCGCAACCCTTGGGAGGCACGGTGAGCATCGCCAGGTTAGCGACACGACTGGGATGGTTGGTTCTCGTCCTGGGGTGCGGGAGTGCCTGGGCACAAAAGCCCCCGCAGGGACCACTGCTTCTGAAAGGCGCTCCCCTGGGCGCGGTGCAGTTCGATCACACCGCACACTTGAAGGTGGCGGGCAAATGTGCCGTTTGCCATCACCCATCCAAGCCGGAGAAGCCGCTCAAGTCGGCGCAGGAGGCTTGCACCGATTGCCACACCAAGCCCGCGACTCCACCGGTGTCCACCAACTTGCAAGCGGCCTTCCACAATCCGGCGGCGACCTCCGGGCTGTGCATCGATTGTCATAGAACAGAAAACAGCAACGGTAAAGCAGCGCCGGTGAAGTGCGCCGATTGCCACCAGAAAACTGATATCTAGTTCGAAACGCAGCGCTCCAGACAACGCGCCGGATCCGTCCGGCGCGTCTGTCATTGCACCACGAACACCAGGAAGTAATCCATCTTGTCGCCCTTCACCAGGTCGTCATGTTCCTCCAACAGGCGGTAGCCCGCCTGCTTGGCCTCGCGAATGACCACATCCTTCTGTACCCCGTGGTCGGCGCCGTTACCGGTACGGTCAATCACTCCCATCCGGGCCCCGGGCCGCAGCGCAACCCGCAAGTTGCGCAACAGCACCACGGGACGTGCCACCTCGTGGTAAGTCTTGAGCAGGAGGACAGAATCGACACTGTTGACCGGCAGTTCCGGGTCGTCGGGTTGGCTAAGGATGGTCTTTACGCTGTCCAAATGCTCTTTCGCAGCGCGGGCTTTTATGTAGTCGATGGCCTCGGGATTAATGTCGACGGCGTACACCGTTCCGCTGTGGGTGACTCGCTGCGCTGCCCGCATGGTGAACCAGCCCGAGCCGGCGCCGATGTCCGCGACCGATTTGCCGGGGGAAATCGCCAGGATGTCCATGATACGATCGATGTGCAGTTTCTGGTCTCGTCCCGGCGAATCGAAGATGGTGAGATCGCCGGTGTAGGGAGTGCTGGTTTTGCGCTGCTCGACCTGGGCAGAGGAAGATTGCTGCGCTGCCGGGACCTGGCTAGCTGCCAGAAGGCCGATGCCCAGATACAGGGCCAGCGGCAATGTGCAATGGCGGAACCGCATGAGGGAACTCACCTCACATTCGATGCGGCCCAAAGAGCATTGGGCACAAACTGGTAGTTAGAAGGAGCTGGGATGGCGCTGTGGTTCTTGCTGAACTGCCCAGCGCGCCGGTCGGCTGCGGTCCCAAGCGGCGGCGGAGGAGACAACCTGGGACGCGACGGCCCTAGTTGAACCGATGGGGCCGCTTGCGGCAGGAGTTTCTTTTCGCTATGGTCAGCAAGCTCATCAGCAAGACGCCCAGCAACGCGCCGGCATACCCGGCGAGAAGGCAGTGTAGGAAGTGATGGTACATAAAAGGCCTCCGTTGGTGTAGCCGTGACGACTCGCCATCGGTTGTTCTCTTTTCGCTTTTCGCTTTTCGCTCTTAGCTCTTGGCTCTTAGCTCTTACCAACACCGCGTCGCGGCGTCTTCTCTTCCCTGATCCGTGTTCATCCGTGTT
>Ga0265325_10002727_pt1 | contig 11802 bp, 12 predicted proteins | sample 41420metaG_FD_202090 | JGI IMG/M metagenome (GOLD analysis project Ga0265325, IMG submission 202090) | Rhizosphere microbial communities from Carex aquatilis grown in University of Washington, Seatle, WA, United States - 4-14-20 metaG | ecosystem: Host-associated > Plants > Roots > Rhizosphere...
CTCCGCTCGACCTGGCGTCGTTGACGCTCGAGTTCCGCGCGCCGGACCTGGAGACGTTTCCCATGCTTGCGCTCGCACGCGACGCGGGGGAGCGGGGCGGGACGTATCCGTGCGCGTACAACGCCGCCAACGAGGTGGCGGTCGCCGCGTTCCTCGCCGGCCGGCTGCCGTTCCTCGGGATCGCCGACGTCGTGGCCGACGCACTCGCGCGCACGGACGGCGCGCCCGCACGCGACCTCGACGACCTCGTCGAGGCCGACCGCACGGCGCGCGCCCTGGCCGGCGAGAGGCTCGTGGTCGCGTGACCTGGGCCGTCGTCGCCGCCGGCCTGCTGCTGCTCGTCTTCCTGCACGAGGTCGGGCACTTCAGCGTCGCGCTCGCGGTCGGTGTCCGCCCGCGCAGCTTCTACGTCGGCTTCCCGCCCGCGATCGCGAAGTTCAAGTGGAGGGGGATCGAGTACGGCATCGGCGCGATCCCGCTCGGCGGGATGGTCCGCATGCCGGGCATGAACAGGCCGGCCGCGAAGGACCTCGACGTGTTCATCGCGCCGGCGCTTCGCGAGGACCCGGGTCTCTCGACGTCCGTCCAGCGCGTACGCCGACCGCTCGAGGCCGGCGACTTCGACGCGGCCGCCGCTGCGCTCCCCGAGCTGCGAACCGCGGTGGACGCGGCCGACCTCACTCCGAGCGCGCGGCGGTCCGCCGCCCGTGCTCTGCGCGAGGTCGATGAGGGCACGGGCGCGGACGCGTACTGGCGCGCACCGGTCTGGAGGCGCATCGCCGTCATCGCGGCCGGCCCGGCGATGAACATCCTCGTCGCGTTCGTCATCTTCATGGTCGTGTACGCGACCGGCGCACCGACCTCGAACGCGACGACGAAGGTGGCCCAGGTGGAGAGCGGGACGCCCGCGGCGGCCGCCGGGCTCCACGTCGGCGACAAGGTCGTGGCGGTCGACGGTCACACGGCGCGCACCTTCGACGCGCTCTCGGCGCGGATCCGGGCCAGCCACGGCCACCCGATCACGCTCACCGTCGTGCGCCACGGACAGCGGGTCACACTCGGGCCGAAGGCGACCGAGAAGGTGAACGGCCGCTACATCTGGGGCTTCGTTCCGGCAGCGCAGGAGATCGCGTATCCGATCGGCCACAGCGCCCGCCTCGCGATCAACGACTGCTGGCAGGTCGCAACCGGGACGGTGAGCGCGTTCGGCAGCATCGTCCACAGCAAGCAGCGCGGGCAGATCACGAGCGCCGTCGGCATCGTCCGCGCCTCGCAGGCGGCGCTCAAGGTCGGCTTCTCCTACTACCTGCAGATCGTCGGCCTCGTGAGCATGTCGCTCGCGCTCCTGAACCTCCTGCCGTTCCTGCCCCTCGACGGCGGTCACATCCTCTTCTCGCTGATCGAGGCCGTCCGCCGGCGGGCGGTGGCGAGGGAGGTCTACGAGCGGGTCTCGGTGTTCGGTTTCGCGCTGATCATGCTCCTGACCTTCATCGCCCTGAACAACGACCTCGGCCCGCACTAGCCTCAACATCCGCTGAGGCTCGATTGGCGTGACGCCTCCCGGCTAGACTGAATCGCAGTGGCCAGCGAGCGCCAGATCTCGGTTGGGGGAGTCGCGATCGGGGGCGGGGCGCCCGTCGCCGTGCAGTCGATGACGCTCACGAAGACGCACGACGTCGAGGCGACGACGGCGCAGATCGCCGCGCTCGCCTCCGCCGGCTGCGAGATCGTGCGCGTCGCGGTGCCGAAGCTCGAGGACGCCGAGGCGCTGCCGCGGATCGTGCGGCTGTCCCCACTGCCGGTGATCGCCGACATCCACTTCAACGCGAGCCTCGCGCTGAAGGCGATCGAGGGCGGCGTCGCCGCCGTACGCATCAACCCGGGCAACATCGGCGGCCCCGACAAGGTGGCGCTCGTGGTCAAGGCTGCGAAGAAAGCCGGCATCCCGATGCGGATCGGCGCGAACTCGGGCTCGCTGCCCAAGCACCTCTCGGAGCTCGCGCAGCAGGACCAGGCGGACGCGCTCGTAGAGGCCGCGCTCGAAGAGGTGCGGTTGCTCGAGCAGCTCGACTTCCACGACTTCAAGATCTCGGTCAAGTCGAGTCACGTGCCGACGATGATCCGCGCCTACCGGCGGCTGTCCGAGCGCGTGCCGTATCCACTGCATCTCGGCGTGACCGAGGCGGGGACGCCGTTCTCCGGCTCGATCAAGTCCGCTGTCGGGATGGGCGCGCTGCTCGTGGACGGGATCGGCGACACGCTGCGCGTGTCGCTCACGGCCGACCCGGTGGAGGAGATCAAGACGGCGTTCGAGATCCTGAAGGCGCTCGGCCTGCGGGAGCGGGGGCCGGTCATGATCGCGTGCCCGAGCTGCGGGCGGGACAACGTCGGCGTGCAGACGCTCGCCGAGAAGGTCGAGGAGCGGCTGCAGACGTATCCGCAGCACTTCGAGGTGGCGGTGCTCGGCTGCGCTGTGAACGGCCCCGGCGAGGCCGGCGACGCCGACTTCGGCATCGCGGGCGGGCGCGACGTCGGCTTCGTGTACTCGCACGGCCGCGTGCTGAAGAAGGTCTCGTCCGACATCCTGATCGACGAGCTCTTCTTCGAGATCGACAAGTGGATCGCCGAAGGCATGCACCGGCCGAAGCGCCTGAAGATGGCGAAGCCGGCTGCGCTTGCGATGGCCGAGGCGTCGTTGATCCCACTCGAGTAGCCTGCGGGGACAACGCATGATTGCCCGGGCCTCACAGCTTTTCCTTCCGACGCTGCGCGACGACCCCGCCGACGCGGAGGCCGCGTCGCACAAGCTGCTCGTGCGCGGCGGCTACATCCGCCAGGTGAGCGCCGGTGTCTGGACGTTCCTACCGCTCGGCTGGCGCGTGCACCGGAAGATCGAGCAGATCATCCGCGAGGAGATGGACGCGATCGGCGGGCAGGAGATGCTCATGCCCGTGCTCACGCCGGCGGAGCTGTGGGAGACGACCGGGCGGATCGGCATTCCGGAGATCTTCCACCTCGAGGACCGGACGGGCCGCAAGTTCATCCTGCCGTTCACGCACGAGGAGACGGTGACTTTTCACGCGCGCGAGATTCAGTCCTACAAGCAGCTCCCGCAGCTCTGGTACCACTTCTCGATCAAGGACCGCGACGAGCAGCGGCCCCGCGGCGGGCTGTTGCGCGTGCGCGAGTTCATCATGAAGGACGCGTACTCGTTCGATCGCGACGACGAAAGCCTCCTCGCGAGCTTCGAGGCGAACCGCGGCGCGTACAAGCGGATGTTCGAGCGTTGCGGCCTGGAGACCTACGACGTGCAGGCCGAGAGCGGCGTCATGGGCGGCAAGTTCAGCGTCGACTTCCTCGCGCCCGCAGGCTCCGGCGAGAACGTCCTCGTCACCTGCGAGAACGGCGACTATGCGGCCGACGGCGACATCGCGCTCGCCGTTCCGCGGCCGCCGGTGTTCCCCGACGCGCTGTCCGCGCCCGAGCCGGTCGAGACGCCCGGCGTGACGACGATCGACGGCCTCGCCGACTTCCTCTCCGTCGACGCGACGGCGACGTCGAAGGCGATGCCGGTCGTCAAGGAGGACGGCACGCTCGTGCTCGCGCTCGTCCGCGGCGACGACCGCCTCAGCGAGATGAAGCTGTACGACGCGCTGCCGGGCGGCTCGCGGCCGGCCACCGACGAGGAGATCCAGTCCGGCTTCGGCGCCAGCGGCGGGTCGCTCGGCCCGGTCGGCTTCGCCGGCGAGATCGTCGCGGACGAGACGCTGCGCGAAGGGCAGTTCGTGGCCGGCGCCAACCGCGACGGCTGGCATCTGCGGGGCGTCGAGGCGGGACGCGACTACGAGCCGCGCTTCGCCGACCTGCGCGAGCCGAAGGAGGGCGACCGGTGTCCGGTCTGCGGCGGTGCGCTCCACTTCCGGGTTGCGGTCGAGGTCGGCCACATCTTCAACTTCGGCAGCTTCTACTCGCGGCCGCTCGGCGCGACGTTCCTCGACGAGGACGGGACGGAGAAACCGCTCCTGGGCGGCAGCTACGGCGTCGGGCCGGGCCGCGTGATGGCGGCGATCATCGAGCAGCACGCCGGCGAGAACGGGATGGTCTGGCCGGCCGAGGTCTCGCCCTACGACGTGCACGTCGTCGCGCTGTCGGGCGGCGAGGAGATCGCCGTGCAAGCCGCGCAGGCGCTGTCGGATGCCGGCTACGACGTCCTCCTCGACGACCGCGACCTGCGGGCGGGCGAGAAGTTCGCGGACGCGGACCTGATCGGCTGCCCGACGCGAGTCACCGCCGGCAAGAAGAGCATCGAGGACGGGAAGGTCGACGTTCGCGACCGCGCGTCCGGAGCCGAGAAGCGCTTAGATGTCGATGAACTTGGCAAGCAGGGGTGGAATGGCCCGGCGTAAGCGATTCAGCGAGGAGCCCTTCGGTCCGACGATCGAGGCGCTCATGGCCGAGTCGGGCGTGACGTACCGTGAGCTGGCGACGCGCACGGGCCTCTCCGCGGGCTATCTGAACCACCTCGTGCACGGCAACCGGCCGGTGCCGTCGAGCGACGTCGTCAGCACGCTGGCGAAGGCGCTCGGCGTCGAGCCCGAGCACTTCCGCGAGTTCCGGCTGCGCGTGATCACCGAGCGGCTCCAGACGATGCCGGAGCTGATCGACCGCCTCTACAAGCGCTTCGGAGAGTAGGCGGTCGGGGCCGCGGTCTGCGACCCCGACCTTTGTCTAGACGTCGGCGGCCGAGCGCGGCTTCGGCGGCACGAGCGGCAGCCCCGTCTCGCGCCAGAGATGGACGCGGGCGAGGGTGTCGATGCCGTAGAGGAGCTCCTGCAGCAGGTCGACGTCGTTGACGTCGGCCGTCTGAAGAGCGCTCGTCCAGACGTGGAGCGCCTCGAGCCCCTGCTCGTCAACCACGGCCTGGGGCTCGAGATCGTGCTGCACCGACGCAACGAGCATCTGCCGCGTAACGTCCCGCTCCGTGATCGTGCTCGCCCGGATCGTGCGGGCGGCCCGCCGGAGCTCGTTGGTCAGGCGCTCGAGGTCGGTGTGGTACGTGGAGGCGATGGCACCCATGTCCCCCTCCTTGTAGTGGGATGGATCTGGCGACGCGAGGAGGCGCCGGCCATCAGCGGAAGCCCCGATCGTCACCGTGGCTCCGGGGAAGGCCAGGGCTCGTTCAGGAGGATGCCGGAGTGTCTTTCGGTCGCGTCTTGCGCATGCTGGGGTTGTCGATCTCATCGGAGACAAGGAGCGGAAACGAAATGACAGGCGAAGAAGCACAGCCACATGAGCAAGGCGAAACGCGCCGCCGACTCGAGCGTGTCGACCCGGGCAGGTTCCACGGCGGCGTCTGCGCCGGCCTGGCGGACTACACCGGCGCCGACGTCGCGCTCATCCGGCTTGGCGCGATCGCACTCGTGATCCTCGGCGGTGCAGGGATCACGCTCTATCTCGCGGCGTGGGTGCTGATCCCGGAGCGCGGCGCCGATCGCTCCATCGCCGAGCGAGTCTGGGCCGCGCGGCACCGACGCCCGAAGCGTGTCTACACCGCCGCGCTGCTCGCGCTCCTGGTCGCCCTGTGCTCGCCCCATGCGATCGCGATCGGGGCGGTGCTCGTCGCTGTCTTTCTCCTCTGGCGGGCCGACGGACAGCCCGGCGCACCGGCTGCGCGCTGAGGTTCGGACGGTCCAGCCACGATTCGCTACGCTGCCCAACGCGGGGCGTAGCGCAGCCTGGTTAGCGCGCCAGTCTGGGGGACTGGAGGTCCCGAGTTCAAATCTCGGCGCCCCGACTAGATCGATGCCCGCTGTCGCGAGTAGCCGCGGCCGTGCCTTCTTCCACGAGCCGGCCGCCGGCCCGAAGCGCGCTGAAACGAGTGATCGTGCGCGCTGACGAACCCGTCGATCTCGATCTGGAAAACGTCCCTCTGGCAAGAGAGGATAGGCGCCGTGCTGCGGCGGTTTCTCCTGATCGGGTTGGTTTCGGCGTTCCTGGGCGTGCCCGCCGCCCATGCCGCAACCGTTGCGATCTTCTATTACCCGTGGTACGGGACGCCGGCCCGGGACGGCGGCTGGGAGCACTGGAACCAGAACAGCCACAAACCGCCGGGCGACGTCTACTCGCGCTACTACCCGGCCGCAGGCGCCTATTCGAGCGCCGACCCGGCCGTCGTCGACCAGCAGATGGCGGAGATCGCGGCGGCGGGCATCGACGAGGTCGTCATCTCCTGGTGGGGGCGGGGCTCGCAGGAGGACGCACGGCTCCCGCTCGTGCTCACGTACGCCCGCCGCCACAAGCTTCAGACTGCGATCCATCTCGAGCCGTACGAGGGCCGCTCGCTCGCGACGATCGCGCAGGACCTGCCGTATCTCGCCTCGCTCGGGATCCGCGACGTCTACGTCTACCACCCACGCGACTTCGCGGCGGCCGACTGGGCGACGCTGCGAACGGCCGCTCCCGCCTCGATGCGCCTCTTCGCCGGCACCGAGCTCGTGGGCTTCGCCGCCGCGGGGCGCTTCGACGGCTTCTACACGTACGACTTCGTCGACTACGGCGGAAGCAAGTTCGCCCGCCTCTGCGCCCAGGCGCACGCGGTGCACCTCCTCTGCGGCCCTAGCGTCGGCCCAGGCTACGACGGCGTGCGCGCCGGCGAGCCGCCCGTCGTGCGCCCGCGGCGCAACGGTGCAACGTACGACAACCTCTGGACCGCAGCCCTCGCCGCCCGTCCCGACTTCATCACGATCACGAGCTTCAACGAGTGGGGGGAGGGCACCCAGATCGAGCCGGCGGCGCAGCACCGCGGCTACGTCTCCTATGACGGAGCCTGGGGGCTCGTCGGCACGGCGGCGCAGACGGCGTACCTGACGCGTACCGCGTACTGGGCCGGCCGCTTTCATTCGCTCGGATAGCTCCCCGTACACTCTGGGAATGGCGACGCGCGCAGTCCCGGCTCCGCTTGCTCAGCTGCCGAACACCCTCACGCTCGGCCGGCTCGTCCTGATCCCCGTCTTCGTCGCGCTGATGATCCGCGCCGGCGACGCGCACACCTGGCCGGCCGGCATCGTGTTCGGCGTCGCAGGCGCGACCGACCAGGTCGACGGCTTCCTCGCCCGGCGCTGGCACGTGGAGTCGCGCTTCGGCAAGATCGCCGACCCGCTGGCCGACCGCCTCATGATCGATGCCGCGGTGATCCTGCTCGTCGTCTACGGCCGCCTCCCGTGGGCGGGCCTCGCCGTCATCGCCGCCCGCGACCTGCTGCTGCTCGCCGGCTGGCGCATGCTCGCGCCGCGCGGGGTCGACCTCGACGTCAACCTGCTCGGCAAGGGCGCGACCTGGGTGCTCTACGCGTCCATCGGCTGCCGGATCGTCACGCACGACGCGACGACGTGGCCGCTCTGGATGTTCTGGACCGGCCTCGGCGCTGCCCTCGCCGCGACTCTCCTCTACATGCGCGACGCCCTGAAGGTGCTGCGGCAATGAAGGCCGTCGTGATGGCCGGCGGGGAGGGCACGCGCCTGCGCCCGCTCACGTCGAACCAGCCGAAGCCGATGGTGCCGATCGTCGGCAAGCCGTGCATGGAGCACATCCTCGAGCTGCTGCGCCACCACGGCTTCGAGGACGTGATCGTCACGGTGGCGTTCCTGCCGCAGGCGATCCGCTCGTACTTCGGCAGCGGCGAGACGCTCGGCATGAACGTCGGCTACTCGGTCGAGGAATCCCCGCTCGGCACCGCCGGCTCGGTCCGGCTCGCGGCCGGACGGCTCGACGACACGTTCCTCGTCATCTCCGGCGACGCCCTGTGCGACGTCGACCTCGGCCGGCTGGTGGAGTTCCACCGCGAGAAGAAGGCGTCCGTGACCATCGGATTGAAATCCGTCGACAACCCGCTCGAGTTCGGGATCGTCGTCACCGACGAGGAGGGCCGCGTCGAGCGCTTCCTCGAGAAGCCGTCCTGGGGCCAGGTCTTCTCCGACACGATCAACACCGGCATCTACGTGCTCGAGCCCGAGGTGCTGAAGCACGTGCCGACCGACCGCCCGTACGACTTCTCGAAGGAGCTGTTCCCACTGCTGCTCGAGATGGGCCGGCCGATCTACGGCTGCGTGCTCGACGGCTACTGGCAGGACATCGGCAACCTCGACCAGTTCCGGCAGGCGAACTTCGACGCGCTCGACGAACGCGTGCAGCTGAACATCCCCGGCATCCGGATCCGCGGCAACGTGTGGCTCGGCGAGGGAGTCGACCTGCACGACCTCGAGACGCTCGAAGGCCCCGTCTACATCGGCAACTACTGCCGCATCGCCGCCGACGCGTCGGTCGGGCCGTACTCGGTGCTGTCGACGAGCGTCACGCTGCGTGAGCGCGCGCGCGTCTCGCGCTCGATCGTCGACGCCTCGACGTACATCGGGCGCAGCGTCGTGGTCGAGGGTGCGGTGCTCGGCCGCTCCTGCGATCTCCGCCCGCACGTGCGCATCCACGAGGGCGTCGCGATCGGAGACGAGGTGACCGTCGGCGCCGAGAGCGTTGTCATGCCCGGCGTCCGGATCTACCCCTTCAAGGAGGTCGAGAGCGGCTCGCAACTGTTCGAGAGCCTCATCTGGGAGTCGCGCGGAACGACGCACATCTTCGGCAAGAACGGCGTCGCCGGCCTCGTCAACGTCGACCTGACGCCCGACGTCGCCGTGCGCCTCGCCACCGCCTTCGGCACCGCGCTCAAGCGCGGCGCCCGCGTCGTCGCGTCGCGCGAGGGCGTGCCCGCCTGCCGGATGATCAAGCGGGCGATGATCTCCGGGTTCTCGTCCACCGGCGTGGACGTCGCCGACCTGCGCGTGATCCCGGCCGCCGTCGCGCGGCACCTCCTGCGCTCGGAGGGCTACTCCGCCGGCTTCCACGTCGGTCTCAGCCCGACCGACCCCGAGCAGGTGCGGATCCAGTTCTTCGAGCAGCCCGGGATCGAGATGACCCAGGCGATGCAGAAGGAGGTCGAGAAGCACTTCACCCGCGGTGAGCTCCGCCGCGTCGCCGCCGACGAGGTCGGCACGATCTCCTACCCGGCCCGCGTCAGGGAGACGTACGCCAGCGACTTGCTTGCCTCGCTTGACCTGAACGCGGTGCGCGCCCGCAACTTCCGTGTCGTCGTCGACTACGGCTACTCCGCCGCGTCCTACGTGCTGCCGCTCGTGCTCGGGCCGCTCGGCGTCGAGGTCGTCGCCGCAAACGCCTTCCCGAGCGAGAGCGACGGCGCCACGGGCACCCTTGCCGCCTCGGTCGCGCAGGCGAAGCGGCTCGTGCCGGCGGTCGGCGCCGCCCTCGGTGCGGTGTTCGACCGCGCGGGCGAGCGCCTCTATCTCGTCGACGAGCTGGCCCAGGAGGTGCCGGTCGAGCAGGCGCTGCTCCTCTACGTCCGGCTGCTCGCGGCGACCGGCCGCCAGGGCAAGCTCGCCTTCCCCGTCACCGTCACGAGCCAGGTCGACCGGCTGGTCGAAGGTACGCCGCTCGAGATCGTGCGCACGCCGGCTTCCCTCCAGGAGCTGACTCGGGTGGCGGCGGAGCAGGAGGGCGTGCTCTTCGGCGGCGCCGTCAGCGGCGGCTACGTCTTCCCGGCCTTCCTGCCCGGCTACGACGCCATCGCCAGCCTGGCCAACCTGCTCGAGCTGCTGGCGATCGTGAAGCGGCCGCTCTCCGAGCTCGTCGGCGAGCTGCCGAGCCCGACCCTCGTCGAGCGCGACCTGCCGTGCGCGTGGGCGGCGAAGGGCCTCGTCATGCGGGTGCTGAACGAGCGCCTCGCCGACCACGCGCTCGACCTGACGGACGGGATCAAGGTCTTCAACGAGCGCGGCTGGACGCAGGTGCTGCCCGACCCGGACGAGCCGCTCCTGCACCTCTACGCCGAGGGGGAGAGCCGCGAAGCCTCCGAGGAGCTGGCCGCCGGGCTGGCGGAACTCGTCGAGCAGATCGTGCAGGGCGAGGCCGAAACAGCCCGAACCTAGACGGGAGCCCGGCGAAGGCTAAACTTCAACTTGACCCTTCGCCACGACGAAAGGCTTCGATGGAACCGCTGCCCGATCTCGCAATCCTGTCCGACGAGGATCTGAAGCGCCTGATCGACGAGTACACGCAGGAGGAGCAGGAGGTCTCGTACCGCCGGCGGCTCCTGCACGGAAAGATCGACATCCTCCGCGCAGAGCTCGTCGCGCGGCTCCAGAAGACGCAGGGCCGCAGCGTGCTCGACCAGGTGAACGTCGAGGCGCTGACGGAGATCCTCGCCGGCAAGGCGTCACCTCCGAGCTGAGCCCCAGCGGCATGAGTCACGTCTACTGCCCCGAATGCGGCTTCCAGAACCCGGAAGCCGCGAGCTACTGCTCGAAATGCGGTGCGCTCCTGCACGTCGCCGAAAGCGGAGAGATGACGGAGACCTTCTCCAGCGCCGAGGAGGGCGAAGACCTCTTCGACACGCTCGACGACCTCGGCCTGCAGGGGCCGGCCCTCGTCGTTCGCTCCGGCGGCGGCCGCTCGGGCGAGACGTTCGTGCCGCAGGCCGAGCGAACGACCATCGGCCGCTCGCCCGACTGCCCGATCTTCCTCGACGACGTCACCGTGTCGCGGAAGCACGCGGTGCTCGCCGAGCGCGACGGACACTGGTTCATCGAGGACCAGGGAAGCCTCAACGGCACCTTCGTCAACCGCCGGCGCGTCGAGTCTGCCGAGCTCTCGGACGGCGACGAGCTCCAGATCGGCAAGTACCGGCTGACCTACCTCCAGCGCTGATGTCGACTGCACAGGCCCCGGCGCGCGAGCGCCTGCTCACGATCGGCACCGTCTGCCGGCGGCTGAAGCCGGAGTTCCCGGACGTGTCGATCTCGAAGATCCGCTACCTCGAGGACCAGGGCCTGCTCACCCCGAAGCGGACGCAGGGCGGCTACCGCCTCTTCGCCGAGGACGACGTCGAACGGCTCGAGACGATCCTGCGCATGCAGCGCGACGAGTTCCTGCCGCTGCGCGTGATCCGCGAAGAGCTCGCCGCCGGCGCCTCGAAGGAGCGCCGGCGCAAGCGCACGGGCGCGCTGGGCGACCAGGAGGAGGCGTTCGATCTCGACGCCCTCTGCGACCGCGCGGGGATCCAGCCGACGAGGGCGCGGGAGCTCGAGGAGTTCGGACTGCTCGAGCCGCACGTCGAGTCGGGCCAGCGGCGCTACTCGGAGATGGACGTCGACGTCGCCGCCGCCTGCGAGACGCTCGCGCGCTACGGGATCGCACCGCGTCACCTGCGCGCCTTCCGGACGGCCGCCGACCGTGAGACAGGCCTGCTCGAGGCGCTGGTCGCGCCGGCGCTGCGCTCGCGCAACCCCGAGCGCCGCCGTGCCGGGATCGAGGACCTGCAGGCGCTCGCCGAGGCGGCGCACGAACTGTCCCAGCTCCTGTTCACCCGCAACGTCCGTAGACTCGCAGGGCAGTGACCGCCATCGACCTGCGCTCGCTCGTCCGGGAAGTCGAGGACTTCCCGGAGCCGGGCATCGGCTTCAAGGACATCTCGCCGCTCCTGCTCGACTCGGCGGCGCTGAAGCAGGCCGTCCAGGGGCTTGCAGACTGGACGGCGGAGCGTGAGCCGGATCTCGTGCTCGGCGCGGAGGCCCGCGGCTTCCTGCTCGGCGCCGCGATCGCCTGTGAGGTCGGCTGCGGTTTCGTGCCGGCCCGCCGGCCCGGCAAGCTGCCGCCCGAGACGGTCACGGCGCGCTACCTGCTCGAGTACGGCGAGAACGCCCTCGAGGTGAACGCGGATGCGATCCGGCAGGGCGCGCG
>Ga0265325_10002728_pt1 | contig 11794 bp, 9 predicted proteins | sample 41420metaG_FD_202090 | JGI IMG/M metagenome (GOLD analysis project Ga0265325, IMG submission 202090) | Rhizosphere microbial communities from Carex aquatilis grown in University of Washington, Seatle, WA, United States - 4-14-20 metaG | ecosystem: Host-associated > Plants > Roots > Rhizosphere >...
GTGTTCGCGGTACGCGGGACCCGGGCAGCGCCTTGCCAGCCGCCGTTGACACGAGTACCGGAAATCTTGAGAACGCCTTCTTCAAGCTGGTCGCGTAAGGCCGCGAGCCTATCGATGGTCCCATCTTCGAGCGACTCCATGGCCAGTTCCGCGGCCTTACCAAGTCCTACGATGCCCGGAACATTCTCAGTTCCCGCGCGCTGGCGGCGCTCGTGACTGCCGCCTACCAGCAAGGGCTCAACCGGAGTTCCGCGGCGCACGTACATGGCCCCCATGCCCTTGGGCGCGTGCATCTTGTGTCCACTGATGGAAAGCAGATGGCAGCCGAAACGCTTGACGTCGAACTCAACTTTGCCTGCGCCCTGCACTGCATCGATATGGAAGAACGCGCCTGCATCTGCCGCGATTTTGCCTATCTGTTCCACGGGTTGCAGTACGCCGGTCTCATTATTGGCCAGCATCACGCTGATGAGCCGTGTGTTGGGCTTGATTGCGCTCACGATGTCTTCAGGATGAATAAGCCCGCTGGCATGGGGCGCTATAAACGTGACTTCAACGCCGTTCTTTGCAACGCGGTCTGCGGCGCGCAGCACGGCGGAGTGCTCAATGCTGGTGGTGATGAAGTGATCGCCTGGACGTAGCAGGCCGAAGATGGCGGTATTATCGCCCTCGGTGCCACCGGAATTGAACACAACTTCGGCTTCGCGGCACTTGAAGAGGCGGGCCAATGCTTCGCGCGCGTGGTCTACAGCGCGGTGCGCCTCCTGACCATGCAGATGGATCGACGACGCATTCCCGAACTGCTCCATCCAGTAGGGATGCATGGCCTCAACCACCTCCGGCAGCAGAGGCGTCGTGGCATTGGCATCGCAATAGATGCGGCGCATCAAGGGCTACTCTCCTATTTAAATTGTACGGGGAAACCGGTTTTTCCGCCTGAAAGCGGAGCCAAAGGCCTTTCGGACGATCAGGGTGCGCCCTGCTTTCTTGACCCCAACCCCAGACCTCTCGTATGCTTGCGGCGTTTACGCCTTTTGGTTGGTTCCCTATTCCAATCGGTGCATGGAGCCCGCGCATGAGCACCGTTCCCCCGCCCGAGACTGTGACGATGAGCAAGACCGCCGAACCTTTGTTGATTCGTCGAGCGGCGGTGCTTGGGGCCGGCACGATGGGCGCGCAGATTGCAGCTCACCTGGCCAATGTGGGTATTCCGACCCTCATGCTGGATATCCCCGCACAAGCCGGCGCGAAAGATCCGTCGAAGATCGCGCTCGATGCGCTGGGAAAATCGAAGCCGGCGGCTTTCTACGAGCCTGCCAACGCCGGGCTGATCACGCCGGGCTCTTTTGATAAAGACCTGCCACTGCTGGCCCAATGCGACTGGGTCATCGAAGCTGTCACTGAGAATTTCGAAATCAAGGCGGCGCTGCTGGCGAGCGTTCTGCCTCACCTTGCCAAGAACGCGCTGCTCACAACAAATACATCGGGGCTGCCGGTGGGGCGGATTGGGCGCGCGCTCGACAATCATCGCGAGCGATTTTTCGGCGCGCACTTTTTTAATCCGCCCCGTTACATGCGGCTGCTTGAAGTGATCGCTACGCCGGAGACTGACCGCGCGGTGCTGGCGGGCTTTACAGCATTTGCCGATCGCATTCTGGGCAAGCAGGTGGTATTCGCAAACGACACGCCGAACTTCATCGCCAATCGAATTGGCATTGCGCTGATGTTTAACGCGGCGGAGCTGTTGCTGCAGCAAGGGCTGACTGTTGAAGACGTGGACGCGCTGACCGGCCCTGCGCTTGGCTGGCCGCGCACCGGAACATTCAGACTGGCGGACCTGGTGGGCATTGACGTGCTGGCGCATGTGGCCGCGAATTTTCCGCAGGGAGTTACACAGGGCAAGTTCGCAGGCGTGCTCGCTGAGCTGACGAAGCGCAAGTGGCTCGGCGACAAAACGGGCCAGGGCTTCTACAAGAAAGTGCGCGGCGCCGATGGAAAAGATGAGCGGCTGGTGCTTGATCTCAATACGCTTGAATATCGACCCGCGACCAGGCCTGCTCTGCCTGCGCTCGACATGGCCAAAAATGCGCCGGAGGCAAAAGAACGCCTGCGCATGTTGATGAGCAACGATCCTGCCAAAGACAAGGCAGCGGGTTTTTTGTGGCCTTTACTCTCGTCGCTTTGGAATTACTCCGCTGAAAGGATCGGTGAAGCTGCGCCAGATGCGCCTGCAATCGATGCGGCGATGCGCACCGGATTCAACTGGGAGTTGGGACCATTCCAGATGTGGGACGCCGTGGGCGTGGTCAGTAGCGTTGCGCGCATGAAGGCGATGGGGCTTTCGGTCAGTGCGGCAGCGGAGGCGCTTATTTCTACGGGCCGCGCCGGCTGGTACTCGGCAGACGAACAGGAGTGTTTTGAGCCGGTCAGGAATCAGCCGCTGCCTGTTCTGAAAACTGCCGGTCATGCGCGCGTTGCGGATTTCCGACGTACGCACAAGGTCGTGCGTAGCAATGCCGGTGCCTCTCTGGTCGACCTGGGTGACGGCATTGCCTGCATCGAGTTGCATTCGCCGAAGAATGCCATCGGCGGCGATGTTCTGTCGCTGATTTCTTCCGTGCTGAACTCCGACTCCGAAGTGGTTCGTAATTTTGCGGGATTCGTGATCACCGGTGACCGGGACAACTTCAGCGTGGGCGCAAACCTGATGCAGTTGCTGATGCTGGCGCAGGAAGGCGAGTGGCACGAAGTGGATGGCGTGATCAACCGCTTTCAGCAGATGACGGCGGCCATCAAATTCTGTCCGAGGCCAGTGGTCGTGGCTCCATTCGGCATGACATTGGGCGGAGGAGCCGAGATATGCCTGCACGCAATGCGCCGACAGCCACATGCAGAAACATACATCGGGCTGGTGGAGGCGGGCGTGGGTCTGATTCCTGCCGGCGGCGGCACCAAGGAGATGCTGTTGCGCGCAATCGATGCGGCGGTTGCACTGGCGCCGCCTGATCCTCGCGATCCGTCTTCGCGTTTTGCTCAGTCGGCTGAAATGGCCGCGGCGCTCAAGCGTGTGTTCGAGCTTATCGCGATGGCGAAGGTTTCAACATCCGCCGCCGAAGCCCGTGCGATGGGGCTTTTCGGGCCTTCAGACCGCATCACCGTCAACCGTGAGCGGCTGCTGCCGGACGCAAAGACGCATGCGCAAGCGCTTGCGCAGAGCGGCTACATGCCGCCACGGCCGCGAACGATTCCGGCTGCGGGCGCTTCCGCGTTGTCTACGATGGAAACGGGCGTTTTTCTGATGGGTGAAGCGGGATACGCCTCAGAACACGACCAGAAAGTGGCGCGCTGGATTGCTTACGTGCTGGCGGGCGGCCGCGTGACTGCGGGAACACCGCTCAGCGAACAGAATCTGCTCGACCTGGAGCGCGAGGCATTTCTTTCACTCTGCGGCGAGCGTAAAACGCAGGAACGCATCGCCTTTACATTGAAGACGGGAAAGCCGCTGCGGAACTAAAATCCATGCAAGTAAAAGCGATGCTGATTACGACCGCAACGATCGCCATGCAAGTTGCTATGGCGAGTGCACAGAACGCGATCCCTACGCCTAAAAGCCCGCCGGCAGCGCTCGTAATATCGGGGCAAATTGCGATCAGCGGAAATGCCACACCGTTCCTGATTCACCACCTGCCGGTGAGTTCATTCCCTGCCCTGCCGCTCTCTGTGCAGGACGAACTTAATAAACGCGGCTGCGCAATTCCGCAAACCTACGAGGCGCACAGGCCGGAGAATGTGATCCACGCAGACTTTGAGGGGCGCGGCGCCACTGACTGGGCTGTGTTGTGCGCGGCGCAGGGAACGGTCTTGCTGCTGGTTTTTTTTGCGGGCGGTTCGCAGCCGCCGGTGGTATTGGCATCGGCCCCTGAAACCGAGCGGCTGCAGGCGCACGACAGGAGCGGTGTGCTGGGGTTCAACTGGGGTATTGATCCCGCGTCTCCGGGACAAATTGCGGATATGCAATTGGGAATGACGCCGCGTCCGCCGCGGCTGGATCACGATTCGCTCGCGGATACAATCGTTGAGCACAAGACTGTCTATCACTTCTATGCGAAGAGTGCCTGGACACTGGTGAAGCTGCCGGATTGATAGCAAGCCGAAATTACACAAAGGAGAGACCGATGCCAGAAGCTGTACTCGTGAGCGCTGTTCGCACACCGGTTGGCCGCGCACCCAAGGGCGCGCTCTCCACCACGCGTCCCGACGACCTAGCCGCAGCTGCGCTGCGCGGAGTTTTGGAGCGGGTTAGTGCATTAGACAAAGCCGAAATTGACGACGTGATTTTGGGTTGCGCACAGCCCGAGGGTGAACAAGGCTGGAACATTGCGCGCTGGGCGATTTTGCGCGCGGGCTTGCCGGTGGAGATTCCGGGAGCAACGGTGAATCGGCTGTGCTCGTCGGGACTGGAGGCGATCGCCATTGCCGATCAACGGATTCGCGCAGGCGGCGATCGGGTGATCATTGCCGGCGGCGCTGAATCCATGAGCCTGATTCCGATGGGAGGCGCAAAGCCTAGCCCGAACCCGTGGATGGCTGAGCACTATCCCGCCTCACTGCTGACCATGGGACTTACGGCTGAACGCGTAGCGCGGCATTACGGGGTTTCGCGTGACGACCAGGATGCGTTTGCATTGAGAAGCCATCAGAAGGCTCTTGCCGCGCAGGCTGCCGGGCGGTTTGACGATGAGCTGATTCCGGTGACGGTGACGATTTCTGTGCCGGGAAAGAAGGCCGGGAAGCCTCACGTAGAGGAGATTATTTTTTCTGCCGATGAAGGGCCGCGCGTCGACACGTCTGCCGAGGCGCTGGCCAAGCTCAAGCCGGCGTTTCACGCGCAGGGTACGGTGACGGCCGGGAACTCTTCTCAGACTTCAGACGGGGCTGCGGCCTGTGTACTGATGGAGGCGGGTCGAGCGCGCGAGTTGGGCCTGCAGCCGATGGCACGAATGGTGGCGTATGCGACCACCGGATGCCTGCCGGAAGAGATGGGCATGGGTCCGGTGGCGGCGGTGCCCAAGGCGCTTAAGAGGGCGGGATTGACGCTCGATGACATTGGGCTGATCGAGTTGAACGAGGCCTTTGCTGCGCAGGCTCTTGCCGTGATGCGGGAACTGGGGTTTGATCCAGAGCGCGTGAACGTGAACGGCGGGGCAATTGCGTTGGGACATCCTCTGGGATGCACCGGAGCCAAGCTGACGGCGACGCTGCTGGCGGAGATGAAGCGGCGTAAGGTGCGCTATGGGATGGTCACGATGTGCGTCGGCGGGGGGATGGGTGCTGCGGGGGTTTTTGAGAATTTGGCGAGGTAGAACAATGAACGTGAATCGGGAGGCGATGTCTTTGGCTTTTGCTTTGCTTCTTGGCATAACCGCATGGTTGGAATTTGTGCAGTTGCAGGGAGCGGCGTTCGGGATAGGAGAGTCTTTCGCACCGGTCTCGGGCGAGACTATTACGGGAACTGGCTCGATGGCTAAACTCGCAGCATACGGACTACTGCTTCTCACAGCTCTCGGCATTCTGGGACTAACACTGTCGGCGCTTGGCACGTTTATGCGCAAGAAATTTGTCGCTGTTTTCGGCTTAATAAGCAGCCTTGCCCTGCTTCCCATGGCCTTGCTCTATGGTTGGTTGGGAGTTTCAGCCAACATCGCTAATCGTCGCATAATGTCGATCACACCCGAGTCATGGGCCATTTCCGTTCTGCCTTTTCCGATGGTCCTTATGACAATCTGGCTCTGGTGGCGGCGATCCCGTAAACTCACGATCCATACGGCAGTCAATAACTAAAGTCCGCAGAGAAACAAAACAGCCGGGAATGCTCCCGGCTGTTCTTCTTCCTCCGATGAAACTTGTACTGCTGGCCTGCTTAGGCCTTGGCGGTCGACAGTGCCTTGACGCGCGCATTCAGGCGGGACTTGTAGCGCGATGCGGTGTTGGCGTGCAGAATGCCCTTCTGGACGCCCTTGTCGAGGGTTGAAACGGTCTCGCGGTACTGCGTCTGAGCTGCCTTCGCATCGCCCTTGGTCAACGCCTCGCGGAGGGCGCGCAGGCTGGTGCGCACGCGGCTGCGGTTGGAGCGATTGACTTCAGTGCGGGTTACTGTCTGGCGAGCGCGCTTCAGCGACGATACATGGTTTGCCATTACTCTTCCTTCGTGTGGGCCCTGATTGTCAGGGAGAAATGATGCGGTCAGGACTGCAACTCGGGCCGCATCCTTCGCAGACTTTTAGTTTACGGGAATCGGGGCGCGCGGTCAATGCGCCTGTAGCCACCTTGCTGATTCCGCTGGCCTTGCCCTATCTGGCTGCGTTTTCAGCGCTAAGTTGCTCTCGGCGTTTGCTTTTGCGACCTGTAGGCGATGCTTGCCAGCAGCGCAATCACGCCAATCAGGGTTACCCAGAGCAGGATCGGATGTTTTTCCGTGAACGGCCGTTCGTCTGGGCGAGGCTGCCAGCCGGGGTTGAGCCGCTCCGGGCCGGCCGTGGCCTTCAGAGCGTTTACCTGCGGCGAGAACAGCCGTGCGTAGTCGTATTGCGGGGTGGAAAGGGCGGGATCGCCGTAACGAAGCGTGTAGGCGGTGTTGGCGGCGGCTTCAAAACATAGTGTGCGTTCAAGCATCTCAAGGCGCACGGACTGGAGCGATAGCGGCGGATCGTCTCCGTTGGCAATGGCGATGGTCCAGCGGGATGGCGTGTCGAACAACTCGCGGGGAGCTTGGGCTGTCAGCCGCTCTTCATCGAGATGCTTGCCGTCTTGAACCTGGTGGATGCGAAGAAGGTTTCCGGCAGTGGTGATGGCGAAGGGCGGTTGCTGCTGATCGTTCGCGCGCTTAGGTTGAATGGCTTCTGCGCTGATGGTTACTTCTCTGCTGAATGCTGCCGGCATTGCGCCCGGCGAGAAGACGACGCGATCAACGGGGACGTTGGCGGGAACATCGAAGGTGAAGATGGTCGAATGATCCTTCTGCGTGGCCTGCGACGTTTCGGCGACGCTGCGGTAGCGGGGCTGAGTAGCAAGTGTGCTGCCTGCGGAAAGGCCGGTGACATCTTCAGGCCGCAAAGGGCCTGTGATGCGAAAGTGCAGGTAAGGAAAATTCGACTCAGGCAGATGGAGAACAGTGCTGCGTCCCAGCCGCTGGCGGCTGAGATCGAAGATGGTGAAGTCACCGAGCTTGGTCTGGTGGTTGCCGAATCCCATGTTGCTGCCGGTGACGGTGACGGTAGCAATGAAGTTCTGCGCATTGATGGTGAGTTGCAGATCGCTGTAGTGAGTATTCTGCAACTCCGCATCGAAGACAGTCTGGCCGTCGCGTATGCCGGTGTTTAACAGCGGGATGATTTTTTCACTGCCTGCGACCGCCGAGGCAACACGAATTGTGTACGGGATTTCTGAGCTATTGCCGTAGAGGCGCAGGTCGGCGAGATGTGGCGCGGCGTGCGCAAACACTTCGGGATCGATGACGAAACAGGCCTGTCCCGCCTGCTGTGCCTGCACCTGGACAGGCCGCTCATAGCGGAAGTAGCGCACCTCGGGCGCGGCAACAAACGCCAGCAGCAATGCGGCGGAGACGAGCTTCATGAGGACCGCCCATCGTGCTCGACCGATTCATTTCTCTGGTCGTGGCCGCGCAGGTTGAGCCAGTCGCGTTGATACACAAAGCTCACGCCCAGCAGCAACGCGCCAAGTCCGAGAAAGCTGAGGATGCGGTATCCCTGGCTGAGTTCGCTTACGTCGACTAGAAAGACCTTGCCAATGGCTAAGGCCAGCAGCACTAGCGCCTGCCAACGCAGGAACGACGAGCGCCGCCAGAAACCGGCGGTAAGTAGGATGGCGCCGAACAACATGAACCACGCCGAGTACGTAAACTGCGCGTGCATTCTGTACTGCTCGAAGTCGTGTCCGCTGGTCCAGCGCAAGTTCCACCAGTAACTGTGTATCTCAAGACCGATGGCCATCAGGATGAGCGCGTTCACGGCCAGGGCCGCAGTGGCCGCCAATGAAGTCCAGGGAAAGTCTGCAGTCTCGAGATCGGCTTTGGCATTCGCCGCAATCCATGCCGTAAATGCGCACACGGCGATGGCAACAAGGTACGTTGCGAAGCGCTGATTGAAGACTGGAGTGAGCGAGGCGCTTGGATTAATGGTGACGAGCGCGCAAAGCCCGAGAGCGAGACACAACACCGCGAGAACGCGGAGCAGGCGAGATTGGTTGCGGCTGGCCAACCACAACAGCGCCGCACCCTCGACAAGCCACCCGGTGGTGATCCAGCGGCCATGCGCTTTAAGCGGAATGGCGATGGTAAGAAACACAACAGCGATGGCCAGATGCAAACCGGATAGAACCGCAGGGCTCGACTTGAGCCTTCCATTTTCTGGCAGGCGAAGCAGCAGCAAATAAAACGCAGCGAACGCTACGGCGAGCCAGGCCTGCGCCCATTCAGTGCCGGGGCGGTCGAGTATGGCGTAGAAACCGAGGAAGCCCCAGGCCGCATTGGCGAGCGGCAGAACTACGAGCGCCAGGTTGTCCCACCCGGCGATGCGAGATTCGTCGTCGAGTTTTCGCTGAACCAGTCGCGGCGCAAAGGCAAAAACGAGGAAGAAGCAGGCGAGGAAGAATGCCGTACGCAATGCCTGCGCATTTGTGTAGTAGCCAAACGACCACGCGATGTAGAAAAGCGACGATCCCAGGAAAGCCATGAACAACAGGCGCGACCATGGTCGCAGGGCAAGCAGGATGAGAACAGCGATGTCGATTACGAGTAGATATGTGAAGAGTGCGGCTTCGTGGTTTTCGCCGGTGGAGAGCAGCAGCGGCGTACTGACGCCGCCGACAATCGCGTACAGGGCAAGCAGTTCCGCATCCTGCATCCACGCCATGAATCCGTTAAAAGCTGTAACTATGACCATGGCCGCAAACGCAACACTGGCAGGCACTAACTGGTAGAGCGAAAATGCCGCCCAGAGCGACAGGTACAGCACGCCGCTGCCGATGGCCTTAAGCGAATAAGAGAAGACCGCGTAGCCGTGGTTGCGAAAGCGCTCTGACCAGGCGACGAGTCCTGCGCCGACGATCAGCCCGATAAGCACGCGGCCGAGTGGGCCAATCCAGTGGTTATCGATGGCGAATTTAAGAAACCATGCCATGCCGATGAGCACGGCGAGGATGCCTACGCGATTGAACCACTGCGAGCCTATGCGGCTTTCGAGGGAACGCGTGTCGGGGGAATCGGCCTGGTGTGGGTGGTACTGGCTTACAAAAAGCCGGGCTGCATCCAGTTGAGGCAACGGCGCCGGAGTATAAGCCTGCTCCGGCGCGGGCGGAGGCGGAGGAAACGGCTCTGATACCGTTGGCTTCGGAGCAGGCTGCACTGGGGACTGCGGCTCCAGTATTCCTCGGTTGAGCAGCACCTGCTCGAGCTGATGAACGCGCTGGCGCAGTTCAACCACCTGCGCTTCAAGACTTTGAGAATTGTCAGGATCCATCGCCGTCCACTGTACCGCATAGGGGTGCGTATTTCCACTCGGAAGATGCATCAAATAATCAGGCAGGAAGGACCGGAATGGCGCAGCAGCAGTGAGACTAGACGGTACTTTCGTGGGAGATGCTGTTAGCGGTTAACGCGGGGAAGAGCAGGCAGAGGCCAGAGCAAGATCAGCGTCAGCAGCGGGTTCGGGGCTGGTAAATACCGGAGGAGGTATCTATCAAGGATCAGGCTCTTGACGGAATTATTGACGCGCCGATTGACGCATTGACCGGCTCGCGCTACTCTCAAGCCCAGATAAAGGATTTGGTCGCCTACGCCAACCCGCGGTGCCTCAGGGCAGTCAAGAGCTTCGGCTCTAGGCCGTCATGTGCTCCCGCAAACCTGCTGAACGCTGTTGCCACGTCACTCTCCTCTCATCCACCTGCGACTAGCGAGTTAACTGCCGAAAATTTCTACAAAAACTCTTCGGGCGGGTCCGACAAGGGCTCCGCCCGGCTTATTTCACCCTTAAATCGCCTACCTGGAGGCTATCGACCATTTTGAAGATCGCTCTGGAGATCACGCCCAACCTGGAGCCCTTGTTTGGGACTCGCGATGAAAACCTCAGACTGATGGAAGATTCACTCGGTGTTCGTATCGATTTGCGTTCGGATGCCGTTCACGTGGAAGGTCCGGAAGAGGGAGTGACGAAGGTCCAGCGGATCTTTCAAGACTTTGAAGCGCTGCGTCGACAGGGCGTCAATCCGCACAATGGAGAATTAAACGGAATGCTGCGGCTGGTGGTCGCCGATCCGGCTACCACGCTTCGCGCGCTGGCTGACAGCGGCAAACAGCGGTCGGCTGGAATCAAACGCACTGTGCAGCCCCGTTCAATCAATCAGCGCAAATACGTTGAAGCGATTGAGAAGAACGATATGGTCTTCGGCGTGGGCCCGGCAGGCACCGGCAAAACTTATCTTGCGGTAGCCATGGCCGTGGCCGCTATCAACGCCAAAAAAGTAAGCCGCATTATCCTGGTGCGTCCGGCGGTTGAAGCGGGCGAGCGGCTGGGCTTTTTGCCCGGTTCGCTGCAGGAGAAGGTCGATCCTTATCTGCGGCCGCTGTATGACGCGCTCTACGATCTTATGGAGCCGGAGCGCGTGGACAAGATGCTCGAGAAGAACGTGATTGAGGTTGCACCGCTGGCCTTCATGCGCGGCCGCACTCTCAACGACGCATTCATCATCATGGATGAAGCGCAGAACACGACTGTCGAACAGATGAAGATGTTCCTTACGCGCCTGGGCAACAACTCAAAGGCCGTCATCACCGGCGACATTACGCAGATCGATTTGCCCAACCCGCGCAAGTCGGGCCTGCTGGATGCGATCAACGTTCTCGATGGCGTTGAGGGTATTCAATTCTGCCACTTTGAAGACGGCGATGTTGTACGTCACGCACTGGTGCAGCGCATCGTGCGTGCCTACGAGTCAATCAAACCGCAGCAACAGCAGTTGCCGCTGGCGATGACTGAGGCTATCGATGTCGGCAGCCAGCAACGCGAGCAGCAGCAAGCGGCACAGCCAAGCCACCCGGCCAAGCCGCAGTAACGGTCAGCGAGAGAAAGAAGCGCCCGGATCTCGATTTGAGATCCGGGCGTTTTCGTTTGCGACAGGAAGCCGCCCAATTACTCGTTGGTAATTTTCGGTTTGCTGGTCACTCAGGCTCTACAAAATTAGGGCGATTTCTCAAGTGAATGAAGGCGGGCAATTCCAGGATCATCGCAGTAAACCAAGTGAGCCTCCACTCTCCAACGCGCATCAGAAACACGATCCATCCGGCCACATGAAAGAACATGAGGCACGCCGTTAGAATCCAGAATCTCCGGGTTCTAAGGTGCTGACGACTTACGTAGATGAAGTATGCAAAGAGAATTGCCGTATCGACAGCCAACCCGCCCCACCTGATATATGTGTCATCGCCTACGAGGAATGCGAAGACAATCACCGAAACAAATAGCCCAAGCACCAGTGGCACAATAATCAGGACATCGCGAGCAGTCAGATGATTCGCGTCGAATTTCCGGCTTTGGATGATCTTCATCGGCATCTAATGAATCGAATCTCTAGAATAAGCCGAGTTCGGGTTGTATTGTTTGAATGTTAAGTCAGTGAGGAGCACGCGGTGTTTCATAAGCTGAACTCAGCGGCGACGCTGATTCAGAGAACAACCACGGAGGCTCCTCGAGACCATATGTATTACATCGGACTTGACGTT
>Ga0265325_10002730_pt1 | contig 11787 bp, 13 predicted proteins | sample 41420metaG_FD_202090 | JGI IMG/M metagenome (GOLD analysis project Ga0265325, IMG submission 202090) | Rhizosphere microbial communities from Carex aquatilis grown in University of Washington, Seatle, WA, United States - 4-14-20 metaG | ecosystem: Host-associated > Plants > Roots > Rhizosphere...
GCGCCCCCACGACGACCGACGCCAGCACCGGCGCAATGCCGAGATCGCCGGTCGCGATCAACGCGCTGAGGCTGAGGATGATGGTCGATCCCGGCACCAGCGATCCGATCGCCGGCACGGCCTCGAGCAACGCCGCCAGGAACAACGTGCCATAAGCCAGATTTTGATGCGTGGAGATGTATTGGACGAGGTGATGGATCACTTGATCCCGGCAATCCAAATGGTGAGCCCGGTTGGGATCGAACCAACGACCTACTGATTAAAAGTCAGTTGCTCTACCACTGAGCTACGGGCCCTGGGCCGCACATCTAGGCCATGGGCCGCCGCTTTCCAAGCCAAAACCGCCGCCATCAACGGTCCCTGCAAAGGACGGCTGTCGAGGGTTGTCTCGACCGTTCCACATGTCTAACAGACCAGTGGTGGGGGCTGATGACGTCTACCGCGGCGGCGAACGGCGGTCCCGGACTCGCCGCTGCAGCGCCGGTTGCGGCCGCCACCGCCATACGCCAAACGCCACCAAGACAAGGGACAGCGCCAGATATCGCATCGTCGCCTCACCGGAATGAAGCTGGCCGATCAGGCCAAAAATCCACAATGCCGAAAGACAGGCCAGCAAAGCCACCATTCGCACATTCATTCAAATCACTCCCATTTGGACGACGACGTGTCGTCTCGTGGCATGTGTCATCGCCTTGGCGTGATCCCACATCTGCACGACGAGGCCCGACGCAACGGCAGAGAAGGATGAGGTGGTGTGGGTCGGAATTGTGACTGGCGGCGCTTGCTGCGCCGCAGTCGTCGCGACGCTCAAGGTCACCAGTATTGCCGCCAAAACCAGTCCAGCGCATTTGCTGGTCATGAAACGATGCCCTTTGCCTGGGAATTGGCAACAGACCGTGATTGCACCGCGATAACCAAACCGTGATGGGTTGGTTCCGAACCGTCATCGCAGCTTCATGGGCCCGTCTCCGTGTCGCCACAGACGGCCTCCAAAGTCCCCCCACACGAGGGAGATCATGATTCCAACGGAGCGAGGAGGACGTGCATGCCACTCATGAATGCCACGCCCGCGGTGTTTGCGTTTGCTCGTTATTTCACGCGTCCGCTTTGTCCGGAATGCGGCCAGGAGCAGTTCGTACCCGAGCGGTCTGCGTTCGTCGAAGATGGCAGCATCCGCCATAGTTGGCTGTGCGAAGCCTGCGGTCACGATTTCTGCACCAGCATTGAGATCGGTGAACGCGCCGCCTGACCGATCGCGCGCAAAAAGAACCGGGCCGCCCCCAGGGGCGGCCCGGTTCGTTTTCAAGACTGACGTTACGCCAGCGCCGCCTTGACGCGTTCGGTGTCGAGCGGCAGGTCGCGCAGCCGTTTGCCGGTTGCGTGCGCAAAGGCATTGGCGATCGCCGCTGCAGCCGGACCTTGCGACGCCTCGCCAGCGCCCTTGGACGGTTGGTCGGTGCGATCGATCAGCTCGACGGCGACCTTGGGAACGTCCGGCATCCGCAGGATCGGATAGGTGTGCCAATCGACCGACTTGATGCCGTTCTTATCGAAATGCACATGCTCGTAGACGGTCCAGCTTGTCGACTGCACGATGCCGCCTTCGATCTGGTTGCGCAGGCCGTCCGGATTGACGATCAATCCTGAATCGGCAGCCGCCCAAACCTGCGGCACCCGAACCTTGCCGCTCGCGCGATCGACCTCGACGTCGGCCACCACCGCAACATAGGTGGCGAGGTTCTTGTACTTGGCGAAGGCAAAGCCTCGGCCGCGCGTGAGCGAACCGGCCTCGGCCGGCTTCCAGTTCGCCATGGCGGCAACCTTCTCGATGACCGCCTTGGCCCGCGGGTCCTTCAAATGGGCCAGCCGGAATGCCACGGGATCGGCCTTCGCCAGCGCCGCCATCTCATCCATGAAGGACTCCATGGCAAATACGTTGCCGTAGGCGCCGAGCGTCCGCAGCGCCGAGACCCGGATCGGCATCTCCGGAATGAAGTGGTGCAACACCCTCTGGTTCGGGAAATCGTACAGCGGGATGGCATTGCGGTCGCCGCCGCCCGCCGGCTGCGGAATGCCACGCGGCTCGCCATGAGGTTGCGGCTCGGCCATGTACCAGGCCGCCAGCACGTTGGTGCCGTCGGTGCTTTCCGGGCGCATCGAATGGGTGTTGCTCCACAATTCGTACTGCCAGTCGGCGATCTTGCCATCGGCGTCGAGCGACGCCTTCACGCTCATCGACATCGCCGCGCCGTAGGGCTCCCAGGCGAACTCGTCGTCGCGCATCCATTGCAGCCGCACCGGCTTGTCCGGCACCGCACGCGCGAGCAACGCGGCATCAAGCGCCACGTCGTCGGCGCCGTTCTGGCCGTAGCAACCGGATCCTTCGACATGGATGCAGCGAATGTCCTTCGCCGGCATCTTCAGCGCCTTCACCAATTCCGCGCGCAACGGAAAGACGCCCTGCGAATGCGTCCAGACGATCATCCTGCTGTTCAGGAAGGTGGCCATCGCGCAGGACGGGCCGATCGAGGCATGCGCCAGATAGGGCTTGGTGTAGGTCGCCTCGAGCGTTCGCATGCTGGCGCCGGCGAGCGCGGGCGCCTGCTTGACCCCGATCACGCTGTCCTTGCTCGGCAGCGATCTGAGGTGAGCGTGGATGTGCGCGGGATCGGGCAATTCCGGACCGAGCTTCCATTTTGCCGCCTTGGCCAGAGCCTCCCGCGCCCACACCGCCTGCTCTTCGCGTTCGGCAACGACGCCCAGGAACGAACCGTCGCGCACCACCTTGATCACGCCCGGCATTTTCTCGCCCGCGGCAATGTCGATGCTCTCCAGCGTCGATCCGTAGCGCGGCGGCCGAACCACGCGGCCGTGCACCATGCCGGCCTCGTAGACGTCCTGGACGTAGGAGATGCGACCGGTGACCTTGCCGGGGATGTCGCGGCGCGGAGCCGATTGTCCGACGATCTTGTAGGCAGACGCCGGCTTCGGCTTCGCCTTCGCCGTGGCTTCGCGATTGAAATTGACCGCCTGGATGATGTCGTCGTAGCCGAGCTTGCGGCCATCGGCGGCGATGACGACACCGTTGGCCACCGTGAGCGCATCGGTCGGCACGCCGAGCTTCGATGCTGCGAAATCGACCATGATGCCGCGCGCTTCCGCGCAAGCGAAGCGAAGCGCCGTGCCGCTGTTCTCGATCGACTGGCTGCCCGCGGTCTGGCCTTCATCGGGCGACTCGGCCGTATCCGCCGAATAGATCGTGACGCGATCGAGCGGCAGGTCGAGCTCTTCCGCGGCGATCTGGGCGAGCGCGGTCAGGATGCCCTGGCCGAGCTCGACTTTGCCTGTATGCACCACAGCATTGCCATCGCCGGTGATCGCCACCCAGGCGTTGAGCATCTTGTTGTTGGCAAGGCTTCCCGGCAGCTTTGCACCAGCACCCTGGGCCAACAGTTCTGCGGGGTCGAGCGAGAAGGCCAGTACGATCCCGCCCATGGCCTTGGCGAATGCACGCCGGCTCAGCATCGGAGTCAGCATCGGAGCGTTCATCGTCACATCCTCCCCATCTTGCCGGCTCGCACGACGGCGGCAACGATCCGGTTGTGCGTGCCGCAACGACAGAGGTGGCCCGCCAGCGCCTCGCGGACGTCGCCATCGGTCGGCTGCGGCTTGTGATCGAGCAGCTCCTTGGCCTTCATGATCATGCCGTTGAGGCAGTAGCCGCATTGCGCGGCCTGTTCGTCGATAAAGGCCTGTTGCAGCGGATGCGGCTTGTCGACGGTGCCGAGCCCTTCGATCGTCGTGACCTCGGACGTGCCGAGCGTCCCGATCGGGGTGACGCACGAGCGAACCGCCTTTCCATCCACCATCACGGTGCAGGCGCCGCATTGCGATAGTCCACAGCCGAACTTCGCACCCGCCAATGAAAGATCGTTGCGCAGCACATAGAGCAATGGCGTGGCAGGATCGGGGGGCACGCTATGGCTTCGGCCGTTCACTTTGATTTCGAGGGCCATGGGGCTGATTCTCCCTAATTGTACCGGCGCTGATACCGCCGCCTTGTTGTTAGAAAGTGGCCATTTTGCGCCTTCCCCCGAAACGGGTCGAGCCCAGGACTCGCGCAACCAACCGACTTTGGCTATTGTGACAGCAGATCGACCGGCGGGGGCGCCCATGAGGTTGGCAGGAACGACGTTTGTCCTGGTGGTTGTGCTGACCGCCTCCGCAGCCATTGCGGTGGCGTTCTGGGACGGTCGGCTGGGTCATCGTGATAGCGGCAGCGGCGTACGCGCCATCCACTACGACACCAACTACAGCATCAGCTCGCAGCGCCGCGGCGGTCCGACCGAATAGGCGTCACCGCGGCGGGATATCGCCCTTCTGCCATCCTTCTCGCGTTCTTGCGCGGAAGTCGGCAAATGAGCCGCGCACGATGGCTTCGCGCATCCCCGCCATCAGCTCCTGGTAATAGGCGAGATTGATCGCGGACAGCAGAACGCCGCCGAGGATTTCGTTCGCCCGCAACAGATGATGCAGATAGGCGCGCGAATAGGTGCGTGTCGCAGCAAAACCGCACTGCTCGTCGAGCGGCCGCGGATCGTCCCGATGCCGCGCATTGTCCAGATTGATCTGCCCGTGCCGCGTGAACACCGCGCCGTGACGGCCATTTCGCGTCGGCATCACGCAATCGAACATATCGACGCCGCGCGCCACGGCCTCCACCAGATCGTCGGGCGTGCCGACCCCCATCAGATAGCGCGGCCGGTCAGGCGGAAGCTCGCCTGCCGTTTCCTCGGCGATCCGGAGCATCACCTCCTGTGGCTCGCCGACCGCAAGCCCGCCGATCGCGTAGCCTTGAAATCCGATGCCGATCAGCCCGCGGACACTTTCCATGCGCAACTCTCGGTCGTCGCCGCCCTGAACGATACCGAACAACGCCCGTCCCAAGGGCTCGCCCGCGAAGCAGCGCTTGCAGCGCTCGGCCCAGGCGAGCGACAGCCGCATCGAACGTTCGAGCTCAGGCCTCGTGGTCGGCAGCTTGATGCATTCGTCGAGTTGCATCGAAATGTCGGCACCGAGCAGCGATTGGATTTCGATGGCGCGCTCGGGCGACAGCTCGAACATCGCGCCGTCGATGTGCGAGCGAAACGTCACGCCTTTTTTCTCATCGAGCTTGCGCAGCTGCGACAGCGACATCACCTGGAAACCGCCTGAATCGGTCAGGATCGGACCATCCCAGTTCATGAACTTATGCAAGCCGCCAAGCGCAGCGATGCGCTCGGCGCCCGGCCGCAGCATCAAGTGGTAGGTGTTGCCCAGCAGGATTTCCGCGCCGGTCGCTCTCACCTCCTCCGGCTTGAGCCCCTTGACCGTGGCCTGGGTGCCGACCGGCATGAACGCCGGCGTTTGTACTTTGCCATGGGCAGTCGCGATTTCGCCGCGGCGCGCCGCACCGTCGGTCGCCATCAGCCGGAAGGAGAACAGTTCAGTCATCGGCTGCGGAACAACAGGCAGGCGTCGCCATACGAGTAAAAGCGGTAACCCGTGGCGATCGCATGGGCGTACGCGCGTGTCATGACGTCGAGACCGCAAAATGCGGACACCAGCATAAACAGCGTCGAGCGCGGCAGATGAAAATTGGTCATCATCATGTCGACCGCCTTGAAACGGTAACCCGGCGTGATGAACAGCGTCGTATCCGCGGCATAGGGATGGATCCGGCCGTCGTCACCGGTCGCGCTTTCGAGGGTCCGCAATGCCGTCGACCCGACGGCGACGATGCGGTCGCCTCGCGCCTTCACCGCATTGAGGGCTTCGGCGGTTTCCGAGCTCAACACCGCGTGCTCCGCCTGCATCCGATGACCGGCGGTGTCTTCGGCATGCACCGGCAAAAACGTACCGGCCCCGACATGCAACGTGAGCTTGTGCAGCCCGATCCCTTTCGCCTCAAGCTTTTCCAGCAATTCGTCGGTGAAGTGCAGGCCCGCCGTCGGAGCCGCGACCGAGCCCTCGTCGCGGGCGAACAAGGTCTGATAATCGGCGCGGTCGCGGTCGTCCGGCTTGCGCCTGCTCGCAATGTAAGGCGGCAGCGGCATGTCGCCTCGCTCCTCGATGGCCTGATCGAGCACCGGCCCATGAAACGCAAATGACAGGGTAACCTCGCCGCCCTCGCCCTTGTCTTCGACGGACGCATCGAGCTGCCCGAGAAAGCAGACCTTGCCCTCCTCGCCGAAGCGGACGACGTCGCCTTTCGCCAGCTTCTTGGCCGGGCGGACGAACGCACGCCAGCGTGAGCCGTCGAGCCGTTCGATCAGCGTCGCTTCGATCTTCGGTTCTGTGTCGCGGCCCATGCGGCGGCCGCTCAGCCGCGCCGATATCACCTTGGTGTCGTTGACCACGAGCGTATCGCCCGCGCTCAGCAGATCGGGCAAGTCGCGCACAATGCTGTCATCCAGCCTGCCATCGGGCCGGACCACCAGCAGCCGCGCCGCATCCCGCGGAGACACCGGCCGCAGCGCGATGCGTTCGGGCGGAAGCTCAAAATCGAACAGATCGGTGCGCATCGCTCCCGGCTTGTCATTGCCGGCTCAACTTCACTTCTTCTCGTCCGCCGCCATCACCGCCTTGACGATCTTGTCGGGGTCGCGCACCGGCTCGCCGCGCTTGATCTTGTCAACGTTCTCCATGCCCTCGATGACGTTGCCCCAGGCCGTGTACTGCCGGTCGAGAAAGTTCGCATCGTCGAAGCAGATGAAGAACTGGCTGTCGCCGGAATTCGGGTCCTGCGCTCGCGCCATCGACACCGTGCCGCGCACATGCGGTTCGGCGTTGAACTCGGCCTTGAGCTTCTTGCCGGAGCCGCCGGTGCCGGTGCCCTGCGGACATCCGGTCTGGGCCATGAAGCCGTCGATCACCCGGTGAAAAACGATGCCGTCATAGAAACCGTCCCGCACCAACTCCTTGATGCGCGCGACGTGGTTGGGGGCGAGATCGGGCCGCATCGCGATCACCACGCGGCCCTTGGTGGTGTCGAGGATCAGGGTATCGTCGGGACTGGCCATTGCGTCTCACGCCTTTCGTTGTCGCCGGGTATCGTGGATATGGAAATGCAACGGGCGTCCCGCAATTGCCCTGCCGAGACTGTCCGATACAGGCAGCGGCGAGCAGCGCGCCAGCGCCGCCAGCAAAGCACCGTAATAAAGCCCCCGCTCCTCGTCCGAGACGTCGGGGGACTGATAGGTGATGCGGGCACCGAAAATCTCGCCGTCCCTTTTGAAGCTCACCAGCACGGTGAACTCCATGCCGGCGCGCGTCTCGCTGAGCGGCGGCCAGCGCCAGCAACTCTTCAGCGCCTTGCCCACGTCGGCGAGCGTATTGAGCTGGCCCTTCGGCACAGCCTGCCGATCGAGGGCACCGGCGGGACCGACCGTCGCGCCGAGCATCAGGATCGCGAAAAGCCAGCTAGACCGCATCGCTATGGCTCGATCGCCGCCTTCTTGACGTAGTCCATCCGGCCGAAGTCGCGCATCAGATAGGCGTTGCCTTCCGTCTGGACGCGACCCTGGTCGGGACCGCGACCGCGCGGCGCGCCCTCGCCGTATTCGGCATTCAGAGCATCGACCACGTTCATCCCGGTGACGATCCGCCCAAACGGCGAGAAGCCCTGGCTGTCCAGAGCGGCATTGTCGCCGAAATTGATGAACACCTGGCTGGTGCGCGTGTTCGGCCCCGCCATCGCGTAAGTGATGTAGCCCCGCCGGTTGCTCTGCTTGACCGGATCGTCGGGAATGCGCGCCTCGCGCCACGGTGCCGAAAGCTTCGGATCGCCACTGATGCCGAATTGCACCATGAAGCCGGAGATCACCCGAAAGAACCGGACGTTGTCGTAAAAGCCGTTCTTGACCAGGTTGTAGAAGCGATCAGCCCCGTTCGGCGCCCAGTCGCGGTGCACCTCGATGACGAACACGCCCTTGCTGGTGTCGAACTTTGCTTTGTAGACCGGCGGCGCCTGCTCGCGCAGCGCTGCGGGATTGGAGAGTTTCGATTGCGCCAAGCTCGGCGATGCTAATGACACGATGGCAACAAGCGCAGCGGCAGGCGTGGCAATCCCTCGACGCATGGGCGGAAGCTCCTTGAGCAAGGTTATTTGCGGAATTTCTTCTTCAGCCGGGCCGCGACCGGCTTCGGCACGAAGTCCGAGACGTCGCCGCCCATGCCGGCGATCTGCCGGACCAAAGTGGCGGTGATCGGGCGGACCTTGGGCGAGGCCGGCAGAAACACGGTTTGAATGTCCTTGGCCATGGCCCCGTTCATGCCCGCCATTTGCATCTCGTAGTCGAAGTCGCTGCCGTCACGCAGCCCCCGGATCAAGATGGTGGCGTGGGCCCGCTGGGCTGCCGTCACCACAAGGTCGTCGAACGTTACGAAGTCGAGTTCGCATTTCGATTTGCGCGCGATCGGCGTGCAAACCTCCTCGAGCATCGCCAGCCGTTCCTTGACCGAAAACAGCGGCGCCTTGCCGGGATGGAGACCGATCGCGAGCACCAGTTTGTCGCAAAGGCTCGCAGCTTGCCGCACCACGTCGAGGTGGCCGTTGGTCACGGGATCGAACGATCCGGCATAGAGCGCAGTGCGCGGCATGGACAGCGGTCTAGCCTGCCGTTCCCGTACGAGCAAGGGCGGGGCCTTCCATTAAAGCAAAGATGTTCAATAAACCAATAGCTTATACCTGTCTTTTGAGAATCGAGATAATTGCTGGAAAATGCCTGCTGTCGCTGAACCTGAAGCCCGCTTCGCGCGACTAAAAAAGAATAGGCCGGGACGGCGGCTGTTTCAGGGGCGTGTCATGACGAAGAAATTGTTCGGGTCGATCTCGGCCATCGCGTCCGCGGCATTGATCGCGGGCGCCGCGACGATTCTGCCAGGCTTCAGCGACAAGGTGGTGGCCAGCGCGCCGATCATCGCCGGCAAAGGCGATCGCCTGGATATCCGGCCCCGCGGTGCGGATTGCTCGGAGCAAGCCTGGCCGTACTTCGAAGCGGGGTGCCTGCGCGACACCCGTTCGGCCTTCGGCCAAGCCAAGGCGGTGCGGCTCATCGTTGCCGAACGCGGCACTTCGCGCTGATCCCGCGACGCCGGCAGGTCCTCAGTTTCGCTTGAGCCTTTCGGCCACCAGCCGAAGGTAGCGGCGGCCGGGCATCGCCGGATAACCGAACTGCTTTTCGCCAGCCGGCACATCGCTGAACACACCGCTCTGGGCGCCGATGACGGCGCCCTCGCCGATGGCGATGTGATCGGCGACACCGACCTGGCCAGCCAGCGTCACGTAATCGCCCAGCACAACACTGCCCGAGAGGCCGACCTGCCCGACGATGATGCAGTGCCGGCCGATCACGCAGTTGTGGGCAATCTGGACCAGATTATCGATCTTGGTCCCCTCGCCAATCACGGTGTCTCCGATGCCGCCGCGATCAATCGTGGTGTTGGAACCGATCTCCACGTTGTCCTGAATCACCACCCGCCCGATCTGAGGCACCTTGGTGTGTCCGCTGGCGCTCGGCTGATAGCGATATCCATCCTGGCCGATGCGGGTGCCGGCATGGATGATGACACTGTCACCGATCAGCGCGTGAACGATCGAAACGCCCGGCCCGATCGAGCAATTGCGCCCGATCTGAACGCCAGGGCCGATGACCGAATTGGCGCCGATCAGGGTTCCGGATCCGATCGCTGCCGCCCGACCGATCACCGCGCCGGGGTCGACGATGACGCCATCCTCGATCTCGGCCGTTGCATGGACCTGCGCACCGGGGCCCACCGCATCGCCATCGAACACCGAAATCGGGCGAAGCGAGCCCGGATAAAGCGTGCGCGCCACCATCACGAAATGACGGAATGGCTGCGCCGAACGCAGGACAATCACCGAGGCCGGCGCATGCTCCACAAGCGGCTCGCCCGCAAGACAGACGCCTGCGCCGGTGCCTTGAAGCTGTTGGGTGTATTTGGGGCTGTCGATAAAGACAAGATCGGACGACCGAGCCCGGTCGATGGCAGCGATCCCGGTCACGACGTGGTCGAGATTGGTGCCGTCGCGCGCGACAGCGCCCGTCAGCGCCACGATGTCGCGCACAGTCAGGGCTTGCGGCTTCGGAAAGAATTGCGGCATGGCTCGCGGACCATATGCGAACTGGTAGGCTCGCTCAAATGGGCACTGTCGCGGCGTCGTAGGTGAACAGCCAATCATAGCGGGCCTTGACCTTGCCCTCCTGCCACTCGCGGGTGACGTAGGCTTCTGCGCCTTCGGCGTGAGCCAGGGCGGGATTATGAAAACGCTTGGCGTTGTCGAGCGAGGCCGCAACGCAGCGGTTGGCGCGCTCGCGCCGGACGGTTTCGTAGTGTCGCAGCGCATCGGCACCGATGCCGTACTGCTTCAGACACCGCGCCAGCATCAGCCCGTCCTCCAGCGCCATCACCGCACCCTGCGCCATCATCGGCAGCATGGAATGGCACGCGTCGCCGAGCAATGTGATGCGATCCTGGGTCCAGGCCGGCATCGGCGGTCGGGCAAACAGGGCCCATTTGTACGGCACATCCACGGCTCGGATGCAGGCGTGGATATCCGGGTGCCAGTTGCGAAAATCGTTGGCGAACTCGTCCTTGGTGCCCTGCACGGTCCAGCTTTCCACCCGCCAGTCGTCGCGCTCGAGCAGGCCGACGAAATTGAGCAGCGCGCCGCCGCGAACCGGATAATGCACCACGTGCCCGCCGGGTCCGACCCAGTTGGTGCCGACGTCGAGCCTGATGCCCGGCGGGACTTTTTCGCGCGGGATCAGGCCGCGCCAGGCCACAATGCCGGTGAACTCCGGACGGTCGGCGCCGAACACGGAAAGCCGCACGCGCGACTGGACCCCGTCAGCCCCGACCATGACCGGCGCTACGACTGTCTCGCCGTTCTCGAACTGCGCCGTCACCCGCTCGCTGTCCTGCACAAGGCCGATGCATTTATGATTGAGCCGCACCACATCCGGACGCTCGCGCCGGATCGCGTCCAGCAGAGCGGCGTGCAGATCGCCGCGATGAAACATCACGTAGGGCGAGCCATAACGCTCGATCGACTGCGCGCCGAGATCGAACAGCTTCCAGGTCTGCCCTGTGCTCCAGAGCCGGATTTCCTTTCCGGCAACAACGACGCCAAGCCGTTCGATGGCATCCTTGAGTCCCAGCGCATAGAGCACGCGGGTGCCGTTCGAGCTGATCTGCACGCCCGCGCCGAGCTCCTTGAGCTCGGGGGCCTGCTCGAACACCTCGACATCGATGCCCTGCCGGATCAGCGCCAGCGCCGCCGTCAATCCCCCGATCCCCGCGCCGACGATGACGACCTTGGAATGCATGCGTTGCCCAGTCCGGCCGCACCCGGCCTTGTGCCGGACTGTGCTGTCTTACTACCCTATTGACCCGATCTGAATACGATTGCGCCATCATGAACCAGGCCAACGTCAAGACACAATGAAACGCACTCTCGCAGTCCTCCTTTTCCTCCTTCCCTACGCGACCACGGCGGGCGCACAGACCGCGCCGACGCGCAGCGAGCTTGCGGTCTATGCCGGTCTGCACGAGGCCGCTGCCAAAGGCGACGTCGGCGAGATCGAGCGGCTCATCAAGGACGGCGAGAAGCCCAACATCCAGGATTCAAAAAGCCGCACGCCGCTGATCGTCGCGGCCTATATGAAGCACGCCGAAGCGGTTCGTGCCTTGCTAAAACTTGGCGCCAACGTCAATGCGATGGAT
>Ga0265325_10002733_pt1 | contig 11785 bp, 7 predicted proteins | sample 41420metaG_FD_202090 | JGI IMG/M metagenome (GOLD analysis project Ga0265325, IMG submission 202090) | Rhizosphere microbial communities from Carex aquatilis grown in University of Washington, Seatle, WA, United States - 4-14-20 metaG | ecosystem: Host-associated > Plants > Roots > Rhizosphere >...
GGGAGGCGTCGCAGCGGGGCGAAAGCCCGCGAAGTTTCAACGTCCCGCCGAGCGGTTGAGCCGCGGCCAACAAAAAAGGCCCCCGTTTCCGGGGGCCCTTTGTGTTTGAACCTGCGCCTCTTAGTCGTTGAAGCGCACGCCGATGCGGTACATCCGGCCCAGGATGTCATACACCAGGTTGTTGGGCTCCTGGCTGCCCGTCAGCGGAGGCGGCAGGTTGGCGAGATTGTCGATCTTGAAGTAGAGATCGGTCTTCTCGCTCACTTTGTAATGCCCGCCGATGTCCAGATAAAAGGCCGCATCCACCGCGTCATAGTTGGTGGTGGGATGCTGGATCGTTGCAACCGGGCAGGACCCGATATTGCAAAGGATGAAGTTCTTGTTCTGGAACTGACCGCCGGCCAGCCAGCGTTCCGTCAGGCTCACGCCCCAATCCCCGGCGTCATAGCTCTGGGTGTTATCGAGCTTCCAGGTCAACGCATTGCCGCCGGACGCATTGTAGGTCGCGCTGTTGAAGCCGCCGCCCAGCACGCCGGCAATTTCAACATTGGTGGCCTGGCCGACGATGCCAGGATTGATGATGTACTTCATCGTGTCGGTGGCGAGGGTGCGGACGACGAAATTGCCGGGAATGTCCCAGTTCTGCAGGTCGAAGGCCCAGGCGGCTTCGATGTCCATGCCCTCTTCGACGGCGCCCGCCAGGTTAAACACCTTGGAGGCGATCCCGGTGACCGCGCCGGGCAAGCCCAAGGCGCCGGTGTTGCCCGGTCCCTGGTTAACGCCGTTGGCGGTGATGATCGCGTCCTGGCCGCAATAGACGCCATTGTAGCACTGGTCTTCCACCTGCTGGGTCGTCAGGCTGGCGATCTCGCCGCGAACGGTGATGCGCCAATAGTCGACCGAGGCCTGGAAGCCCGGCAGCCATTCCGGCTGGTAGACCACGCCCACCTGGGTGGTGGCGCCCACTTCCGGCGCCAGCAGGGTGTTGCCGATGTTGAGCTGGCGGGTCGTCTGGTTGGGCGTACCGGTAATGAAGTCATTGTTGAAGCTGCCGTTGAGGCCCTGCGGCGGCTGATACAGTTCCGACAGGTTCGGGGCGCGCACGTCGCGCGACTGCAGCGCCCTGAGGCGAACGCCCGGAAGCGGTGTGTCCCAGGTCAGACCGACCTTCCAGGTATTGGCCTGGCCGGCGGTGCTGTACGCCTCGACGCGGCCGGCGATATCCAGATCCAGCTTGCCGAACGCTTCGTCGTTGAGCAGCGGGATACCGAATTCGAGGAACGCTTCGCTCACATGGTAGCTGCCCGAGCCGTCATGATAGTTGCCGGCATTCCAGGCATTGCCCGCCGCGGCGCTCGAGTCGGCGCCGGGGAAGCCCGCACCGCAATTGATCGAAGGGTCGGTACAGGGTTCGATCAGCGAAGCCGGAGTGCTGGCGGTGACGCCGCTGCTATAGGGATCGGCGCGCGAAGTGAATTCCTCCTCGCGGTATTCGATACCGGCCGCGACCGCGATCTTGCCGGCCCAATCCTCGATCGGGGCGCCGTTGACCGAGAAGCTGAAGGCCTCCTGGCGCTGGGTGAAGATCGCCCAGGGTCCCGCCTTAGGGTCCACGGTGAGGTTGTCGATATAGGCGAGAGAGGCCGCCGAGATCGGGACGTTGCCGAACGGGTTGTAGGGCACGCAGCCATTGGCCCGGGCAGTGGGATCGCGGCAGACGATATTGCCGGTGGTCGGATCCTGGATCGCGTCCATCGCCAGATTGTAGCGGTTGGACAGCGGCATGTTGGTGATGTGGATGCCGGTGTCGGTCTCGCCATGCTCGGCATAGCTGGACCAGGTCCAGTCGGTGCCGAAGATGGAGAAGGCGCCGTCGCCGCCGACCACATAGCGGCGCTGGTCGCGCTGCAGGAACACCTTCTGCACCTGGTTGATGTTGGCGCTGTCGGTCCCGAAGCCGAACGCGCCGAACGGATATGCATTCGCCGGAGGGGTTGGGGTGGCAGTGGACAGTGCGGCGTAACCAACCGGCGGCGATTTCGCGGGATACGGACTTGCGAATGCTTGGGCACCGGCGCTGGTCGCAGTCGCGTTCGGGTACACCACTAGATACGGATACTGAAAGATGTAACCCGAAGCGGCTGGATAAGCCGTGTTGCAGGCCGCCTGGGTCGCGGCCTGGCTCAGGCCGACGCCGAACAGGCCAGTCGATGGCAGATAGGCGTTGTCGCAACCGATCTTGAGGCCGGCGCGGTTGGAATTGCCTTGCGCGGGCACGTTCATCGAACGGACCTGACCCTCATTGAGGGTGAAGTAGATGTTGGTGTCAGGCGTCAGGTCATAGGAAATCCGGGTGTAGAAGTCACCGCGCTGCAGCGGCGCGATCAGGCCATGGGTACCCTGTTTGGTATCCGTCAGGTCGCCCGGGACCGCGGGGGTGCCGAAGCAGGTATTGGCGACCACGCCGTTCAGGGTGCTGCCGGTAAGATAGCAACCGCCCGGCGCGCCGGTATTGCCGCCGGCATACTGGAAGGGCTGCGCCGCGCCATTGGCGCCGAAGGCGTTGCCCTGCTTGGGACCGCTGGTGACCAGGCCATAGGCCGCGGTCTGGATGCCCTGAGTGATGGGAGCATAGATGGTCGAGGGATAACCGGCGGGTGCCGTGCTGCTGGACGTCGACAAGGTGTAGCTGGCGGTGCCCTGCAGCGAGTCGAAGCGGCGGCCGCCATAATTGGGCAGCGCGCTGAACTGGCCGGACACCGGCAGCTGCGGCTGCACGCCGGCGGTGAATTCATATTCGCCGGAGACTTCGACATGCAGGCGGCCGCCCATGAAGCTGCGGCCAGCCGCGAACTGGAACAGCGAGTTGGCGTCATCGCCATAGGTGGTGATGCCGCCCATCATGTTGGCCTTGAAGCCTTCGAAGCGCGTGTCGGTGACGAAGTTGATGACACCGGCGACCGCGTCCGAGCCCCACGACGCCGAGGCGCCGCCGGTCACGACGTCGACGCGCTTGATCAGCATCTGCGGGATCTGGCTGACGTCGACTGCGCCGTTGAAATTGCCGCCGACGACGCGCTGGCCGTCGAACAGCACCAGGGTACGCAGGGGCGACAGGCCGCGCAGACCCAGGGTCGAAAGGCCTTGCAGGCCGGTGGTGGTCGAGCCGGTTTCACCGCTCGCGCCGACGCTGCCCTGCAGGGCGGGGAGCTGGCTGATGGTTTCGAACACGCTGGGCTGGGCGTTCTTCTCGATATCGGCAGCGCCCACGACGGTGGTCGGGGTCGGCGCATCGAAGCCCGCATTGGTCAGACGTGTCGAAGAGACAATGACCGTTTCAGTCGCGTCTTGCGCATAAGCCGCGCCGCCGACCGCCAGAAGCAATGCCGTGGCCGAGCAACCCAGCATGAGCCGGTGCGAGTAATTTTCCATAGGTATTTCCCCTCAAGGAGTAGTTGAATCCAGGACGCTCAATCCCCGTAATCCCCGCAGCTCGCTGCACGCCTCATGGACGCGCAAATCCCCTGCGCCGAATCGTTATTGTGAACGTATACAAAGTGCAGCTTAACAGAAGGCTAACGGCCTGTTTTCCATGAATCTCACGCCGTGAGATCAAGAGATATGCCGGAATACCGCCCTTCAGTTTGATTGCGGCTCGCGCTTCCGCAACAAATTTCAACCTATAATTGTATTCCTGGAACTTGCGCCATTCACCGAATTGCCACAACAAATGGCGCCACCGCCATCGGGTCGGGCTGACGGGACGGAAAGTATTCCAGGGTGACCGCCCTCAAAGAATGAGAGATCGCGCGACATCGCCCCCGGTCAGCCGCCAAGGGGAAAATCCTTCGCGGCGGCCAGGGTGCCGAACACCGCGATGGAGACCAGCCAGGAGACCCAATCCTTCGCGGCATAGATGATCGGATCGTCATGCATGTAGCCGCGCGCCGTGGAGAGCCAGATGCGGCACAGCCAGAACAGCATCAGCGGCACGATCAGCCACAGCAGTTCCGGCGACGCATAATGCATCGGGATCGCTTCGCCCTGGACGAACAGCGCCAGGATGACGATGGCGGTAAAAGCGCTTGCCACGCCCATCGCCTGCAGCACCGGAACGTCAGCCGCCTCATAGCCGCGGCGCGCCACCCGGCCCGCGCTGCGCATCGTCATCATCTCGCTGACCCGCTTGACCAGCGCCAGGCTGAGAAAGAAGAAGGTCGAAAATCCCAGCAGCCACAGCGAGACAAGATGGCCGGTGGCTTCGCCGCCCGCGAACACCCGCAAGGTATAAAGCCCGGCCAGCACGAACACATCGACCAGCGGGAATTCCTTGAGGAACAGGGAATAGGAGAGCGAGGACACGCCATAAAGCGCCACCCACGCCGCGGCGCCGCTGCGGGCGGCGAAGAACGCGCCGGCGATCAGCAGGATCAAGGTCATCGTAAGGCCCGCCGGCACGGAAAGCGCACCGCTGGCGAAAGGCCGCTGGCGCTTGCGGGCATGCAGCCGATCCGCCTTCAGGTCGGAAAGATCGTTGATGATGTAGATCGCCGAGGCGGTGGAACAGAAGGCGGCAAAGGTCCAGCCGGCGCTGATCCAGGCGGAGGCGTCGTTCAGGGCATGGGCGGTGGCCACCGGCACCAGCACCAGGAAATTCTTCACCCATTGATAGGGGCGCAGCGCCTTGAGCACCGCCCGCAGCCGCGAGCCGGTGTGGGGAAAATGCCGCTCCACCGGCGCGGCCTTGGCCGCCTTCGCCGCCAGCGAGCGGCCGGCATGGACGATGACCGCCCCGCCCGAGCGCCGCCAGACGGCAAGGTCGCTGCGGTCGTTTCCGGCATAGGCGAAGCCGCGCTCCCCGAAGCGCTCGGCCAGGGCGTCCGCCTTGCGCGCGCCCTTGAGGTTGCGCACCCCGTCCGACGCCACCACCGCATCGAACAGCCCCAGATGGGCGGCGACGGCGTCGGCGGTCTTGGCGTCGGCGGCGGTGGCCAGCACCAGCATGCGGCCGCGCCCCTTCTCGGCCCGCAGATATTCCAGCAGCGCGGCGTTATAGGGCAGGCTGGCGGCATCGACCGGCTCGAGCTCGGCGACCTTCCGCTTGAAGGCGGCACGGCTTTTGAACACGGAGAGCAGGGCGCGCCAGATGCGCCAGTTGCGCGCCCCCGAAGCCAGGCTGTCCACCAGCGTGTCCGAGCGCACCAGGGTGCCGTCCAGATCCACGCACAGGACCAGCGGCGCAGCTTCTGCCGCGGGACGTCCGGTGATCTTTCCCGTTTCCAGCATCGCCTACGGCCTGCGCGAGCCGAGTTGGTAGTAGAAATTCTTGGCGGTGCGGAACAGGCCGGAATCGGCCGGCAGCAGGGTGCGCACGATATCCTCGCTGCCGGTGCTGACCTTCTTGAGGATGGACACGACCGGATCGCGCAGGAAATAATGCAGGAAATAGCTGCGCAGTTCGGCCCGGGTTTTCGCCGCGCCATTGTCGCCATATTTGGCGACATAGGGCGAGAAATCCGGATAGAGGCCGCCGACCCCGTGCAGCGTGGTCTTCATGTAGTTGCTGATCAGAAGATCGTCGAAAATTTCATATTCCAGACAGGTCATGAAGGAATTGCGCGGCGCCTCGAAGCCGATGCCGCGATGGCGCAGCGCCGGATTGAGATCGACGGTATGGCTCTTGCCGCCGAATTTCACTTCGATGAAGCCGAATTTATCCGCCAGATGCTCGCGCGCCTTGAAATAGGCATCGATCTTTCCGGCATCTTCCGCGGTCAGCGGATCGGACCAGCTGTCGCCGAAATCCTCCGGCGGGCGGATCCGCAGCGGGTTGCGCGGCGGCTTGATCTCGCGGATCTCGTTGTTCTCGGCATTGACGCGGACAAAGGACGGCAGCATGCGCGGTCCGCTCGCCCGGGCGCTGGTCTGGTAATCCCCCAGCTCCGGGATGAGGGCGTTGGCCCAGGCGCTGTCCTCGCGCTGATAGGCATGAAAGCCGGAGAAGGGCACCACATAATGGGCGCCATACATCATGGCGCTGCGCTGGGCGCGCGGCGCGATCGGCCGCCGCCGTTCGGCGATGTCGGTGAGCTTGCGGCCTTCGGGATCGAACAGGTTCAGCATGTCGGCGCCGCCCCAGCCATGCAGGGCGAAATAATAGACATTCTTGTAATCGCGGGCGATGCGCCGGACATGGAACGAGGCGCCGAAGTCCGGCGAGTCGTTGGTGTTGACGATCAGCGTGCCGCCGACATCGATCAGCAGGATCGAATCCTGGTTCACATTGGCGATGGCCTGGACCTTGATGCGCTGGGAAAGCTGCACCCATTCGCGGTCCTTGAGGATGCGAACCTTGTGGCCGAGCCCTTCCAGATCGCGCTTGATGCGCCCGCCATGATGGTCGGACAGCAGGAACTGGCCCGCGGTCAGGAGCGGCAGCGACTCGATGTTGAGATGGTCGGGGTGGCCATGGCTGAACCAGTGGAACCTGGCACGCCTTATGGCGTCCATCTGCTCCGCGGGGATGGCATAATCGTGACCCCAGCTGCCGAAATAGGCGTCCTCGTTGATCCAGGCGTCGGTGGTCAGCACGGGATCGCCGTCATAGGCGATCAGCGTCGCGCTGCCGATGGAGTCAAAACCGAGCATATCGTCTCCGGAACACGCCAGAATTATACTATGCGGGAAGGGTTATCCATAAGTGACGGCCCCTGGGCGACGGTGCCGCAGCCCGGGCGCGCCCGGTTTAAGGCCATTTCAACCGGGGCAAAGGCAAGCTAAGCATGACCCCGAGGTTAACGAACGGTTTGCCGGACCCCATGGCACAGACGCCGCTGCGCATCCTGTTCCTTTCCGGCTTCGTGCCGCCGCACGCACCCATCGGCGCGGTGCGTCCGGGAAAACTGGAAGCCTGGTGGCGCGCCGACGGCCATGACGTGCGCACGATTGCGGTATCGCCGCCCGGCGCGGTCGTGGACCAGGCGGCGCATCCCTCCCTTTATTATATCCCTTATGCGGAACCCGGCCGCTGGATCACCCGCATCAAGGCGGTCCTGATGCCGGCGAGAACAGCCAAGCGGGCCAGCCCTTCCGGGGCCGCGCCGGGTCCCGCCCCGGATGCCACCCGCATCCGCAAGCTGGGTTTGACCGATCTCTATCGCCAGGTGATGCAGTTCCCCGACCGTCATCGCGTCTGGATCGGCGAGGCGGTGCGGCTGGCGCTGTCCTGGCGGCGCGAATGGAAACCCGACCTGATCTATTCCTCGGGCCCGCCCCATTCGGGCCAGGTGATCGCGGCACGGCTCGCGGCGCGGCTCGGTGCGCCCTGGATCGCGGAAATGCGCGATCTGTGGATCGACGATCCCTATCTCGACCGCCATCCCCTGCTGAAGCCGTTCCATGACTGGTATGCGCGCATGATCTCGGCGCACGCCTCGGGCTTCGTGGTGGTGACCGAGGAAGCGCGCGCCGGCCTTGGCAGGTTCACGCGCAAGCCCATCGTGCTGAGCTATAACGGCTACGATCCGTCCGATTTCGCCGGCATGGAGGATGTGCCGCCGCTCGACCCGCGGCGCCTCACCATCATCCATGCGGGCACCATCTATCTCGGCCGCCGCGATCCCTCGCCGCTGTTTCAGGCCATCGCCGCGCTGGGGCCGGATGCCGCGAAGATCCGCTGCCTGTTCTATTCCGATACCCACGGCGCGGTGGCGGCGCTGGCCAAGCGCCTGGGGGTGGAGGCCAGCGTGGAAATCCGTCCCGCAGTGCCGCGCGCGGAAATCCTGAAGGTGGAGCGCCAGGCGGATATCCTTCTGGAATGCCGCTGGATCGATCCGGCGGGGGACGGCGTCATCCCCGGCAAGCTGTTCGAATATATCGGCGCGCGGCGGCCGATCCTGTCGCTCGGCTCGCCGACCGGCGAGGCCGCCGCCATCGTGCGCGACAACAAGCTGGGCCTGGTCTCCAACGATCCCGAGGAGATCAAGGCCATGCTGGTCGAAAGCCTGGCGGTCAAGGCGCGCCTCGGCCGCCTGCCGGACCAGGCCTCGGGCGACGACAAGTTTCGCCGCGACACCCAGTTCCGCAAGATCGACGGCCTCATCCGCGATGTCCTGCGCACGCCCGCCGCGGCGCGGGCCGGCGTCCTGCAGCGCCAGCACTGAAAGAACCGGACATGAACGCGGCGATCGACAAGCTCCGGGCCGAGTGGGACAGCGCCGCCATCGGCCTGGCGGTGTTCCTGTTCCATCTCTGGCACGTTCCCGCCATCGCCGCCGCCGCGATCTTCCGCAAAAGCAATCTCGCCTTCGATTTCGACATCGACCGCTTCGTGCGGCTGTGGGGCGAAAGCCCGTTTCCGGTGCACCAGAACGAGGACTATTACGCGGTGCGCCATCCGCTGGCGGTGCTGGTGCGGCTGGTCGACCGGCCGCTGGTCGCCGCCGGGCTGGACGCCCATGTCGTGGGCTGTTCCATCGCCGCCTTCTGCGCCGGCGTCAGCGCCGTGCTCGCCTTCCGCATCGCGCTGGCGGCGGGCGTGGCGCGCGGGCTGGCCTATATTTTGACCGCGCTGTGGGTGTTTTCGGCGGCGCCGCTGCTGCTGGGCGTGCTGCCGGAATCCTATGACCTCGCCTTCATCGCGCTGTCCTGCCAGTTCCTGCTGGCGATCCACTGGACCCTGGGACGCAAGCCCGCCCTGGCGGCGCGGCTGGGGCTGGGAATCGCCAATTTCGGAATCACCATCACCAATGTCGTGCTGTCGGGACTGACCGAACTGGTCTGCCGCCTGACGCGCCAGCCCTGGCGCAAGGCCGTGCTGGGCACAGCCGGCTTCAGCGCCGCGGTCGCGGTGATCGGCATCGCGCTGGGCATGTTGTCGCTCACCATCTGGCCCAGCGACAAGATCCACGGCTCCACGCGCGCGGTCAAACAGGTCTACTGGGACGCCGCCTCCGCCGAACGCACCGCCGAGCGCCAGTCCCCCGCCCAGGTCGCCTGGGTGTTCGGGGCGGTTTCCTTCGTGACGCCGCCGCCGGCGCGCTTTGCCTCGGGCGAGCCGGCCAATCCCTACCTTTATGACCTGCGCGGCAACGCCTATGGGGCGGCGGGCTGGATCGCGGTGGCGGGATGGCTGGGGCTGCTGTTGCTGGGAGCAGTGGCGGCGGCGAAGGACAGAGAATTACGGCCGGTATGGATCATCGCGGCGGGGTGGATCGCGGGCAATGTCGCGCTGCACAGCTATTGGCAGTTCCGCGACACCTTGTTTCTCTATTCGCCCCATTCGCATATCGCCTTCTTCGTCCTGGCGCTGGCGGGCGCGCGCCAGGCCCAGACCCGCTCCGGCGGCGCGCTTGCCTATGGCGCGGCGGCGCTGCTGGTGGTGCTGTTCATGGCGCTGAACAATCTGCCGGTCTATCTGGGGCTTGTCCGCCTGAACTAGGCGTGATCAACCAAGGTCTCGACGCAATCCACAAATGCCGATTCCAGCAGCGGCCAGGTGAAGGAGCGCGCCGCGCCCAGAAGATCGGCGCCCCGCAGATAGACCTGGTCGATGGCATTGTCGCCCGAGGCGACGACGATCACCGGGATCATCGGTTCGCGCTCGCGCATCACGCGCAGCAATTCGAGCCCGTCCATGCGCGGCATCACCACCGAGGAAACCACCAGCACCACGCCGCCCTTGGAGACCAGCGCCAGCGCCTCTTCGCCATTGCCCGCCGTCAGCACGGTGAAGCCCCGCGCCGCCAGCAATTTCGCCAGATCGCCGCGGCGGCGGAAATCGGTATCGATCACCAGGATGGCGGGACGGCGCCCGCGGCGCGTCACCGCGCCCTCGCTGGCATCCGCTCCGGACATCATCCGCAAATGGGCGGGCTTATCATTCATGACGGCACCCTCGGGAACAGCCGGGTCGTTTATCCCGGGAGGGCGGGTTTGGCGCGCGCGCTGGCGTATAATCGGGCTATACGGAAGGATAGGATTGCGGCAATTGTGGCGGCGGGGAGGCGACAATGAGCGATGACCGGCGCGATTTCCTGAAGGCGGCGGGACTGGGCTCCGCGGCAGCAATGGCGGCATTGGCCGGCGCGGCGAAGGCCGAGACGCTGGCGCCGGCGGCGGAGGAAAAGCCGGTCCATCACATCCGCTTCGCGGTCTGCGGCATGAGCCACGACCATATCCACGGCATGATCGGCGCGGTGCAGCGCGGCGGCGGCGAGCTGGTCGCCGGCTGGGGCCTGGAGCCCGATAAGCTGGCGGTGTTCCGCCGCCGCTATCGGGGAATCAAATTCGCCCGCAGCCAGGAGGAGATCATCGCCGATCCCTCGGTGCAGCTGATCCTGTCCTCGCACATCGCCAGCGAGCGGGCCGGCATCGGCGTCCGGGCGATGAAGGCGGGCAAGGATTTCCTCAGCGACAAGCCCGGCATCACCACCCTGGCCGACTTGGCGCTGGTGCGCCGGACCATCGCCGACACTGGACGCATCTATGGCATCATGTATTCCGAGCGGCTGGAAGTGCGCGCCGCCGTCCATGCCGGCGAACTGATCCGCCAGGGCGCCATCGGCAAGGTGATCCAGACCATCAACATCGCGCCGCACCAGATCATCCAGCGGGCGGGCGATGCCGGCGGCGGCGTGCCGCGTCCGGAGTGGTTCTGGAACGATGTGCAGTTCGGGGGAATTCTTTGCGACATCGGCTCGCACCAGATCGACCAGTTCCTGTTCTACACCGGCTCGACACGCGCCGAAGTGGTGGCATCCCAGGTTGCCAATCTGCGCCACCAGCAGCATCCCCATTTCCAGGATTTCGGCGACATGATGCTGCGCGGCGACAAGGGCTTCGGGTATGTGCGGCTGGACTGGTTCACGCCCGACGGGTTGGGCACCTGGGGCGACGGGCGGCTGTTCATCCTGGGGACGGACGGATTCATGGAGATCCGCAAATACGCCAATATCGCGGTGTCGAAAGAGGGCAACAACCTGTTCGTGGTCGATGGCAGCCATGCCCGTTATATCGACTGCTCCAACGGTCCGCTGCCATTCGGGCGCCAGTTCGTCGCCGACATCGTGAACCGCACCCACACGGCACAGGACCAGGCGCAATGCCTGCTGGCGGCGGAACTGTCGATCCTGGCGCAGAAGAACGCCACGGTCGCGAATGTGGAGGGATAAGAGCATGAAATATTTCTTTTTGGGCGCGGCGGCCGCTTTTCTCATGGCGGGCGCGGCCGGCGCGCAGGTTCCGGCCCGGGCGCCGGAAAAGATCATCATCGATACCGATATCGGCGACGATATCGACGATGCTTTCGCGGTGGCGCTGGCGCTGCGCAGTCCCGAGCTCGACATTCTGGGTATCGCCACCGATTTCGGCGACACCGCCGAGCGGGCCAAGCTGTTGGACCGCATGCTGGGGGAAGCTGGCCGCGCCGACATTCCCGTTGCGATGGGCGATCCCACCGAGTTCAATCCCGCCGGCTTCACCCAGCGTGCCTATGCCGAGGGCGGCCATTTCGCGCGCGCGACGCATTCCAAGGCGGTGGATTTCATCCTGGACCAGATTCGCCGCCATCCGGGCGAGATTACCCTGGTCGCCATCGGACCGATGCCCAATATCGGCGCCCTGATCGACAAGGACCCCGCCACCTTCCGCAAGCTCAAGCGGGTGGTGATCATGGGCGGCTCCTTCGAACCCATGCCGGAGGAGTTCGGCAACGCCCCGCCGCGCCAGCCGGTGTCGGAGTGGAACATCAAGAACGCGATCCCGGCGGCGCAGAAACTGTTCCACG
>Ga0265325_10002734_pt1 | contig 11783 bp, 8 predicted proteins | sample 41420metaG_FD_202090 | JGI IMG/M metagenome (GOLD analysis project Ga0265325, IMG submission 202090) | Rhizosphere microbial communities from Carex aquatilis grown in University of Washington, Seatle, WA, United States - 4-14-20 metaG | ecosystem: Host-associated > Plants > Roots > Rhizosphere >...
CTGGTGCGGGGCGGCAACAGCGGCAATACCATCGGTACTCATTCAAGTGTCCTGGTTATTTGACAATTACCGAGGAGGGGAAAAAGGAGCGCTACTCCATGCAAGTGGTGGAAGTATCGAAGTACGGTTTTCGGGCCAGGGCAACGAAGCCATTGCCTATGAACGTGTGGAGCGATGCCGAGGTTCAGCTCGGCAGCCATGAGATTTCGATGGTCAAGGCCATGGCTGTGCGCGACAAGGTCAATGGTTTTCAGGGCTACTACGGATTCAACCTCGGCGAGCCTGACCTGGTTTGGAACAAGTTTGTCAGCGCGCTAACCTCCGGTCGGACCCACGGTGATCTGGAAGAGGCGAGCCGCTTCCTGGTCTGACGACTTCAATCAAAAGCTGTAGCGCACCTCTGCGTACACGCGATCGCGGTTTGAGTATTGACCGAACATGCCGAGGGGCGGCCCCCTGAACACGTCTGCGCCGAACAGCAGACGCCAGTTCTGCTCGAAATTCCACTGCACACGGGGACGGAACAACCAGTCGCTGCGGTTCAGGCTGGAAATGAACGTCGCCTGCGCTTCCCATTTACCGGCAAACTTCTTGCTGGCGTAGAGGCTGTAGCCGTTCTCGTGCTTATCGGAGACGATGGCCGGATTGTGATTGAAAAACACACGCTCGAAGAGTTGCACATTGAACCGGGTGTCAGCCGGTAGCGTGAAATCAAGGCCCGCGGCCCAGTCCAGCGTGTGTTGTGCCACGACACCATTGACAGCGGCCGTGTTCAAGAGTGCGAAGCTGCGGCCCGTCGTGTAGACGGCTTCGCCTTTGAGAACAACCGAGCCCAGATCCTTGGCCACGGTACCACCCGTCTGATTGATACGATCATGCCGGGCCTCGAAGATCATGGTCGATCCGACGATCTCACGATAGAAAGTTGGCTGGATATCCATGCTGCTGTAATGGAAGCCGGAGACGTCCCAGCCGTTCTTCAAAGTCGACAAGCGGACGCCGTAGTTGCCATTGCTTAGGTTTCTGCCGGGCTGGACCTCGCTGCGGTATTGACTGACGAAACCGGGCAGGACCGGCTGATACGGGAAGAACTCGGCACCCGGCTTGCCGATTTCATCATAGGTGGCCACCGGTATCCACAGGAGTTCAGCGTGGAAATCGTTCTTGAAATACTCGGTTCGGGCTGCCCATTGGGGGGTTCGCAGCATGTCGAAGTCCGGCAGGATGAACTCCCGCAGATCCCGTGCCGACACCACGTCCGCAAAGAACAGGCCGACCATTTCGCCCCAGACAACATGCTGCCGGCCGAAGCGGAAGTCCCAGTCCCCAGCGCTGGCATCCAGATAGGTCTCGCGCAAGACCGCGTTCGCTCGCTGGTCATGGGCTACCGCGGACGGATAGTAGCTGTTGACGTCAAAAACGGCGTCATAGTCCAAGCGCATGTTGGCCTTCCATTTCAGGCCATCGCCGAAATCGCCTTGACTGCCGACTTCGCCACGCGTGCGCAGCTTCGACCAGTGATCCGGGCTGGCGGTGGTTCGCGCCATTTCGAATTGCACGAAGCCCTTGATTCCGTGACCTGGCGCGGTCGCTTCGGGTGTGGCAGGCGCTTGCGTTGTCGGCGCCTCGTCATCATCGTCGAAAAGCGCATCGCGGCTCGATTGCGCCCAACATACTTGTTGGCCGAATGCCAGCCCGCCTAGAACGATGGAAATCGTCAGTCTGCCGCCGATGCCGATTGTTTGCATAGCCATCCCGCTCCCCATAAATGGTTTCTGAGTCTAATTATCTGCAGTCACGATTCCGCTGCGCCGACGTCCTCTTCGTCCGCTGGGCGCTTGCGCGTCAGTATCCATTCGCCGTCGCGGCGAAGTCCCAAGGCCTCAACGCGGCCATCGTCGATCTGCACCAATCGGTCGGCGCTGTCGATCACCCGGCGGTCGTGACTGGAGAAAATGAAGGTCGTCTTCATGACTTCGTTGAGACGCTTCATGAGCTTGAGGATGCCAATGCCGGTTCGCTTGTCCAGGTTGGCCGTTGGTTCGTCGGCCAGAATGATGCGCGGCGAACCGGCGAGCGCCCGCGCAATCGCCACGCGTTGCCTTTGGCCACCGCTGAGTTGATTTGGCCGGTTCTGCATCCTGTCGGCCAGTCCGACGACATCGAGGAAGTGTTCAACGAGCTGGCGTCGCTCGACAGGGCCGAGTTCCGGCCGTTGCAGCAAGGGATACTCGACGTTTTCGGCGGCCGACAACACCGGCAGCAGATTGAACGTCTGAAAGATGAAGCCGATCGAGCGCAGGCGCAGATCGGCGAGCTGATTCGCTGTCATGCCGCCAACATCCTGATCGTCGATGTAGACGCGACCGCTGGTCGGCCGATCGATGCAGCCAATGAGATTGAGCAGCGTAGTCTTGCCACTGCCGGATGGACCTGCTATTACGAGAAAGACGCCTGGCTCGACGGCCAGGGAGATATCATTGAGTGCACGGACAACCTGGTCACCAAGCAGGTAGTCTTTTGAAACATGATCGACGCGAACGACACTCATTGATCGGACATTTCGTGGCGTAACCCCGTCCGGACATGACGACCACTCATTCGCCGAGCAGCCGGAGCCAAATGAAAAGATGACATTCGCTGGATTCTATGCCAAAACTTGGCGATATCTGGCATTGGCGCTGGTACTGGGCGTTGGCGTCCATTGTTGGGCCGAGGAACCGTCCGTTCGGGACGGCATCGACGCCGAGGCGCTCGCTATCGTGGAAAAGGCCGACCAGATTCGTTTCCCGACCGAGGGTTTTCAGGTCGAGGTGGCCATCACCACGACCCTGGCGGACCAGTCGGTCGATAGCCGAAAATATCGTGTGCTTGCCAAGGGTAACGACAACAGCGTTGTCATGGTGACTGAACCGGCATCGGAGCGCGGCCAGATAATGCTAATGAAGGGGCGCGACTTGTGGATATTCATGCCGGAAGTCTCGCAGCCGATACGGATCTCGCTGGCCCAGCGGCTCACCGGCCAGGTGGCGAACGGCGACTTGGCGCGGGCCAACTTTGCCGGCGACTATAACCCGCGGATCACGAGCAGCGAGACCATCGGCGGCGACAGCTTCCATGTCATCGAACTCAAAGCCGTGGATCGCAGCGTTACCTACCAGCGCGTTCTCTACTGGGTGAACAAGAAGACTTTCTGGCCGTTGAAGGCCGAGTTCTTTTCGCTTTCCAACCGCCTGCTGAAGCGGTGCCGCTATGAAGACTTCAAGCCGATGGCTGGCAGAGTCAGGCCGACACGCCTGGTCATGGAGGACGCGCTGAAGGAAGGCGAGCAGTCTGTGCTTGAGTATCGCGGGATGAAACTGCGCGACCTGCCGGACAAGATCTTCACCAAGGACTACCTGAAGAAGCTGGATTGAGGCTGCCGTGCCCCGCCCGTACGCCGTCCCTGTGCAGCCGGGTTTTCTCTCCATTAGCGTGGTTAAACTGCGAAGATATCGCCGGGAACCAGTAACGTCGCCAGTTGGAAGGCCATGGTCGAGTAATGGTGCACGCGATAGGTTGATGTCGGATGCTTTTACAGTCGGTGATCGAGAAGCAAGGGCGGGCACTAGCGGCTGGATTTCGTAAGTCTCATAACTGGTTGGTTATAAATAAGTATCTCTGTTGACCCCCTGTGTTGGCACAACCATTGCTTAGTGAAAGCCAGCCGGAGGACCGGTGTGACTAACCAACATGGCCTGGAGACCTGACATGAAGAAACTCTTAGCAACATCAATAGCAGTGATGGGCATGGCCGCATCGATGCCGTCCTCAGCTAGTTTTATTATCGCTGGGGTCGACTTTGGCTCAATGGCGCCCGCGCATCTTGATACTACGACATTGGGCGAGACCTTCGTCAACGCTGCCAACCAGACGCTTATGGGTTATGGCGTTGTGTCGACGGTCAACGGGAGTTCATCCTACGGGACCGGCGGACAACAACTGTACTTCACCTTCGACTACAACGTTAAGGCCTTCTCTTCGACAGCGGTCAGTTTCGACGGTGGTGTGGTCAACTTGTACCTGGGTACTCTTCCCAATCTCTTGAGCCAAAGCTCGGCGGCCGACAGGACCGCGATCCAGGGGTTGACGCCTTGGGCACAGTTGATTGGTCACACCTTTACGGATCCGGTCTATAACCTGATCAGTGGTGGTGTCTCGACGTATACACTGGACGGATATGGCGTGCTTACGGGCGGGAGTCTGAGCGAGTTGGGTTCGGGCATGCTGGATGCGAACAGTGGCTTCGGTAGCGCTGCCGCGTACAATTTCCTTAACGGCAATTCGATCAGTGATAACTTGGGCGGGTTTGCCGATGTCGTGCTGACGACTTCCACCAATAGTTCCGTTTTGAACAACAACGACAATACCTCTTCCTGCAGGACCAACAACCCTACTGTTGGGGCGTGGTGCCTGCAAGGGAGCGCGAATATTCGCGGGACTGGCGTGCCCGAGCCCGCTACCCTCGCCCTGTCTGGATTGGCGTTGCTCGGCTTGGGAGCCGCGCGTCGCCGCAAGCAGGACTGATCTGCATTCGAACGGGGCCTCGCTACTCGGGGCCTCGTCGCTTTGCTCTAAGAGCCTTCTCCTAGCCCCGGGGGAAGGCTTTTTTCGTGTACCGATTCTCGCCCCCATGGACGACGGTGTCGAGGCTGCTCGTGCTCTGGAACTGTTGCTGGGGAGTAGTATCCAAGATGAATGTACCCAACGAGCCGATTGCGGCAGCAACCGAATGAGCGAGAACGTGGGAGTCCGAATGTCATGGTGACAAACAGTCTGTCGGAATCGTTGGTCCAGCAATTGAGGCAGGCAATCGGCCACGAGAATGTCGTGACTGAACCGGAGCAGGTGGACGTGATGTCGCGGACCTGCATTCCGTACCGTCAGGTGCCGGGCGCTGTCGTGTTCCCGACTGATGCGGCCGGCGTGCAGGCAGTAGTGCGCCTTGCACGGGAGCATGATGTCCCGGTTTGGCCAGTCAGCACCGGAAAGAACTGGGGGTATGGCGAGGCGACGGCGTGTTATGCCAGCGGCATTACAATGATCCTCAACCGCATGACTTGTATCTTCCATGTGGACGAGGAATTGGGATACGCGGTGGTTGAGCCGGGAGTCACTTACAAGCAGTTGAACGATTACCTCAAGCAGCACGGGTCGGGGCTCTGGGCTGATGTCGCGGGCACCACCCAGTACGCCAGCGTGATCGGCAATGCGCTTGATAAGGGCCGCGGCCTAACGCCCTACGCCGATCATTTCGGCAGCATTTGCGGTATGGACGTAGTGCTGGCTGACGGTGAACTGCTGCAAACCGGCGGCGGGCCAACCGATAACAACCAGTGCCGCCATCTGTACAAATGGGGACTGGGGCCGTATCTCGATGGGATGTTTGCGCAGTCGAACCTGGGAGTCGTCGTTAAAGCGGGTGTTTGGCTGATGCCGGCACCGGATCGGTTCGATTGGGCGGCGTTCGAATTCACGAAGGATATCGATCGATTCCCGGAATTCATCGACGACATGCGCCGCTTGGTGTTCCGTGGCGCCCTACGTTCGCGCCCCCACATCGCCAACGATTTTGCCATGATGTGCATCATCTCTCAGTACCCAAGCGAGCTATTGGCAGGACGACGTTGCCTGGACGAGGCGGCGATGGCAAAGTGGCGAAAGCAACATGGTGTGGCGCGCTGGACCTGCGGCTGCGGGGTGTATGGCAGCGCCCAGGAAGTCCGTTTTCAAAAGCGGGCGTTGCGCCGGGCGCTGGGACGCTACGGCATGATCCAGTTTGTCGGCGTAGCTGCCGAGGATTCCCTGATCGGCAGCATTGCCCGATGGGTTGCGCCATTCGTCAACAAACTGATGGGCAAGTCTGATTCGTTTGTGGATGCAATGATTCCGGGGATCAATCTATACAAGGGGATTCCGACCGACTTCTTCGCCCGCCAAGTCTATTTCAAGTCCCACCAGCAGAAACCTGGGGAGGATATCGATCCGGCGCGGGATCAGTGCGGCTTCTTGTGGATCGGACCGGTGCTGCCGTTTACGTCGGGCCACATTATGGACGGACTCGCCTTGGCGAAGCAGATCTTCGATCGTCACGAGTTCGACATGTTCGTCGAACTGATTGTCGAAGGCCCAAGATCGATCATCATGTTGCTCGGTGTTTTTTACGAACGCAACGATCAGGCGGATGCGGCGCGGGCTACGGCCTGGTACCAGGAAACCAGGCAGAGCTTTATGGATAAGGGCTACCCCCCCTATCGGACCACGACGATGAGCATGCCGAACTCGACTGCCGCTAATCCTGTTTCCCGCGACTTCATGGCGGCCGTCAAGAAAGCGGTCGATCCGCAGAACATCATTGCACCCGGGCGTTATGGTATGCCGATGCGCCCTGGGGAGGATGAAGCCTCCGACTAGGGGCCTTTTTGGCGGCGCTCTGGTCGCCCAGCGCCCGTCGAGGTGCTTGTGTAGCGTTGGTCCAGATAGTGATGCAGGACGTTGGGTAGATAGTCCCCTGGGTTCGGAATCGCGATTCCTCGCCGCGCCAGCCACGCACCGCATTCGTCGTTTCCGAAAGCCTGCCGGTCTGCTAGGTAATCGAGATACACCGGCAAGGTAGCGAGAACCCGGCGCTGGCCGGGTGGAGCCAGCCAAGCGGCAGCCTGGGCCAGTCGGCAGTACCAGCGCAGGGGAAGGTTGACCGCTGAAGGCACACGCAGGCCGTGGTGCGAAAAGGCGTCCCGAACGATTATCTTCACTTGCTCCAGCGTTGGTGCGCGATTGGCGCCGGAACATACATGGAAGATCCGTCCGGCAGTTGTCGTGTCACGACTTGCTTCGACGATGGCCGCAGCTACCGTGTCGCACGGAATGACATCCAGCTGCGCGCCGCCAAAATCCGGATAGAGGCCCAGGGTCTTCCGTCCGGAGAGAAACTCGCAAAGGAAGTAGAAGATCTGGAAGTGGATGACCCGGCCGTTCCGCGAATCGCCTATGACCATGCTGGGTCGGTGTACTGTGACCGGCAGATTATCCGTGTCGATGGCTTTGCGGACGATCGATTCGGCCTCCGCCTTGGCCTGCTCGTACGTATTGTGGAAGGTCGGCATTTCCTCCAGCCATGCCTCGGGCAGAATGCCGTTGCGTTTGCCGGCGACGCCCAGGGTGCTGACGAAATCCACCTTGGCGAGTTGCCCGATGTCGGCGATCCGTCGCGCCAGCTGAAAGATTTGCTCAGCCGAGCCAACTGCCGATCGACGCGCATCCTCAAGTCCCAGGTTCATGCGTACGGTGCCTGAACAGTGGATGATGTGGGTGCACTTGCTAGCCAATTCTGCGTGTTGCACATCGCCGAGACCGAAGGCGGGCTGCGCGGCGTCGCCGGCCAGTGCGTGGATGCGCTTCGCTTTGTCGACGTCGTCTTGCCAACCCCAGAATCGCAGTAGATCTCCCATCCGTTCGGCCAGGACCGACTCGGAGCCGGCCCGGATCAGCAGCCAAACCTCGGCATCCGGACTGCTCAGAATCAACGGCACGATGGCGCTGCCGATTACCCCCGTGGCGCCCGTGATGAAATAGGTAGCTATGACGCCTCCCGGATCAGTGGACTGCTATTGGTGCGGCCGACGGCAAGCTCGGCATAGAGCCCGTCGAGTTGGGCGCGGAATCTGGTTTCGATTGGAGCCCGGCGCAGCTTGAGGTTGCCTGTGAGGTCGCCAGCGGCGATGGTCAAGAGTTCCTGTGTCACCAGAAGCCCAGCAGGCCGATCGTGTTCCGGCAGGCCGGCACAAATGGCGGCGATATCGTCCGCGATTCGCTTTAGTGTGCTGGCGGCAATGGGTTGCCGGTCCCGATGCGCGCCGGCCAACGGGACCAAATTAAGGCACAGGAGCGCCACGGGAACCGGGCGGTTGCGACCGAGAACCACGGCTTGTTCGATATATTGAAGCTGTTTGAGCCGTGCTTCGATCGGTACAGGCGCCACGCGTCGCCCGGTCGAAGTCTTGAACATATCCGACTTGCGCCCCGTGAGCCAAATGAAACCGTCTGCGTCCTGGTCGGCGTAGTCGCCGGTATGCAAGAAGCCGTCGGCATCAAGCGGCGAGGTTTCGCTTATGTCGCCAAGGTAGCCGCCAAACACTCCGCGTCCACGCACAAGAAGCTCCCTGTCCTCGGCGAGCTGGATCTCGTTCTGTGGCAAGGGTCGGCCGACGCTGCCGAACCGATAGGCATCTGGCGAGTTGATGGCGATCGGGACGACGTTTTCGCTCGTGCCGTACGCTTCCAGGACGAGCCAGCCGATAGCGTGGAAGTCTTCCATGAGCCAAATCGGCAGCGGCGCCGAGCCGCTGACCATGAACTGCAGATCGGGCCCCATCACCGCGCGGATCCGGCGCAGGAAGAGTCCGTCGGCGACTCGATGCGTGATCTGCAATAGTGGTCCCGGCCGACGACCGCTCCGCTGCTGCTGTCGGTATCGCGAACCTGTGCGCCGTGCCCAGCCGATACCCCGGCGCAGCCAAACGCTGCGCTTGGCGATGTTGTCTTCGATACCTTTGTGAAGTTTTTCGAAGAACCGTGGCACGCCGATGAAGAGAGTTGGCCGAATACCCGGCAAGCGGTCGATGATTTCCACGGGGTTTTCGACGAAATACGATTCGCCGCCACGGATCATGCCGCAGAGGTTGATCATTCGCTGGAACAGGTTCGACAGTGGGAGCCAGCAGGCGAAGCGCGCACCGTCGCCGACGCTGCTGAATCGGCCAAGGATGGCCTCGGCGGCTAGGCAAATCTGCTCATGTCTGTAGGCGATACCCTTGGGCTGTCCGCTGCTGCCGGAAGTGAAGACGATCGTCGCAAGGTCCTGCGGACGCACTTGCTGCCGGGGAGTCGTCAGTGTGGCCGATTGATCGAGCAGGGCAGGGAGGGCGTGGCAGCCATCGCCTGATGCTGTTCCATGAACGATGCTGAACAGTGGTGGGGCCGGCATCTGCCCCAGCAAAGGCTGCAACTGCTCTTGGCGAGCGAGGCACAGCGCCCGTGGGGTCACGACACTCAGGATGTGGCGAATGTTGTCGGGCGCGTCGTGAGCGTCGATACCAACCACCACGCATCCCGCAGTCAAGGCCGCCAGATGGCATAGTTCCCACTCAATACTTGTGGGCATCATGATTGCCACCCGGTCGCCGGGAAGCAGCCCTAGGCGGATCAGGTGGCCAGAGAGGTTCTGCACTTTCGCCGCGATAGACTCCCAAGTCTCACCGGTCCAGCCATCACTAGTGTGACGCCAGAAAGCGGTTGTCGTCGGCGACCGTGCAACACGTTCCAACAGACAGTCCGGGACGGTCGTCGGATGGCTGATGGTCATGGAGGCGCGCTGCGCAGAAGTGGGGGGTCATAGGCCCCGGCGGGCAGGCGGATCTGCAGGTCCGCATCCTTCAGGCCAAGCCAGCGCATGCTGCGGCTGACATTGCGGCCAAGGAAGATCCGCCGACGGATCATCGCGTCTACGATCGGCCCCACTGTCCGCCAATAGGCGACGCTGGCTTTGCCCTCGCGGATCAGGGCGGCGAATTCCGGCGCATAGGGGTTGTAGCCAAAGTGTTTGAGATCGGAGTACATCATCAGCCAGTTGATTGGATAGTTGCTGACGATCGGGTTGGCGTGACTCTTGCGCTTGACCAGCCCAAGGTCGGCCACCTTGCTCATGACCTCATCCTGATCGTAGTCCCATGCGTGGTAGGGCGCGAGGTAGCGGGGAAAACCAGTAACGCCTGGCATCTCGAGCGGGTTGTAGAAGTGGCGAAGCTCATCGGCGCTGAACTCGCCGCACTCCTTGAGATGCGGCGGGGTCCAGTCTTCACTGCGGATTAATTCCTGGGAGAACTCATAGCGCATTCTGGACGGATCGGGTTGCCCGGGAGAGTAGCCTGCGAGGACGAGAGGAATGTTCTTCTCGATGGCGACACGAATTGCTTCACCTTCGAACAGGGGCGCATAGACGTAGGAAACCGTATATACCGCGCCGCGGGCTTCCTGATTGCGCAGCAAATAGGCAAAGACACGGCTGAAAAACCGCGGCGCCGGTGAGTAGACGAGGTGATCGATGTCCAACTTTGCCAGGGCCGTGCGAATATTGCTCCAGGCGACTTGAGGCAGATCTATGTCGGCCGTAAATGCCAGCACACGCAGGCCGTATTCAACTTTGAGCTTGTAGAGCAAGAGAATGCTGTCCTTGCCGCCACTCAGTGGTACGACGCAGTCATGGGATGCACCCTTGAAATTGCGGCAGCCGCGAAGTGTTTCCTCGAGGTCCATGCGCTGGGCTGCATCGGGTGCGCCTACTCGTGCTGAAGGTACGTAGGTCCGGCAGTGGTGGCATATCCCGTCGGCGTCAAGATCCGAGCCTGGAACCGCATCGGGCAGCAAGCATCTTTTGCATCGTTTCATAGTCGCACTGAGAGGTACCGGTGGGGGACGCAGTATCTCACGCTAATCAGGATGGATAGCTTATCCCAGAATACCGCTGTGTGTTGCATGAAGGTCCCACACGTAGTCAAATGGGCACACGGCTACATGCTACTAGTGCACGGGTCGGCATAATGCACAGATGCACTGCATGGCCGGCAAAGCAACCACCACGTCATGTCGACAATTTCGAACGATATCAGGCTCGCGGCCCGTAATCTGAGAAGGAACACAAACCGCACTTTGGGCGGCGTGTTCACGGTTGCCGCCGGAGTCGCTGCGTATCTCCTCGCCGGGGGGTTCATTGCCTGGATATTCCAGGATATGCGTGAGGCAACCATCCATTCACAACTTGGGCATGCCCAGATCGTTCGACCGGAATTCTTCGAGCGCGGAATTGCCAATCCCTATGCTTTCCTGCTGCCGGCCGACTCGGCCGAGCAAGCGAGCTTGGCCGGCATGCCGGGCGTGGTTGCCATAACTCCGAGACTTGTCCTTAGCGGACTCGTCAGCCTTGGCGAAACTACGGTGGCATTTGCCGGGGAGGGGGTCGATCCGGTCGGCGAGCGGCCAATCAGTAGCCGGATCCGGTTGCTGGAGGGAGTTGATCTTGCCAGTGCAGACGGACGCACCGTATTGCTCGGTGAGGGTTTGGCCAGGAGCCTTAACGCCAAACCGGGTGACACGGTCGTATTGATCGTAACAGCCGTCAGCGGCGGCACCAGCGCCATCGAGCTCAAAGTGGCCGGGATCTTTGCCACCGTGACAAAGGAATACGATGACAGCGCAATTCGTGTCCCAATCAACGTTGCGCGCAAGCTCATGCGTGTCGCCGGCGCAACCTCCTGGGTTGTTCTGCTTGACGGCGCCGATCGCACGGATCGATTTGTCGCTGCGGCGCGCGCGCGCCTGCCGTCCGGCTCGTTTGAGGTAGTGCCCTGGACGGCCCTGGCGGATTTCTACAACAAGACGGTCCTATTGTTCTCCCGACAAATCAATGTGGCCAAAGTCATTATCGGCATGATCATCGTGCTGACGATATCTAACACCATGACCATGAGCGTCCTCGAGCGCACTACCGAAATCGGTACCAGCCTGGCAATCGGCTTGCGTCGGCGTAACGTCATGCGTCTCTTCATTGTCGAAGGTCTGCTGATCGGGGTGGTGGGTGGTCTCGCCGGCCTGATCAGCGGTAAGCTACTTGCGATGGCTATTTCGGTCATCGGCATACCGATGCCGCCGCCACCAGGGATGGCGCATGGGTATGTGGGACAGATCGT
>Ga0265325_10002737_pt1 | contig 11779 bp, 12 predicted proteins | sample 41420metaG_FD_202090 | JGI IMG/M metagenome (GOLD analysis project Ga0265325, IMG submission 202090) | Rhizosphere microbial communities from Carex aquatilis grown in University of Washington, Seatle, WA, United States - 4-14-20 metaG | ecosystem: Host-associated > Plants > Roots > Rhizosphere...
GGCGCACTCGTGGCGGCGTCTGCCATCGCGATGGGCAGCGTGCGGGCGCGGCCTTGGGCTGCCGCGGCCTTGTCGATCGCCTCGCTTTGCCGCTACGAAGCGTGGCCGGCCTGCGCCGTCCTGGGCGCGATTGGATCCTGGTACGCGCTTCGCGGGAAAGACGCGCGTCACGAAGCGACATGGTCCCTCGTCGCCCTCGCCGGACCAATCGCCTGGATGGCGTGGAACGCCCACGCCCACGGGAGCGCCCTGCACTTCGTCGCGCGCGTCAGCGCATTCCGCCACGCGATCGGCGCGGCCGACATCCCCCTCCGCGACAAGCTGCTGGGGTACCCGCGCGCCCTGGCGGAAGAAACGCCGGAGGCAGCGGCGCTGGGCATCGTCGGCGCGGCGGGGATGATGGCAAGCCCCGCGCTACGCGCGCGCTGGAAGTGGGCGGCAACGACTTCGGGCGCCATCCTTGCGTTCCTCGTCTGGGGAGACGTGCAAGACGGAGCTCCCACGCACCATCCGGCGCGGGCTCTCGCCGCCCTTTGGTGGATCCTCACCGGCGTGGGAGTCGACGCGATTTTCGTCTTCGTTTGGCGATGGACCTGCGAGCGCAGCGTGTGGCGCATCGGCTTGTCTTGCGCGGGCGCCGCGGTGGGGATCGCTTGGTGCGCCGGGCTGCCGTTGCGGTGGGACGCTTCACCGGGACGGAGCGAGTCCGAGCTCCGCGACGTGCAAGTGGCGCGTGGCCTCGACATGCGGGCGCGCGGCGTGGCGTCGGCGTCGATCACGCCCTGCTCCTTCGAGCATTTCGCGCTCCTCGCGGCGTGGGGCGCCCCGGAGAATGCGGAGGTGCGGAAGCGGACGGGCGAGCCGCCGACGGATGCCTGTCCCAGCGTCGTGGAGCGGTGAAGGGGGGCCGGTCAGGCGCGGCGTTCGACGGCGACCAGGCGACGCTCGCGGTCGTCGACACGATCGTGAAGCGCGCGGTCTTCGCGGAGAAGGTCGCGGACATCGCGGACGGCGTCGGCCACGGCCACGAGCTCGCTCGCGAGACGTATTTCGGTGTCGGTCTGGCGGCGATCGAGTCGGTCAAGACGCAGGTTGGTTTGGTCGAGCCGCTCGTTTGTTTCGCCCAGCTGCGCGCGAACGCCTTTCACCTCGTCGCGGACGTGGGCGACCTCTCCGCGCACGCCCTTCACTTCGTCGCGAATGCCCTTCAGAATCTCGATGGTCCGATCGGTGCGAGTCATGCTCAACCCCTCTCTTGCTCGATGGCGGTCAGGCGACGCTCGACGGTTCGACTCCGGTCAGCGCGGCTCGATAGGCGCGGATCGCGTTGCTCGTCGAAGGGCGATCGAGGAACGACGCGAGCTGGTCGACGTCGATGCCGGGTAGCACTTCGCTCCGTTCAATCCGCTCGTACTGGTCGCGGCGCAGCGCATGGAGCTCGATTCGCCCGCGCCGCCAGTACCAGACCTCGCGCACGTTGAGCTTTCGGTAGACTTCGAGCTTGTCGATTCCACCCGAGGTCCACACGACTTCGATCGCCAGGTGCGGACGCGGGCGCTTCGTCGCGTCGCCGAAGATGTAGCACTCGTCGGCCTCGGCGCCGCGCTTCATGCGCTTGTTCTTGAGCGTCCACGAGCCGAGCGTGCTGAACTCCACGTTGCGCTCGAGGCACCAGACTTCGACGAGGCGACCGATCGTGCCTTTGAGCGCCTCGTGATCGAACGAGGGGCTCATGATCTCCAGCTCTCCCTCGAGGTAGGTGATGCGTGGAGCCGAGTGGTCGCCGCGGATCTCGAGGATGCGCTCGTAGTCTTTCCACGAGACGTCATGAAGGCGAACGAAGTGGTCTTCGCGAGACTCGTCGTCGTGGTCGAGGAGATGGGGTGCGGCGGTCATCGTTTCTGGCTCGCACAGTATGCCGTGAGCCGAGAGCAACCGCTATGCCAGGGGGGACTTGGGCGTTCTGCGGCGGGCAGGGCAAGGGCAAGGGCTGTCCTGGACGCCAGGCGGCCGGGGCCGTCAAACGCGACGTTCGACGGCGGAGGGGCGTCGCTCGCGGTCGTCGGCGCGGTGGGGCAGCGCTCGGTCCTCGCGGAGGAGATCGCGCACGTCGCGCACCGCATCGACCACGGCGACGATCTCGGTCGAGAGTCAATCGTGCTCAATGGGACGGAGCGAGGACGAGTCGCCGTGCCCGGGCATTCCGCGCATAAGGCGGCACGCCGACTCCGGCTCGCCCGACGTATGCCCGCCCTCGGAGAGTGGTTCACCACGTCACGGTAACTGGCATAGACGAATCGGCGGTCAACCCGTTGCCCAACTGGCCCCAGCCGTTGTAGCCCCAGCACGCGACCGCCCCGCTCGAAAGCAGCGCGCACGCGTGCTCGTAGCCAGCGGCAATGGCAGTCGCTCCGCTTAAGCTCGACACCCCCACAGGGACAGGCATCGACAACCCGGTGGTCGGCCCGTTGCCGAGCTGACCGTGGACATTCTCGCCCCAGCACCGAACCGTACCTCCCGAGAGAAGTGCGCACGAGAAGTGCCCGCCCGTTGCGGTGGCGCTGACGCCGCTCAAGCTCGATACCGGCACGGGGACCGATGATTCGTTGGTCGATCCGTTGCCGAGCTGGCCGGAACTGTTGGCGCCCCAGCACGCCACGGTGCCGTCCGAAAGGCGCGCGCAGGCATGGCCATCGCCCGAGGAGATCCCCACTGCGCCGCTCAGGTTAGAGACTGCGACTGGCGTTCCCGAGCCATTTGAGGTCGTCCCGTTGCCGAGCTCGCCATCACCGTTGAAGCCCCAGCATTCGACCGTACCGCTTGAGAGCAGCGCACACTGGGAGGAATTTCCTGCCGCGATTGCTGAGACACCACTCACGTTCGTCAAGAGAATCGGCGTCCACGCACACGTGGAGAATCCGAAAGGGCATAATGCAGTCGGCTGATTGCCGAGCGAACCGTTGCCGTTGTTGCCCCAGCTTTGCACGGTGCCGTTCGACAGAAGGGCGGACGAGTAGTACAAGCCGACCGACACGCTCACAACACCGCTCAGCCCCGAAGCGAGGACCGGGTTGGACGAATTGGTCATTGCCCCGTTGCCGAGCTCCCCATTGGTGCCCTCGCCCCAGCATTCGACGGCACCGCTCGAAACCAGCGCGCACGAGTGTTGATCGCCGAGAGAGACGGCGGTCACGCCGCTCAGGCCCGAAACGGCGACGGGCGACGACGTGGGTCCCGTGGATGTCGATCCGTTTCCAAGCTCTCCGTGTTGGTTCTCGCCCCAGCACGCCACCGTGCCGTCCGAAAGCGCGGCGCAGGTGTGATATCCGCCCGCACCCACGGCGACGGCCGGGATGCACTGCCCCGCCCCAGAGCATTTGGGGCAATTTCTGGTGGTTTGCCACCGTCCGTCCGACCCACAGGCCTGCACGTTGTTGCCCGAGCACCGCGCCGCGGTTGGCGCGCACAGCGCGCCGCAGAGTCCGGCCGTTACCGAGCCGCTCTGCCAGGCTCCTGCGGCGTCGCACGTTTGCGGAACCGCGCCGCTGCATTGCGTCGCCTTCGGGGAGCACGCGACACAGGCACCCCCGAGGCAGACCGGCGCATTGCCCGTGCACGTCGTTCCGCATGTAGACTTTGCGGCAAGAATGGACTGTTCGACAGTGTGCCAGAATGTAGGGGATGCCCGGGACAGCCCGGTCGGCGCCAATGCTATCTTCGGGGCACGATGGTCGCCGCACAGCACCCTTCGATGTCGGTAGACCAATGGGCCGCGTTGGACGAAGACGTCCCCGGCGAGCTCGTGGACGGAAGCATCACGGAGGAAGAGGTGCCCAGCATCGTTCACGAGTGCGTCGTGCGGTGGCTGATCCTCCTCCTCGCGCCCTACTTCGAGGCCCGCGGCGGCCAGGTTTTCGGATCTGGCGTGAAGCTGGCTGTCCAACCAAACCGCGGGCGCCTCGCCGATGTCGTATGCTTCGGACCGGGGAAGCGACCGGAGCCCCGGGGCGCCGTCCATGTCCCGCCCGACGTCGCGATCGAAGTCGTTTCCCCCTCGGCCGCTGATGAACGCCGTGACCGGATCGAAAAGCCCGAGGACTACGCCGCGTTCGGCGTTCGCTACTACTGGGTCGTCGACCCGGAGCTTCGCAGTTTCGAAGTCTGGGAGCTCGACGCGCGGGGTCGGTACGTGCGTGCTTGCTCCGCGATCTCGGGGCAGATCCACGTCGTGCCCGGTTGTGACGGCCTTGTCGTGGACGTCGACGCGCTGTGGGCGCAGGTCGACCGAGTTCTCGGCTAGTACCGAGGGCTGGGCGGCGGCGGTAACCGACGATGAACGCGAACGCGTGCGCGCTCACCTCAAGTGGGGGAATGGCCTATAGCGACGAGGACAGCGTGATGTGCGGCCCGTGAACGGACTAAGTCCACATTCTCGGAGGCCGGCCGAGAGGCAGCTTCGATCCATCCTCGCGTCGCTTCCGCACAAGGAATCGTTCCTTCACGCTTGCCGGTACGTAGACGACTGGGGGGCACTCGTCTCGTCCGCACAAGCACACGGCGTCGATGGCGTACTGGTCGCGGGAGCACGAAACGCCGGGCTCGTTCCGCAACACCCGGCTTGGGACGTCGCGACACGACGAATGCGCAGGAGCACGATTTGGAGGGATGTGCTCCACAAGACCCTCCACGATGTCTTGGCCAGTCTCGATGCGCACGGGATTGCAGTCGTGACTTTGAAGGGACCCGTGCTCGCGACACGGTTGTACGATGACGAAGTGGTGCGCCCGTCCACGGACCTGGACCTCCTCGTCGAACCTTCGTCGCTTGAGCAGGCCGCAGTCGCGCTGAAACCGCTGGGCTACGCGCTCGAGGGCGGCGAAATCGGGCGCTTCTTTCGCAACCATCACCACCACGTTCACTTTACGCATCGAACATTGCCAACGCTCGAGCTTCACTTCGACGCATACCGAGGGTTCGGCACTTCTTTGGCCGCCGCACCGCTGTTGGCTCGTTCTACATCGTGCGCCGCCCCGGTCTGGAGCAAAGCTCGAGTCCTCGCGCCCGAGGACGAGTTTCTTTACTTAGCAGTCCACGCGGCCAGCCACAGATTCGAGCGGTTGGTTTGGCTGTATGACTTGAAGCTCTTGGCCCTTCGCCAGCCTGATTTGCGCTGGGACCTCATCGCGGAACGCGCGCGGACCAACCATCTATCTGCCGTGGTCTCGTTCGCCTGCACCCTGCTCTCCGAGGAGCTCGGCGCTCCACGCTACGCGGATCGCTTCTTACGCCCGCTGGGCGAAGCGAGACGCCTTGCGGCACGGCACCTCGTCCTACCTCAGTCGAGCCGTCTGGTGAACGGGGCCGCGCACTTCGCCTTCTGCACGCTGCTATGCGATGACGGCACCAGCGCGACGACGTTTTTGAGTCATTACTTGCGCGTCAAGCTGCTGCACGAGGGACCTCGACGGCTGCGATCGGGGATCATGAGTTGAATCCATGGTCGCAGTTACAGTCGGGCTACCGTTCTTCGACGCACAAGACTCTCTGGCGGCCGCGATCCGTTCTGTGTTCGCGCAGACCTTCGCCGATTGGGAGCTGCTCCTGGTCGATGACGGGTCTAGGGATAGGTCGCTCGATATCGCGCGCCGCGTGGCGGACCCGCGGGTCCGCGTCCTGTCGGACGGCAAGAATCGAAGACTCCCCGCGCGCCTGAACCAGATCGCCGATGCCGCACGAGGCGAGTTCGTGGCGCGCCTGGACGCGGACGATCTGATGCACCCGGAGCGGCTCGCGCGCGAAGTGCGCGCGCTGCGAGAGCGGCCGTCGAGCGATCTCGTCGGGACCGCTTGCTTCGCTTTGAGCGATCGCTGTCGAGTGGTGGGCGTGCTCGGCACCGACCCCGTTTGCACGAACCCGTATCGAGTGCTCCGTCGAGGTCTGCTGGCTCACGCAACGATTCTTTGCCGGACGCAATGGTGCCGATCCAACCGCTACGACGAGCGATACCCCCGCGCCGAGGACCGCGAGCTATTCTGTCGCACGCTGGGAAGGGCTCGCTTTGAGCACATTCGCGACCCCCTTTACTTCATTGGTAGCCGAAAGAGCACTACCGCCGTGCTTCGCGACTACATTCAGACTTCGCGCGACAACAGGCGGCTCTTCGCTCAACATGCTCCACGCCTCGTCGGGAGCCTTTTCCTGCCCCCACTGTTCATGGAATCGATCGCAAAAGAGGCAATATTCCGAGGGGCAACCGCCTTGGGCCTTCAGCGAATGCTGGTACATTCGCGTGGGCGACCGGCCTCGGCGGAAGAAGTGCTCGAAGGGGATCGGGCGCTCCGGTGGATACGCGATACTGGCGTCCGTGGGCTGGATTAGCGTCGCACGGATCGAAAGAAGCGCCTGTTTTAGGTGAACGGCCATGCCTTTCAGCGCATCTGATCTAGAACGCGGCGAGCGAAATCGTGCGCTTGGAGGTATCTGTCTGGTAATACCTCGCGGACCATGACGTATGTATAGCCTGCACGACTACGCTCGGATGATAGCGGACGAAGCGCGCGTTGGACCTTATGTGCGGGCGCTCAAGGCAGTCGTCCGCCCGGGAGCGGTTGTTGCCGACCTCGGCACGGGCACCGGCATTCTGGCGCTCGTCGCGTGCCGCCTGGGGGCGAGCCGTGTCTACGCCATCGATACGAGCGACTCGGTCGAAGTGGGGCCGGAATTGGCGCGCGAGAATGGCTTCGCCGACCGCATCGTCTTTTTCCGCAGCGATTCGAGGGAGGTCCAGTTGCCCGAGCGAGTCGACGTGATTGTGTCGGACCTTCGGGGCGCGTTGCCTCTTTGCGGAGAACATCTCGCGGTCGTTGCCGATGCTCGCTCTCGCTTTCTGAAAGCCAACGGCGTGTTGGTGCCCGCCCGCGACAGACTGATGGTCGGAGTCGTGGACAAGCCTTTCCTGTACGAGTGCGCACTCGGCCCTGCGCGCGGACCGCTCGACATCACGCTGGAAGCGATGCATCGGCTGCTTCGCCACGCCGTCTGTACCGATTCCGTGAAGGATCCCGTCGAAGAAGCGCAAGTACTGAGCACTTCCGCTGCGTGGGCCGACCTCGAATACGCGACCTTACAGCCGGAGCCGATCTTGGGTCGCGCCAGACTTCGCATCAAGCGCGGGGGCACGGGGCACGGGCTCCTCCTTTGGTTCGAGGCGACGCTCTCCGACGGGCACGGTTTCTCAACGGCTCCGGGGCACGAGATGTGCTACGGGCGATTGTTTCTTCCCTGGCCGCACCCAGTTTTGCTGGGGGAGGGAGACGAGGTTGCCGTGGACATTTGGGCGCAGCCTAGTGGTGATCCTTGGGGCTGGAACTCGTCGGTGACAGCGGATGCGGGACTCCGAGAATCATTTAAGCAGTCGAGCTTCCTGTCGACCGTGTCGAAGCCCTCCGCGCCAGTGCAAACGGCGACTGTCCGCGCACCCGTCTCGCAAGGCGCGGGAGAGTGAGGTAGATTGCGTGCGCTTTGGAGCGCGTGTTGAACGGGAGCGCAGCGATGGCCGATGTATCGAAGGACGAGCAACGAATTCCCCGAGCAGAGGATCACGAGGGAAAAAAACGTTACGCTCGCCCTTACTTGCGCCACCTCGGGTCCGTCCGCGAGCTGACGGCTGGCGGCACGAGCAAGACCCATGTCGACGGTCTTCATATGAGAACAGGATCGATGTAAGAGGGCTGAAAAGAGACCGAGGGAGATGTTCTTCGCTGCCTGGTGTCGGCCCGATCAGAAGCACACCGTCGAAGTTATGGCCCTCTTGCGACGAGATGGGGCCGTTCAGTTGGCGACAGAAAACGCAGTCCTCGCCGCGTGGTCGCCGGCGTGCCTCGTGCGGGAGGGGCCGCGGGCCAATGCGTTTGCGGCGTCCGATCGCGCAGGGGCGTGCCTTCCAGGGCATCCGAACGCTCGGTTAGACCGCGAGAAGCTGCTCGTGACGGCGGGCCCGCTGCCGCAGTATCCGGTTTACTACGCCGTAACGGAAGGCGGCGGCCGCCTGATCGCTTCCTCACAATTGGGGCCCCTGGCGAGTCTCTTTCCGAGCGCGTCGATCGACGCGCGTCGCCTGGCCATGCTCATCGCGTATGGCACGGAGACCGACACGGACAGGACCGTGTACGCGGGCATTCTTCGGCTGCGACCGTGCGAGACGATCGTGGCCGAACGAGACGGGCTCCGCATCACGCGCGACTTTCCACGCTTGGCCGGGGCCTATCGGAAGGGAAACCCGCAAGACCTCGCCGTGGAGCTGCGGGACCGCTTGGAGGGGGCTGTCGCCCGCGCCACCAGCGGAGCCGATCGCATCGCTGTGTTGGTGAGCGGTGGGCTCGACTCGAGCGGAGTGCTCGCGTTGGCCTCCGCGGTATGCAGGGAGGTTCCCGGCAAGACGCTCGACGCAATTTCCGTGCAGTACGCCGGGCCGGGGGACGACCGGCCGTACTTCACCGAGTTGACGACCGCTTTGGGGCTCGCGCCGATTCGGTTGCGTCCGCAGGACGCGGCACCATGGTTCGGGCAGTCGCTCTGTATGGATGCCCAGCCTGGGAATCTGGCTTCCACGTGTCTCTTCTTGCTTCAAGGCGCCAAGGCGGTCGAACGAGAAGCTGACGTCGTGCTCACCGGGGTGAGCGGCGACAAGATTAGCGGTGGGTTATTTCCGTTCGCAGGGTTTACTCAATTGGCGCGACGAGGACGCCTGTTGTCGGCCGTGAACGGCGCGTTGCGCCTGCGCTTGCCGTGGCAGATGGATCCCTTACTGCGCGCTCGCTACGTCTTGTCGCCGCTCATTCCGGAGGCGGTGCGGCGGGTGAAGCGCCGGTTCGTGGGCAAACCGGAAAGGCCCGCCTGGCTGACGGCGCGGTCGCGCGAGCTGGTGGAACACGCTCAGACGGATGACGACCTCGATGCCCGGGAGCTCCCTTGTTCCCCCGACGAGAGCATGCGACACCTCTGTACGCAGGGTCAGATAGCCGATGTCGCCGATGCCCTCGGACAGATGGCCACGGTCACCCAGTGTTTCCCGGTCGACGTCTTCCTCGATGAGGACTTCGTTCGGTTCGTGCTTGAGCTCGATCCCATTTTGCTGAGTCACGGGCATGAATTTCGTGGACTCTACCGCCTTGCCATGCGGGGCCTTCTACCCGAGCGGCTGCTGCGGCGTCAGGACAAGGGAGCGTTTGAGCCCGCGATTGCGGCAGCATCGGCGTCGGCGGTAGATGTTCTTCGAGACCTCTCTTCCCTCGACGAACTTGCTAACCGTGGGCTCGTCAATCCAAGGCCTCTCCGCCCTATGCTAGACGCATGCTTGGGCATGATGCGCCGCGGCGAGCGGGAGAAGGAACTGCCCCAGGATGAACATCTTCAAGAGGTATGGCAACTACTCTCCGCTGAGGCCTTTCTGCGAGAGTGCGGGCGAGGGCGGGGTCTCTCTTGATGAGAACGACGACGCGGCACACCGATGACGCAGGAGATTGAGGCCGGTTCCGTTCGCTGGATCCACGAGGTTCGCGTGGACGGAGCCGTCACGTTCCGCAGAGGCAAGCTAGGTGATCGGATGGTCGCCGACTGGCCCGGTTTTGCCCGGCTAACGTGTGAGCGAGACGGGCGCGACGCGAGGCTGGTCCCCGCAGGCGGCGTCTCCTCAAGCGCACTCGATACACTCCACGGCGCGCCGATAAACGCGCTCTTGCACGACCTTGCTGGAAAGCTTGCGCTACACGCGTCTGCAGTGGCCATCGACGGCCGAGCGGTCTTGTTCGTGGGCGCCAACGGTTCCGGCAAGTCGACCGCGGCCGCCGAGCTGTGTCTGCGGCACGGCGCCGAGCTGCTGGCAGACGACGCGGCGTTGCTCGAAATGGACGCGACGGGGGTGTTTGTCCTCCCGAGTGAAGGATGCCACTCACTTACTTCCGAGTCCTACGTCGCGCTCGGCCTTTCCCCTTCAACTTTAGCTTCCGACGGCGACAAGGGCCAGCTCCGCCCTTCGAACGTCGCGCCCAGTCCTTGCCCGCTGGCTGTTGTCGTGGCGCTTCGCTTTGGACCTGCGCGAACGCACGCGGCGTTGCTCCCACTTCGTGGCGGAGACGCCGCCCGCTTGCTTCTCGCGGCCACGATTCGGTTCGATATCGAAGACGGTCGCGCGCGACGCCGCGACTTCGAACAAGTCGCCGCGATTCACAGCGGCACGCCTTTCCTGGAGCTGTCCCGGCCTACAGATGCCCCGGGCGCGGTTGCGCCATTCATCCTCGATGTCTTGCGGAAAGCAATGCCATGAGCGCGGTTACGTCGAGGAAGCTGCGGTGCGCGGATGCTGTTCACTCGCGGCTATTCGACGAGGAGGTCGTGATTTTGGACCTCGCGAAGGGAGATTACTTTGCGCTCGACCAAATCGGCGCGAGACTCTGGTCTGGTCTCGAAGCGGGTCGAACCATCGAGCAAGTCGCGCGCGAAATTGCGGACGAGTACGACGTGGCGGTGGAAGAAGCTCTGGCTGACCTCACGACCTTGGGCAACGAGCTCGTTTGGCGGGGACTGATGGTGTACGACGACCGAGAAACGGCCGGCAATGACTGATGAATCATTGCATCTGCTCGCTCGCGTTCTCTTGCGAGTCTGCTCTCTTCCGAATACGTATACGACTCTCATTCGGCTAGGCGCGCTATTTCCGCCGCACCGCGACCGAAACAGGCTGCTACGTGCTAGCGACCGTGTGAGAGGTCGCGGCACATGCCTGACGCGCGCGCTCGCCGTGGCCGCGCGGGCGCCTGCAGCAGACGTCGTGATTGGCATTCCGCCCCGCGAGGACGATCGCTTCGTTGCTCACGCCTGGCTGGAGTTGGGCGGCGAGCCAGTTGATCCGGCCGAAGTCACGGGCCCCGAGATCGCAAGGCTTCGCAAGCGAGCGAACAAACCACGCCGATGTTTTTGATGCGCCGCGTGGCGCTGTGATACCGTAGCCCGCTATGGAGGTGGTTCGCATGGCAGGCTTACGGGGTGCGGCGCTGGCGATCGCCGGCGGGATTATCGGCACGTTTGCGCTCAGCGCGACTTTGCTCGTTGGCTGCGGCGGCGACGACAATGGTCAGGAGGAAGATAGCGGCTCCGAAGCTACCAGTCCCGAGTCATCGCCGGATACGTCAACCGCGCCCGATACTGGCACCACCGAGACAGGTGCAGACGCGAAAGACGCTGGCGGCGATGCCGCCGACGCGGCGAGCGACGCGTCGGATGCTGGTCACGACTCCAACGCGACGCCCGAAGCCGGGCCGGACAGCGCCGACGCGGGCCACGACGCGGATGCGAACGTTGGAACGAGCGACAGCGGTGACTCGGGCCACGATACCGGCTCGCACAACGATGCCTCGGACGCGAGCGATGCCTCGGACGCGAGCGATGCCTCGGATGCGAGCGATGCCTCGGATGCGAGCGATGCCTCGGATGCGAGCGATGCCTCGGATGCGAGCGACGCCTCGGATGCGAGCGACGCCTCGGATGCGAGCGACGCCTCGGATGCCTCGAACATCCCGCCAGGCTTGCTCGCGTATCCTCATCAATACGCGACGGCAATCTGTACCGGATTTGCCCATTGCTGTGGAGCCTCGTTCGACATCGCAACGTGCGAGACAGACCAATACACGGTGGGTTACGACAGTACCCTCCCTGCAAGTCCGACCGCGTACAGCGCCGGTCACCTGACGTTTGATTCGACACAGGCCGCGCTATGCATCGC
>Ga0265325_10002739_pt1 | contig 11777 bp, 6 predicted proteins | sample 41420metaG_FD_202090 | JGI IMG/M metagenome (GOLD analysis project Ga0265325, IMG submission 202090) | Rhizosphere microbial communities from Carex aquatilis grown in University of Washington, Seatle, WA, United States - 4-14-20 metaG | ecosystem: Host-associated > Plants > Roots > Rhizosphere >...
GCTCCGTCGTTCTACCGGCGGGCACCGGCAAGAAGGTCCGCGTTGCCGTGTTCGCCCAAGGGGCCAAGGCCGAGGAGGCCAAGGCCGCTGGCGCCGACATCGTCGGCTTCGACGATTTGGCCGCGACGGTCAAGGGCGGTGCGATCGAGTTCGATTTGTGCATCGCGACACCGGATGCCATGAAAGTGGTCGGTCAGCTAGGCCAGATTCTCGGCCCGCGCGGCCTGATGCCGAACCCGAAGGTGGGCACGGTGACCATGGACGTGACCACGGCGGTGAAGAACGCCAAGGCTGGCCAGGTGCAGTACCGGACCGACAAGGCCGGCATCATCCAGTGCACCATCGGCCGCGCCTCCTTCACCGTCGAAGCCCTGCAGCAGAACTTGTCGGCGCTGATTGATGCGCTGAACAAGGCCAAGCCTGCGGCAGCCAAGGGACAGTATTTGAAGAAGGTCTCGGTGTCCTCGACTATGGGCGCCGGGGTGCGGGTCGATCAGGCTACTTTGGCCGGCCAGCAAGCGGCTCAGTAAGGAACTTTGGGCCGTCGCACCGCTTTCGGGTGCGGCGGGTTATCAAAGACCGTTGGCGCTCCCGTTGGGGGCTTAATCACTGGCGGCATCGGTGGCCAACGCAGATGGCGTCGCCCGAAGACAGGATGTGTCGTTCGACTCCTGAATGAAGGTCGCCGTATTTGTTCTCGTAGCGATGCGAGAACGTTTTGACTAGGAGTTGACCTTGGGTCTCAATCTCGATGAGAAGAAGGCGGTCGTTGCCGAAGTGTCCGCGCAGGTGGTGGATGCCCAGGCGATTATCGTCGCTGAGTACCGTGGTCTGGAAGTTGGGCAGATCACCGCACTGCGCGCCAACGCGCGCAAGTCCGGGGTGTACCTGCGGGTGCTGAAGAACACCTTGGTGCGTCGTGCCATAGCCGGCACGCCGTTCGAAGGGCTCCAGGGGGCGATGGTCGGCCCGCTGATCTACGGGATCTCCAAGGATCCAGTGGCGGCGGCCAAGACCCTCCATGAGTTCGCCAAGGGTAACGACAAACTCGTCATCAAGGCGGGCGCGATGGCCAACTATGTCATGGACGCCAACGGCGTCAAGGCATTGGCCACCATGCCCAGCCGCGAAGAGTTGTTGTCGAAGTTGCTCGGCACCATGCAAGCACCGATCGCCCAGTTTGTCCGTACGCTCAACGAAGTCCCGACCAAGTTTGTCCGGGGCCTCGCTGCCGTTCGCGACGCCAAACAGGCTGCGTAATCACGACGAATTTCCGTCATTCAACGAACCATTCATTCATTCAGGAGTCTTTTACAAATGGCTACCAAAGCTGAAATCCTCGACGCGATCGCTGGCATGACCGTGCTCGAGCTGTCCGAACTGATCAAGGAAATGGAAGAGAAGTTCGGCGTCTCCGCCGCTGCCGCCGCTGTTGCCGTGGCTGCTCCGGCTGCCGCTGCTGCTGCCGCTGTCGAAGAGCAAACCGAATTCACCGTCATCCTGCTGGCTGCCGGCGAGAAGAAGGTCGAAGCCATCAAGGTGGTGCGTGCCGCCACGGGCCTGGGCCTCAAGGAAGCCAAGGATCTGGTTGACGGCGCACCGAAGCCCGTCAAGGAAGCGATTCCGAAGGCGGATGCCGAAGCTCTCAAGAAGCAGCTTGAGGACGCGGGCGCCAAGGTTGAGATCAAGTAAATCTCAATTCCAGCGCGGGCTGGTGGCGCAAACCACCGGCCCGCTCTTGCTTTCCGCGCTGTAACAATACTGCGGTGGTCAGCAGAGAGGGTTGAGCGTCTCAACCCTGCCTTCTGACCTTCGACGCTGACGAGACCACGGAGCGACCATGACGTACTCCTATACTGAGAAAAAGCGAATTCGCAAGAGCTTCGCCAAGCGCGCCAACGTGCTTGACGTTCCCTTCTTGCTGGCTACCCAACTCGATTCGTATACCCACTTCCTTCAGGTCGACGTGCCCCCGGGGCAGCGTCGGCTCCAGGGTCTCCAGGCCGCATTTACCTCCATTTTCCCGATCGTTTCCCATTCGGGCAGCGCCCGGCTCGAATTCGTCGAATACAGACTTGGCGAGCCGGCATTCGATGTCAAGGAGTGCCAGCAGCGCGGCCTTACTTTCGCTTCGCCGCTGCGTGCCAAGGTGCGTTTGATCATCCTTGATCGCGAGACCAACAATGAGAAGGTGAAGGAGGTCAAGGAACAGGAAGTCTACATGGGCGAAATTCCGCTCATGACGACCACTGGTTCGTTCGTCATCAACGGTACCGAGCGGGTTATCGTTTCGCAGCTGCACCGTTCGCCCGGCGTCTTTTTCGAACACGACAAGGGCAAGACCCATAGTTCGGGCAAGCTCCTGTTCTCGGCGCGCATTATTCCCTATCGCGGCTCCTGGCTCGATTTCGAGTTCGACCCCAAGGATTTCCTCTACTTCCGCGTCGACCGTCGCCGCAAGATGCCGGTGACGATCCTGCTCAAGGCCATCGGCTTGTCGGCCGAGCAGGTCCTCGCCACCTTCTTCGAGTTCGATACCTTCCACCTGAGCAAGAAGGCCATCCAGTTCGAACTGGTGCCCGAGCGCCTGCGCGGCGAAGTGGCCAAGTTCGACTTCGTCGATAAGCACGCCAAGGTGGTGGTGGCCAAGGACAAGCGAATCACGGCCAAGCACATCCGCGACCTGGCGGAAGCCGGTATCAAGAAGCATGCGGTACCCGAGGACTTCCTGCTCGGGCGAACGTTGGCGCAGAGCGTCGTCGACGCGCAAACAGGCGAGGTCCTGGCCAATGCCAACGATGAGATCATTGAATCGTTGCTGGCGAAGTTGATGGAAGCGGGCGTCGAGGACCTGAAGACGCTGTACGTCAACGACCTCGATCGCGGTGCCTATATCTCCTCGACGTTGCGTACCGACGAGACGGCCGATCAGTGGGCTGCTCGCGTTGCCATTTACCGGATGATGCGGCCGGGCGAGCCGCCGACCGAGGATGCCGTGGAGACCCTGTTCCACGGCCTGTTCTATTCGGAAGAGCGCTACGACCTGTCCACTGTCGGCCGGATGAAGTTCAACCGCCGGGTTGGTCGCGAAGAGCTGACCGGCAATGCGACCTTGTCCAACGACGACATCGTTGACGTCATCCGCATTCTGGTCGAGCTGCGCAACGGTCGCGGCGAGGTCGATGACATCGATCACCTGGGCAACCGCCGCGTGCGCTCGGTAGGCGAGTTGGCCGAGAACCAGTTCCGTGCCGGTCTGGTCCGTGTCGAGCGCGCCGTCAAGGAGCGTTTGTCGCAAGCGGAGTCCGACAATCTGATGCCGCACGACCTGATCAACGCCAAGCCCATCAGCGCCGCGATCAAGGAATTCTTCGGCTCGAGCCAGCTGTCCCAGTTCATGGACCAGACCAACCCGCTGTCCGAGATCACGCATAAGCGCCGCGTCTCGGCGCTTGGCCCCGGTGGTCTGACCCGCGAGCGCGCCGGCTTCGAAGTGCGCGACGTCCATCCGACGCACTACGGCCGCGTTTGCCCGATCGAGACGCCGGAAGGTCCGAACATCGGCCTCATCAACTCGTTGGCGCTGTATGCGCGCACCAACGATTTTGGCTTCATGGAAACTCCTTACCGCAAGGTGGCGGAAAACCATGTTGGCGAGGAGATCGAATACCTGTCGGCGATTGAGGAAGGCAATTACGTCATCGCCCAGGCCAACGCAACCTTGGACAAGAAGGGCAAGCTGACCGACGAACTGGTGTCCTGCCGTTTCAAGGGCGAGTTCGAACTGAAGACTCCTGACGAAGTCCAGTACATGGACGTCGCGCCGGGCCAGATCGTTTCGGTAGCCGCGTCGCTGATTCCGTTCCTTGAGCACGACGACGCCAACCGGGCCTTGATGGGCGCCAACATGCAGCGCCAGGCGGTGCCCTGCCTGCGCCCGGAGAAGGCGCTGGTCGGTACCGGCATCGAGCGTACGGTTGCCGTGGACTCCGGCACTGCCGTCCAGGCGCTGCGCGGCGGCGCCGTTGACTACATCGATGCCAACCGGATCGTCGTGCGGGTTCATGATGCCGAGACGGTGCCGGGCGAGGTCGGTGTCGATATCTACAATTTGACCAAGTACACCCGCTCCAATCAGAACACCAATATCAACCAGCGGCCGATCGTTACGGTTGGCGACATCATTGCCAAGGGTGACGTGGTTGCCGACGGCGCCTCGACCGATCTTGGTGAGCTGGCACTCGGCCAGAACATGCTGGTCGCCTTCATGCCCTGGAACGGTTACAACTTCGAAGACTCGATCCTGATCAGCGAGCGTGTCGTTGCCGATGACCGCTTTACCTCGATCCACATCGAGGAATTGACCGTCGTCGCTCGCGATACCAAGCTGGGCGCCGAAGAAATTACCCGCGACATCGCCACGCTGGGCGAAGCCCAGCTCGGTCGCCTGGACGAATCAGGCATCGTCTACATTGGTGCCGAGGTTGAGGCCGGTGACGTACTGGTCGGCAAGGTGACCCCGAAGGGGGAAACTCAGCTGACTCCGGAAGAGAAGCTGCTGCGCGCCATCTTTGGCGAGAAGGCTTCGGACGTCAAGGACACCAGCTTGCGCGTCCCCTCGGGGATGTCGGGCACCGTCATCGACGTCCAGGTGTTCACCCGCGAAGGCATCGAGCGCGACAAGCGCGCGCAGTCGATCATCGACGACATGCTGAAGGGCTACAAGCAAGACTTGGCCGACCAGATGCGTATTGTCGAGCGCGACACCTTTGCCCGGATTGAAAAGCTGTTGACCGGCAAGGCGGCAAGCAAAGGACCGAAGAAGCTGGCTAAGGGTGCCAAGATCACCAAGGATTACCTGGCTACGCTCGAGCACTACCATTGGTTCGATATTGCACTGGAGAGCGAAGAGGCCCAGCAACAACTGGAGAGCCTGCGCGACAGCATCGACCAGACGCGCCGTGATTTTGACGTCGCCTTTGAAGCCAAGAAGAAGAAGCTCACTCAGGGTGACGAACTGCCGCCGGGTGTGCAGAAGATGGTGAAGGTGTATCTCGCGGTCAAGCGCCGTTTGCAGCCAGGCGACAAGATGGCCGGCCGCCACGGTAACAAGGGCGTCGTGTCCAAGATCGTGCCGATCGAAGACATGCCTTACATGGAAGATGGTCGGCCGGTCGACATCGTGCTCAACCCGCTCGGCGTGCCGTCGCGGATGAACATCGGCCAGATCCTGGAAACGCATTTGGGCTGGGCAGCCAAGGGCCTTGGCCTGAAGATTGGCGAGATGCTGCGCCGCCAGTCCAATGCCGCCGAGGTGCGCAAGTTCCTGCACAAGATCTACAACGTCTCCGGGCGCGGCGAGGAAGTCGACGGCCTTGACGATCGGGAGACGCTGGAGTTGGCCACCAATCTGGTCGGCGGCGTGCCATTTGCCACGCCGGTCTTTGACGGCGCCAAGGAAGAGGAAATCAGGGCGATGCTCGATCTGGCGTATCCGGACGATGTCACCGCGGCGCTTGGTTTGACGCCCGCCAAGACTCAGGCACGGCTTTGCGACGGCCGTACTGGCGAAGCTTTCGAGCGTCCGGTGACTATTGGCTACATGCATGTGCTCAAGCTGCACCACCTGGTTGACGACAAGATGCACGCCCGTTCGACAGGCCCCTACAGCCTGGTCACCCAGCAGCCGCTGGGCGGCAAGGCGCAGTTCGGCGGCCAGCGCTTCGGTGAAATGGAAGTCTGGGCACTGGAAGCCTACGGCGCGTCCTACACCTTGCAGGAAATGCTCACCGTCAAGTCGGACGACGTCAACGGTCGGACCAAGGTGTACGAAAACATCGTCAAGGGCGAGCACAAGATCGATGCCGGCATGCCGGAATCCTTCAACGTGCTGGTGAAGGAAATCCGTTCCCTGGCTATCGACATCGATCTGGAACGTTACTGAGAGACCCCCAAGGAGTAAGCGACGATGAAAGCACTACTCGACCTATTCAAACAGGTTACTCAGGAAGAAGAATTCGACGCCATCACCATCGGGCTGGCCTCGCCGGAGAAGATCCGGTCCTGGTCCTATGGTGAAGTGAAGAAGCCGGAGACCATCAACTATCGTACCTTCAAGCCCGAGCGCGATGGCCTGTTCTGCGCCAAGATCTTCGGCCCGGTCAAGGACTACGAGTGCCTGTGCGGCAAGTACAAGCGCCTGAAGCACCGCGGTGTGATTTGCGAAAAGTGCGGCGTCGAAGTGACGCAAAGCAAGGTTCGTCGCGAGCGCATGGGCCACATCGAGCTGGCCTCGCCGACCGCCCACATCTGGTTCCTCAAGTCGCTGCCCAGCCGCCTTGGCATGGTGCTCGACATGACGCTGCGCGACATCGAGCGCGTTCTCTACTTTGAGGCTTTCGTGGTCGTCGATCCGGGCGTGACGCCGCTCAACCGCGCCCAGTTGCTCACCGAAGATGACTACCTGGCCAAGGTCGAAGAATACGGCGACGAGTTTTCGGCCGTCATGGGCGCCGAGGGCATCCGCGAGCTCCTGCATACGCTCGACATCAGCCACGAAATCGAGATTCTGCGCAAGGAACTCGAAACCACCGGCTCCGAGGCGAAGATCAAGAAGATCGCCAAGCGTCTGAAGGTGCTCGAAGGCTTCCAGACGTCCGGTATCAAGCCCGAGTGGATGATTCTCGAAGTCCTGCCGGTGCTGCCGCCGGACCTGCGTCCGCTGGTGCCCCTGGATGGCGGCCGCTTCGCGACGTCGGACTTGAACGATCTGTACCGCCGCGTCATCAACCGCAATAATCGTCTGAAGCGTCTGCTTGAGTTGAAGGCGCCGGACATCATCGTCCGCAACGAAAAGCGCATGTTGCAGGAAGCCGTCGACTCGCTGCTCGACAATGGTCGCCGCGGCAAGGCCATGACGGGTGCCAACAAGCGGCCGCTGAAGTCGCTGGCCGACATGATCAAGGGCAAGGGCGGCCGCTTCCGCCAGAACCTGCTCGGCAAGCGCGTCGACTACTCCGGCCGTTCGGTCATCGTCGTCGGCCCGCAGCTCAAGCTGCATCAATGTGGCCTGCCGAAGAAGATGGCCCTGGAGCTCTTCAAGCCCTTCATCTTCGAGCGCCTGGAGAAGATGGGCATCGCCAGTACCATCAAGGCGGCCAAGAAGGAAGTCGAAGCCGAAACCAGCGTTGTTTGGGACATTCTCGAAGAAGTCATTCGCGAGCACCCGGTGCTTTTGAACCGCGCGCCGACCCTGCACCGCTTAGGTATCCAGGCTTTCGAGCCGACCTTGATCGAAGGCAAGGCCATCCAGTTGCACCCGCTCGTCTGTACCGCCTTCAATGCCGACTTCGACGGCGACCAGATGGCCGTGCACGTGCCGCTGTCGCTGGAAGCGCAGATGGAAGCGCGTACCCTGATGCTGGCCTCGAACAACGTGCTGTCGCCGGCCAACGGTGCGCCGATCATCGTGCCGTCGCAGGACGTCGTGCTCGGCCTCTATTACGCCACGCGCGAAAACGCCGCTGCGGCCGGCTCAGGCATGATGTTCACCGATGTCGCTGAAGTTACCCGCGCCGTCGCCACCAGGCAGGTCGATCTGCACGCCCGCATCACCATCCGCATCAAGGAATATGAACTCGATGGCGAGGTATGGCGCGAAAAGATTTCCCGCTATTCGACGACGGCCGGTCGTGCCATCCTTTCTGAAATCCTGCCGAAGGGCTTGCCGTTCAAAGCCATCGACAAGGCACTCAAGAAGAAGGAGATCTCCAAGCTGATCGACGAGAGTTTCCGTCGCTGCGGCCTGAAGGAAACAGTCATCTTCGCCGACAAGCTGATGCAGTCCGGCTTCACGCTGGCGACGCGCGGCGGCATTTCCATTGCCATTGGCGACATGCTGGTGCCGAAGCAGAAGCAGACCATCATCGAAGCCTCGGAGGCTGAGGTGAAGGAGATCGAAAAGCAATACACCTCCGGTCTGGTGACGGTCGGCGAGCGCTACAACAAGGTGGTGGACATCTGGGGCCGTGCCGGCGACCAGGTGGCCAAGGCGATGATGGATCAACTCGCGCACCAACAGGTTACCGACGCCCAAGGCAAGTTGGTCACCCAGGAGTCGTTCAACTCCATCTACATGATGGCTGACTCCGGCGCCCGCGGCTCTGCGGCGCAGATCCGCCAGCTGGCCGGCATGCGCGGCCTGATGGCGAAGCCGGATGGTTCCATCATCGAGACGCCGATCACCACCAACTTCCGCGAGGGCCTGAACGTTCTGCAGTACTTCATCTCCACGCACGGCGCCCGTAAGGGTCTGGCCGATACGGCGTTGAAGACTGCTAACTCCGGCTACCTGACCCGTCGCCTGGTCGACGTGACGCAGGATCTGGTCGTCACCGAGGACGATTGCGGCACCAGCGCCGGCTTTGCCATGAAGGCGCTGGTCGAAGGCGGCGAGGTGGTGGAGGCGCTGCGCGAACGCATTCTCGGTCGCGTGGTGGTGGCTGATGTCATCCATCCCGACAGCCAGGAAGTGCTCTACGAAACCGGCTATCTGCTCGACGAAGATGCAGTCGACACCATCGAAGCCCTCGGCATCGACGAGGTTCGCGTGCGCACGCCGTTGTCCTGCGATACCCGCTACGGCCTGTGCGCCAAGTGTTACGGCCGAGATCTCGGCCGCGGCACGCTGGTCAATTCCGGCGAAGCGGTTGGCGTCATCGCCGCCCAGTCGATCGGCGAACCGGGCACCCAGCTGACCATGCGTACCTTCCACGTCGGTGGCGCCGCGTCGCGGGCCGCGGCGCAGAGCCAGGTCGAGGCCAAGAGTAGCGGCGTGCTTCGCTTCTCGGCGACCATGCGCTATGTCACCAATCCGAAGGGCGAGAAGGTGGTCATCGCGCGCTCCGGCGAGGTGATGATTACCGATGACAACGGCCGTGAGCGTGAGCGGCACAAGGTGCCGTACGGCGCCACGCTGATGGGCGACGACGGCAAGCAGATCAAGGCCGGCGTCATCCTGGCGACCTGGGATCCGCATACCCGGCCGATCGTCACCGAGTATGCCGGCATCGTCAAGTTCGAGCATGTCGAGGAAGGCGCTACCGTCGCCAAGCAGGTCGACGACGTGACTGGCTTGTCGACTCTGGTCGTCATCGACCCGAAGCGTGGAGGCAAGTCGCAGACCAAGGGCCTGCGTCCGCAGGTGAAGTTGATCGACGAGGCCGGGCAGGAGGTGCGCACCCACGGGACTGACCACGCAGTGGCAATCACGTTCCAGGTCGGCTCGATCATCACCGTCAAGGACGGCCAGACGACGGCAGTCGGCGATGTCCTGGCGCGCATCCCGCAGGAATCCGCCAAGACCCGCGATATTACCGGCGGTCTGCCGCGGGTGGCGGAACTGTTCGAAGCCCGCTCGCCCAAGGATGCCGGCATGTTGGCGGAAGTGACCGGCACGGTCAGTTTCGGCAAGGACACCAAGGGCAAGCAGCGTCTGGTCATCACGGAGCCGGATGGCACCGCCCACGAGTACCTGATCACCAAGGACAAGCACGTCATGGCCCACGACGGCCAGGTGGTCAACAAGGGTGAATTCATTGTCGATGGCCCGGCCGATCCGCACGATATCCTGCGTCTCAAGGGCGTCGAGGAACTGGCTCGTTACATCATCGACGAGGTTCAGGACGTCTACCGCCTGCAGGGCGTGAAGATCAACGACAAGCACATTGAAGTGATTGTGCGCCAGATGCTTCGGCGCATCGTCATCACCGATCCGGGCGACTCGAAGTTCATCCGTGAGGAGGGGGTCGAGCGCTCCGAAGTGTTGGACGAGAACGACAAACTGATCAGCGAGGGCAAGCGTCCTGCCGAGTATCAGTTCGTCCTGCTCGGCATTACCAAGGCCAGCTTGTCGACCGATTCGTTCATCTCGGCGGCATCCTTCCAGGAAACGACGCGTGTCTTGACCGAAGCCGCCATCATGGGCAAGCGCGACGAGTTGCGCGGTCTGAAGGAGAACGTCATCGTCGGTCGCCTCATTCCCGCAGGCACCGGCATGGCTTACCACCGGACGCGCCGCATGCAGTCCTCCGGCGAGGATGCCGGGAAGGGAATATTCGACCTGCCGGTGCACAATGATGTAACAGAGGGTGCGTAGGCCGTTGACCAGCCAGCGCGCGATCAATATAATCCGGCCTCTTTGCCCCGTTGAGGGGGCCGTACGCCTTTTGGGACTTTGATATGCCAACCATTAACCAGCTGGTGCGCAAGGGTCGTCAAGCACCGGTCAGCAAGAGCAAGGTGCCTGCGCTGGGCGGTAGCCCGGCCAAGCGCGGCGTGTGCACACGCGTCTACACCACAACGCCGAAGAAACCGAACTCTGCACTGCGCAAAGTCGCCAAGGTGCGCTTGACCAACGGCTTCGAGGTAATTTCCTACATCGGCGGCGAAGGCCACAACCTTCAGGAGCACTCCGTGGTTCTGATTCGCGGGGGCCGCGTCAAGGATTTGCCAGGTGTGCGCTACCACATCGTTCGCGGTAGCCTGGATACGCAAGGCGTCAAGGACCGCAAGCAGTCGCGCTCGAAGTACGGCGCCAAGCGGCCCAAGCAATAACAGGATTGAGAGGTCACCATGCCCCGTCGTCGCGAAGTTCCCAAGCGTGACATCCTGCCGGATCCCAAGTTCGGCAGCGTTGATGTCTCCAAGTTCGTCAATGTCCTCATGACCGGCGGCAAGAAGTCGGTTGCCGAGCGCATCATCTATGGCGCCTTTGATCAGATCAAGGCGAAGAGCGGCAAGGATCCGCTCGAGGTGTTCGGTCAGGCGATCAGCAACGTCAAGCCGGTGGTCGAGGTCAAGAGCCGTCGTGTCGGTGGCGCCAACTACCAGGTGCCAGTCGAAGTTCGTCCCTCCCGCCGGATGGCGTTGTCGATGCGCTGGTTGCGTGAGGCCGCCCGCAAGCGCAGCGAGAAATCGATGGGGCAGCGGCTGGCCAGTGAGTTGCTGGAAGCTGCCGAGGGTCGTGGCGCGGCAATGAAGAAGCGCGAAGAAGTGCACCGTATGGCGGAGGCCAACAAGGCCTTCTCGCATTATCGGTTTTGACTGTAACTGCGCGGCGATGTCGCGCAGCTAGATTTATTCGTTTCTTTTTGCCGCCTTGGCGTCTCTCCCGTTGGTGAGCGCCACGGCGGTTTGGCTTAGATAAGGCAGGTACTAACGTGGCCCGCAAGACTCCTATTGAGCGCTATCGCAACATTGGCATCTCCGCGCATATCGATGCCGGCAAGACCACTACGACCGAGCGCATCCTGTTCTATACCGGCGTCAATCACAAGATCGGCGAAGTGCACGATGGCGCCGCCACCATGGACTGGATGGAGCAGGAGCAGGAGCGCGGTATCACCATTACGTCCGCGGCCACCACCTGCTTCTGGAAGGGCATGGGGATGAACTTCCCCGAGCACCGCGTCAATATCATTGACACTCCGGGTCACGTTGATTTCACCATCGAAGTTGAGCGCTCGATGCGCGTGCTCGATGGCGCCTGCATGGTCTATTGTGCGGTCGGTGGCGTCCAGCCGCAGTCCGAGACCGTGTGGCGGCAAGCCACCAAGTACGGTGTGCCGCGCCTCGCCTTCGTGAACAAGATGGACCGCACTGGCGCCAACTTCTTTCGCGTGCATGACCAAATGCGCGAACGTCTCAAGGCCAATCCGATTCCGATCCAGATTCCGATCGGTGCCGAGGAGAACTTCAAGGGCGTCGTCGACCTGGTC
>Ga0265325_10002740_pt1 | contig 11776 bp, 6 predicted proteins | sample 41420metaG_FD_202090 | JGI IMG/M metagenome (GOLD analysis project Ga0265325, IMG submission 202090) | Rhizosphere microbial communities from Carex aquatilis grown in University of Washington, Seatle, WA, United States - 4-14-20 metaG | ecosystem: Host-associated > Plants > Roots > Rhizosphere >...
CGTTGTCGAAGGTGTCGTTGCAATGGCCGCGGAACCACCAGACTCCGCCGTCCATGTCGCCGAGCACGTAGTCGTTGCATCCGTCGCCGTCGATATCAGCTGCGGTGCCCGTGTTCGCAGCGCCCGAATAGCCGCCGCTGCCGCCGGTCAAATAGCTGGGCACCGTTCCGTGCGGGATCTTGGTCACCCAGTCCTGGAAGGTACCGTCGTTGTTGCCTTTCACAAACACCAGCCCATTGTTGCCGGAAGAGTCGATGTCCACGCCAACGACGTCGGCATTGCCGTCGCCGCCAAAGTCAGCCACGGCAGCGCTGTCGTAGATCGAGGTCGGCGTACCGTACTGACCATAGGCGGTGAAATGGCCGCTGCCGTTATTGAGGTAGACCAGGATATCGGTGCCACTGCTGGTCGCCGTGTTGAAATTCTCGGAAACGACGATATCCACCCAGCCATCGTGATTGACGTCCTTGAGCGTAATCGTACCGACACCGTTGTAGCTACCGGGTAAGGGCAGGGCGGTACCGGGTGCCGAGAACCCGCCATGGCCGTCTCCGTAGGCGACCATCAGCGTATTGCCGCCGTTGGCCACGGTGTAGGCCTGGAAAACAATGTCGAGGTTGCCGTCGTGGTTGAGGTCGGCCGCCTGGATGGCCGTGATTTCCAAAGCCGACGAGACTGGCGGCCCAGAGTCCATGGCATTGGACCCTTTGCTGGCACTACCGACTCCGCCTAGGCCATCGCCCGGATAGAACAGGATCGTCGGGAAGTTGTAGGTCGGCGAGCAGTTCGACGGATTCATGCACGAACCGGAGAAAGTCACAACCACCATGTCCTTGAAGCCATCGTTGTCGAAGTCGGCGATGACCGCACCCGTTGGCTGCATGCCGACGGGATTGGCCGGCGCTCCCGCCGGCGGCACCGGCATACCGACGGCGGCCGCTTGCCGGGTCGTGCTCGTGTAGGGCAAAGCAGCATGTGCTGCGCAGCCAAGGGCAAGGAACAGCACGGCAACAAGCAGTCGCAGCAACGACAGGGGGCGATTCATGGTTGGTAACTCCTCAGCTCAGAACTTCAATCTGTTTTGGTCGCTAGCGACAAACACATCCGGTCGCGCCCCGAAGCAGCATCGGAGCGATCAACAGGAATTTGCTGTCCCCAACTCAGACGGCAAATTCGTCAGCAAGGGATCATCGCCAGGAAGATTCGCGCGCGCGCCCCCCGCACAGGGGGCACCGGACTCTGCACCGCTGGTCGCCGCCGGACGCTTCGGTGTTGACGCAGGAAGCCGGAAGTTGGCTCAGTGCCAAGCCTTCGCCGTTGGTACGACTCTGGGTGATGTGATGATCCTCAGCGTCTGCTGTGTGCGTGAGGACCACGTTGCCGCACTTCGTGGCGACGATCAGCGGCACGTGATCGAGGCTTGGCTTGAGTTGCGCGCCAGCCGCCAGTTACGATGGCACACTACCGCTCGCCAGCGCATCGCGCCCTCCCTCTGAAGCCGTGATGGCGGTGGCGACCTCAGCCTTGACCGCGATATCCCGGCAGGCTTGCTAAGCGGGCACGGCCAAGGTGCCCAGTACGGGGAGGATATCGATCAGGATCAGAAAACCGAGGCCGGCGCCCGAGCGGCCCGCATTGGGAACGAGGGCCGCCTGGAACTAGGCGGAGCTGCCACGCGGCGGCATCGGCGCGCAGCGACCATGATGCGGCCGGCGCGCTTGGTCGGCCAGGGGTAGGCAGCAGTCAATTCTTGAAGTGACATTCAGTTGACTTCCCGGCTCGTTACCTCCCTGTTGATGCACGCATCGTAGCCCCCTAATTGACACGGTCACTGGCGGTTGGGACCGCTTGCGGTGCAACCGCATCTTGTCCGAAAGCGGTCGGAATACGGCCTCAGTTCAACACAGGCTTCGGGAACTTGACCAGCATCTTCGTGGTCACCGAGAAACTCGCCTCTCTGGGGCCAACGTGCAGCCTTGCCGTGGTCGTCGTGAAATAGCCGGTTGATGCGGCGAGCCGAACACGCAGCCACTGGCCGGAACCTACGTTGGACGCGTAGTTTGTCCAGGCTCCTCCGTCGACCGACAGTGCACACTGGGCTGCCGGGCAGGAGACGGAGGCGGCAACAGGCTCGTCTATGCCAGAAACGGTCACGCTGTCGGAGATAAGCCAGTTCGGAGCCTTCAGCAGCGGATTGCTCGGTTGCGCACCAAACACGGACGTGAAGGCGAACGCATCGGGCGTGTAATCACCGAAAGGCTGAATGAATCGCCCTATGGATACAGGACGAACACCAACCGGAATCGTGGCTACGACCTGATGCGTATGCGTATCGATTGCCGAGACGGTATTGTCGCTGTAGTTGGTCACGTAGGCTTTTGCGCCGGAGGGCGTTACGGCCACCCCGATGGGCCAATGGCCGACGGGAATGTCGGCGATCGTGGAGAGCGTCTGCGCGTTGACAACCGCAAGGGAATTCGCCGAGGACTTGGCTACCAGCACTTCAAGCGATGGCTCGGACTGATTCGGCGGAAAGACCCATGGTGTGGCCGCCAACCCCATCGGATCGCTGCCGACCGGAATCATCTGAGCAGGAAACCACACCCCGATGGGACCCGTGAAAGTGTCGATCTTCGCCAGTGTGCCGTCGAACTCGCCACTCGCATAGATGTAAGGAAAATCCGTGGCCAGCGCACGCGGCACTTCCCCCACCTTCCCGCTCATGCCGGTTTGCAGGGATGTCGCGTCAACTTGAACAACGGTATCCGTGGCAGGGAGCGTTACCAGGAAGTAGCCATTGCCGTTATAGAACTTCATGAAACTGACTGCCTCGGGATGTCCGCCCACCGGAATGGTGCCGACGACCGTATTGCTGCCGGCATCGATGACCGTAGCGGTTTGATCCGCCTGATTGGCGACCACGACGCGAGTACCGTTGAGTCCGACGGCGACGCCCATCGGAGCGTCGCCGACCGGTATTGTGGCGATTACGGTGTTGCTTGTTCCGTCGATGACCGACAGCGAATTGTCGGCGCAGTTGGTGACGTAGATGCGCTTGCCGCCGGGAGCGACAGCGACGTAGTAAGGAACGGCGCCCACCGGAATGGTGGTCGTGACCGTGTCCGTGGCGGTGTCGATGACAGACACGTTGTTGCCACCGCTGTTGGCGATGTATGCGAACGGGGCGGCGCAGGCGGCTGTGGCAAGCGTTGAAAGAAGGACGCCGATGGCGTGATGCAGCTTCTTGCGGTTCATGATGTCTCCGATTCCTGTGGTCGTTTCTGGTAGCAGGGAGTCTGTGGCGCTTTCGGGTTCGAAACAATCCCTTGCTCGCGGGGTGTTCGCGCGGGAATATTTACGCCGGCCTGCCCTCGCATAACCATGCCGCCGGCAGCACGGTGCGGGACCATCGGCGGGCAACTATTGCCTCTCGTACTGTTGGCAGCGCTTCATGACCTTTCTCCTGGGGAAATAGCCGGGATGGTTCCCAAGCAATTTTCAATACAGACGGAAAATCGTCCGCATGGGGATCACCGGCACGAAGAGTCGAGCGCGCATTCGCCCCCATACAGGGGCAATACAACGCTCAAAGCCGCTGCTTGACCTTCTCCAAAGGATGGAGGAATTGCTGGCCGAGCGGCATATGCTTGGCGAAAGCAGCGTCGGCCTCATCGAGCAGGCGAGCCGCTTCCTTGCGCTCACCCTGCGTGATCAGGCAGTCGGCCAGAACGACCTTGGCTTGGGCGAGCCAGGGGCTATCCGGTGGCCCAAGCCGGCGGCGCAACTCGACGGTCCGTTCTAGCGCCAACCTCGCCTGCGGCGGAAGATTGTCGGCAAGTCTGGCACGACCGAGGCCAAGCGCCGCGCGTGCCCCAAACACGCTGTGATAGGCGGCATCCTCATCGTCTTCCGCTTGCTGCAAGAGCGTGGCAAACCGCTGACCCGCTTCCCCGCGCTCGCCCCATTCGAGATACATACCAGCCTCAACGAGCCGGCGCGAGCGCTGGACGACGGCATAGCGCCGCCCGGTAGCCTCGGGAATGCTCTCCATCATCGCCAATTCGGTACGCGCATCGCCGATCCTGTCGTTGGCAGCCATGGCCTCGATCAACGCCAGCGATGCCTCGGCGACCATGGGCGAGCGCTCGCCGAGCCCCTCAACGAATATCCGCTTCGCAGCCAACGCGGCCGCAATGGCCTCGTCGTGCTTGCCGGTCGCGGTCATTACTCTCGACATTGCGATCTGACCAAGCGCATGCAGCATGCGTAGATCCGGCTTGCCCCGCGTCGCCGAGAGTGCCGCCGAAAGCGCCGCCTCGCTCTCGCCGAAGCGACCTTCATCATAGTAGGCGCGGCCCAAGGCGACACGCATCTGCACATCATCTATCGCATTGCGGTGCACGGCCAGAGCCGATTGCTTCACGGCACCTTCGAGCAGCGCCAGCCCCTCTGCCCTGTCCGGTCCGTCGTGCAGCAAGGCACCGAGCTTGGCCTGCACGGCCAGGGTATCGGAATGGCGCCGGCCCAGCGTCCTGACCAACCCGGCGTGGGCTGCCCGCAGGGCGACCGCTGCGCGCATTTTCATCTCGGCACCGGCCTGCACCTCGGCAATCAGCGCCGACTTCAGGACCGCAACATAGCGGTCGACCGGCACGATTCGACGAACCGCTCGGTAGGCGCTATCGGCAGCCAGCGAAGCCAGGTCATAACGTCCCAGATAGACCTGGGCCCGCGCCACGATCTCGTAGGCGTTGCCGACCAGAGAACCAGTGCCGGAAAGATAATCGATACGCGCCAGCCCCTCCACGGCCCTATTGGCGAGCACAATCGCCTTCTTCGGGTCGCCGTGCAATTCAGTCCAGGCATTGCGCCAGTCGCTCTGCGCCTGTTCGGTCAGGGCACCGGAAGCGAGCAATGGTTCCACCAGTTTCGCTTCCCGACGGACTGCTTCGGTATCGCCTTCCGCCATCGACACATACGCCAGATCGCGATAACTGGTCAGTTTCGAACGCTCCTGGTTACCCGGTGCCTTTTCCAATGCGGCGATGCGATCGCGCGTCATTTGTTTGGCTTTCTCGTGGTCGCCGAGGCGGTAGAAGAGCTCGCCGACAATGTCCAAGAGGTCCGCCTGCACCTCCGGCTGATCGGCGAATTTGCTACCGATGCGCTGGGCGCCGGTCTCCAGCAACTCGCGGGCGGTGAGCTGCTGCGCCTTTTCGATATCGATCGACGACGGCAGGTTGGCGCGAAATATGTCGACCATGAAGTCGCGCACCGCCTTCGCCTTGGCGGCTTCCGCCTTTGCCGCTTGTGACTGATCCTTGGCAATGGCTTCCTGCTCGATCGCACGGCGGGCTTCGATCTGGGCATCGGCACGGTAGCGCTCAGCGCTGGCCTGCTGTTCCTTGGCCGCTGCCTCCTCAGCCGCGGCGTGGATGGCCGAAGCCCGCGCGCGGGCACTTTCCGATTCCGCCACGGCCTCCTTCTCGCGCGCAATGGTCGCTTGTCGGCGCGCCTCGATCTCCTGCGCGACGGCAATCCGCGCTTCCCAGGCAAACCCGGCGATGCCGGCAACGACGCTCAGGACCAACGCAGTGCCGGCCGCAACGCCCAGCCAATGCCGGCGGACGAACTTGCCGGCCAGATAGCCGAAGCTGTCGCCCCGCGCAGTCACCGGCCGATTGTCGAGGTGAGCCTCCAGGTCGTCCATCAGCGCCCGCACGGACACGTAACGCTCACCCGCTTGTTTCTTCAGCGTCTTGGCCAGGATATTGTCGAGGTCGCCGGCCAACTGACGATGCAATCGCTCGGGGCTGGTCGAGCGTTTCTCGGCCCGCACGCGCGTTGCATCGGTCACCGCACTCGTATCGACACTCGCCGACAACGTTTGCGCCTCGGTGTCGACGATCTCGCGCGCCAGTTTGGCCGGGCTTGCCGCCTCGCTGCCATAGGGCCGGCTGCCCGAAAGCAACCGATAGAGCACAACGCCGAGCGAATAGACGTCGGTGGCAGTCGTGATGGCGCCGCCCTCGATTTGCTCCGGCGCCGCGTATTCCGGCGTCAATCCTGCCCCAGCCACCCGGGTCAGTGGCGATTCCTCGCTCGACGCTGATTCCGCTTCGATCAACTTGGCGACGCCGAAATCGAGCAGCTTGACCTGGCCGTCGTCCATCACCAGGATGTTGGCCGGCTTCAGATCGCGGTGTACGACCAGATTGGCGTGGGCGTGGGCGACGGCGCCACAGACTTGCAAGAATAGGCGGATGCGGGCGGCGACGTCGAGGCGGCGGTGGTCGCAATAGATATCGATGCGCTCGCCATGCACATATTCGATCACAAGGTAGCGCTGGCCATCGGGCAGTGTGCCGGCGTCGAGTAGACGGGCGATGTTCGGGTGCGCCAGGCGGGCAAGGATCTCGCCCTCACGGGCAAAACGCTCGACGGCAAAGTCGTCGGCCACCGCGTCGCGCAGCATCTTGATGGCGACAAAGCCCTCGAAGAGGCCGTCGTGCCGCCGCGCCAGCCACACCCGGCCCATGCCGCCGGCGCCGAGTGACTTCTCCAGCGTCCAGGGGCCGATGCGGGCCACCGCGTCGGGAACGCCGGCATCGGCCTCAGTCTCCGGCCCGCAGCACACCGCATCGGCGATCGCCGAGCCGTCGAGGAAATGCTCAGTCGTCGCCTCCTGGTCAGCGCGGATCAGGGCCAGTAGCTGCTCGTGGAGCACGGGATCGGCGGCGCGCAGGCGATCGAGTTCCGCCTGCTGCTTGGGCGTGGGCAATTCCAGCCAATTGTCGAACGCCGCCAGCGCCTCGGCGCGGCGTCCACCTGCCGGTGCGGTCACGCAGCCTCTTTAAGATAGTCGAACAGGAAGGCCCGCGCCTTGCGCCAATCGCGCTTCACCGTCGGCACCGAAACGTCGAGCACGTCGGCGATTTCCTCTTCGGTCAGGCCGGCGAAGTAGCGCATCTCGACGACGCGATGACAGCGCTGGTCCGTTCTCTCCAGTTCGATCAGCGCCTCCTGCAATTCCAGCAGCCGATCCTCGCCCATCACGCTTTCGGCAACGCCGGTATCGAGCGTGACTTCGCGCTCGCCGGAATTGCGCTTGCGCGCCCGCCGCTCGCGCACGTAATCGATGATGACATTGCGCATGACCGTCGAGGCATAGGCGAAAAACACCTTGCGGTTGACGAAATCGGGCTTGCCGGCAGACTTCTCGATGCGCAGAAACGAATCGTGGATGATCGCCGGGGCGTCGAGCGATATGGTGCCGGCGCGCGACAAGTGGCTGCGCGCCAGGCGGCTCAATTGTCCGTACAGCAGCGCATAGAGCTGGTCGCGCGCGAGCGTGTCGCCGCGCCAGGCGCTTTGCAGCAATTGAGTAATCGATTGACGGTCGGCAGTTTCCATTCAGTTTCCCCTGCCAGAGTGGGGATAATGGAATTGTCGGGCTTCATTTGAACATCCACCACCCCCTCGATAGGGGGGATCTTGGCGCAAATTGTCACCCCAACATAGATCCGCAAGTCGATGGGCCGGCAACGCCTTGACGAAGCCAATGAACCGAAGCCAGGAAGTCGAGCAAGACATTCCCGCGCCGACCGTCTCAACCAGCAGTCAGCGCGGGATCCCCGAAACGAGGCAGGGAAGGTTTGATCAGCAGTGAAGCGAGGCGGCGGTCTGCTGACAAATTGAATCTGGACTCAGGAAACTCTGCCGTAACGATATCGCCGTCAGTCGGGTACGCCATCTGCGGCCACCCCAGGCGCCGGTCGATCCGACGCCCGCTGCCAGCAGAAGATGGCGAACACCATCAGCGCCCAACCAGCGAGCAAGCGCCATTCGGGCAGGCTGGTGCTGATACCCCAACACACCTGGGCTGATATGGCCAGTGCCAAGCCCAACATAGCGTAAACCAGCAAGCGCGCGACGTTCACTTTTCCCTCCCTATTCGTTGCTTCGTCGTCGGTACGTATTGTCCCAATCGCCACCCGTCAACACTATCCCCTGATCATGGGATAAATCCAGGTGAATATGCACGCTCGAAGCAAGAGCCTGCCTGTCGGTGGCGGCTCACCGGGCGCCGTGCTACGATGCCGCCCGTTCGCGATCGATCACTGCCATGCGCCGCTTCCTCCTGCTGTTTATTGTCATCCAGATGGTCTTGTTCGGGCTGGAACTGCTCGTACCGGTCCAGGAACACATCGTGCTGCCATGGACCACCCTGCTGGCCAAGGCTTGCTCAGCACTAGTGACGCTGTTCGATGCCAACGCCATGTCGCAGGGCAAGGTGCTGTTCAACGCCAAGACCGGCTTTGGCGTTTCCATCGAACCCGGTTGCAACGGCGTCGAGGCCTGCATCGTGCTGATCGCGGCGATGTTCGCCTTCCCCGCTCCATGGCGGCACCGGATGCTCGGCCTGGTGATCGGCTTCATCGCCGTGCAGAGCCTCAACATGGTGCGGGTCATCAGCCTCTTCTATCTCGGCCAGTGGAGCCAGCGGGCCTTCGAGTTCTTCCATGAATACCTCTGGCAGGGGCTGATCATGCTTGACGTGCTGGTCGTCTGGCTGCTCTGGGTACGCGCCAACCCGAGGGCCCTTTCGGCACCAGGCGATGCGGCTACCTGATCAAATCGGCAAATCGCCGCTCTATACCTTCTTCTTCAAGGGGGCGATCTGGCTCGTGGTACTCACGTCGTTGTGGTCGACAGTTGCCGACTGGACCATGCGGCCGGCCACCACCGTATCCTACGCAGCCCTCAAGACCGCCTTCCCGTGGTGGGTGCGCGGCGGCGAATACCAAGGCAACAGTTTCGATCTGGACACGCACATCCAGATCGCCACTGGCAATGCGCCGGGAGCCAAGGGCATGCTGGTCGCAGAGTGCAAGCCGGCGCGCTACGGCTATGGCTTGCCGATGCTGCTGGCGCTACTGCTGGCCTGCGGCAGCCGGCGGCTGGTGCGCAACTCGATCATCGGTGCCCTGGCCCTGATTCCGTTTCAGGCCTTTAGTATTTCTTTCGATCTGCTCAAACAGGTCGCTGTCGAGGGCGGCGCTGTCGCTGCGGCGCAAACAGGCTTTTCGTCGTTCTCGGTCAATGCCATCGCCCTTGGCTATCAACTTGGCTTCCTGCTGCTGCCGACGCTGGTACCGATCATGGTCTGGCTGTTCCTGGAACGCGACTTTCTTGCCGCCATCACTTCCGATCGGCAGGCGCCAGATCCGCAAGAGCCCGCCAGCCAGCGGTCCATCGACTGGTAGCAGCTAGAAGTCGGCCATGCGCCTGCTCGTTCTGCTTCTCTGTGGCCTTCTCGGCGCGCCTGTTCTGGCGCAAGATCCGCTGCCCTCATCGGTAGGTAACGCCCTCAGGGCGGCCGGCATTTCTGCCGCCTCTGTCGGCATCGTCGTTCGCGATGCAGCGACCGGCGACACGCGGCTGGCGGTCAATGCCGGCCAGCCGATGAATCCAGCGTCGTTGATGAAGCTGGTCACCACTTTCGCCGGCCTCGAATTGCTTGGTCCGGCCTACACCTGGAAGACCACGGTCTGGAGCGCGGCGCCGATCGAAGATGGCGTGCTCAAGGGCGACTTGGTCATTCGCGGCAGTGCCGATCCCAAGCTCACCTTCGAACAATTCTGGCTGTTGCTGCGGCAACTGCGCGGACGCGGCATACGCGAAATCGAAGGTGACCTGGTATTGGACCGCAGTCTGCTTGCGGTCAACGACCATGATTCGCCAACGTTCGACGATAAGCCGCTGCGTCCCTATAACGTCAGTCCGGATGCGCTGCTGCTCAACTTCAAGACCCTGCGCCTGACACTCCTGGCGGAGCCCGAGCGCAAGCAGGTACAGCTGCTCGCTGAACCTGAACCGGCCAATCTCGACATCACCAATCTGATTCGCCCGAGCAATGGCAGCTGCGGCGACTGGAAGGAGAATCTGCGCGCCGACCTGACACAGCATGGCGGCCGCTGGCGGCTGATCCTGACCGGCACTTTGCCTGCCAGTTGCGGCGAGAAGAACTGGTACCTGGGCGTGCTGCCACACGCCGACTATGTTCGCGGCGTCTTCGAGCAACTCTGGCGCGAACTCGGCGGCAGTTGGCGCGGCAACGTCCGCGACGGCAGCGTGCCACCGGACGCCCGGCAGCTGGCGCTGATCGAGTCCCCGGCCTTGGCCGAATTGGTGCGCGACATCAACAAGTTCTCCAATAACGTGATGGCACGGCAGCTCTTTCTTACCATCGGCGCTGAAGGCGGCCGCCACCCGGCAAGGACCGAGGATGCCGATGCCGCAGTGCGCACCTGGCTTGCCGAACGCGAGCTACGCTTTGCGGAATTGGTGCTCGACAATGGTTCAGGTCTTTCCCGCCGCGAGCGCATCAGTGCCGATAGTCTGGCCCGCCTGCTTGCCGCAGCCTGGCGCAGCCCGGTAATGCCCGAGCTGATGGCGTCGTTGCCGCTGGTGGCGGTCGATGGCACGATGAAGAAACGACTGAAGAACGACGGCGTCGCCGGCCAGGCGCACATCAAGACGGGTACCCTCGAAGGTGTCAAGGCCATTGCCGGCTATGTACTCGACCGCAATGGCCGTCAGCAGATCATCGTCTTCCTGGTCAACCATGCCAACGCCCAGTCTGCCCAAAGCGCCCAGGACGCTCTTTTGGCCTGGGTCTACGCCGGTATGCGTTGATTTCGTCAGGCACGCGCCCGGCGCAGCCAATCCCGCCGTCGCCTGCTAGACTTCAGGTCGCGTGATCTGGATCCAGGGGAAATCAGGTGATCGTGCAGCAACTTCGATGGGCGGCGGGCGAAAGACTCGGGGATATGACTTCCCTCGTAGACATCGATCCGCAGTGGCTGCTGGTTTTCGCGGCGCCGGCCTGGTTTGCCGAGCGCGACCTGTTCGCCACCCTGCGCCAGCGATTTCCGGCGGCGCGACTTTCCGGTTGTTCCACCGCAGGTGAGATCACTCGAGGCGGCGTCAGCGACGGCGGCTGCACCATTACGGCCGTGCGCTGGCCTGCCGCACCACCCACCGCCGCAACAACCGAACTGGTTTCCCTCGATGATTCGCTGGCGGCCGGCATGCGCCTCGGCCGCCAATTGGGCACGCCGTCCGCTGTCGTGGTGTTCGCCCCCGGCGTCGACATCAACGGCAGCGCATTGGTCGAAGGCCTGGTTGCCACGTTGCCACTGACGACTCCCATCGTCGGTGGTTTGGCGGGCGATAACGGCGCCTTCCGCCAAACCTTCACCCTGTCGGATCAGGGCGTTTCCAGCCGAGCAATTGTTGCCATCGGCCTGCCGCCAGGAATAGCCGTCGGCCATGGTTCCTTCGGCGGCTGGCAGCCCTTCGGCCCGGCGCACAAGGTGACGCGCTCTCGAGGCAACATCCTGTTCGAACTCGATGGCCAACCGGCCTTGGCGGTTTATAAACGCCAGCTCGGCGAGCAGGCCAACGGCCTGCCCCTCACCGGGCTGATGTTTCCCTTCGCGATGCTGACCTCCGACCACGCGCAAACCGGCCTGGTCCGAACCATGCATCGCATCGACGAGAGCAACGGCAGCCTGGTACTGGCCGGCGACATCGATCGGCGCGGCTACCTTCGTTTGATGCACGCCAGCGACGATGCTCTGATCGATGCTGCCGCAGCAGCGGCCAAGGCGGCCATGGCAGACAGTGTCGACTGCTCGTCGCTGGCGCTGCTGATCAGCTGCGTCGGCCGCAAACTGGTCTTGGGCGACCGAGTCGATGATGAAGTGGCAGC
>Ga0265325_10002741_pt1 | contig 11774 bp, 7 predicted proteins | sample 41420metaG_FD_202090 | JGI IMG/M metagenome (GOLD analysis project Ga0265325, IMG submission 202090) | Rhizosphere microbial communities from Carex aquatilis grown in University of Washington, Seatle, WA, United States - 4-14-20 metaG | ecosystem: Host-associated > Plants > Roots > Rhizosphere >...
TGGCACCGCTGACACGTTGGCCGCGCTCGGCGTCAAGATCGGCGTCGCGCCGGCGCTGGTCGAGCGTTGCATCCGCGAGGCGGGGATCGGCTTCATGCTGGCGCCGACCCATCACGCCGCGATGCGCCATGTCGGTCCGACCCGCGCCGAACTCGGCACGCGCACCATTTTCAACCTGCTTGGGCCGCTGGCCAATCCCGCCGGGGTCAAGCGCCAACTGGTCGGGGTCTTTTCCGCCGCCTGGTTAACGCCGATGGCGGAGGTGCTGCGCAATCTCGGCTCGGAGCGGGTGTGGGTCACCCACGGCGCTGATGGGCTCGACGAAATGTCGACCACCGGCACGACCAAGATTGTCGAGCTCAAGGACGGCGTGATCCGCGCCTTTGAAATCGCGCCGGAAGACGTCGGGCTCACCCGCGTCGATCTCGCCGCGCTCAAGGGCGGCGACGCGGCTTACAACGCCGAGGCGCTGAAGGCGGTGCTGGCTGGCGCGCGCAACGCCTACGCGGAAATCGCGATGCTGAACGCCGCCGGCGCCCTGGTCGTCGCCGGCAAGGCGCGCGAACTCGCCGAAGGCGTCGCCATGGCGGGCGACGCGCTGGCCTCGGGGGCGACCAAACTTGTCCTCGACCGGCTTGTTGACGTCTCCAATGCGTGATCAAGTCCGGCCATGACCGACATCCTGCAAAAGATCGAGGCCTATAAGCGACGGGAAGTCGCCGAGGCGAAGGTGCGCGTTCCGCGCGGCACGCTCGAGCGTGAAATCCGCGACCAGTCGCCGCCGCGCGGCTTCCTCAAGGCGCTCGAACGCTCGATCGAGGCGGGACGTTTCGGCCTGATCGCCGAGATCAAGAAGGCCAGTCCGTCGAAGGGACTGATCCGCGAAGATTTCGAGCCGGCTCGGCTGGCGCGCAGCTATCAGGCGGGCGGCGCAACCTGCCTCTCGGTGCTGACCGACGCGCCGTCTTTCAAAGGCGACCCCCAACACTTGATCCAGGCGCGCGCGGCGACGCCGCTGCCGATCCTGCGCAAGGACTTCCTTTTCGACCCCTATCAAGTGCTGGAAGCGCGCGCCTGGGGCGCCGATTGCATCCTCGTCATCATGGCGGCGGTCGACGACGAGACCGCGCGCGCGCTCAACAAGACGGCGCACGATCTCGGCCTGGATGTGCTGGTGGAAGTCCACAATGAACTCGAACTGAAGCGCGCCCTGGCGCTCGAGGGTCGGCTGATCGGCGTCAACAACCGCGATCTCAAGACCTTCGACACCTCGCTTGAAGTCTGCGAACGCCTGAAGCCGCTCATTCCCGACGACCGGATCGTCGTCGCCGAGAGCGGCATTTCGCGACACGCGGATTGCCGCCGCCTCGCCGGGATCGGCATTGAGGCGTTTCTCGTCGGCGAGGCGCTGATGCGCGAAAAAGACGTTGAATCGTCGACCCGCGCGCTGCTGACGGGCGTTCACGGCTGAAGCGGCCGGATTCCTCCAATCGGGCACAAATTGACGCAGCCGGCCGGACCTGATCCCATGGACGGACCGTAATAAGATTCGACTGCGTCAAAGTGACCGGACGCGCGCAGACGCAGGGCGTCGAGATCGGCGCGGTCAGCGCGTTCGGGTGAGCCGCGCCTAAAACATCGGCGACGGCTTCGGAACCGATCAAGGGAGGCGTCCGATGAACATGCGCGCTCTACGCATATGGGCGATGACGATCGTGCTGGGGGCCGCCGCTTGGGCGACCGGCGCGCTCGCCCAAGGCGCCCCGCCCGTCAATCGCCTGGCGTTGGTCGTCGGCGAGGCCGCCTACAACGGCGACGCCCTGCCGACTGCCGGCGCCGACGCCGCGCTGGTCGCCCGCGCGCTCGCCGGCGCCGGCTTCGACGTCACCGAGCTGCACGACCTCGGAACCGCCGATCTCGCCCAGCAGTATCAAGGCTTCGTCGCCAAGGTCGGCGCCGCGCCGCCCGGCGCCGCGGTGACCGTCTATTTCGCCGGCCTCGGCGTCAACGTCGGCTGCGACGACTATCTGCTGCCGATCGACGCGCAGATCGCAACCGAGGCCGACGTTCCGCGCATCGCGCTGAGCATGACCCGGGTCATGCGCGACCTCGCCCAGACCCAGTCGCAATTGCGCCTGGTGATGCTCGACGGCGCGCGGCCGGTTCCCGGCAGCGTCAGCGCTGTCGCCTTCCCCCGCGGCCTGATCCCGCTGATCCCGCCGGCGGCGACGACGTTCGGTCTATCGGCCGAAATCCATGATTACGAGTCGCCGCCCAAGCCCGGCGACGCCAACGACGCTTATGCGACCGCCTTCGTCACTGCCGCGCAGATGCCGCTGACCGACGTCGAGAGCGTCATGCGCGAGACTCGGGTCATCGCCCACCAGGCGACCGCCGGGGCGCAGACGCCGTGGCAGGAGACCAACCCCTCCGAGCCGCCGTTCACCTTCCCGCTCAACGCCGACCCGGCGCAAGTCCAGGCGGCTTCGGCGACGCTGCCGGATTCGACGACGCCGATCAGCGCCCTCGACCCTGAGAGCGCTTACTGGGCCGCCGTCTGGCGCAACGACATTTCCGACTACCAGGCCTACCTCGCAGCATTCGGCGCCGCCGCGGCGCCCGAGCGCAAGGCGGTGATCGCATACCTGCTGCAACTGCTGCAGCAGCCCAATCCGCAATGCCAGGCGAGCGCTCCGCCCCCGCCCCCGACGATCATCGCCGGTCCAGCTTGTCCCGACGGATTCTTCGCCCAGGGCGGTTACGACGAGGCCTATTGCGCTCCGCTCGCTCCGCCGCCGGTGCTGGTTTGCCCGCCGGGATTTGTCTCGATCCCCACCGACGACGGCATGGGCTGCGCGCCCTTCCTGCCGCCGCCCGTCTTCGTTTGCCCGCCGCGGTTCCATCCCGTCGACCGGCGCTATTGCCGGCCCGACATCCCGCCGCCCTTCTGCCCGCCCGGTTTCCGTCCGGTTTGGCATGACGGCCTGATGACCTGCGTGCGCCAAGGTCCGCCGCCGCCGATCTGTCCCTTCGGGACGCATCCGGTGTGGAGCGGCGCCGGCTATGTCTGCGGCGGCAACCCGCCTCCGCCGATCCCGTGCCCCAATGGCCAGCCGAATTGGCGCAACGGCCAGTGGGCGTGCCTGCCGCCGCCGCCCCGCGAATGCCCCGGGGACGAACGCCCGCAATGGATCAACGGCAAGATGATCTGCGGCGGGTTCCATCCGCCTGGAGGACCAACCCCCTGCCCGCCTGGCTTCATGCCGGGGCGCCCGGGCGGACCCGCCTGCATCCCGGTGCGCACCCCGGCGCCGGCGGCGACCTTGGCGCCGCCGATCTTCAGAACGCCGACTCCGACGCCAACATTGACGTTGCCGCCGAAGTTCACGCCACTGCCGACGTTGACGCCGACTCCGACGCCAACGCTAACGTTGCCGCCGAAGTTCAAACCACTGCCGACCCTGACGCCGGCGCCGACCCCGCTGCCGACGCTCACCGGGCCGGTCATCCGCACGCCGCTGATCAAGACGCCAACGCCGACCCCGACGCTGACGACGCCGATCATCCGTGTGCCGATCGTCAGGACGCCGATGCCGACTCCGACGCCGACGTTCACACCGGCGCCGAAGTTCACGCCGCTGATCGTCCATACGCCGGTCGTGACGCCGAAGGCGCCCGTGATCCTCCGTACTCAGGCGCCGATCGTCATCGAGAAGCCGATGCGCATGGCGCCGGTAGGATCGCCGGGGGTCTCCAACAACCCGCCGCCGCCGCATCCCCGTTGCGGCGGTCCCGGCCAGCCACGCTGTCCGTAACGATAACGGCGGCGAGCCGACAGGGCTCGCCGCTCCGGCCAAACAAAAGCCGGCGGCGGTGAAGCGACCGCCGCCGGTTGAACGGCAAGCAACAGGATCAGGGGATTGACCGGCGGCGCGCGGCGCGTCGATCGCCGCCTGGAGAAAACGGGCTCCGCTATTGAGGCGGCGGTTCGCTATCCGACGGCGCGAAGCTCGGCGGCGGCGCACCGTTGAACGACCGCAGCATGCCGGGCAGTTCGACGAAGCCGGCGATGAACCCGCGCGGCTTGGCCTCCGAGGCGATCTCAGGCCCGCGCGCGTCCTTGCCGCGCGCGCTCAGGTATGCCGTCGCGACCTGACGGTCGTCATCGCTCGCGGTGTTCCAGTCCTTGCCGTAGAGGTCGCGGACCCATTCGTCCTTCGGGCCCTGCGCCGCGGTTTTGGCCAGCGCCAACCACATCAGGCCACGCGCCCTTTGGCGCGGCACGCCTTCGCCGACGAACAGCAGGTGGCCGAGCAACGCCTGGGCCGGATGATGGCCCTTGTCGGCGGCGAGCGCGAGCCACTGCGCTGCGCGCATGTTGTTGCGCCCGAGGCCGGCGGCGCCGTCCATGTACATGCGGGCGAGATTGTACTGCGCGTCCGAGTCGCCAAAATTGGTCGCCGCGAATTGGAACATCTCCAACGCGCGCTCCGGATCGGCCTTGATATCGCTGTTGGGAACGCCGTTAAGACAATAGACGCCGACCGCCACGAATGCGTTGGCGATCGCGGCGATATCCGGCCGGTCAGGATCGTCCTCGTTATAGCTTTCGACCAGACGCTCGAAATAGGCGTAGGCCTTGACGTCGTCGCGCGGCACGCCTTCGCCGCGCGCATACATCCGCCCGAGCTTCCATTGGGCGAGCGGCTGGCCGCCATCGGCGGCGTAGGTGAGCGCCTTGACTGAGGACTGCGCGTCGCCCGCCGCCAGATCCTGCACCCCGGCCTGGAACGCCTGTTCGACGCTGGTGAAGCTCTGCGCCGGGATCTTCTGCGGTCCGTTCGACTTTGCGCCGTCGAGCGCCAGCGCCGTCGCGCACTGCCACCCGAGGAGGCCAATCGCCAGAGCAAGAATGGTAAAAGAACGTTGAGAATCGGCGCCGATCTCGGTCCGGTCGATTCTCAACTGGGGCGCCAACCACACGCGCATTCTGATTCAACCTCGTCCGCCCGCACGGCGCACCCCCCGGAAAGTGCGCCGCGGGGGAATTGGCTTTCGCCTGTTCCGTGACAGCGAAATAGCTCGGGGTTTATGGCGCAATCTGGGCACAAGAGGGTTGGTTTCCTGGCGCAATCACTTTGCCAAGCGCCTGTTGCTCAATTGCAACGCATCTTGCTCGAGCCGCTCTCCGGCCCGGTCCGGCGGATCAGATCCGCTCCAGCCTTTCCCGCGCCGCCAACATTTTGGCGACGCGCGCCAGCGCCGCTTCGCGCCGCTCCTGGTGCTCGGTCACGACCTCCTCGGGCGCGCGAGCAAGGAAGTCGGCGTTGGCGAGCTTGGCGTCGACCTTGGCGACTTCGCCCTTCTCCTTGGCGATCTCCTTGTCGAGCCGCGCGCTTTCGGCGGCGATGTCGAGGATGCCCGCGACCGGGATCGCGACCAGCGCCCCGCGCACGACGATCTGCAGGGAGCCTGGCGGCGACACCTCGGCGAAGACAAGGTCGCCGACCCGCGCCAGCCGCCGGATGGTCTCGCCCCAGCGCCGCGCGACGGCCGCCAGCTCGGGCGGCGGCGCGACCAGTGTCAGCGCCGGCTGGGCGGCGGCCGGGACGCCCATTTCCGACCGCACGGAGCGGATCTCGGAAATGAGGTCGACCACCCAACCGATCTCCGCCTCGGCGGCGGCGTCGATCGGAAAATCGGCGCCCGGCCACGGCCCGAGCGCGAGAACGCCCTCGCGCGCCGGACCCGCCTCCCCCTTGATCGTCCACAGCTCTTCGGTGACGAAGGGCATGAACGGGTGCAGCAACGCGTAGACCACGTCGAGAACGTGGGCGATCGTCGCCTGCGTCTCTGTCCTGGCCAGCGAAGGCTCGCCGCTCTGCAACACGGGCTTGGCGAGTTCGAGGCACCAGTCGCAGAACACGCTCCAGACGAAGCGGTAGGCGGCGTTGGCGGCGTCGTTGAAGCGGTAGGATTCGATCGCGGCGCTGGTTTCGGCGACCGCCCTGGCGGCCTCGCCGAGAATCCAGCGGTTGAGCGGCTCGCGCGTCGCCATCGGATCGAAGCCGGCGACGCGCGCGCAACCGTTCATCTCGGCGAAGCGCGAGGCGTTCCACAGCTTGGTGGCGAAGTTGCGGTAGCCTTCGACGCGGCTCTCCGACAGCTTGATGTCGCGCCCCTGCGCCGCCATCGCCGACAGCGTGAAGCGCAAGGCGTCGGCGCCGAAACGGTCGACGAGTTCGAGCGGGTCGATGACGTTGCCTTTCGACTTCGACATCTTCGCGCCCTTCTCGTCGCGCACCAGGGCGTGGATGTAGACATCGCGGAACGGCACTTCGCCGCGGAAATGCAGGCCCATCATCATCATCCGCGCGACCCAGAAAAAGATGATGTCGAAGCCGGTGACCAGCGCGCTGGTCGGATAATAGCGGTCGAGTTCGGGCGTCTCGTCAGGCCAGCCAAGCGTCGAGAACGGCCACAGCGCCGACGAAAACCACGTGTCGAGCACGTCGGGATCGCGTGGGAAGGTCGCGCGCAGGCGCGGCAGATCGCCAGTCAAGGTCTCGGCCTCAGACGGGTTCAGCGCGCCGCTCTCGACGCCGTCGGCGAGCGCGGCGGCAAAGGCCGCCTCCTCGCTCTCCTCGACATAGACGGCGCCCCAGGGCGCGTACCAGGCCGGAATCTGGTGGCCCCACCAAAGCTGACGCGAGACGCACCACGGCTGGATGTTCTCCAGCCAGTCGTAATAGGTCTTCTCCCAGTTCTTCGGCACGAACTGGGTCTTGCCCTCGCGCACCGCGGCGAGCGCCGGCTGCGCCAACGTCTTGGCGTCGACATACCATTGGTCGGTCAACCACGGCTCGATGACCGCATTGGAGCGGTCGCCGTGCGGAACGGTGTGGGCGTGCGGCTCGATCTTCGCCAGACGTCCTTCGAGCGCCATCAGGCCGACGATGCGCTTGCGCGCCTCGAAGCGATCGGCGCCGTCGACGGCGGCGAGCAGGCGCGTCAATTCGTGATCGGCGGCGTCGAGACCGTCGAAGAAGTCGAGATTGCCCTTCAGCCAGACGCGCGCTTCGGCGTCCAGCACATTGATCTGCCGAGCGCCCTCCGCCTCGTGGCGCTTGCCGACCTCGAAGTCGTTGAAGTCGTGGGCGGGCGTGATCTTGACGGCGCCGGTGCCCTTTTCCGGATCGGAATAGGCGTCCGCGACGATGCGTATCAACCGACCGACCAGCGGCAGCCGCACGTTGGCGCCGACCAGCGCCTTGAACCGCTCGTCGTCGGGGTGGACCGCGACCGCGCTGTCGCCGAGCATCGTCTCGGGTCGTGTCGTCGCCACTGTGACGACCTCGCCGGTCTCCTCGCCCTTGGCGTCGACGACCGGATAGTCGAAATAATAGAGATGGCCGTTCGGGTTGCGGCCAAGAACCTTGGCCAGCGCCGCCTCGTCGAGCGGCGCTCCGTCGTCGCGGCTCCACTTGAACGACCCCTTGCAGTCGACCTGGACCACCTCGAGGTCGGAAATCGCGGTCTGGAACTTCGGGTCCCAGTTGACCAGCCGTTTGGCCTTGTAGATCAAGCCGTCGCGGTGCAACTGGACGAACACCCGCGCCACCGCCTTCGACAGGCCCTCGTCCAGGGTGAAGCGCTCGCGGCTCCAGTCGCACGAGGCGCCGAGCCGCTTGAGCTGGCCGACGATCGCGCCGCCCGATTCGGCTTTCCATTCCCACACCCGCGCCAGAAACGCCTCGCGGCCGAGCGTGCGGCGGTCGCCTTCCTGGCGCTCGGCGAGCTGGCGCTCGACCACCATCTGCGTCGCGATGCCGGCGTGATCGGTGCCCGGCTGCCACAGCACGTCGCGGCCCTTCATGCGCTGGTAGCGGCAGAGCACGTCCTGCAGGGTGTTGTTGAGCGCGTGGCCCATGTGCAGGTTGCCGGTGACGTTGGGCGGGGGAATGACCACGCAATAGGGTTCGGCGTTGCTCCGTTCGGGCCGTCCGGCGCGGAACGCCCCCGCCGCATCCCAGCGCGCCGCGGCGCGCTTCTCGACATCGGCGACTTCGAACGATTTATCCATCATCTGGCGGCGACCGGAACGCTATGGCCGGGCGCGGCTTAACGGCGGCCCAGCGGGTTGACGAAGGCGACGCAGCGCAAGGCTGGCGGGAAAAACGCCGGCCCGAGGGTGAACGCGCGACGGCCGCGCCCGCTTAATGCCAGCGCGACGGCGAATGTCAACGTGGGGAGGCGCCGCGGCCGGGCGATGCGGCCCGGCGACGGCTCGGAAAAGCGCGCCGCTCAGCGGCCGCCGCGCGCGACCCGCTGGATCTCGGCTTTGACCAGCCGTTCGACCATGCTGGGGAGATTCTCGTCGAGCCAAGTCTTCAGCAGCGGCCGCAGAATCTCGCGTGCGGCGTTCTCGGCGAGTTCGGAGCTCTGCAGCGCCAAGCTGGTCGAGAGCGCCTCGAACGCGGCCGAGACAGCCTCGTCGGCCTGGTCGGAAAGCAGCGGCGAGGCGTCGTCCTCCGCCGCGGCGGCTTCGGGCTTGGGCGCGTTCGCGACTGGGGTCGGCTGCGGCGCGGGCTGGCTCCACACCACCTTCGGCGTCGCGGGCTCGGGCGGGGGCGGCGGCTCGATGGCGCGCGCCGGCGCCGCCGCGTCGCTGGAATAGACGATCTGCGGCCCGCCGGGCCCGGTCTCCGGCTTAGGCGCGGTCCGCGCCGGGGCGGGCTCGCGATCGTCAGCGATGATCGAGCGGATCGAGGCGAGGATTTCCTCCATCGACGGCTCGTGAGCGCGCTGGGCGCGGCGCAACGCGTCGAGATCGCGTTCGCCCGGCGTGGAATTGGGTGCGTTCATTGTTTCCGCCTCCGCGCCGTCCGGCGCGACGTCGAGCCGCCTTCCCCGCGACCCGACTTTCTTGCTTGTGACAAAGGTGAACGACTCGGGTCGCGGAAGCAAGACCAAGAGGTGTCGCTACACGGCAAAATTGTGTGGCGGCGCGCTCGGCTACTTGCCGTCCGGCGTCCGCACGCCCCACAGCTTGTTCTTCACCTGGTCAAAATGGATGCGCGGGTCGTATTCCGACACCGCAAGCCCGAGCGTCTGGATCGACAACCGCCCGACCGCCGACAGCAGGCTGTAAGAATTGACGACGCTGTCGTGTTGCGCCGTGACGAGCTGCACCCGCGCGTTGAGCAATGTCTGCTGCGCGTTGAGGACATCGAGCGTCGTCCGTTGGCCGACTTTGGCCTCCTCGCGCACGCCGGCGAGCGCCACTTCCGCCGCCTGAACTTCGGCGCGCGCGGCGCGCAACACGCCGCTCGAATTCTCGTTCGCGCCCCAGGCGGCGACCACCGCGGCGCGCACCTTGTTGCGCTGCAGATCGGTCTGCAATTCGGTTTGGCTGAGCTGCTCCTTGGCTTGGCGAGTCGTCGCGTAGCTCAGGCCGCCGTCGTAGATCGGCACCGTGATCTGACCGACGACGGAGGCCGTGTAGAGTTGCTCGCCCGGCGTGCCGTTGTAGTCGAAGCGCTTCTGCAGCTGGCCGGTGACGCCGACGGTGGGATAGAGGGCGCCCTCGGCGATCTTGATCTGCAGCGCCGCCGCGTCGACGCCGTGCAGCATCGCGACGATGGCGGGATGCTCGAGCTGCGAAGTCGCGATCGCGTCGGACAGCGCCTTCGGCAGTTGGCGCGACAGCGGCGCGACCGGCGTCAGGCTCTTCGGGTCGTCGCCGATCGCCTGGCGATAATTGGCCAGCGACGCCTGCAACTGCGACTGCGCGCCGAGCGCCGTAGCGCGCGCGCCGGCGAGGCTCGCCTCGGCCTGCGCGACGTCGGTGCGCGTCACTTCGCCAACGTTGAAGCGGTCCTGCGTCTGGCGCAACTGCTCCTGCAGCACCTCGACGTTGTTGCGGTCGAGACCGAGGATCGCCGTGTCGCGCATCACGTCCATGTAATAGCCGACGGCGCTGAGCAGCACGTTCTGCTCGGTGTTGCGCAACTGCTCGCGCGCGCCGAACACCGAGGATTCGGCCTGACGCACCGAATTGCCGGTGCGGTTGCCGTTCCAAACGTTCTGCGTCACCGAAAGCCCGTAACCGCGCGGCGTGGTATCCGATTCGAAGCTGCCGCCAGGGGCGCTGGGGTCGCCGTTGATCTCCGTGTGCAGTCGTCCGACATCGCCTTCGGCCGAAATGGTAGGCAGATAGCCCGAGTTCGCCTTGGGGACATTTTCGTCCTGCACGCGCACGGCGGCGCGTTGCTGATTGATGTCGGGGTTGTTGAGATAGGCTTTGGCCAGGGCGCCGCCGATGGTCTCAGCGCGCGCGCCGGTCGCCAGCAATGCCGCCGATAACGCGACGAATGCGGCCCCTTGCAACCAAGCGCGCGCCCTCGTCGATTTCGCAACACCAGCCATTGCAGCCCCTACGGCGCATTCCCGGCTTCGGCGCCGGCCCCGCCCTTGCTGGGCGGTGGCGGCATGAGCCGATGTGAAGCGCTCAAAACGACACACGCTCGGGTTCCCAATCTATAGGGAAAGCGAGTCGTCCGGCTACTGCCGGCCGCCAATTCGACGCCAAATCTCCCCAGAATTCAAGCGACCGTCGCATTCTTGCGACACACGGACCGCGGGCGGCGAATTCAAGACTCGCCGCGCCGGCCGCGGATCACATTGCCGCGATCAAAACGCGAAATGCGGCGCCCGCTCGAACGCTTCCAGACAAGCGACGCGGGTCTCGAACAGCGTCCGTCTGCCGAAGCCGGTCGCCAGCCGTTCGATCAGCATCGCCTGAGGCGCGCCTTCGCGGGCGTCGACGCCGACCAGCCGCCCGTTGTCGGCCAGTTCGGCGAGCAGCGAATCGGGCGACACCTCAAACGCGCCCTCGACGACAATGACGTCGAACGGCCCCCGTCCCTTGGCGCCGGAGGCAAGGTCGCCCTCGACGATCTCGATCCCGGCTCGACCGTTCAACAGCTTGCGCGCCGCGGCGACCGCGCCGGAATCGCTTTCGAGCGCCACGACCCTGGCGCCGAGATGGTCGAGAATCGCCGCCCCGTAGCCCGCGCCGCCGCCGACGTCGAGCACACGCTCGCCGGGCTTCACTTCGGCGGCGAGCAGCAGCCGCGCCAGCACGGTCGGCGGCAGCAGCCGGCGCGTCGGCGAGCCGAGCGAGGGCTGGTCGCTGTCGAGATAGGCGAAGCGGGCCATCTCCGGCGCGACGAAATCTTCGCGCGGAATATCGAGAAACGCCGCCAACAGGTCGAGATCGTTGACGTCGCAGACGCGCAGCTGGCCATTGACCATCTTCAGCCGCTGCGCCGCCGCGTCGCCGTCCAAAGCCGTCAAAGCCATTCGAATCGCCCCGCGCCCGGATTGCGGCGGGCGCCGTCGCCGGCGGCGCGCCGAAGGAAGGAAGTGGAGGCCTCGCCCGGAATCGAACCGGGGTGCAAGGATTTGCAGTCCTCTGCGTAGCCACTCCGCCACGAGGCCATGCTGCGGCCGTTTCCCCTCGCGCCGCAGCGCGCGGGCTATAGCAAGTTTAGCCGCGCGACGGCAAGACGCAGCTCACCGCTTTGGCCAGATCGGCCGCCGGGTGAGCGGCAGCAACAGGAAATAGGCCGCGAGCGCCGCCAAGCCGATCTTCACCCAGAGCTGCGGCTCCAACCCCTGGACGATCGCCACAGCGGCGAACGCAAACCAGACGATCGTCGCGCTGATCGTCAACGGCCGCAGGCGGCGCACGCGCAGCGGATGGACGAAAA
>Ga0265325_10002745_pt1 | contig 11764 bp, 15 predicted proteins | sample 41420metaG_FD_202090 | JGI IMG/M metagenome (GOLD analysis project Ga0265325, IMG submission 202090) | Rhizosphere microbial communities from Carex aquatilis grown in University of Washington, Seatle, WA, United States - 4-14-20 metaG | ecosystem: Host-associated > Plants > Roots > Rhizosphere...
CGCGAACACCGAGGAGTGGGCGCACTACCACACGATGTACCATCAGCTGCGGGAGTCGTGGCCCGTGGTGCCCTACAAGGAAGAGATCCGCTGGCTCTCCGAGCGCGAAGGGTGGGTGGTCGGTGACTTTGGCTGCGGCGAGGCTTTGATCGCGGCGGCGGTCGCGGATCGGCATCACGTTCACAGCTTCGACCACGTGGCCATCAACAAGAGCGTGGTCGCGTGCGACATCGCCTACGTTCCGCTGGAGAACGGCGTCCTCGACGTGGCCATCTTCTGCCTCTCGCTCATGGGATCGAACTTCACCGACTACATTCGGGCGGCGCACCGCTGCCTACGCCTCGATGGCTGGCTGCACATCTGGGAGCCCGCGAGCTACTTCGAGGACCTGGAGAAGTTCTGTGCCCAGCTGACGCGTCTGGGGTTCGAGGTGACGGCTCCGCACACCGAGGGAGCGTTCGTTTGCATCTATGCGGCGAAGAACGCGAGGAAGCCGGCCGCGAACGTCGTGCTCCCGTTCAGGGGTCATGCGTAGGTCATCGATCTCCCTGGGAGCTACGCCCGCCGCCTGAGTAGACCTCGCCGGTCACGATTGGCCGCAGCAGGGGTGCAACATCGGTCACCCGACATTCGTTGAAGAAGCAGATGGCCAGCTGGATGGCGTCCTGGACGCTTACACCACGCTCGGAGGCCCACGCCTGCAGGGCGGCGAAGACAGCGCGGTCTACGTGCAGACCGTCGACGACGACAAACCTCTGGCACACCGAGACCCTCGTCGATGCCACGACCTCCTATCGGACGCCTCGCCGGCGAAGTTGCTAGCCGGCCCAACCGAGGCACGCACCGTCGCCCCTATCGTCGTCAACAGCTTCACCGGGGGGCGTTGTGAGTCGGTTCAACGTCCGATAAAGGGGCATCATCGGATGCGAGCCCGACCGGCGCCGCGCCGTCGACCAGCACGGCCACGTCCGCGCGGCTCCCGCGAGCGATCGATGCGTCGCGCTCGTCGTGAAGCGCTGCGCCGAACGAGCGGGCTTCGATCCGACAGGCCCTTGGGGGTCACTCGCTTCGCGCCGGGTTCGCCACGACGGCCGCCAAGAAGGGGGAAGGCGCTCGACGCGATCATGCGCTTGACCATCCATCGGAGCGAGAAGGTAGCCCATACGTACATCCGGCAGGCGAAGCTCTTCGACGACAACGCGGCCGTCGGACTGGCGTAACGGTGTACCTGCGTTACCTGCGTACCTGGGAACGTCTTTACGTCGGGCGAAACCAGAGGAGACTGAAGGTGAACCCGATGTTCTTCATGGGGATCACGTGCTCAACCACCTCGAGTTCGTCGTCCACGCCAGGGATCCATGCGCTCGCCCGGACGGTTTCGCGCCGGCGGGACCCGTTGCCGTCCTTGAAGAAGTCGTAGGCCAGGCTCCACTGATCGACCTTCGCGCCACGCACCGGGCGTTTGCCGAAAAAGCGGTTGCCATCCGACCAGGCGATCTTGCCGTTCTTGCAGCAGACGACCGCGACGCGATCGTCGGTAAACGCCACAAACCGGCGACCGGCCGCCATAAGAGACACCTGGAAGTCACTCGCAATCATCTCGATGGGTTCCCAGCGAACCTCAGGCACGTCGCAGCGCCGCCGGACCAGGTCCTCGGGCATGAGGAGCTCCGCGGCGAAGGCGTTCGCCTCGGGCTCACGGCCGTCGCTGCCGTACTCGGTTACGAGATCGTCGCCCGTGCAGAGCCCCAGGTAGCTGATGTTGGCGTGCGTCTCGAAGTGACCGAGCTCGTGCGCCATAGCCCATCGGCGCTGCTCTTCGGGAAGCCCCTGGGCGACCCCAATGATCCCGCGGGAACCGATCCGCAGCAGGCTCGCGCGCGAGCCTGTCGTCGGGCTCGCGCGGACGAGTGCCCCTCGCATGTGCGCGATGACCTCGAGATCGAGCTCCGTCGGGTGCTTGTACCCAATCTCCGCCCGCACGGCGCGCGCGCGCTGGATGCCCAAGGCGAGGATCGGTTTCCGCCGGGGTGGTGCGTTCCAGCTACTCATCCACGTTCAAGAGGTGCCGGAGCGCCTTGATCATCTCGGCGAGCTCCTCCTCGGTCGCCTCCTCGAACTTGTGGAAGTGTGCCACCGCGGCGGCGCCTTCGCGCGGTACACGAGCCATCAGCGCCCGCATTAACGCGCGGCTTTCATCGATCGAGCGTTTCGCCTCGGCCCTCTTGGCCTCGTACCGGGCTGCGTCCTCCTTATAGGCGCGGCGAGCGTCGTCGAATCGCCGAGCGCGGTCGCTCTCGTCGGCCGCCGCGACTCGCTGACGGAGCGCCCCCGCCCACTTTTTCACGTCGATGCCAAGCCGCTTGACGGCGTCGCGGCCCTCCTCCTCGTCGACCGGCACGTCGTCGAGCGCCTCGACCAGCGCCTCGATGTCGTCCTTCTTATTGGGGTCGGTCATGTCCGCACCCTTATCTTCTTGCAGGAGGCAAACTGCGCTGGAAACTGCGCGACGAGTCTGCGTTGCAGCTTGTTTCGTGCCGCGCTGACCTCATCCGGCGTCCAGCTCAGCGCCGCCGCGATCTCCTCCCGCTTCAGGTTGCCGTCGATGATGGCAAGGTACAGGGACTCGAGCCTGTCGTCGCCCTTCACGCACGCCTCGAAGGCCGCGCGAACGGCACGACGACCCTCGTCTTCAGCCTCGCTCTGGACGCTCTCGATGTTCGGCGCCGGATCGGCGGCGTCGGGTCCGACGTCCTCGAAGGAGTCCGTCTTGTTACGCTTCTTCTTCTTCCGAGAGATCGAGCTGATGCTCTTGATGACCCCGCACAGGAACGCCCCGAGCTCGGGGGGATCATCCTCGTTCCAGGTGCGTGACCCCGTCAGGCACCTGTCGATCGCCTCGTTGATGACCTCCTCGACGGACACGGCGCTCGGCTCCTCATCCTCACCCAAGATCCATCCGACGCGACGGAGGCGGCGCTCGGCATAGGCCACGAGGCGCGGGAGAAGGGCCTCCCAGTCGGCCTCCCGTAGGGCGGCCCTCAGCTCGCGCTTCGTCCCCGCTGCCACCGTCTCCTTTCCTACCTGCTCCATCGGCCGCGATCCCGATCATCTGCGTCGGCGAAGGGCGTCGCGGCCGTCGAGGGCGGAGGCGTGATCAGGAACGGAGGCCATGGAGCAGATCAGGTCAGGCGGCGATGTTGCCGCCCCGGAAGTAGGTACAAATGGCTGAAAACACTGTTGTAAACGTCTCTCCCGTCGCTGGCGACGCCGCCAACGACCCCCGCGCGAGCCAGACGAGGATCGCGACCGCCACGCATCGGGGGCGCTTCCTCGTCGGCTTCTTTCCGCAGCCCGAGATCCGGGCCTACCTCGAAGCCTCTGGGGCGCCGCTCGGGCAAGTGGACCAGGCGACCCTCGACGCCGACCACGCGGTCGCCCGCTCCCACGCGGCGCAGCTCGGCCCGAGGGTCGACACCACGATCACGCCGTTCGGCCGGCATCCGCATCTCGATGCGCTGAGTGCCGAGCCGACGTTCCCTGAGCACGCCGTCAACGCGGTGTCCGTGGACATCGGTTGGGTGGACCTGGGCACCCTCATCGCGTGCCAGCCGCGCGTCGACATGGACTACGTGGAGCAGCTCCGTCGCGCTGCCCCTGCGGTCGGCGACACGGACGGCCTCTTGCAGTTCTGTCTTCCCCTCCAGGGGAGCGTGGCCGCGGTGCAGGTCGTCCCGAAGCTCAACCCGGTAAGCAACACGTTCTCGTGGCTGTCGGATAACCCGGACTTCCGCGTCTGCGGCCCCGTCCAGGGCTCCGCGCCGGGGACCGGGCGCTCCGTGATCGGGTTCTCGATCGGGCCCGGGTTGCACCAGATGAGCATCGTCTCGTTCGCCGGGAAGCACATGCTCAACAACGGCTACCACCACGCGGTCGCGCTGGCGCTGGCGGGGCACACCCGCATCCCGGTCATCATCGCCTCGGTCGCGTCCCCGGACGCGTCGCCCACGGCCCGTCCCGGCATGTTCAGCCCGCCGATCGTCTTCGGACCCGTGCCGCCGCGCATCGCCGATTTCTTGGGACCGGCGGCTATCGATCTGCCCTGCAATCGCATGCGGCTGCTCTTCACCGTGCACGCCGGGGTGTACCCGGTGCCTGCATGATCGCCGGTATGCCAGTCTCTACTTGACACCGTCCTTGGCCAGCAGTTCGAGGATGTAGTCCCGCACGCTCGGCGGTCAGTCGCTGCGAGCTGGCTTCGCGACGACGGCCCAAAGAAGGGCGATCCAGCGGCAGACGCTCCACCGAAGCCAGAAGGTCGCCTGAGGTCATATCAGGCAGCGAAGCTCTTCGACGACAACGCGGCGGTCGGCCTCGCCTGAGCGGAGCACCCAGGTACCTGCGGACGCACGTACTCACGGGCCCGTGGGCCAAACTCTGCTCGGATTCGCGCCGACGTCACGCTCTCGTGTATCGTCGCCGGCCGTGCCGCCGATACCCTCCTTCTCGAGCGATGGTCTTCTGCCGCCGTACCTGGGCGCATCGCCCGGCGAGCAGCAGGGGCTCATGTCGCCGTACAAGGCGTCGGTCACGGAGCTGGTCGCCCATTTCGCGACGTCGCCCGAGCGGATCGCGATCCTTAGGGGCTTCCTCGGCTACAGAGCGGATCTGCATGCGTTCGGACTCGCGTCGGGCTTCCAGTGGGTAGATGGCAGCTTCGTGGAGCGCATCGACGCTGTCCGGCCCCCGCAGGACATCGACCTGGTCACGTTTTTCGAACGCCCCGCGTCGATGGCAGCTGATGCAGCCTTCCACGCCGCCGTGACCAGCTGCCTTCACCTCTTCTCGAAGCCGCTCGCGAAGCCGCGATACCTGTGCGACGTCCACTTCGTGGACCTCAGCCAGCCGCCTACTCACGTGGTCGGTCAGACGCGCTACTGGTTCGGGCTCTTCTCCCACAAGCGCTCGACATTTCAGTGGAAAGGGATGCTGGAGGTGCCTCTCGGAACGTTGGCCGATGATTCGAACGCCGCTAAGATCCTGAACCAGGGAGCCTCCCCGTGATTCGCCGCCTCGAGCAAGACCACCTCTCAGCTGACCTCGCCGCCGTCGAGGAGCTGCTCTCGTCTGCTCCGCCTGGCGACGTTCTCGGCCGCATGAGCCTTACCGAGCGACGCGACGAGGTCCGCAAGGCCCTCGCCGAGGTCGAGTCGAGGGGTGAGATCGAAGGGCGCACCGCACTCTTCTTCGGCGGCGCGCCGGTCATCGGGAGCCGGGGTGTCGACGCCGACTTCGCTGCTGAGGCACTCGGCAAGTACCAGGACCTAATAACCAAGGTTTGGGCGTTCAAGGAGCACGGCAGTCTGGCTCCCTCGGGCCCAGTGCCGGACCGCCACGAAGCACGTCTGCACGTCACAAACGTTGTCCACGGCTCGTTCGGCTTCGAGCTCGCGGAGTTGCAGGGCCCGCTCACCCTCCGGTCCTCTCCGCTGCACGCGGCCATCAGCGTTGTCACGCGCGCGCTCATTGCCGCCGGAAGGGGCGATGACGATCTCGCCGATGTCGCCGAAGAGCTCGACGTGCGCTCCTTCGCTGCGCTCAAGGAGTTCTTCGCGGTGCTTCAAAGAGCCCATGCGAGCTTCCGGGTTGTCGCCGGCGACATCGACTACGCCTTCGATCTTCGAGACGTCGAGCTCGCGGCGGAGCGCACCGACGCGAGTCGGACCGAGGAGCAAGACGTACCGTTCCCCGGCGAGTTCTTGGCGGTCCTCCCGGAGGCGCGTCGGTTCGAGTTCCGAACGTCGGACGGAGCCATCCTTCGAGGCAGGGTCGCCCACGATCTGACCGCGGACGACCTGCGCAGGATGAACGCTGAACGAGCAAACCGGGCGTGCACCGCGCATGTCCGAGTCGTCACCCTGACGCGTCGTGGGCGGGCACACACGCGGTACGTCCTGCAGCGCCTCGAGCCGGCGAACTAGGTCCCGCTGTACCTGCGTACGTCGGGACTCGGGTAACTGGGGGCGCCACTGACCATCGCAGTGCTGAACGGCCGTGACGTATCAAGAGGTGCTGCTAGATTGGCCAAGCGCCGCGGGCGACATCCCTTGGGGTTGAGTGCAACCTGTCGCAGCCCGCTACGGACGGGCCCTTGTGCTGGCGCCTGGACGGGCGGAGTCAGAAGGAACGCTGGTTCGATGGGCCGTCGCTCGCCGATCGGGTGTTTCGCCGATAAAAGCGCCGTATATGCGGGTCAACTGGGGAGCCAGTGAGAAAACGCGGTTTGCGCGGATATTCACGGGCAAATTGCGCCGGGTCGGGTTGCAGCCTGAGGCGGTTGCCCGCAGGATGATGGCTTCACGGGGGCCCAATGATCGCGCGCGGCATTGGAGAGGTCGTTCGGTCCGTTGCCTTGATCGCTGTTCTGTCGCTCGCGGTGGTTAGCTGCCATAGCAGCGACGCGGACGCCGCCAGCGACACGGGCGCCGGCAGCGATGCCCACGGAAGCACTTGCCCGCCCAATGCCTGGTGCGATTGCGTCTGCCCTCCTGTGAACGAAGGCGGGGTCTGCATCTGCGATAACTTCTCGATGCCGCAATGTCCCGCCGGCGCCGGAGGGGGAACGAGCTGCTCTGCGGGCAGCGCATGCATGGGATGTTTTGAGAATGCTGGCTTCGGTTGCAATTGTGCCGATGCCGGTCCCCCGCATGTGCCGGACGCGGCCGGCCCGTGGTGGGCATGCGTAGGCAGCGGATACGCGTGCATGGGTGGCGGCATCTGAGCGTCGCCGTGGGCGCTGTTTCCGTGTCGTTATCGGCGGCCTCATGGGGGAACGTCTGCCGCTTGCGTGGTTGGTCCTTTCGTTCGCGCTGGGTGCAATGCCTCCGTACAGCTTGCGCGCAAGCAGCCGATAAAAAAGTGCGTGTCCATCGGGTTGCATGGGTGCGCAGAGTTGACCGACGGGGTGTTGCACTACGTTCAGGGCAAGCACGACGAGGCGCGCAAGAAGATCCAGGTCGGCGCGGCCGAGAACGAACCCTCCAAGTTGCCGTAGTCGTAGCCACGGGCGATCTCCTTGAAGCGCGGGAGCGCCATCGCCTTGTCGGCCTTCACGACGGAGAGCCCGTCGAGCGGAGAGCCGTCCTCGCGCGCGGCGCTCCAGTCGAAGGCGCTCGCCTGGCGGTCCATGTCGACGACCAGAGCGCGATCGCCATCGAGGTGCGCCGCGGCGGCGAGGTTGATCGCCAGCGTCGTCTTTCCGCTTCCGCCCTTCTGCTGGAGCACGACGACGGTCCGCACCGGGGTTCTCGTATCCGCGGGTACGCGGGTAACGCGGGTACGCAAGTGGTGCGAACCTTCCACCCGGGCCCGAAGAGCCGGTCGAGGTCGGCATCCATCTGCGCGCGCGGAATCATCGCGAAGGGGAGTGGCGCGACAGGCGGCGGTCTCACGTCTTGTCGAGCGCGCATTCGTGCCTCGCGTTCGTCGGCGAGCCTTCGCCGCCGGCCGCGGTCGACGTGGTCGAAGAAGTGATCAAGATTCTCCCAGATAAAGCGGACCGTGGGCGGCCCGTTCGCCGAGCTCCTCGGCGGCCGCCTTCGCGCGCTTCTGGCTTCGCTCCCGGCTTGGTTTCTTGAGGCTTAGACTCATGCGCCTTCCCGCCTTTCACGTTGCGCCATAGGCGCCGGATGTCGTCGGCCGCTTCTTCGGTCGACGAAGATGTGAGTACTGATTCGCCGCGTGAGGCTGTATCGGAGAACGCGATCCGCTGGTGCACAACGCCAGCGAGCTCGCCGCCGGCCTTGCGAAGCTCGGCCTCGGCCACGTGATCGTGAGAACTCGCGAATCCATGCTTTGATGGTGTTCTCGCCGACGTTCATCTGCGGATGCTCGCTAAGGAGAGCCGATCTCGGCGAGCAACATGCTCGGGGTCAGGATGCGCACGCCCAGAAGCGCGCTGCCGATGGCGTGGCCGAAGTCCGCGATGTCGCCGGTGAGCAGCACCTCGCAATGCGCGCCGACGGCGGCGGCCAGAATCGGCACGTCCTTCGCTGCCAGGCCTTGGCCCTCGTCGAGCGACACAAGCGCGGCCGTGATTTCGAGTCGGTCGAGGAGCGCCTTGAGCCGCGCCACGCCGTCGGGGCGCTTGCGGGTGAGGTTCCGCTCGGCTTCGTGGGCGGCGTAGGGCGAGGTGACGAGGCGGATCGACCCGTTCTCCCAGAGGCGCATCAAGCCACTGTCGGCGCGCCAGGCCGCCGAGAACAGCACGTTCGCGTCGAGGAAGACCCGCGTCACGCAGGTCTACGGTGCGCGACGGCGTCCGGGTCGAGGCCGAGCGCCCGCACTTCTTCGCGCGCCTTCTCGTAGTCGGCGGCGTCGACGGCGTTGGACAGGAGGAACTCGGCGATGCGGCCGTCGTCGTACATCTCGAGCGCGGTCGCGACGGCGGGACGCAGCAGGATGCCCTCGTCCCGCTCCTCGGCGATGAGGAGCGAGCCGTCGTGCAGCCCGAAGCGCTTGCGCAGGGCCGCGGGGATGGTGAACACCCCTTTTTTGCCGACCTTACCGGTTTCGCTGTGATGCCGCCGCCCCATGCTTCGACTCCAGAATTACGGCTGACATTCTGACTTTTGGAAGTCAAGAGCACTGCACAATTGATGAGGCGCTATCTTCGAGACGTCGAGCTCGCGGAGGAGCGCACGGACGCGAGTCGACCGAGGAGCCGTAGTAATCCTCTGGAGAAATGAAGACGCGCTCACCTTGAGGGTCGAGGTCGGCAAGGATCACCTCGTTCTCGACCACGGCATCCACGTCCTCGTCGTTGTCGACCCACACGACGTAGGGGTTGTCGGTCGGAGCCTCGAACGTCAAGGTACACACACGTGGCAGGGGTCTCGCTGACGTGGTGGCTCTCCACGGGTAGACGCGGCACCTGGCACGCGCAGCAGGTGTGACGGTTCGCGTGAAGGACCTCGGCGGCGAGTGCCGCGGGGATCCTCGTTCGACTCTTCGCCACTATGTGGTCCGGTAGCGGTCGGGAGCGCGTCGAACAAGTCGCGCACGGCCGCCCAAGCGTCGGCCTCGGCGACGTCGTCGCGTGCACCGAACAAAAACTCGGCGACTCGGACTGGTCCAACGCTGTCGACGGCAGCAAAGTCCTGATCCAGCGCCGTCAGCCCCTCCGCGGCCTCTCGCGCAGCTCGCAGTGGAGCCAGCCGCAAGGCTACAGCCCGGGCGCGGCCCTCGTAGTTCTGGAGAACATACGTGAGGTCGTAGGCGTCCTTGTTCTCGCCGCGGGAGCGGAAGGCGAGCGCCTTCATGGCGATGAACGCGCCAGGTCCGCAGGTCCACACATCACGTCGGGCGCGTTCACCGCGAATCGTCCGCCCATCGAGCGTCACACGCTGGCGGTCTTCGAAAGCGAGGCGAAGTCCGGGCGCGATGATCGCCGCGAAGTCCGGCTCGATGCTCTTGATTCGCCCTCCGAGATCGCCGGCATCCGTTGGCGCGACAAGGAAGTCGACGGAGACCCGCGGGGGCCCGTCGACGACCCAGCGCTGGCGCGTGAGATTGCCGCGTTCGTTCGAGTCGGGAGCGAACCCGGCCTGCCTCAATCGCTCAGTGAGCACCTGGTACCGTTTCGCGTCGAACACCGCTAGCGCCAGGCCGATGTCCAAGTCGGCTGTGCCCACGTGCCTCATCGGAGCCGTCGCTTGATCGACGATCAGGCTCGGCACCAGCCCGCCGACGATCACGAGCTCGTCGACCAGATCCCCGAGCTTTGTGGCGACGTACAAGCAAGTCGCGCGGACATGGGCGACCTGGCCAGGCTCGTAGCCTGCGGCAGTTCTTGGCTTCGTCGGCATCAGGTCTCCCACCGTAGAAACCGTGATCGGAGCTCGGCTGCGGCCTCCTGGGCGCGCTCGGGATGGGCTTTCAGATCGACGTACGCCTGGACGGGATGAACGCAGTGAACGACCTTGCCGATGGTATCGGCACCATCGAACACTCCCTCGTCATTGGGTACGACCAGCCACACATTTGCGCCGCGCGGCTCCTCTCGGAAGCCGAGGTCACTCAGCACCTTGTCGGGTGGACGACGGGCTACGTAGAACGTCGCCAGGCGAAACGCCGCGAATTGCGTGTACGCGTAGGCGGCGGCCAAGCCGGTGGCGGCATAGGGGACCTTCGCTTCCAGCGCCTTCGCCCTCCCGAGCAGCTCCTCCCCGTCACGTGCCGTGACGTGCCCCCGGATGATCGTGTGCTTCTCGAAGTCGTAGGCTTCGCTCCACGCGTCGAGCAGGAGGTTCGCGTCCCGAACGCGGAGCAAACCATCAGCGGCTCGCTCGATCAGGCGATCGTGCTCCAGGCGCTGGACAATGCGGCTCGTGAAACCGTCGTCGAGCCTCGTTACGTGTGCAAGGTCCTGCTGCCGCCACGCCTTCCGCGGATGTATGAGCAACTGTCGGGCGATGCGTGAGCTCTTGGGGGCAAACGCACTGCTCGGACGACCGCGCTGGACGAAAAGATTGGGCTTCCCCTCGATGAGGATCCGCAGGCGAGGCCCCACGATGTGGGCGTTTCCGGAGAGGTCGAACCAAGAGATGCCAGCTTCGGCGCAGAGCTTCTTGCCGACGTCCCCCATGAATGGCACCGCGATGACGGGGAGAACTTTCGGGCCCAGCCGCGCCGCGACGGACCTAGCGGTGGCGATTGCTGTGCCGACAGCAGAGGAGCTGCCCGATCCTTTGACCTCTACCGCCATCCGCAGGCCAGCTTCCTCGACGACGAAGTCCACGCCATCGTCGCGCGAGCCGGTCATGGCCCGGACACTTGGGTGTTCGAGCCAAGATTGCAGTAACCGGCGAGCTTGCTGCACCGGCGATCTTCCGAGCGTCGATGTCACCTGTCTATATTGGGCCACCTGACGAACCAGTCAAGTGGTGGTAATTAGTCAGGATCGCCCGTCGAGCCCGCGCGTCCAAGGCCCTCGTCTCAAGTCGTCGGTCGATCTGCGTCGCGTGCCTCTCATACCAAATCGAGCGCGATGAACCATTTTTCCTCCCCGTGGTCCGCCGCCTCGAGCAAGACCACCTCTCAGCTGACCTCGCCGCCGTCGAGGAGCTGCTCTCGTCTGCACGCCTGGCGACGTTCTCAGCCGCATGAGCCTGACCGAGCGACGCGACGAGGTCCGCAAGGCCCTCGCCGAGGTCGAGTCGAACCTAGTAACCAAGGTTGGGCGTTCAAGGAGCACGGCAATTTGGCTCCCTCGGGCCCAGTGCCGGACCGCCACGAAGCACGTCCGCACGTCACAAACGTCGTCCACGGCTGGTTTGGCTTCGAGCTCGCGGAGTTGCAGGGCCCGCACACTCTCCGTTCCTCTCCGCTGCACGAGGCAATCAACGTTGTCACGCGCGCGCTCATTGCCGCCGGAAAGGGCGATGACGATCTCGCCGACCGACGCGAGTCGAACCGAGGAGCCAGAGGTACCGTTCCCCGGCGAGTTCTTGGCCGTCCTCCCCGAGGCGCGTCGGTTCGAGTTCCGATCGTCGGACGGAGCCATCCTTCGAGGCAGGGTCGCCGACGGTCTGACCGCGGACGACCTGCGCAGGATGAACGCTGAACGAGCAAACCGGGCGTGCACCGCGCATGTCCGAGTCGTCACCCTGACGCGTCGTGGGCGAGCGCACACGCGTCACGTCCTGCAGCGCCTCGAACCGCCGAACTAGGTCCCGCTGTACCTGCGTAACCTGCGTACGTCGGG